>Ga0316192_10000115_pt1 | contig 53139 bp, 50 predicted proteins | sample MerIslwburrow_MG_FD_204931 | JGI IMG/M metagenome (GOLD analysis project Ga0316192, IMG submission 204931) | Coastal sediment microbial communities from Maine, United States - Merrow Island worm burrow | ecosystem: Environmental > Aquatic > Marine > Coastal > Sediment | place: USA: Maine...
CTCGTCCCTGGGCTCTTCCGGTTCAATGACCGGCGTCGCATCGAACAGCGATTCGTCATCCAGGTCGAAGTCGTCGGGCAATGGTGTGTCGTCGTCGAAACGCAGCTCGTCGACCGATGATGTCGTTGCGGGCCTGTCATCCGCCTCTGCGAAGATCTCTGGCGAGTCGATTTGCGGCGGCGTGTCGGTCAGGAACTGGTCTACCGGAGTCGGCGATTCTTCGAGTAACTCATCGACGCCTGAGGAATGGTCGACATCCTGGTCCGCTCGAACATCGTTCGCGGGCAAAGCGTCGGCATTTGCCTCATTCGCGACCGGCTCAGAGCCGGCCTCGCCGACATCGTCATCATCGAGTACGCGCCACTCGACGCCGGTGTCCTCGATGCGGATATCGGAGCCGGCAAGCTCGTCCAGTGTTTTGAGAAGCGCGGCACTCTGTTCAGCTGAAATTGACGCGGGAAGGCCGTCAGTCTTCTGGATGGGTTCGGGCTTGAGTTCCGGCAGAGCCTCGTCCGCGTCTTTGGCGATCGGTTGCTGGGGCATCGATTCAGACAGGAATTCAAGTGCGTTGAACGCATTGCCGCAACCACCGCATCGGACTTTGCCGGCGGCCACCTTGAGCACATCCGCCGTAACGCGGAATGCGGTGCTGCAATCAGGACATTGCGTATACATCAGTCGTGCAAACCTATCTCTTCGAACCTGTCAAACGTGACCAAATCTGGCCATCCTGCTCCCTGAAAACGGGTTCCTCGAACTCGATCCAGGCCTTATATGCTGCCATTACGTCGTCGGCTTGTTCACATAATACGCCGGACAACGCAAGCATACCGCGGCTGGCAAGTGTTGATGTGATGGAATCGGCAAACTGGACAAGCGGGCCGGCGAGAATATTGGCCACTACGACGTCAAATTGACCCTCAATGCCGTCCGGGTCTCCCGCAACGAGAAGGTTTTCAGCCACATGGTTGTCGGCGGCGTTCTGGCGAGTGGCAATTAACGCTTGCGGATCGATGTCCATGCCTGTCGCGGACTGACAGCCAAGCTTCAGAGCCGCGATCGCGAGTACGCCTGAGCCGCAGCCGTAGTCGAGCAGGGTCTTACCGGCAAGATCGATCCCGTCGAGCCACTCCAGGCAGAGTGCCGTGGTCGGGTGTGTTCCGGTACCAAATGCCAGTCCTGGGTCGAGATTGATGACGACGGCTTCTTCTTCATCGACCTGGCTGCCGGTTGGGCAAATCCACAAGCGTTCTCCGAAGCGCATTGGACCGAAGTCCCGGAGCCACTCCCGCTCCCAGGCGCGATCGGCAAGTTCCTCGATGTGATGTGCGGGTAGTTCGGTGAGGCCAAGTTCCATAAGCAGCGCAGCGCGGAATGCGCCCATATCCGCGTCGCCCGGAAACAGGCCTGTGATGCGAGTACAGGACCAGAGGGGGGTCTCGCCAGGGCCAGGCTCGAGCACGGGGTCGTTGCCCGCATCGGACAAGGTGACCGAACTCGCGCCGAGTCGGGCGAACAAGTCCTCAACGGTGGCAGGGTCCAGCGATTCGAGGTCCATGACGAACTGGCGCCAGTCCATCTTTGTACCGCTCCAGGTCAGGTCAGGCCGAGACGTTTTTCGAGATAGTGGATATCGGTTCCACCGGCCTGGAAGGCCGCATGCTGGAAAATTTCCAGGTGCAACGGCACGTTGGTCTTGATGCCTTCGATAACGATTTCGGACAATGCGTTCCTCATCCGCGCGAAAGCCGCATCCCGGTTTTCACCGTGCGCAATCAGTTTGCCGATCATCGAATCGTAATAGGGCGGGACCTTGTAGCCGCTGTAGACATGGCTTTCCATACGGATGCCCGGCCCGCCCGGCGAATGCCATAGCGTTACGAGGCCAGGAGACGGCATGAAATTCTTCGGATCCTCGGCGTTGATGCGGCACTCGATGGCGTGGCCAGATATCTTGACATCTTCCTGTTTGATCGTCAGTGGTTCACCGCTCGCAATGCGCAGCTGTTCGCGCACGATATCGATACCTGTAATCATCTCGGTCACCGGGTGCTCAACCTGGAGGCGCGTGTTCATCTCGATGAAATAGAACTCGCCATCCTGGTACAGGAACTCGAACGTGCCTGCACTGCGGTAGCCGATCTCGAGGCAGGCATTCACACAGCGCATGCCGATGCGATCGCGCTGCTCCTCCGTAATGCCCGGTGCCGGCGCTTCCTCGACGACCTTCTGGTGGCGGCGCTGCATCGAGCAGTCGCGTTCGCCGAGGTGAATCGCGTTGCCATGTGTATCGGCAAGTACCTGGATTTCGATGTGCCTCGGTTTCTCGAGGAATTTCTCCATGTAAACGACGTCATTGCCGAACCCGGCCCGTGCTTCGGCCTTGGTGACGGTGATCGCGGAAGTCAGCGATGCCTCTGAATGTACGACACGCATGCCGCGGCCGCCGCCGCCAGCCGTGGCCTTGATGATAATCGGGTAGCCGATTTCCCTCGCAAGGCGATGATTCTCGTCAGGGTCGTCGCTCAAGGGGCCGTCTGAGCCCGGCACGCAGGGAACGCCGGCGGCTTTCATCGCCCGGATTGCCGAGACCTTGTCGCCCATGAGGCGAATTGAATCGGCCTTGGGTCCAATAAAGGTAAAGCCGCTGGACTCACAGCGCTCCGCGAAATCTGCGTTCTCGGAGAGGAAGCCATAACCCGGGTGAATACCGGTTGCGTCGGTCACTTCGGCGGCGCTGATAATCGCCGGCATGTTGAGGTAGCTGTCAACGGACTGAGGTGGACCGATACAGACTGTTTCGTCCGCAAGCAGCACGTGCTTCAGGTTATTATCGGCGGTCGAATGAACCGCAACAGTCTTGATGCCCATCTCGCGACAGGCTCGCAGGATGCGTAATGCGATCTCGCCGCGATTGGCAATTACAATTTTATCCAACATGTTGACGGTCTCGCTTAGTCACCCTGGCGCTGGTCGATGACGAACAACACCTGGCCAAACTCGACCGGCTCGCCATTCTGGATACGGATCGATTTCACGACGCCGGAAACGTCCGCTTCGATCTGGTTCATCATCTTCATCGCTTCAATAATGCAAAGCGTGTCACCTTCGCTGATACGATCGCCGACCTGGATGTAAGGCGCGGCGCCTGGCGACGACGAGGCGTAGAACGTGCCGACCATCGGTGCTGTCACTTCGAAGCCATCCTCATCCACGACTTCGGCCGGCGCGGCGGCAGGTGCAGCAGCAACTGCTGCTGGCGCGGCCGCGACGGGTGCTGCAGCGACGGGCGCGGCGACAGGTGCCGCTACTGGCGCATTCGCTGAGTAACGGCTGATTCTTACCGATTCCTCTCCCTCGGTAATTTCAATTTCCGCTATGCCGGAATCGTCCAGCAACTCGATCAGTTTTTTTACTTTTCTAATATCCATCTCTAGCCCTCGTCTAGCCCTCGGCTTTCGCGACGTATTGACTGGCGGCCTGCAACGCCAGTTCGTAGCCGTATGCCCCAAACCCAAACAGGCAGCTACTCGCGATATCGCTGAAGTAGCTGCTATGCCGAAAATCCTCCCGCGCAAACGTGTTGCTGAGGTGAATCTCGATAAACGGAATCTGAACCGCGAGAAAGGCGTCACGCAGAGCAATGCTCGTGTGCGTGAACCCACCCGGATTCAGGATGATGAAGTCGACACCATCGCTCGCCGCCTGTTGGACGCGATCGATGAGTTCGTGTTCGGCGTTGCTCTGAAAACAAACCAGTGAATGTCCGAGCGCTCCAGCGGCCTCGACGCAGCGCGCCTCGATATCGGCCAGGCGGTCAGCCCCGTAGACCTCTGGTTCGCGTGAGCCGAGCAGGTTCAGGTTGGGGCCATTGATTAACAGAAAATCGGACATTTTGTTGTTGTTCTGGCGATTTAGCCGAAGATGGCGGCAATTCTAACCCTTTTTTCCGATTTTTGTGCAAGTTTTATAACAAATCGAAGGCGCCGCGGGCTTCTTCTTTGTTGATCTCGCCATTGTCGAGGAGCGTTAGGATGCGCACCACGTCGTCGAGGTGGGACTGGTGTAGTTCGCCGACGTAAGCGCCGACGTACTCGCCGTCTTTCGCCACGAACATCGTGAACGGCATGCCGATAAATTCGATGCCCGACGATTCTGCAACGGCCATCGCGTCTTGCTGGCCGATAAGAATCGGGTAGTTGAACTGCGCTTCTTCCGCGTAGCTCGCGACCTGTTCCGGATAGTCGACCGCGATGCCGAGAACCTGGAAACCGTTCTCTTCATGTTGCGCCTGGAATTCCTTCAGGAGCGGGATCTCGCGCCGGCAAGGCGCACACCAGGTCGCCCAGAAATTCAGCATTCGGTGTTGGCCGTCCCACTCGGAGAGCTCCCTGGTCACACCGTCCATGTCCGGGAGAGTAAACGTCGGACGCGTCACTGCCTCCAACTGCGCCGGTTGTGGCGGTGGAGGGGCCTGGACTTCGACAGGAATGCGCGCGGCGTAAAACAATGCGCCTGCCATCAAGGCAAACAGCGCCGTTGCAAAGATCAGCATGACTCGTGACACGGTGAAACCCTAGTTTTTGTATTGGGCCACAGTCTGGGCTGTACCAAGGGCCTGTTGCAAGTGTTCAACGAAATCTTCTGCTTCCATGTAGCCCACAACTTCGTAACCTTTGCGCTGCTGGCCGTTACTACCGAAGAAGATAATCGTCGGCGGGCCGAACACACCGAAACGATTCAGGAGTTCCTGATCTGCCTCGTCGTTGGCCGTGACATCTGCCTGAATCCAGACCGTATTCGACAGGGTCGCCTGAACCGCCTCATCGGTGAACGTGTACGCTTCCATCTCTTTGCATGAGACGCACCAGTCCGCATAGAAATCGAGAAACGCCGTTTTGCCCTGGCTCGACGCGGCAGCGAGTTCGAGATCAAGGTCGGCCACGGTCTTGATCCGCTTGAAAGGCAACTCGTGCTCGGCCTCGGCGACTATGGCTGAGCCGCCGCCCAGGTTCACGCTCGCGAGCGGCTTGAGAGGATTGCTGCCGCCCGTCATTGCGCCGAGTAGCAATACGACGCCGTAAATAATGGCGAGAAACCCGAATCCCTTGCCGAGCTTTTGCGCGGCGGATGATTCGCTCGTCAATGTCGTCAGGCCGCCCATGAATACGCCGGCCATGAAAATCAATATTGCCCACAGCAACATGGTGACTTCGCCGGACAGAATGCGGGACAGCATCCAGATGGCGAGGCCCAGCATCATGAAGCCGAAAGCATTCCTGACAGCGACCATCCACGGCCCGGCCTTCGGCAGGAACTTGCCTTGCGCGGCGCCAACGAGCAGCAGTGGGGCACCCATGCCAAGGCTCATCGCGAATAGCGCGCTGCCGCTGCGCACCATGTCGCCGGTCTGCGCCATTACAGTCAGCGCCGCAATCAACGCCGGTGCGACACAAGCGGTGACAATCAACGCGGAGAGAGCACCCATGATGAACGCACCAACGGTTGTGCCGCTCTTCTGGTTGCCGCTGATGCCGGAGAGTTTCGTCTGCAGCCCGCTCGGCATCTGTAATTCGTAAACGCCAAACATCCCGAGTGCCAGCACGACGAACAGGCCCGAGAACAGGATAAGAATCCACGGCTGGTTGAATGTCGCTTGCAACTGCATGCCAGCGGCAGCCGCCGCGATACCTGCGCCTGTGTAGACAAGTGCCATGCCCATGACGTAACTGAACGCCAGCGTGAAGCCGCGCATCGGCGTAACGTCTTCTCCTTCACCGGCGATGATGCCCGACAGAATCGGAACCATCGGCAGGACGCAGGGGGTAAACGCGAGTCCGAGGCCGGCGAGGAAAAACAGACCGGCGGCTACCCAGATGCTCGATCCCGTAATGATGTTTGCGAGCCGAGCCTGTTCGCTGACCGGAGCATCGGGTGTCTCGGCCAAAGCACCTACGGTTGTCGCAGTGGGCAGGCTGACCTTGAGCACCCTGGTCTGCGGCATGTAACAGAGGCCGCCTTCAGCGCAGCCCTGGTAGCCAAATTCAATTTCGAGTTCCATGGCATCGGGCGTCGCGCGGGCGATGGCCAGAGGGGCGATGAAACTGTCGAGGTAAACCTCCATATCGCCGAAGTACTCGTCGTTCTTCATCTTGCCCTTGGGCAGGTCCCAGCGACCCGTCTGAGCGTCTTCGCTGAGCGACCGGACAGATAACTTGTCCTTGTAGATGTAAAAGCCCGGCACGATGCGAATTCCGATTTCAACGGCGTTGCCGTCGACCGCGAAAATTTCAGGGAAGAACACTTCGTCAACCGGGGGGAATTCGCTGTTGGCGCCGAGATTGCCAAACTTAAGCTCAGCTTTGCCAGTAGAAGCCGTTACGTCTCGCAGCTCGACCGACTCGGTCCAGGTCTGCGGCGGGTAACAGATACCGATGTTGTCATCGCAGCCCTGGCTCTTGATGATGAGGTCCGCGGTCGCGGGTCTGGCGCCTTCCACGGTGTACGGAATCGTGACGAAGAAGAAGTCCCGGTAGATGTCCTGCTTGCCGAAGAACTCATCCTCGTGGGGAATCCCGTCCGGCAACTGCGGTTCGCCAAGAACAACGCCTGTAGTGCCACTCTCAAAAGACAACTTGTTCTTGTAGAGATACGCGTGCTTGTAGATCGCCCAGTCAATTTCAAACGCGTCGCCCGTGTCGGACACGACGTATTTGTAGGCCTCCGTGGCCGGCAACAGCTCATCCTCCGCGTGGACAGGCAAGGCCAGCGCGGCTGCCAGGGCGAGGGCAAACAGTACTTTAAGAGTCTTCATCATAGGGTGGCTCAGGTAATTGGACCCCAACGGGATGCCGATTGTTACGCCTCAGGCGCTCGATGTCATCGGTCTGAGTCCGATTTCTGCGAAATTCCCTCACTATCGCCCTTGAAATTTGGCCCTCCATGCCTATTATTAGCACTCCTTGCGGCCGAGTGCTAACAGCGCGCGGTCCGAAAGCCGACAAAATACGGTTTTAAATCAATAGTTTATAGGAGAAATGCACCATGAAGATGCGTCCGCTTCATGACCGGGTCATCGTTAAGCGCACTGAAGAAGAGCGCACGTCACCTGGCGGAATCGTTATCCCAGACGCTGCGACGGAAAAGCCGATCAAAGGCGAAATCGTAGCTGCCGGCAACGGCAAGATCCTCGAGAACGGCGAAGTCCGAGCTCTCGATGTAAAAGTTGGTGACCAGGTCCTGTTCGGCAAATACGCCGGCACCGAGGTCAAAGTTGAAGGCGAAGAACTGCTCGTGATGAAGGAAGACGACATCATGGCAGTCATCGAAAGTTAAAGAGGATATATAGAAATGGCTGCTAAAGAAGTACGTTTTGGCGACGACGCCCGTCAGAAAATGATGGCTGGCGTTACCGTTCTCGCTAATGCGGTTAAGGTGACCCTGGGTCCCAAAGGCCGCAATGTTGTGCTCGACAAGAGCTTTGGTGCTCCGACTGTCACGAAAGACGGTGTATCGGTTGCCAAGGAAATCGAGCTCGAAGACAAGTTTGAAAACATGGGTGCGCAGATGGTCAAGGAAGTTGCTTCCCAGACATCTGACGTTGCTGGTGATGGCACCACGACTGCGACGGTTCTCGCCCAGGCAATCCTGCGCGAAGGCCTGAAGTCGGTTGCTGCCGGCATGAACCCGATGGACCTCAAGCGCGGCATCGACAAGGCATCAGCTGCCATCGTGGCTGAGCTGCAGGTTCTGTCGAAGCCTTGTGAAGACCACAATGCAATCGCCCAGGTTGGCAGCATCTCTGCCAACGCGGACGTGGAAATCGGCGAGATCATCTCCGATGCCATGCAGAAGGTCGGCAAGGAAGGCGTAATTACGGTTGAGGAAGGATCGGGTCTTGCCAACGAACTGGACGTTGTCGAAGGCATGCAGTTCGATCGTGGTTACCTCTCACCGTACTTCATCAACGACGCCAACAGCCAGCAGGTCGAGCACGATAACCCGCTGATCCTGTTGTTCGACAAGAAGATCTCGAACATCCGCGATCTGTTACCGATCCTCGAGGGCGTTGCCAAAGCCGGCCGTCCGCTGATGATCATTGCAGAAGACGTTGAAGGCGAAGCACTTGCCACATTGGTCGTTAACAACATCCGCGGTATCGTCAAGGTCGTTGCTGTCAAAGCTCCGGGCTTCGGCGATCGTCGCAAAGCCATGCTGCAGGACATCGCGGTCCTGACCGGTGGCCAGGTTATTTCCGAAGAGGTTGGTCTGTCGCTTGAGAAGGCTACGATCGATGACCTCGGCGATGCCAAGAAGATCCAGATCACGAAGGAAGCTACGACGATCATCGATGGCGCCGGCCAGGCCGCTGACATCAAGGGTCGGGTTGATCAGATCAACGCAGAGATTGCAGAGTCTTCGTCGGACTACGACAAAGAGAAATTGCAGGAGCGTGTTGCCAAACTGTCTGGCGGTGTTGCCGTCATCAAGGTTGGTGCTGCGACCGAAGTTGAGATGAAGGAAAAGAAAGCACGCGTTGAAGACGCGCTGCATGCCACGCGCGCCGCTGTAGAAGAAGGCGTTGTTCCTGGCGGTGGAGTTGCGCTGATTCGTGCCGTAACGGCTATTGCCAAGCTGGTCGGTGATAACGACGACCAGAACGTTGGCATTAGTATCCTGAAACGTGCGATTGAAGAGCCGCTGCGCCAGATCGTGCGCAACGCTGGTGGCGACGCAAGTGTCGTACTCAACGCTGTTGCTGAAGGCAAGGGTAACTACGGTTACAACGCTGCGACGGGCGAGTACGGTGACATGATCGAAGCCGGCATCCTGGATCCGACCAAGGTGACGCGTTACGCACTGCAGAACGCTGCCAGCGTTTCGGGCCTGTTGCTCACGACCGAAGCAATGGTTGCTGACGCACCACAGGATGATGCTGGCGGACCGCCGATGCCTGACATGGGCGGAATGGGCGGCATGGGAGGCATGGGCGGCATGATGTAACGGCCAGGACGGCCTAATGTCGCGACAAACCCGCGAACGCGGGTTTGGACAACGCCTTGTGCGTTGGCCCGAAGGGCCGAGCGCCGCAGGCGCGAGTCAGCCACATGGATGTGCGAGAGCGACGAAGCCCATCCCCTTGTAGGAGCGGCCATGGCCGCGACGAAACCAGAAAGGCCCGGCATCTGCCGGGCCTTTTTTTGTCTGACAGGCACTCAGAGTTACGCACCGTTACAATGGACCGCAGAGGAGGGCGTCATGCAGGTTTTTGTTGTTGCGGTTTCGGTGGCACTCATCGTGTCTTTTATGTGCTCGATCTTCGAGTCCGTGCTGTTGTCTCTGAGCCGGGGACAGGTCGAGGTCCTGGCGCAGTCAGGCAAGCAGTCGGGGAGGATCCTGAAGGCATTCAAGGATCGTATCGACATTCCCATATCGGCGATCCTGATCACCAATACGGCAGCGCACACCATCGGCACGGCCGTGGCCGGTGCGAGTTATTCGGAAGCGTTCAGTTCGGACTCGCTCTGGGTGTTCACGGTCGTGTTTACGATTGCGGTACTGCTTTTCACTGAGATCGTACCTAAGACGCTGGGTGTGGCTTACGCACAGAGATTGGCGAAACCCGTTGCGCACGGAATCCGTGCACTGACGATTCTCCTGCGGCCATTCGTGCTCGCCACTGAGTGGGTGTCCCGCTCTATTCGCGGTAGCAAGTCCAGCCCGGTTACGTCGCTGGATGAGATCCGCTTACTCGCCGCCATCGGCCATAGTGAGGGCGTCGTGGGCGAGCAAACCGCGCAAATGATTGTCGGGGCTTCGGAACTCAAGAAGCTCGCCGCTATCAATGTCATGGTGCCGCGCAAGGAGGTTGTGTGTCTCTCCCATGGCGACAGCCCGAGTGATGTACTCAGCACGATCGCTACGTCCGGCTTCAGTCGCTTCCCATATTCGTTGACGGGTGATCTCGATGAGGTTGTCGGCGTGGTCTTTGCCAAGGAGGTTCTGACGCAGCTGGTCGGATCGACACAGGAGGAGATTCACTGGCAACCGCTTGTGCACGAGGCGATTATCGTGCCGGAGTCGGTCGCGCTTGACTCCTTGTTGCGAACGTTCCGCCAGACCCGCAGGCACATGGCGCTAATCGTCGACGAATACGGCGATTTCCAGGGCATTGTGACGCTCGAGGACGTCATCGAGGAAGTTATCGGGGATATCTTTGACGAGTCGGATCTGCCGAGCGAGGACTTGTGGCAGCGACCCGATGGCACCGTCAGGGCATTCGGTACTGCCGAGCTGCACCGTGTCTGCCGCATGCTGGGCGAAGACATGCCCGAAGATAGCGACGTTGCGACGGTCGGCGGCCTGTTGTCCGAGTCGCTGGGACGCATACCGACAGAAGGCGACGCGATCGAGTGGCGCGGTTACCGGCTGACAGTACTGTCTGCCGGCAACCGCGGCGCGGATCTCGTGACGATTGTTAAGGAAGACTAGTTAAGAAAGACTAGCCTCTCTGGAGTGCCTCGACTCTCTCCTGGATTGGCGGATGGCTCATAAACAGCTTCTTGAAGCCGTCGGTGCGACCGCCTGAAATACCGAAGGCAGCAAGTTGCTCCGGCAGCTGTGCGGGCTGCCCACGTCCGAGACGCTCGAGCGCCCGAATCATCGGCTGGTTGCCATTCAGCTCTGCGGAACCCGCATCGGCGCGGAACTCACGCTTGCGCGAAACCCACATGACGATCGTGCTCGCCAGGATGCCGAGGACAATCTGGGCAGCGATAACGGTCACGAAATAGCCGATGCCATGTCCGGATTCGTTTTTCAGGATAACCCGGTCGACGAAATAGCCCACCACGCGCGACAGGAAGATCACGAAAGTATTAACGACACCCTGGACGAGGGTGAGCGTCACCATGTCGCCGTTGGCAACATGCGAGATCTCGTGCGCCAGAACCGCCTCGACTTCATCGCGCGGCATGCTCTGCAACAAGCCCGTGCTGACAGCGACCAGCGCGGAGTTACGGCGTGCACCCGTGGCGAACGCGTTCATGTCCGGGGACGGGTAAATTGCGACCTCGGGCATGCTGATGCCCGCCTGACTGGCCTGGCGTTCGACGACATTAAGAAGCCACGATTCGGTCTCGTTACGTGCCTGGGTAATGACCTTTGCACCGGTCGAACGTTTGGCCATCCACTTGGATATGGCAAGCGAGATAAGTGAGCCACCAAAGCCGAACACAGCCGAGAAGATCAGCAATGCCTCGACGTTCAGGCTCGAGCCTTGCTCTGCCAGGTAGGATTCAACGCCAAACAGGCGCAGCGCGAGACTCAGTACCAGGATAACGGCCACGTTCGTGGCCAGGAACAACGTAATGCGTTTAAACATTCAAAAAAGCTCCTGAAAGCAGTTGTGCGAATTTAGACTGATGATTTGCGTCCGGGTCGCCGGTTTTCAACCCTTAAGACGCCCTCCGGAAATCCCGAGAATCCACAAATCCTGTCAATGCGAGGATGCCCGAATTGTCAGATTCCAAGGTTGGAGTATAAATGATCTGCTGGCGCCAATGCGCTAGTGTTGTACGGGAAGGAGGTGAGTTATATGTCAATCCTGCGCAAAATCGAGCCCGATAAAAGGGCGATTGATGTAAGACGGACTATGCCTCTCACCCACAGCATGGAGGAGTTCTTCGAGGACTTCCCACCACGCCGCTGGATGGAGACGTTTGAGCCCCTCGGTTGGAAGTGGCCGGTCGGTATCGACTATGAACGGGCATTCCGTTTGGATATCGTCGACCGCGACAAGGAGCTCATAGTCCGTGCGGAACTACCCGGCGTCGAGAAAGATGACGTTGAGGTGACGATCTCGGGCGACCGCCTGATGATTGAAGCCGAAAGGGAGTTCGAGGAAGAAGACGAAAAGGAAGACTTCTATCGGCATGAGATGGGCTACGGGAAACTGTCGAGAACGGTTGCCCTGCCTGTTGAAGTGGACTCTGAAAAGATCCACGCTGAACTGACGGAAGGAATCCTGAAAGTCACGCTTCCGAAGATCCGGGTGGCGGAAAAACACACAGTGAAAGTTGCCTGACGAAGTAACTGTGTTGTGAGTACCGGGGCGACTAGCCATGGCCGCCCCGGTTTTTTATTTGGTACCTGATAATCCGATAGCCGAGCAGGACTGCCAATATCGCTGCGTAGATCAGCGGTTCGGTGATGTCTTTCTTGACCTGCCACCAGTAGTGCCAGACTCCGAGGATGCCGATCAGGTAGGCGGCATTGTGCAGCGTCTGCCAGTGGCGTCCCATGCGGCGGCGAATGCCGTTGGTCGAGGTCAAAGCCAGCGCGGTTAGCAGCACAAGCGCTGCGAAGCCAATGGTGATGAACGGGCGTTCGATGATGTCCTCGAGAATGGCGGACATCAGTAGTCCCTGATCCAGCACCAGCCAGGTCAGAAAATGCATGAATACATAGAAAAACGTGAATAGCCCGAGCATGCGCCTGAAGCGAGTCAGCCAGTTCCAGCCCGAGAGGCGACGCAGCGGTGTAATGGCGAGCGTAATGAGCAGGAAGCGCAGCGACCAGTTACCGAAGCGATCCATGATCGCCTCAATCGGGTTGGCGCCGAGCTTTCCCGTGATTTCCAGGGCATCGCCCACGACGAGTGCGAACGGCAACAGGCAGATCAGGAAGACCAGCGGTTTCCAGATAAACCGGATTTGTTGCAGCGTGTTCAAAGGGACTAGAAGTTGCGCCGCAGGTCCAGGCCGTCATACAGGTGCGCCACCTCGTCACCATAGCCATTGAACATCAGGGTTGGCTGCTTGCTGGCAAACACACTCGCGCCGATACGGCGTTCCCGCGCCTGGCTCCAGCGAGGATGATTGACTTCCGGATTAACATTGGCATAGAAACCGTATTCGCGCGGCTGGGACATATTCCAACTCGTCTTCGGCATGCGTTCCGTGAAACGAATCGTCACGATGCCCTTGATACCTTTGAACCCGTATTTCCACGGCACGACGAGCCGAATCGGTGCGCCGTTCTGGTTGGGAAGCACTTCGCCATACAGACCCACGGCGAGAATAGGCAGCGGATTGGTGGCCTCGGCGATCGTCAGGCCTTCCCGGTAAGGCCAATCGAGCACGCGACGACGCACACCAGGCATCCGCTCCGGATCATTGAGCGTTTCGAAGGCCACGTACTTCGCTTTTGAAGTCGGTTGCAGGTGCTTCACGACCTCCGCCAGGGAAATGCCCACCCAGGGAATAACCATCGACCACGCCTCGACGCAGCGCATGCGGTAGATACGCTCCTCAAGGTCGAAGGGCTTGACGAAATCGTCGAGGTCGAAGGTACCGGTCTTCTCCGCATGACCTTCAACGCGGATTGTCCACGGCCGTGGCTCAAAGTCCCGTGCGTAGACAACCGGGTCTCCCTTGCCAGTGCCGAACTCGTAATAGTTGTTGTACGTCGTTATGTCATCGTAGCTATTCGACGATTCTTCCGTACTAAAGGAACTGGCGCGTACGCCTTCCAGCTTCGCGAGTCGCCCTTCCGGAATAACAGCCCCCAACGCGGACGAGGCGAGCAGGGACCCACCGGCTATCGCGCCCGCCCGGATGAACTCACGGCGGTTGAGATAATTGTCGAGGCTCGTAATCTCCGACGGGCGAATATCTGATGGTTTCTTGATCAGCAAGGACACGCTCCTGTTAACTGTTGCCTATACAGACCGGCAACTCGACTACAATATTGCACGATGATGAGTATTGCTCGAATCCTGCCCTGGTACTACGCCGCGACCGCGGTCTTCCTCGCGCTCGATTTCGGGCTGGGGATCAACGTTCGCGTGGCGTTTCTCGATGAGTTTCCGACCGCACGCGTGGCCTATTACGGCATCTGTTTCACCTGCCTCGCGCTGATGGTATGGCGGCCCCGCTGGGCACCGCTGATCGGGACTTTCGAGTCGCTGGCGACACTGGTAGCGCTGATTTTGAGCATGGCCGTGCGCGTAATGGTGCCAAATGACGCGATCTTCGAGGAAAATGCCGCGTTCGTGAGCGTTCAGGAGATAATTAATTTCGTAATCTCTGGCAGCGTGGCTTACTTTGCATGGGTAAGGGGCCTGAAAACCCTCAGAAATCTGTAATTTACGTTCAGTTTCGGTTCAAGCGACTCTCGCTAAGGTTGATATCAAGCCACGGGACCCAATTTAAGGGGCTTACGAGGAGGATCGGACACATGAGCGATTTATTTTCCAATATCGTTCGCAGCGAGGACAGGATTACCGCGACGGCAGCACTGCATGTCGAGGTGATCGCGGATTTCGTGTGCCCGTTCTGTTTCATTGGCAAGCGACGTCTCGACGAGGCACTCAAAGCAGTCTCGGGTCCGTCCGATGTCAGTTGGTATCCGTTCCAGCTGAATCCGGACATGCCGCCCGAGGGCCTGCCGTTCGATGTTTATATCAAGAACCGGTTTGGCAGCCCTGCCAACATAGAGCCTGTGCTCGAACATCTCGCCGAAGAAGGTGAGGGGGCCGGCATTCGGTTCCGCTTTGACAAGCTACGCCATGTGCCGAACACGCTTCCCGTGCACCAGCTGATGCAACTGGCAGAGACATTGGGTGCGGACCAATCGGCGTTGGCCGAGGACCTCATGTCCGCGTTCTTCGAGGAGGGACGCAATATCGGCGAGCGCGGAGTTCTGATCGATGTGGCCGAGCCCCACGGTATTTCGGCGCATGAAACAGGTAAAGCCGTCAGCAGTGACCAGCTTCGCCAGATGGTCCTCTCGCGCGAAAACCAGGTCCGCGCCAGTGGCTTGTTGGGGGCGCCAGGATTTCTGATCAATCGCCGCTTGCTGGTCGTAGGGGCGCAGTCGACGGACAATATTGTCAATGCGTTCGATCGCGCGATGTTTGGCGAGGGAACGGACTCGCTGGTATCACCGGCGCTCAATTAACTGTAGGAGCCCGCCTTGCGGGCGATCGCGCGCTACGTGCCCGAAGGGGTGCAAGGCGCGCTCCTACAATAGCCAATCGATCATCAGACGATTCACATCGTCCGGTTTTTCCTGCTGCGTCCAGTGACCACAGTCGTCCAGCATATGCACAGTCAGCTCGCTGACGAGCGGCTTCATTCCCTCAATGTACTGAGTGTCGATCAGCACGTCGTTCACGGCGCCGATGAACAGCGTTGGAATGTCTATGCGCTGATCAACTCCCTGCAGCTGTTCCCAATTGTGAGTCCAGTTGCGATACCAGTTGATCGGACCGGTTAGACCGGATCGTGCAAAGGCGTCGGCGTAGAAATCGAGCTCGTCCTCATCCAGCAACGCATCGCCACTCGCGTGTGGGCCCTGGACGACTCTGAGCAGGCTGACGATTCGATGCTCAAGCGGGAGCTTCTCGAACTCCTCGCGTGTGATTTGATTCTTGCGCATCAGGCGATTGATGAAATGCCGCGTATCCGCAGCGAAAACGCGATCGGCTTCGTCGGAGTCCTGAAAATTCACGATGTAGAAATCGTCGCCGAAGCGTTCGCGCATCAGCGCAATCGGGTCGATCGGGAAACGGGGATAGTGCGGGATATTCAGAATGACGAGCTTGTCGATGCGTTCCGGCGCTAACATCGCCATCTGCCATAGCAGAAGCGCGCCCCAGTCGTGGCCAACGAAGATAGCGGACTCAAGCTCAAGCGCGTCGAGCAAGCCATGGATGTCGGCGATGAGTTCGCTGACGCGGTAGTCGGCGACATCCGGTGGGGCGGTCGTTCGGCCGTAGCCTCTCTGGTCGGGCGCGATGGCCCGAAAGCCGGCGTCAGCCAACGCAGGCAGCTGGTGTCGCCAGGAATAAGCGACTTCGGGAAAGCCGTGCAGGAGAACGACTGGCGGCCCTTCCCCCTGCTCGTAAACGGCCATTTCCAGCCCATTTGTCGCTACTTTGCGGGGCTCTGGGAACATCCGGGCATTTGACAGCAAAAGGCCGCAAACCGCAAAGTGGTCCGATCCGACACAGAAGCGGAGCAAGGCGATGGTCCAGCGGCTAATCAAGGCGCTGATTCGCACGATCACAAACACGTTCTTCCGTCGCGTCGATGTCGTTGGCCTGGAAAACGTGCCCGGGGAGGGCCCGGTCATTTTCGCAGGCAACCATCCCAACGCACTGATGGACGGTTGGCTCCTGACGGCACGCTGCGGCCGCTGGCCGTTGCACTTCATGGGCAATGCCAAGCTCTGGCGCTATCCGCTGCTGGGCAGGGCCCTCGATGCCATGGGCGCGGTGCCGGTCTACCCACGCTCTGAATACGGCGAGGCAGCGGACAACCAGGGGGCATTCGAGAAGCTCTACGAAGTCATCGAAGCCGGCAATTGCATGGGTGTGTTTCCCGAGGGCATCAGCCACACGGAATCTCAGCTCACAGATTTGAAAACCGGCACTGCACGCATCGCCCTGGAGGTCTCGGCTCGAGGCAAGGCCGACGTCGTCATCGTCCCGGCTGGTCTGAACTACATCAATCGACACCGCTTTCGCAGCCAGGTGCTCATCGAATTCGGCGAGCCGATCGTCATTGACGATGACTGGGTTCGGCGCTACCGCGACGATCAGGAAATCGCGGTGCAGGAGCTCACCGACGATCTTGCACAAGCGCTTGTTGAGGTAACGCTAAACGCCCCGGACTGGCGCACGTTACGATTCGCGCAGGCGGCAAGACGTTTGTACAAGCCCACCAAGAGTCGTCTGACGCCGAAACAATACATCGAGCTCAACAAGCGATTCGTCGATCGCTACCTGCAATCGCTGGACGATCCGGAGTTGCTCGCCTTTCGCGACGCTGTCGAGGAATACGAGGCACACCTGCAGTTGTTGGGGCTCAAGGACTATCAATTGCGCAAGCCGGTCGAATTCTGGCCCGCATTTCGTCGTATCCTGTTCAGAGGGCTGCGTATGCTGATTCTGCTACCGCTGGCAATTCCGGGCGCGATCCTGCATTTGCCGGTCGGTTGGGTCGCGGCGTCTGTTGGCGAACGCTTCAGCTATGAAATGGACGACGTAGCGACGCTCAAGGTGTTCGCCACCATCGCATTGCTACCGCTTATCTACGTGCTCATCGGGTTCTGGGTCGGTAGCGAATTCGGGTGGCCCTGGGGCGTCGCGACGGTAGCTGGTCTGACGGTCAGCTTTTCTGCGACTATTGCATTGCTTGAGGCCGAGGCGGGGCTGTATTGGTCGGCCAGGTCTTTACTGAAACTGGCAAGACTGCGCGAGGAAGTGGCTGAACTGAGGGAGCAACGTGCGTTGCTGGTGACCAATGTGCGCGAGCTTGCGAACCGGCTGTCTGACCCGGATGTGCCGCGAATATTTACAGACGAGGATTTTTCTTCATGAAGACGGTTTTGAAACGTACAGCACTCCTTCTCGCTGCAGTCGTCGTGTTTGGTTGCTCGCAGGGGCCACCCCCGGTGAACTACGATGTCATTGTTCGTGGTGGCAGCGTTTACGACGGATCGGGAGCTACTCCTGTGCAGGCGGACGTGGCGATCAATGGTGATCGAATCGTGAAGATCGGTGACTTGTCCGAAGCCACGGCCACCAATGAAATCGACGCCGCCGGCAAAGCGGTGTCGCCCGGGTTTATCAACATGCTGTCGTGGGCAACTGAATCCCTGATCATCGACGGCCGCGGGATGAGTGACATCAAGCAGGGCGTAACGCTCGAGGTTATGGGGGAGGGTTGGTCGATGGGGCCCCTGAACGACGAGCTCAAGGCAATGGCGGCCGCGCGGCAGCAAGATTTCAAATACGACATCGAATGGACGACGCTGGGTGAGTACCTGGAGTTCCTGGTAAACCGGGGAATCTCTCCCAACGTCGCTTCCTATGTGGGCGCAACGACGCTGCGCATGCTGGAAGTTGGCTCCGACGATGTTCCGGCGTCCGACGAGCAGCTCGCGCGCATGCAGGAGCACGTGCGTGTGGCCATGAGAGAGGGGGCAATTGGTGTCGGTTCGTCCCTTATCTACGCACCCGCCAATTTTGCGAGTACGGAAGAGCTGATCGCACTCGTCGAGGCTGCCGCCGAATACGGTGGGCGGTACATTTCTCATATTCGGTCGGAAGGTAATCGGCTCGAGGAAAGTGTCGATGAGCTGCTCGAGATCGCAGAAGCGACGGGTGCACCGGCGGAGATATATCACCTCAAAGCCGCTGGCCGGGACAACTGGCACAAGCTGGAAAACGTATTCGCGATGGTCGAGCAGGCACGTGCGGATGGGTTCGCGATCACGGCAGACATGTACACCTACACTGCTGGCGCGACCGGGTTGGATGCGGCAATGCCACTGTGGGTTCAGGAAGGCGGTGACGAGGAGTGGTTTGCGCGGCTCGAGGATCCGGCGATTCGCGAGCGAGTGCTCGTTGAAATGAATGAGGACCAGTCGGAGTGGGAGAATCTTTTCTACCACGCTGGCCCTCACGGGGTCTTGTTCATTGGCTTTCGTAATCCCGAGTTGCGCCACCTGACCGGCAAGACCCTGGCAGAAATAGCTGATATGTGGGAGGTCACGCCGGCCGAGGCCGCGATCGATCTGGTTATCAAGGATCGCAGCCGCGTTGACACCGTGTACTTCCTGATGTCCGAAGAGAATGTCGCAAAGAAGGTAGCAAAGCCCTGGGTCAGTTTTGGCTCCGATGCCGAGGCGTCCGCACCTGAAGGCGTGTTCCTGAACTCGAGCACACATCCACGAGCCTACGGAACGTTCGCCAGGGTCCTGGGGAAATTCGCACGTGACGATGGCGTTATCCCGCTGCAGGAGGCAATCCGAAAAATGACGTCGCTGCCGGCGGCAAATATTGGCATTCGCGAGCGTGGCAGTCTGACCGAGGGTTTCTACGCCGATGTCGTGGTGTTCGATCCCGCTGCTGTGCGCGATCACGCGACGTTTGAAGAACCACTTCAGTACGCCACGGGAATTGAGCACGTGTTCGTTAACGGCGAGCAGGTATTGGAAGATGGAGAACACACGGGCGCAACACCGGGCCGTGTTGTTCGTGGGCCGGGTTGGACCGGGTGGGAAGAGCAGAGTGCGAGAGAAGCTACAGAAGCTGCGCGCTGAGTTGCTGGAGTTAGCCGAGTCAGGCGATGAGTCCGCGGCAGTAGTCGAGCTCGACCAGACCAAGGTTGGGCGGTTGTCGCGCATGGACGCAATGCAGGCGCAGGCGATGGCCAAAGCGTCGCTGGAGCGTCGGCAACAGATGTTGCGACAGATCGACGCGGCACTGCTTCGACTGGACAACGATGAGTATGGCTATTGCAAAGAGTGCGATGAGCCAATCAATCCCAAGCGCCTTGAATTCGACCCGACGGCAGTCCTGTGCATCGAATGTGCGAGTAAGCTCGAGCTATGAAGACGTAGATCGCGCTACTCCGCGGAATCAACGTCGGAGGGCATAACCCCCTGCCGATGGCGAGCTTGTCGCAGATACTCGAGGCTGCTGACTGCCGACGAGCTGAGCGCCGCAATCGACCGGGCGTAACTGGCGCACTGTCATGAAGCTTGATGAGTTGGCTAAGTCGATCCAGTAACTGCACGCCGAAACGCATAGCCGGACATCGCGAAACTGATCAATGCACCAAACCCGAACAGCCAACGACCGAGCACGATATTCAGGTCTCGCGACAGGAAAGGTAGCCCGCCCGAGAAACCCTCGGCGGAACTGAACACTGAAACCCAGATTCCCATGAAGCCGAATAGCAGGAGCAGAACACCGGCGAGCAGATCGTTCGCTCGCGTGTGCCTTGCGAGAAGGATCATGAAGCCGGCGATAATAAACGCGATGCCGGCCGCTGCGACGACCCATGACGGTGTCTGAAGACCGGCATCGTCAGCCGGAAGAAGACCTAGGCTCAGGGCAACGGGGTAACAGCCCAAGGCAATACATCCCAGGCCATAGACCAGCCTGGCGCGCCCACTCAGATTCCTTGCAGAAACCACTGAATCACAGTTCTCCGAGCTCTCTCCGCTTACTCTCGCAGTGTCAGGACTTCGAGTTCCGGGTCCGCGAGAATTTCTTCCTCGGTAAACGGAAAGTCGATTAGCTCGCCGCGGGAATACAGCCTGGTCTGGTCCGCGTAGTGCGGCGAGTCGGGCTCGGGTGACTGCGAATAAGTCAGGATTCCTCGCGCGTCGAGGTCGCCATTCTCGTTCCAACCGATGACCTGGATATAGCTGTTGCCATGGAGAATCGGCGTGTAGCCTTTGCCGTCAGTGAACTGGGTAACGATGTAACTGAATGACCCGTGGTTGCCTACTGCTCCTGGTATACCAATGCGCTCACCATTGCGCTCGGCAAACTGAACGTCTCCCCATCGGGCATCCAGCGCAATGCCGGCATCCGTAATCTTCTTCTGGGCCGCGGCCAGGGCGCCAAGCACTGCCTGCCGAACCTCGGGGTTGTCCAGCGAGAGGCCGCTGGGTGTGTTCACCGGATAGTCGACATTGAATGGCACGGCGTACAGGTTTGGCTGGCGTCGGACCTGTCCCCAGAATTCGGTCCAGATGTGTGTTCCCCGGCTGTCGACGTTTGACGTCCGGTCCCACTTTGCGAGCACTTCGCAACTGGCGGCTATGTCGTCACCGGGCTGTTCGCACAGCGTCAGGACCCCTTCGAGAAAGAGCTCCGCGCTGAAATGCCGATGGCTGAATAGAATCTGCTGCAAATCCTCCGGTTCGAGCTTGGCGCCGTTTGCGATGGCTTCATCGACAAACGTCAGGCCGGCACGCGTGCGCAGACTGCGCGCTGTCCCCTCGTCGCCGATGATGGGTGAGTATCCTTCAAGCGGACGGTCCGGGTTCGACAGCCAATAGCTGTCATTTGAGTTTGTGAAGTACTCCGCAGAGGTGGCCCGCGGCATGTTCTCCGGCGGTAAATTTCCCGGGACAGGGCTGCCCGGGGTGATCTTCCAATTGCAGCCCGGATCCGAGCCGTCGAGAATGACGGCCCAACCAGGTACGCCCTCCACGGAACGCCGACACGTCTGCAGCATGTCAACATCAAGATTCGGTGTCGCTGACAGATCACCATAGAACGCATTGCCGTGTCGATCGGCCGCAACTGTATTAACAAAGAAGGTTCCCTGTTGACTAATCGCCTTTTCGACATCAGCGACCGATTGCGCGGTTTGCAGGGAGAAGTAGGTCGGCACCGTCGCGTTGTTATCGACGATCGCGTCACGAATTGCGAAAGCTCTTTCGGCAGTCCACGCCATCCCTTCGGCAGCAAATACCGGTCCGAAGTGCGACATGTAGACAGTGTGGTCTCGCGGTGCTGAATCTTCGCCCGCGCCTGGCACCTGCACCGTTACTTCTTCGATATCGAGGAATTCATCGCCGTATCGGTACTGCATTGGGTTGTCGGGATTCAGCTCGAGTTCGAACAGTGTGAACCGCGCGGCCGTCGACACCGTGTGGGTCCAGGCGATATCGCGATTGAAGCCAATGCCGATGAAATTACCTGCGATAAGCCTTGCACCCATCACGTCGACGACACCCGGGATCGTTATATGAACGATATGAAATCGCGATGGGCCATGCCAGGGATAGTGTGGGTTACCGAGCAGCAAGCCACGCCCCGATGCGGTCAGGCTGCTGCCAACGGCAATCGCGTTGCTGCCAATGCCTTGTACCGGGCCCGCAGTGAACGCCACTTGCTCAAGGGCCTCGCCTGGCGGCGCTGCCGTCGCAATCTCATCTTTGAAATTCCCAAGCCCGTAACGAACACCGAAAGCAACCATTATTCGGTCGAGGTCGCCGTCCTTGAGTGGCCGCACCCAGTCCTGGCCATTGCATGAAGCGGGCATCTTGCCGGCGTAGTCCTGCAGGTAGCGGTTGTAACCGGCGATGAATCCCGTGTTGTACTCAGCTGCCTCGGCGGGAATTGCAGACCGATGGTAGGCAAGTCGCTCGTCGGTCAGGATGCTGCGATGAAAGACATCACTCGCAAAGTGTTCGTCGGACGGCCCGAAGTCCGCCGACAGCGTCCCGTTGGCGGTGGCCAGTTCTTTCGCGAATACGCAGATGCCGTCGACCGCAGTTGCGTAGGCGAATCCATACCCAAGGCTTCCCCAGTCCTCTGCAAGCACATGGGGTATGCCATAGCTCGTCCAACGGATATCGACCGAGTAGCGGTCCTCCGGCTGATCTTTTGTGCAGGCAGTAGCCAGGAAAATCACCAGTATCGTGGCGACGAGGCGTAGATTCATAACGTGTCCTTGTTGCAGAGCATTTTGGCAAATAGTGTCGTTTAGCCAGGCTTGATATTCGCGTTCAGCCTGAACAGATTCTCCGGGTCGTATTTGTTCTTGATCTCTACTAACCTCGGGTAGTTAGGACCGTAATTGCCCCAGGTCCTCTGTTCGGATTCCTCGTTGAGGTTCGTGTAAAAGCCGGCCATGTGCGGTTCCACCTCTTTGTAATATTCGCGAACGGCTGCGATCTTGGCATCATTCTGACCCGGATCATCACCAACGTACATGACGCCGAAGTTAAACGCGGCACCGCGATGGGTGAAAGCGGTCGCGTCGGGAGCGACAGTTGCCGTGACGCCTCCCATATGCTGGAACCATGAGCTAACCGCACCTCGATTGGCGTATTCGACAATGATATCGATGACGTCCGGCGTGAGTTCATCGAGAAAGCCGGACTTCAGGTAGTACTGCTTTCCGTGGCCGAGAACTCCATCGGCGCTGGTTTGGATGTCGTGGTAAGCAAACGGCGCCAGCGTTCCGCTCTTGAGCCCCGGGAAAGCCAGCATCGGCGCAAGCGCCTTTGCGCCTGCGGCATGATCGCCGCACCAGACGACGCCCACGACAGCCAGCGTTTCTCCCTTCTCGCCGGCACCCGGAACAAACTGAGGCTCGATATTCGCCTCGTCGGGCACGGTTTCGTGCAATTCCGCATAGAATTCCAGGAAGTCCTTGTCGGCTGCGTAGGTCAGGCTGCCGCCGTACACGATCGGATTGAATGGATGGAGCCGGTAGACGAACTCGGTAGCAACGCCGAAATTGCCACCGCCGCCGCGTATTCCCCAGAAGAGATCGCTGTTCTCGTCCGCACTTGCCCGAACAACATCCCCGGCAGCGGTCACGACCGTAGCTGCAAGCAGATTGTCGACGGCAAGACCCATCTTACGATCAGTACGGCCGACTCCGCCGCCCAGTGTGAAGCCGCCCGTACCAGTGTGCGAGACGATCCCGGTCGTGGTCATTAAATTGTGTGCGGTTGACGCCACGTCCAGATGGCCGAGCAATGATCCGCCATCGGCGCGCATGCTCATTGCTGCGGGATCGACGTCAACTGAGTGCATTCGCGAAAGATCGATCATCATGCCGCCGTCCGAAGTCGATTTACCTGGAAGGCTATGGCCGCCGCATTTCACTGACAAAAGGAGATTTCGCTCGCGCGCGAAATTCACTGAGCTGACGATATCGTCCGTCGACAGGCACTGCACCACCATTGCCGGTTTCTTGCTGTCAAACATGCCGTTCCAGACCATCTTCGCGGCGGTGTAGTCTGTGTCGGCCTGCAGCAACAATCGACCGTCAAGACTTCCAGCCAGTTCGGCTACCGCGGCAGACTCGAGCGACAGCTCTTCACCGCCGCTCGACACGGCCGGGATAACACTGCCGACGTCAGTCGTCGAATCGGGCCCACATCCGGGTAACGTGGCTGCAACAGCCAAGCTAATCGTTGTCTTACAGAATGTTCGTCTATGCATGATATTTCTCCCAGTCATTCTTCTTGTTCATTCGTGGTGAGAACTGCTTTTCGGCATCCAATGCCAACCAGGTGTTGAGTCTCCTAGTTTCTTACACTAAATGCTTTGAGGATGCCGCGCATCCAGGGTTGGCGAGCTATTGGCATTGCGAGCCGATACAAGCGCCCGGACGTATGCACGGCTTTGCCTTTCTCGAGTGCGGCGAGACCTTCGCGAACGACAACGTCCGCGTCGTACCATATAAAGCCGGGCGATCTGGCTTTCATTGCACTCAGGTGCTTCGATTGATGAAAATCTGTGTGGGTGAGACCGGGGCAAAGCGCGAGTACGTGTACACCGTCGCCCTTGACCGATGCCGACAGCGCTTTGGACAGGGCGATCAGGTAAGTCTTGGTCGGGCCGTAGTTCATATCGCCCGGAACGGTGATTTGTCCGGCAACCGACGCGACGTTGAGCACGCGCCCGTAACCGCGTGCCTGCATCGCCGGGACGAAGAAATGACAAAGGGCCGCATACGAGGTCATCATCAGGTTGAAATGATCTGCCTGGACCTGCCAGTCGCGAACCTTGAGAAGGTCGGGACCCGCCGATCCGGCGTTATTGATCAGTGTGTCGATCTCGAGACCGCGGGCGACGGTCTCGTCGTAGAGTGCCTGCGGCGCATCCGGATTCGTGAGATCCGCGGTGATGATCTCGGCATCGACATCAAATATGTCGTGCAGCTCGGCTGCGAGTTTCTCCATCGGTTCGGCCCGGCGTGCGACCAGCACGAGGTCCTTTCCCCTGGCCGCCAGTTGGCGCGCAAATTCGCTGCCGAGGCCGGCTGATGCGCCTGTGATGAGTGCTCTGCCCATGATGGGCAGCACTATCGCATAATTTCGCTTGTTTTTTAGCCTCCGGGCGGCTAATTTGCCCGGCAAGACGCTGATGGGGACGAGTACGCAGCCCACGCAGGCCAAAGCGACCGGAGGATGGTGAGAGCTCCGGGCCCGAAGCTGCCGAATATCACCCCGGAGTCGCCAACCGAAATGCATCGCAGAGTAGGCTTGGCCGACTGGTCCACGAAACGGATGTCGGGTCGCAAGACCCATGAGGCGGCTGTGGCCGCGAAACCGGGTGGTACCGCGATAGATTCCATCGCCCCGGAAATCGGGTGTCAGTCACCTTATTTCCGGGGCGTTTTTCGTTGTGGAGATAGGGTCACTGACACCTAATTGCGGGTTTGTATCTGAGGACAGGTTTTGGCATTTAAAGAAGTTACAGGTCGCTACAACGGACCGGCCCTCGAAGAAGAGGTGCTGGAGTTCTGGCGTGAGCACGACGTATTCGAGAAGACACTCGAGCAGACGCAGGGTGGTCCGCAGTTCAGTTTCAACGAAGGCCCGCCAACGGCGAACGGCAAGCCCGGTATCCATCATGTACTGGCACGTTCGTTCAAGGACATCTTCCCGCGCTACAAGACGATGCGTGGCTACCACGTACCGCGCAAAGCAGGCTGGGACACGCACGGTCTCCCCGTTGAGCACGAGGTTGAGAAGCTCCTGAAGAAAGAGGGCAAGATCGAGAGCTACGAGAAGGCGGAGATTGAAGCGACAGTCGGCATTGCCGAGTTCACGCGCTTGTGCCGCGAGTCGGTCATGACCTACGTCGGCGACTGGGAGAAGATGACCGAGCGCATGGGCTTCTGGGTCAATCTCGACGAGGCCTATTACACGCTCAATAACACGTATATCGAGTCCGTCTGGAACCTGCTGCAAAAGATCTGGGACAAGGACCTCATCTACAAGGGTTACAAGGTTGTTCCCTACGATCCGCGTATCGGGGCGACGTTGTCCTCACATGAGCTCGCGCTTGGCTACAAGGAGGTCGAAGATCCGTCGATCACTGTGCGCTTCAAGCTCGCCGATGCTGACGATACCTACTTCCTGGTCTGGACCACGACGCCGTGGACGCTGCCATCCAACCTCGCGCTCGCGGTTGGCGATGATATTGATTACAGCTACTGCGAATCAGATGGCCAGACACTGATTGTTGCCGAGGCTCTGCGCGAGGCGGTCTTCCGCGACGTCGAGCACAGCGTCATTAAGACCGTAAAGGGCTCGGAGCTTGTCGGTTCGCGATACGAGCAGCTCTTTGATTACATCGACGTAGATGCGGACAACGCGTTTACTGTGATGTCAGCCGAATTCGTAAGTACCGAGGACGGTACGGGCATCGTGCATACCGCTCCCGCGTACGGCGTCGATGACCTCGCGCTAGGCCAGGCAAATGGCCTGCCGGTCGTGCACGGTGTCGGCCTCGACGGCCATTTCATTGAGGACGTTGAGCCTGTCAAAGGCCTGTTCTTCAAGGATGCTGACAAGCCGTTGATCCGTATCCTCAAGGATCGAGGCATGATGTTCCGTTCGGAGCGCTACAAGCATAACTACCCGTTCGGCTGGCGTACCGGCGACCCGATTCTCTACTACGCCAAGAACGCGTGGTACATCCGCACGTCCAAATTCCGCGAACGCATGGCCGAATTGAATCAGACGATCAACTGGGTTCCCGAGCACATCAAGGATGGTCGTTTTGGCAACTGGCTCGAGAACAATGTCGACTGGGCACTGTCGCGCGAGCGCTTCTGGGGAACGCCGTTGCCGGTATGGACGGACGGCGAAGATGGGTTCAAATGCCTGGGTTCAATCGCAGAACTCGAGGAACTAACGGGCAGAGAGCTCAGCGACCTGGACCTGCACCGCCCCGCGGTGGACGACGTGACGTTTGAACTGGACGGCAAAACCTGGCGTCGAGCACCCGAGGTTATCGACTGCTGGTTTGATTCCGGCGCGATGTCCTACGCGCAATGGCATTATCCCTTTGAGAACGAGGATAAATTCGAGGCGCATTTTCCGGCAGACTTTATTTGCGAAGCGATCGATCAGACGCGAGGCTGGTTCTACACGCTGCACGCGATCTCGACACTTGTCTCCGACAGTGTGGCCTACAAGAACTGCATCTGCCTGAATCTGATCGTCGACAAAGACGGCAAGAAGATGTCGAAGTCGGTGGGTAACATCATTAATCCGTACGACGTGTTCGATACGGTCGGTGCTGATGCGTTGCGCTGGTACTTCCTGGCGCGCCTCGCGCCGGATGCGCCAAAGCGCGTGTCGGTCGACATTGTTGCCGATGTGGCCAGTTCGTTTATCAACACGTTCTGGAACACCTACGGCTTCTTCGTGCTGTACGCGCGTCTCGACGAGATTGACCTGACGAGGAACGTCCCGGTTGAGGATCGTCCGGAAATCGATCGCTGGGCGCTGGCTTTGCTGCACAAGACCATCACAACCGTGACCGACTCACTGGATCATTTCGACGCCAAGACGGCGGGCGAGGCCATCGAGTCGTTCGTTGATCAGTTGAGCAACTGGTATGTACGTCGCAATCGCCGGCGTTTCTGGAAGTCGACCGATCCGCAGGACAAGCAGGCGGCCTACCTGACGTTGTATGAATGCCTGAAGGGTGTACACGAGTTGATGGCGCCGTTCGTGCCATTCCTGGCCGAAAACGTGTACCAGAACCTGGTCCGCTCGGTGGACCCGGATGCCTTGCCATCCGTGCACATGGGCAATTGGCCCGAAGCGGATGCTTCCTGGCAGAACGACGACCTGCTCCACGACACAGATGTGGTGCAGAAGGTCGTCGGGCTCGGGCGAGCGGCACGCAGCCATTCGGGCGTACGCACGCGGCAGCCGATTTCGCGCCTCCTGGTTCGCGCGCCAAACGATGCGGCGGCACAAGCGCTCGAGAGCCACAAAGACCAGATTCTCGAGGAACTCAACGTAAAAGCAATCGAGTTCATCGCGCGCGATGCCGGTTTGGTGAGTTACAACATCAAGCCCAACCTGCCGAAGCTCGGCAAGCAGTACGGCAAGCTGGTACCGCAGATTCGACAGGCGCTGCTCGATGCCGACGGTGCCGCGATTGCCAGTGCGGCCGCCAATGGCGAAGCGTTCGAGATAGAAGTGGCCGGGCAGACGATTCCACTCGAGGGTGATGACGTCCTTATCGAGACGCACTCGGCAGAAGGTTATTCCTGCGAGGCGGATTCCGGATACCTGGCAGCGCTGGATACTACGCTTAACGACGAACTCATCGCCGAAGGCCTGGCGCGCGAGATCGTGCGCTCGGTGCAGGATGCCCGCAAGCAAGCGGGGTTGGAAGTGTCCGATCGCATCACATTGGGTGTCTCAGGTTCCGAAGCCGTGGAGAAGGCGTTGGAGGTGCATCGGGACTACGTAATGAACGAAACGCTCGCGACGGAATGGGAAACCGGGCAGCCCGACGCGCGTTTCACGGCGGATCGCGAGATGGGTGAGGACGGCTGGAAGATTGAAATAAGCTTGTGACCTAGAAGCTCTGTCGCGATTGGACCAGGAGCTGCACGTTATCAATCGAAGGGTCGCCGTTGAGTGGAAAGGCCACGTCGATGTGGATGACCTTGCCTGACGTGCTCCGTGTGAGCGCGAGGCGCAGTCCAACACCCACGTCGGCTAACCAGCCCAGGCGCTCTTCGTCGACCGGGCTATCGCCCCAGACCCTGCCTGCGTCGGCAAATACGGCACCCCCGACACGAATGAGTCGAAATGGGTACCAGTCGGTAAAGTAACGCTGCTCGACTGTCGCCACTAAACTCGAATCGCCATTCTGGTAACGCAGCGGAAAACCGCGGAGGCCTGAGGGCCCACCAAGACTCACGAGATTGTCGAGATCCAGCGCGTGACCCGCGGTTGTCCGGACAGAAGCAAAGAACAGGCGCCTGTCCGACTGCGTGCGGTAGTAGCGCGCAATCAGGTGTGCCAGCGAATTCACAGCCCTGCCAGATTCCACACGCCCATCAACGGACACGGACACCTGCAGCGCGTTCTTCGACATCGAGCCAAAGCCCTGATTGATGGCACCGGAGTAAATAAGAGCGTCTCGATCCGCGCCGAGCGATGTATCCGACCAGCCAAGCGATGCGATTATTCGCCGGCCCATCATGAAGTCTTCTGTTTGACCGATTTGCTCGCGATTCTCAGTGGTCTCAAAGCGGTCCTGTATTTGCTCGAAGCCGAGAAACGGGTAGACCAGTTTGCGGTCCGACGGGATCGCCGGGGCAAGCGTTCCGTCGGGGACCTCCGAGAAACGATTTTCGTCGTACACCATGCCGGCGGTCCAGCGCCTGGCACGCCCATTCTGCAGACCCTTCGACCACCCGAAGAAAGCGGAGTGGTACTCCCGTTCTTTCTGATACTCGGCTACCGCGCTGCCGAGCTCGTACAGGGTCCCACGGCGATCACTATCGGAGAAATGCATGCCGGCCGTCCAGCGCGCGTCCAGTTGGTAGAAAGGCCGAACGGCCGAAAATCTATTGAAGTGCCCATCTGAATTTTCCGAGATGCGAAGGGAGGTGGAAACCCAGCTTCTTCCAAGATGCCTGTCCGTAAACTCGAAGATTTTCGAATCCCGGTCGACATTCCTGTCACTGATCAGGGCGATTCGCTGTCCGCGGCCAAGCAGGTTGGACTCAACCAGGCCAATCCGGGTCTTGTTTTCACCACCTGAGCGGGACAGTGACAACGCCGGAAGCAGCGACCACAGGTCGCGCGTTGTCACCTTGAGATCGACCACCCCATTCTCAAACTTTGTCGGGACGATATCCGCATCGTGGAGATACCGGTTCCTGCGCAGGATGCGCTCCGACTCATCGGACAGGCGCTTCGAATAGTCATCTCCGTTGGCAATCAGGAGTTGTTTGCGAATGACTTTGTCGCGAGTGACGATATGCACGCGGTTGGCGAATCGATATAGCCAGTTGTTTTCTTTGGGGTTAGAGGTATCGAATACGTTCTCGCGTTCGATGACAATCTCGCCGATCACGGCACCGTTAGCCACGAGCGTTTCCTCATCGGGGAGTGAATCTGCCAATCCGACCGGAGTGGCAAATAACCCCGGGATGAGAACGATTGTCAGGCAGCGAGGCTGCATCTGCTGAACCTCCAGTAGCCCATTTTAGTCGGTATTGACCGACACTTGCGCGAACTTTAGTACATCTGTTATAAAAACCATGCGCAAGATTCTGATACATCAGGAGTACGAAGGGACTTGCAAGGCTCTGCAGGGAGCCCCGGACTACAGGACGTAGTCGACTCTTAATAAGAAAAGCGTAGACAAAAAACAACCATACGCTGGAGTGGCAATGACAGACCACCTTGATCGCTTTCACGCGGCGCTTTCCGTGCTCGCTGGGCATGGCCATATAAAACAAAGACTTATCAAGGCCTACGAAGAAAACCTCGCTGATATCCACGAGGACGAATTACCTGTTGCGATGAAGCAGTCATTTGTCGATCTCAGAGTCGAGATGCACCGCGTTACGCCCCTCAATGGCGAGGGCCCGATTTGCGCGTCGGTCAGGAAGATGTCGCTGAATGAGGCGAGCGAATGTGCCGGGCGTATCGTAACGCTCTATGGACAAATTGCCGGCCAGCGTGACGAACTCCAGGCCAGCCTGCCGCTTAGCGAAGCCGAAGAAGTACGCGTCCCGCCGTTTCTCGTTAAATCTGTTTGATCGGGTAGTAGACGTAGGTCAGCAGTTCGGCCTCCGGCGTATTGCCCGGGTCGCTCACATACGATTCCCATGCCGCGCCATTGCGCTCGATCCCCAGGGCAGCCAGGTAAGCCGTGATCTTCCGGTGTGTCACGTTGAGCTCGCGATACGATCCCACGTGCCGGACGCGAATGACCGGCCCGCCGTAGGTCTTTCCCAGTTTGACGGTCACACCGTCTCGCGGCACGGTCTCGGTCACACCCCGAACCGGAATGGCCGAGTCAAAAACAATCTCTGAGCCGCTGAAAGTGCGCGTAATCGACATTGGAGCACCGGCATCCTGCAGCTCATGTTTATCGATGAATGTCAGAATTTCGAAATATGCCTTGCCCATGGCTTCCGAGATCGCCGACGGTTCGGGTCTTGACGTGGTCGGTAAATAGGCTATCTCGACCGGCTCGACGATGAGGTGTTCGATCTCGATATCACTGAAGTCTGCGCGTGGCAAGCTCTCGGCGAGTTCTTTGAGACCTGCAAGACCGGCCTGGTAGTCGCGCGCGACGACGCTACCGAGCATCGAGGCGAAGTAACGCCCGACGATATTCAAGCCGTAATCGACCTCGAAGCCCCAATGAACGATTGTCGTGCCTGTGCCAGGCATGAGGCGGAACCAGGAGCGGGCCTCACCGGCTTCGCCCTGGTTCATGGCAATGCCGACGTACTCGAAAGGGCGGCTCTCCGTGATTGCCTGCGCGCCACTACCGATTATCGCGCCGTCCCAGGTCATGGTCGCGCCTTCCCCGCGGCTACTGCCGGAGTAGATAAAGCGCGCATTCGGGTCTGAATCCGCCCAGGGCGCCCACAGCGAAAATCGGCGGAAATCATTGACCAGTGCAAATACCGAGGCCGGTTGCGCATCAATCTCCGTAGACACCTCGAAGCTGTGAGTGCGTGGCAACGCGAAGCCGACGATTATTACGACGGCAAACGAGGCCATCACCCAATACAACACTTTTTGCACTTCGATATCCTGCTTTCCTTTGATCCGGGCTGGATTATTCCACAGTTGCCGCGACTTCGGCACAATGACGCTATGAGCAAACAATCTCACAACGATCTGCCCATCGGCGTCTTCGACTCCGGGGTTGGCGGACTCACGGTACTCAAGGCGATCCAGGAAGAACTGCCCAATGAAAACCTGGTGTACCTTGGCGACACCGCACGCCTGCCTTACGGCACCAAGACCCCGGCGTCGATCGAACGCTATGCGACCCAGGCGGCCGCCAAGCTGCAGGAGCAGGGCATCAAGTTGCTGGTCGTGGCCTGCAATACGGCATCCGCGGTCGCGCTCGACGCTTTGCGCACAGCATTGGCGCCATTGGTGGTTATTGGCGTCGTAGAGCCAGGGGCGACTGCAGCTGTGGATGCGCGTCCGGGTGGCGAGCACCTGGTGCTTGCGACCGAAGCGACCGTGCGACTGGGCGCCTACAAGACCGCGATCCTGGCACAGGATCCGGAAGCTACCGTGCGCGAACAGGCTTGCGAGATGCTCGTGTCGCTTGCCGAGGAAGGGTGGAGCGACGGGCATATTGCCCAAGCCATCGTGCGCCGCTACCTGGACGAGGCAGACGGAGCCGCGCTCGACACGATAATCCTGGGCTGTACGCACTTCCCATTGCTCAAAGGCGTTATTCAGGAAGTTGCGGATGACGGCGTGACGATCGTCGACTCGGCAAGTACCACCGCAGACGTCGTGCGTGCCGCACTTGAAGCCCAGGGCGCAATCCGCGGCGGGGACACGCCAGGTTATTCACGTCTTCTTGCCACGGATGGCGCGACCCGGTTTGCGAGGGTCGGCGGCCAGTTTCTGGGTCATGACCTGAGCTACAGCGATGTGGAGGTCGTTGATCTCTGAGCTTTGGCCGGGTGTTGTGCAATAATTACTCATTAATTCCTTTGCAGGGGTAAGCCGTGAAATTCCTCAACCTCATTCGCCCAATGGGCATCGTCCTGCTGTCTGTTTTCGTATCTTCCTGCGGCCAGGAAGCGCCGCCCGAAATACCGGCTGAGCCGCTCGAAAAAGTAGAGGTTCGCCCTGAAATCTATGCCGATTTTGAGCTGACAGCAGATCTCAGCCACCTGAGCGACAACCAGAAGAAGATGATTGCGTTGCTGATCGACGCATCTCAGATAATGGATGACCTTTTCTGGCGGCAGTCATTCGGCGACAACTACGAAGAGTGGCTGGATTCAATTGCTGATGATCGAACCCGGCGCTTCGCGGAGTTGAACTACGGCCCCTGGGATGCGCTCGATGACGAAAAACCCTTTATGGATGGGTTTTGGTCCAAACCGCTCGGCGCGCAGTTCTACCCGGAGGACATGAGCAAAGAGGAGTTTGAAGAGGCTTACCTCCCGGGCAAAGCAGACCTCTACTCGTTCGTGCGTCGTGATCAGGCCGGTGCGCTGAAACTGGTCCCTTACCACGTCGAGTATGCGGAAGAACTCGCCGCCGCAGCACGGCTTCTGCGAGAAGCCGCGATGTTGGCAGAAAGCCCGAATTTCGCGAACTACCTGAAGCTCCGTGCGGCTGCACTAATCAGTGATGATTTCCAGCTTAGCGACAGCTACTGGATGGACGTCAAGGATAATGAGATCGACGTCGTGATCGGCCCGATCGAGACCTACCTCGACAGGTTGTATGGCTATCGAGCGGCTTACGAGGCCTACGTACTGATCAAGGACCTGGAGTGGAGCGACCGACTGAGCCGTTTCGCCGCATTCCTGCCGCAACTGCAGGACGGCCTGCCGGTGCCGGACGAGTACAAATGGGAGTCGCCCGGGACCAACGCGGACCTCAACGCGTACGACGTTGTGTACTACGCCGGCCACAGCAATGCTGGATCGAAGACCATAGCGATCAACCTGCCGAACGACGAACAGGTACAGCTCGAAAAAGGCTCGCGCCGACTGCAACTAAAGAACGCAATGGAAGCGAAGTACGTGAAAATCCTCGAGCCCATCGCTGACGTGCTCATCGCCGAGGACCAGCGCAAGCACATCACATTCGATGCGTTTTTCTCGAACACAATGTTCCACGAGGTCGCTCATGGCCTCGGTATCAAGAATACGATCGATGGCAAGACGACCGTGTCATTGGCGTTGCAGGACCTTGCCTCGAGCATGGAGGAGGGCAAAGCCGATATCCTCGGGCTGTACATGATTACTGAATTGCTCGAGGCCGGCGAGTTGGGCGATGCGGACCTGCGGGATTTCTACGTGACGTTCATGGCCGGTATCTTCCGGTCGATCCGCTTCGGCGCTGCCAGCGCACACGGCAGGGCCAATATGGTCAGGTTCAATTTCTTCCTGGACGAGGGCGCGTTTGTTCGCGACCCTGAAACCGGACGTTACAGCGTCGACTTCGACCGCATGGGTGCCGCCATTGCAAATCTGTCGCGCGTACTGCTTACCCTTCAGGGTGATGGCGACTACGACGGTGCGAAGAAACTGATTGAAACCAAGGGCATCATCACGCCACAACTGCAGGCCGATCTCGATCGCCTGACCCAAGCGTCGATTCCGGTCGATATTGTGTTCCAACAGGGCGTCGCAGAGTTAGGTTTGGAGTAAGTCGGCGCGGGACATTCAGAGGTCACTCTTTACGATAACGGGCAACTCGTGGCCGGTGAGGGTCGTGAGGTACAGGGACCTCTGAGTCTCGAGTACGCCCGTGAGCATAGGGAAGCGCGCGTTCGGCTCGTGCATGCTCATGAGCACCTCGCCCTCACCATTGAATGCGACCACGTGAGAAGAGGGTACGGCTTCCGGCCGGAGCCCGGAGGGAAGTCGCTGGATGACTTTTCGTAGCCAGGGTTTGTCGGAAATCTTATCTATCAAGTCGTTGCGAGGCGCGGCAAGTCCGACCCAAAAACGTCCTGCTTTGCCGGATTTCAGGTTGTCCGGGAATCCGGGCAGATTGTCGAGTAACACCTCTGTGACACCCTGGCGGGGACCGGTCAGCCAGTACTTGAGAATCCGGTAATTGCTAGTTTCGGCAATGACCAGGTAGCCGTTGTCTTCGCTGATTGCGACGCCGTTCGGGTAGTTCAAATCATCGAGCAGCTGGCGGCTCGTTCCGGTTTCCGGATCGAAGACGAAGACACCGCCATGCCCGCCATGTTCCATGATGTCGAGTAGTGATGCGTTGAGGGAGCCGCGGTATTTGTCGGCGCCAAACTTGCTACTCGCCTCGGTGAAGTAAATCTTCCGGTCTTGCGCGATGGCAAGATTGTTCGGATAGACCGGCGTGGATCCATCGACGCTGCCAAGTAATCTGGAGACATCGCCCTGCGAATCGATTCGCTGCAACCCGAGATACGCGTTGGCGACGACAAGAGAACCGTCGGCATCGACCTCGATACCGAGTGGCCGGCCGCCGGCATCGGCGAACACCTCAACCTGGCGATTGCGGACACGCAGTATGTGGCCACTCTCAGTTGTCACGTAGACGAGGTTGTCGCGGCCCAGCGCAGCGTCTTCCGGTCCCTCGTACTTGCCCAGGTCAATTGCTGTTGCGGTTTCCAGGAGCTTGTTGGGCGCGAACGGGTCAACAAGACCTCTGTCAGTCGGCGCCTGCCACGACACCGGTTCGATCGGTACAGGCCAGGCGAGCAGGTAAACGATCGAGCCGGCGAGGAGAATCCCGAAGTATCCGAGGACGCGCTTCACTGTGGGTTCGCGCCTAGCGTTTGGTATCAAGCATGCGCAGGAATTCCGCGCGTGTGCGGGCATCCTTGCGGAAGCCGCCGATCATCTGGCTGGTGACCATTGAGACGCCGGGTTTGTGAATACCACGCGTCGTCATGCATTGGTGCCTGGCATCGATCACGACGGCGACGCCTTTTGGCTGCAGAACTTCCTGAATACAGTTTGCGATTTGCGCCGTCATCTTTTCCTGCACCTGGAAGCGTCGTGCATAAGCCTCGACAACCCGAGCCAGCTTGCTGATGCCCACCACCTTGTTGCGCGGCAGGTAACCCACATGGGCTACACCAATTATCGGTGCCATGTGATGTTCGCAATGTGACTCGAATGAAATGTCGCGAAGCACGATCATCTCATCGTAGCCCTCGACTTCCTCAAACGTACGTTCGAGAAACTCGTACGGGTTTACTTTGTAGCCGCCGAACCAGTCTTCATAGGCTCGCGCGACCCGCTTGGGCGTATCAACCAGGCCTTCCCGGCGCGTGTCCTCACCCGCCCATAACAATAACGTGCGGATAGCCTCTTCGGCTTGCCGCCGGCTGGGCTTGCGTGGTTTCGGTTGCTTCTTCATGCGACGCAATCCTACGCAGACTTCTGACTGAGGTCGAGGCCGACCGGGCACGTCACGCCGGTGCCGCCAATACCGCAATAACCGGCCGGGTTTTTCGCCAGGTACTGCTGATGGTAGTCCTCAGCGTAGTAGAAAGTTTCGAGCGGCGATATTTCGGTTGTGACTGCACCAAGACCTGCAGCGCGAAGTTCCGCTTCGTAGGCCGTCAGCGACTGACGCGCCGTCGCCTGTTGGTTGTCGTCTGTCGTGTAGATGGCGGAGCGATACTGGGTGCCGATATCGTTGCCCTGGCGCATGCCCTGGGTCGGGTCATGGCTCTCCCAAAAGACCTTGAGGAGTTCTTCAAAGGTCACGAACGCCGGGTCATAGGCAACGAGGACGACTTCCGCATGTCCGGTGTTCCCGGAACATACTTCTTCATAGGTCGGGTTGGGCGTGATACCGCCAGCGTATCCGACCGCTGTCGTGAACACGCCATCGGTTTCCCAGAAGCGTCGCTCGGCGCCCCAGAAACAACCGAGGCCAAGCACGACCTGTTGCATGTTGTCCGGAAAGGGTGGCTGCAGGGGGTTGTCGTTAACAAAGTGACGCTCTGGAACCGGCATAGCCGACTCCCGCCCGGGCAGGGCATTACTGCGTTCGGGCAAAGTGGTCTTTCTCATCAATCTTCTCCACCGGGCTCTTCATTCGCGGCCTCTCTCAGCGCTTCCAGTTCGGCCTGCTGATAAGAAAACCGGTGTTCGAAAACCTGGTCGTCGGTTTCAACCGGGGAACCATCAACCATCGGGGGCCGGAAGAACCGCGCGCGGACTTCCCGATGAACCGCTCGTTGCATATCGGTAAATTCGGCCGGACTGGCCACTGTGCGCAGGTCCTTGACGCGACCTCGCGTCGAAATCGTGTAGTCAGCACGTATCGTGCCGGTCATGGTCGCGCCGGACGATGTCGAAGCTGCGCCGCCAGTGTTTTCGGGAAGCCGTTCTTCGCGCAGCAATATCGGCCTCTCCATAAGGTTCCTGCGAGCCGCGAGGCGATCTTCATCGGCGGACAAATCGCCCCAGACTTCCTCATAGAGCTTGCGCGCACGACTGTATCCTTCGAAGTACCCGTAGTAATCCGCGAGAGCGAGCTTCGTCATCGCCGTTTCGAGCCAGGGGAAATCTTCATTGTCCTCCGCGATTCGAATGGCGCGCTTGAAATACATCTCGCCGGACGACGTCACAGCGGTGCCGCGCGCGCCGTCTACCGTCACTGGCTGAAAATAGTAGAACGTCTCGCCCAGCTTGACCAACGGGTCTACCAGGCGAGGGTCCTTTTTCCCAGAGGACGTCTCGATAATCCGAATTGCGCGACGATAAGTCGCACGTTCGTCACTGTAGTAGCCTGCGCGATGTTGCCACTCAGCGCGGCGCATCATCGATGGCAGCAAACCCATGGCGTCGTCCTCAAAATACCGGACATTAAGCGCGTGAATACGGTCGAGAATGTCGCGTGCCACTTCGATATCGCCAAGGCGAACGTTTGCCTCTGCGAGCGACTCCAGGATCTCAATCTGCTCGACATTGTGCGGGCCTTCGTTGACGTGCGTAATGTGTGCCGCGCGTCCAAAAGCCTCGGCCGCCAGATCAGGGCGGCCATTACTAAGCTGAGATGTACCCAGACCCCTTAGCGGATTGACAAGTTGCGCATTCAGCCGGTCTTCGGCATTTTCAAGAATCTCGATCGACGACGAAAAATTCTGAATGGCCGCGTCATACTGTGCGTTGTTGTGCTGGACGAGCCCAAGGTTACTCAGCGCCTTTGATGTCTCGACCGACTGCGGTCCATGAATCCGGATGGCCATCTCGACGATTCGTTTTGCCGATGCATCGGCGGCATCGTAGTTCTTCTCTGCGATCAAATCCCGAAAATAGGCGAACTCGGAGAGCAGGGCATCTTCCGGGGATAAGGTAGCGGATTCATCAGTCGTACTGCCGACAATATCGACGTTTTCGTCAGCGACAGGCACCGACTGTTCGAGAGGTCCCGCACCTTCTTCCACGCCTTGCGGGTCCTGGGCGTGGGCCGCGACAGACAGGACAATGAGAAAAGCAGCGAAGCTTGTGGGTCGGGTGGTTCTCATTCGCTGGTTCCATTCTCCTGACAGTATCCTGCAGCATAGGCGTCGATTTACTTCAGACACGAAGCGACGTGATTAGTTCTGCAATTCCTGACGCGTGCTACGACCCACTATACCGGCTGCCCGGGTCGTACGGTAGAGCCGCCTGGAGCATCAAAACGCCAGATCGAACTGCTTCTGACCGGGCTTTGAAAACCGTGTGCAATCAAGGGAATGCTGGTAGGAACTGGCCGCAAGGCCGAGCTTGCGGCCGGCTGCATGAAAACGGCTGGCCAGCATGTCCGCGTATGCGCCGCGGCCCGTCTGGCGTACGCCAAATCGGGAATCGTAGGTAAGGCCTCCATTGGCCTGTCGCACCAGGCTCAATACGCGATCCTTGCGGTCCGGAAAATGTGTCTGCAGCCATGCTGAGAAGATCTCCGACAGCTCGTGCGGCAAGCGCAGAAAAATATAATGGGCCTGGTTGGCCCCTGCGCCAGCGACGGCTTCGAGAATGGACTCCATTTCATGGTCGTTGATGGCCGGGATAATCGGCGCGAGCAGCGCGCTGGTCGGAACCCCGTTTTCGGCTAACAGTTGCATCGCCTTGAGGCGAGATGCCGCCGAGGGGACCCTCGGTTCCATGACTCGCTTTAAATCGTCCTCCATGGTGGGAATGCTTATCGCGACCGAACATAGATCGTCCGCCGCAAGATCGGCGAGCAAGTCGAGGTCGCGGGCGATCAGGTTGCTCTTGGTAATGATATTGACGGGATGTCGGTATTCCACAAACATCTCGAGCAGCTGCCGCGTAAGCTCGAGCGACTTCTCGGCCGGCTGGTAGGGGTCCGTATTCGCACCGATCGTTATCGGTTTGCACTCGTAGGATTTCTTTTCCCATGCCTCGAGCAGCCGGGTGGCGGCATTCGGTTTGTAGTAAATCTGCGTCTCGAAATCGAGGCCGGGAGACAGATCCAGGTAGCTGTGGCTGGGTCGCGCATAGCAATAAATGCAACCGTGCTCGCAGCCCTGGTATGGATTGATCGAGCGGTCGAACGGGATATCGGGCGAACTATTGGTGCTGATGACCTGTCCAGCCTGCATGGCGCGCAGGACCGTTTGCGGCGCCTGCGCTGCTTTTTCGTGCGCGGCATCGGGATCCAGTTCTACCGGTCGTCGTTCGAATCGTCCGAGCGGCGCTGACACGGCGCCGCGTCCCTTGTGTGCACGAGTGGTCATAGTTGTCGGGATTATACTGTATGTATATACAGTCTTTCAATCCGGGGCTTAACCAGGTGACTGGTACCTAATTAAGGACACGGTATCCGCGGCCGCGCAGGCAGCGTTTGAATACCTGCTGTTTCTCGCGATCGGCATCGAGGCCTGAGCGTGTGCCGCCCCACAGCGCGCCATTGGCCGCGCCGCGACCGACGTCATTATTGATTGCCCCGCTGGCAGCGCCAACGACGGCGCCGGTTGTGCTGCCTTTCAAAACACCCTGGCTGATATGGATTGCCTCGGTGTAGACGTCGCACTCATCCCAGTCGTTGGCGAATTTTTCCGGATCGACGCCCTTTGTGTCGACGATCGGATCAGGGTGTGCGGCGCATGCGACGAGCGCAGCGGTCACGAACATAAGGCTAACGATGTTTCTATGCATAATGATATCAACGCACCACGGGCCAACTCGTTTACAAGGCTATCCGCTCGTACGCGGATACGGGAAACCAGCCGGTCCTTGGTCGAGCCTGACGTGGACGACTAGCGTCGAGGGCCAGCCGTCCACAAAACCAGGACTCAGTCCTTGACGGTATGCAGATGCACGTCCTGCTGCGGGAACGGGAACGAGATGCCTTCTTTGTCAAAGCGTTTCTTGATGGCCTCGGTCATGTCGAACATGACGCCCCAGTAATCGGCTGTCTTGACCCACGGGCGCACGACGAAATTGACGCTGCTGTCTGCCAGTGCGGAAACGGCGATCGTGCAGGCCGGCTCGTCGAGAATGCGATCCTCGGCGTCGACGAGTTCCTGCAACGTTGAGCGGACCTTGTCGAGGTCGTCGTCATAGCTGACGCCCACCACCATGTCGACGCGGCGTTGATCGTTAGCCGAGTAGTTAGTGATGATGCTATCCATGATCTGGCCGTTGGGGACAATGATCTGCTTGTTGTCGCCGGTCTTGAGTACCGTGGTCAGAATCTGCACTTCCACGACGACACCCGAAATTCCGGCGCCTTCAATAAAATCACCCACCTTGTAGGGGCGGAACAGAACAATAAGCACACCGGAGGCGAAATTCGACAGCGAACCCTGCAATGCCAGGCCGACGGCCAGGCCGGCAGCACCGAATATTGCGATGAATGAGGTCGTCTGGATACCAAGCCTGCCAATCGCGGCGATGATGACAATGACCATTAGCACCATGCGCTCAAGATTGCAGATGAAAGTCTGGAGTGTCTTGTCGACTTCCTGGGCTTGCATGACCTTGGCGGTGCCACGCACGATCAGGTTGACCACGAACTTACCCACATAAAATATCAGTATGGCGAGCACGAGATTGATTCCGAATTCGATGCCCTTTGTCTGCACGATGAGAAGAAGCGCGTCCCAGTCGAAGCCGAGGTCAGGGATATATTTTTCGTCCATTTTCTTGTCCTTATTTATTGTCCTGGAACACCTTCGAAGCCTGGGCGAAACCGGTAGATTCGGTACGGTCCGTTCGCCTCGATATGTTCACGAGATTGAAGAATGAGCTCAGGTAGCGCGCTGTCCGCAATGTACAAGTAGCCACCGGGACCAAATGAAAGTGCATCCGGCCACCGGATGTCCGGAGATTCAATGAGTGTTTTGAGGTCTCGATCTTCTCCGACTACGAACACCGAATTGTGCTCGACGTCCGTTATGTAGATATTACCCCCAAGATCGACACTAAGACCATCACTGAGCGGCTTGTCACTGTAGCGCTCGACCCGGTTCGCGAGTTGACCGGGTGGTAATTTCTTGTTCCGAAGATCAGACAGTTTGACGCGATACAGGCTGGACCCGCTGAGGGCACCGAAGTAGAGCCACTCATGGTCCAGGGCAATACCATCAATTCCACCGCGCAGTGACGCGATGCCGCCCAGGAACTTCATGTCCCGGTCCTGGCTCCGGATTACGTAATTTTCTGCCGAAACTGACGCATGCGATTCGAGAACGCGGCGCGCGTCGCCCGTCTCGACGTCGTACACGATGATGGCGGGTGATTTACGCCAGAAACTCGCGTCTGCGATGATAATCGTGCCGCCATCCACAGAAATCTGCAGATCCTGCAGGAACGAACCGGCCGGGGCGATATCGGCGCTGAGTGCCTGGTGGCGGAGAACTTCGTTTGTGTTCAGGTCGATGGCGACAATGCGAGCCGGGCGCAGCCCGTGGTTGCCGTGGTCAATCGTCCAGAGCCGATTGAAGCGATCAATTGCGACGCCCAGTACCGTATCGAACAACTCTGTCTGAGCGGCCCCGGACGGAAAGGGAACGGCCGCGCCGCGCACATATTCCAGTAGCTTGTTGCCGGTGGGTCTGGATTCGGGGTGGACCGTAAAGAACAGTCGGCCGTCCCTGTTTACGGCGACATTACCGACCGGCTCTGCGAACTCGACAACCGTCTCGAGCGAGTCCGAATGCAAGGCCGGCGCCGTCGACAAATCCGGGTACGGCGAGCCGCCGCCATATCGGACCCAAACAATCGTTGTGCCGATAAGCGCAAGTACTAATAAGACCAGCAGAATATTTTTCATCGTTGGCTGCTGTAGCCTGGCAGATATCCCCGCCGGAATTCTACATCAAAGGCGCGGTAATGCGGACCTGCAAAGCCACAATCCATGCTATGGCGACCAGGCTAATCGCGGCGAAGCCAGCTAGTGCTTGCGTACGCGGGGGCGCCGGCATCTTACCGACGAGGGTCAAAACCATGCCCGTACCAAATCCGCAGACGAATCCCAGGAGGTGGGCCCCGATATCTGTTCTCTCACTGCCAGTGCCGGTGAACATCAGCAATGCGAGTCCGCCTATCACCGGTCCATACTTAGTGGACCAGCGGTCCTGAGCCATGAGTTGAGCTCGCCAGACATAGCCGGACAGGATACCCAGCATGGCAAATACAGCGGTTGAAGCCCCGATAGAGCGGTGCGTCATATCGAGCAACAGCGTGTTACACGCATTGCCGAGGGCTGCTGCGACGACGACGGACAGCCAGGCTACGCCCGGACCCAGCAGTCGGCCTGCGAAAATCCCGTAGAAGATGCCAAATACAAGATTGCCCAACAGATGCTGGACGTCTCCGTGGAGGGTCAACGATGTAATCGTTCGCCACCATTCGCCACTGCGAATCAATGTGCCGTCCACACGTCCGGCAGTTAGCCAGTCGGCCCCAAAAAAAGAGTAGCCCGCCATTCCAGCCACTATGCATACAACCAGCGTGTACCCGATAACGCCTGGCAGTGCTTCCTGGTAGACGATGCGTTTGCGCGGCTTCGGCCGTACCGGTGGATTCTCGTCCTCGTACAGCCGCAGCTCCTCGACAGCAGCGGCCGACACCTCCGCGGGCACCACCAATGCGCAACTTTGGCCGTCATCTACCATCTGATAGGGGATCTTCGCGGCAGCGAGCACGAGCGCCCGATCGGAACATTGCTGCCGATTGCGGCTCTCGTATACAACGCGAAGATCTTCCATCGATTCAGGGTAGCAAGATTGCGGTAAGCTAGATTCCGGTTTCTTGGGGGTGACAATGAAAAAAACAATGCTTGCGGCAACGCTTCTCGCGTTTTCGACGACTGCGCTGGCAGAAGTCACTGACGCTGCGGCCAACGGATTTACGACGGTCAATGAAGTCGTGATCGACTCCGGACGCGCCGAGAGCTGGGTCGCTGCCGTTGACGAAGTTGGCAAGTGGTGGAGCTCAGATCATACGGTATCGGGCGACGCGGCACGTATGAGCATCACTCCCGAGCTGCAGGGTTGTTTCTGCGAGACACTCGGTGAAAAGGCGGGCGTGGTGCACCTGACCGTAACAATGATTAACCCCACTCACTTGCTGCGCATGACGGGCGGGCTCGGTCCGCTCGGCCTCATGGGCGTAGAGGGCAACATGACCTGGGAATTCAAGGATGCGGAAGACGGCACCCGGGTGCTGTTTACGTACGCCGTAGGCGGTTATGCGAAAGACGGCCTGGATCAGATCGCACCGGCGGTTGACTACGTGATTGGTGAAGCGCTCGATCGCCTGAAGGCCTATGTCGAAACAGGCAGCCCGGAGATCACAGCCGTTGAGTGAAGTGTCGTACGCAAGGCCGTCATCAACGGTCGTTCTCGTCCGCCCCGCGAGTGGCGAGCCTGAATTATTTATGGTGCGGCGTCACTCGCAGACCTCTTTCGGCGATGCCTATGCCTTTCCCGGTGGCATCGTCGATCCGGAAGACAAACTGGTTCATGAGTACTGCCGTGGTGTGGGTTCGCGCGACGCAGATTCGCGGCTGGGCGTCAGCGGTGAAGGGCTCGACTACTACAGTGCGGCGATACGCGAGTTGTTCGAGGAGTCCGGCGTATTGCTGGCGAATCCGGACGAAGTCGCCGAAGGCCCCGATGCGGCACGCGACGCCCTGAATGACGGCAGCGATAACTGGGCCGACTTCGTGCTAAGAAACGAGCTGGAGTTGCAGTGTGATGCGCTGCACTACTTCAGTCACTGGATCACACCGCCGTCGATAGCGAAAAGATATTCGACACGATTTTTCATAGCCGCCATGCCGGAACGGCAGACGGCCGTTCATTGCGGCGGAGAACTGACCGACTCATGCTGGATCTCGGCGCACGATGTGCTCGCAGCGGGCAGAGCAGGCGAGCTCGAACTTCATTTTCCGACAATCAAGACGCTTGAGAGTATTGCGCGGCACAAGACTTTCGATGAGTTGATCGAATGGGCGGCGTTATGCGTGGAGTGGGGCGTTACGAGCATGCTGCCCATCATGATCAAGCGAGATGGCAAGGATGCGGTCGCGCTGCCAGGTGAGAAGGACTATCCGGGCATCGAGTCGTGACGATATTCGGACCGAAGATGGAGCCGTTTAGCGAGTTGCGGCCAGGCATACGCCGGCTGGTCGCGCCGAACCCGTCGATGATGACGGGTCCCGGAACGAACACCTACCTGTTTGGCAGCGAAGAAATAGCGGTGCTCGATCCCGGGCCGATGATCGATAGTCATATTGAGGCGATCATTGAACTTGCCGATGCGCCGATAGGCTGGATTCTTGTGACGCACACTCACCCGGATCACTCGCCCGCAGCGAACGTGCTGGCGCAGATCACGGGCGGCGAACTAATCGGGCGGCCGACGCCCGAGGGGCCACACCAGGACGCAACGTTTTCTCCGCATTTTCTCGTGAGCGATGGTGAAAGGCTCGAGACAGACGAGTTTGTCATCGAGGCATTTCACACGCCCGGCCATGCATCCAATCATGTTTGCTACCTGCACGAGGAGAGCAACTGGTTGTTTACCGGCGATCATGTGATAGACGGCTCGACCGTCGTAATCGACCCGCCAGACGGCAATATGAAACAATACATCGAGTCGCTGCGGCGTGTTCGCAGATTAGATTGTGATGCCCTGGGTCCGGGGCACGGCGAGATTATTCGTGATCCCGAACGTGTCATAGACTGGATCATCGGGCATCGCCTGCAGCGTGAGTCCAAGGTTGCTGCGGCGCTAACGGCGAACCCGAATCTCACAACCCGCGAACTCGTGCCGCACGTGTACACGGACGTTGACAAGAAGCTCTACGGCTGGGCGGAACGATCCTTACTGGCGCACTTGCTTAAGCTCGAAGAGGACGGAGCAGCGGCACGCGCAGACGATCGCTGGTCGCCCGGCTAATCCACAGTCCAGCTACTGGGTCCCTGGATGAAATCCGTGATGCTCTTCTTGCGCTCCATGCGCGACGGGTGGTGCGCATAAAAGCCGTCCTCGAAGCTGACTGCCGGCTGCCGGTAGATGACGCCCATCGCAACCGGCAAATGCAGGTCGATCAGCAGTCGCGCAACAATCGCGTTCCCCTCGTCGTGAACGAGCACGTCATCCGGCGCTTCGATCGCGTCCATGACCTCGAGCGACCACGTCTCCTGGTTGAAGCGAAGGCCCTTGTCATTGTTCTCGCCAAACAGCATCGGTTCGCCGTGCCTGAGATGTAGCTGGGTGTTCGGGGCGGTCTTGCGCTCCGTGAAGTTGGCAAAAACATCCTCGTTGTAGACGATGCAATTCTGGAAAATCTCGATGAACGCCGTGCCGGTAAATGCGTGTGCCTGCCGCAGCACGTCGCTCATCCCGACTTTGTCAGTGTCCACGCCGCGCGCAAAGAAATGCGCACCACAACCCATAACGAATTGCCCCGGCGAGACCGGCGCGTCCACCGAACCCCTGGGGCTCGATGGTGAGGTCGTGCCAATACGGGAAGTCGGCGAGTACTGGCCTTTGGTCAGCCCGTAGATCTCGTTGTTGAACAACAGGACCTTGAGACCAACGTTTCTCCGCAGCGTATGCATGAGATGGTTGCCGCCTATTGACAGCCCGTCACCGTCGCCCGTGACGACCCATACATCGAGCTCCGGATTTGCGAGTTTGAGGCCAGTGGCGACAGCGGGCGCGCGCCCGTGAATGGTATGAAAGCCATAGGTCTCGATGTAATACGGGAAACGTGCCGCGCAGCCGATACCTGACACAAACGCTGTGTTCGCAGGGTCCGCTCCGACATCAGCCAGTGCCTTTTGCACCGCTTTGAGAATCGCGTAGTCACCACAACCCGGACACCAGCGCACTTCCTGTGACGTTGCGAAATCTTTTGGCATTAGTTTGTCACTCACGATGCGTTACTCCGCAGCGACTCGATCTTCTCAACAATCTCTCGAATCAGGAAGGGCTGGCCGGTCACTTTGCTGAACGGCAGGGTTTCCATGCACAGCTTGTCGCGGAGGAGGGTGCTGAGCTGACCGTCGTTCATCTCCGGCATCAGAATTTTGTCGAAGCGGCCGAGAATCTCGCCGAGATTCCTGGGCAGAGGATTGATATGACGCAGGTGAACGAAACTCACACCCGTTCGGCGCGTGGCCTGGTAGATAGGTCCGTAGGTCGAACCCCAGCCAACGACCACGATGTCGCCGCTGTCAGGACCGTGTTCGATGTGCTGGTCGTCAATGAATTCGGCGACGGCATCGGTCTTGGCGGCACGCATATCTGTCATCCGCTGATGATTGGCCGGATCGTAGGAAATGTGCCCGGTCTCGATGTCTTTCTCGAGGCCGCCGATACGATGTAGCAGGTCCGGCATGCCCGGTGTCACCCAGGGGCGGCCCAGGCTCTTCTCATCGCGCGTAAAAGCCCTGCGCTGCGGACTGTCGTCCGACTCAGGCACAATGTTCTTTGTAATCGGCTCGAAAGCGGCCATATCCGGAATTCGCCAGGGTTCTGCTGCGTTGGAAAGGTAGCCATCTGCCAGGAGTATGACGGGCGTCATGTGGCGAATAGCAATACGCGTGGCTTCAATAGCCATCTCGAAACACTCACCTGACGTCGAGGCGGATAGGACCGGGACCGGTGTATCTCCATTGCGACCGTAGACGGCCTGGTAAAGATCGGACTGCTCTGTTTTCGTCGGCAGACCCGTTGAAGGTCCACCACGTTGCCAGTTGACGATGACCAGTGGCAGCTCGGCGTTGACAGCGAGTCCCATTGCCTCCGTCTTCAATGCTATGCCCGGGCCGGAGCTCGAAGTCACACCGATCATGCCACCGTACGATGCGCCGATCGCAGCGCAGATAGCGGCGATCTCATCCTCCGCCTGGAAGGTACCGACTCCCATCTCCGCGAGATGCGTTAGCCGGTGCAGCAACGGCGAGGCCGGTGTTATCGGGTAGGAGCAGAACATGACGGGTGTCTGCGCGAGTTCGCCGGCGGCCGCGAGACCGAGCGCCATCGCTTCAGCGCCCGTGATGCTGCGGTACTCACCAGGCTCCATGTCGGCCTGGGTCAGCTTGATCTGCGGCAGGTTTGCGGACAGTTCGGCGGTTTCTCCGAACGCGTGTCCTGCGTTCAGTGCCCTCACATTGGCGTCACGCATAGTCGGTTTGCCGGCGAGACGTCGGTTTATCCACGCTTCGACGGACCCGAGCTCCCGATCGAACATCCACAGCAGCATGCCGAGCGCGTAGAAGTTCTTGCAGCGGCCACCCTCGCTTTTACTAAGGCCAAATTCCTTGACGGCCTCGAGGTTGAGATGGCTGATGTCAGCCGTGACGACCTGGTAGTCATTTAGCGTGCCGTCTTCGCGTGGGTCCGTGTCGTACCCCGCCTTCGCCAGATTGCGCGCCGTGAACGAATCGTTGTTGACGATAACAAGCGCCCCCCTGTCCAGCATGGGCAGGCTGACTTTAAGGGCGGCCGGGTTGAATGCCACGAGCACTTCAGGGGCGTCGCCGGCCGTCGTGATGGGGCCGCCGCCCAGGTTGATTTGGTAGGCCGATACGCCAAACGTGGTGCCGACCGGGGCCCGAATTTCCGCAGGATAGTCCGGGAATGTCGCGAAATCTGCGCCCGCCAGCGCGGTTGAGACAGCGAACTGCGATCCCATGAGCTGGATGCCGTCGCCTGAATCTCCAGCTAGACGGATGACAATGGAGTCTACGTCGTTGTTTCTATTCACAAAAAATGATCAATTCTAAGATGGGGCCCATGCCTGATCGGGCCTGTGACCGTGAGTTTAACGCAAACGCCGTGCAAGCTTGCACGTAGACAAATCACGGCTTGATTAGCAGTCCAACTTCGCATAGCTTACGCGGTCTCCAAACAGAGGGTCACACCATGACATTCGTTGTCACAGAAGCCTGTATTAAATGCAAACTGACGGACTGCGTCGAGGTTTGTCCCGTGGATTGCTTCCATGAAGGGCCAAACTTCCTCGTGATCGACCCCGATGAATGTATCGACTGCACGCTGTGTGAGCCCGAGTGCCCGGTAGAGGCCATCTACTCGGAAGACGAAATTCCGGCCGGCCAGGAGCAATACCTGGAGCTGAACGCCGAGCTGTCGCTGGAATGGCCTGTCATCACCGAGATGAAGGATCCGCCGGCCGACGCCGACGAGTGGCGTGAGGTCAAGGACAAGCTGCAGTACCTCGAGAGGTGAATCGCGGCCGGTGGCCGCTCCTACGTCTCACTAACGAACCGGATTAGTACGTTAGCAAGCTCTTCGCCCTTATCCTCTTGCAGGAAGTGTCCTGCATTCCTGATAATCTCATGTTCCTGGTCCTTCGCGCCGGGTACGGTTTCCTGCCACAGTTTTTCGCCGCCCCGGGTAATCCGGTCGCGATTGCTGAATGTTGTAAGGAACGGCTTCGACCATCTTTTGTAGACTTCCCAGGCGGCAACATTGGCGTCGCGCGCCGGGTCGTCCGGTGTCGACGGTACCAGTTGCGGAAAAGCGCGTGTACCGGCCTTGTAGCGAGCTGAGGGAAACGGCGCATCGTAAGCTGCGACTTCCTCCACTGTGAGCTCCCTGACCGTACCCTTCTGCACGATGCCGCCTATCGGGAACCATGGGCTGTAGCGCGCGAATGCCCGCCATATCTTGAATGCCCCGGGGAGGAGCGTATCGCCGGTCGGCAGGGCACCATTGCCAAGCGCAATGCGTGCGAAACGACCTTCGTTCTCGGCGGCAACCCGAAGCCCGATCAGGGATCCCCAGTCCTGGCAAAACAACGTAATACCCTGCAGGTCGAGGGCCTCGACGAACGCCGTCATCCAGGCAACGTGGCCGGCGTAGGTGTAGTCCGACTTTCGTGTTGGCTTGTCGGATTTGCCGAAGCCGATCAGGTCGGGCGCGATGACACGGTGGCCCGCATCCCTGAGCGGAGGAATCATGTGACGATACAGGTACGACCAGCTTGGTTCCCCGTGTAGCAGAAGGACGACGGCGCCATCTCGAGGCCCTTCGTCGACATAGTGCATGCGCAGGCCGTCGATCTCGACGTAATTTGGCGCGAAGTCGTAGTCCGGCAGGTCCTCAAATCGATCGTCGGGCGTACGCAAGAAATCAGTCATCGTTTTCCTTCTTCGATCCGGTCCGTGATTCCGTTACAGTAGCACTATGACGATGAGCCACCGCGCAAAATTTGTTCGCTGGTTAACCAGCGGCTACATGCAGAAACTCGACGTGGCGAATGTGCCAGTCGAAACAGCGAGAAAACACCTCGAATCGATCGCCCGGATGTTGCTCGTTAAGGCAGTTGGCGTGTCGGTCGAACCGTCAGAAATAGCGGGTATCGAGGTCGACTGGTTGAGACCGAAGAACGCGCGTGAGGACAAGGTTCTGTTCTACTTGCATGGCGGTGCCTATGTCATCGGTAGCCGTCGGACGCACCGCCAATTGGTGAGTCATATCGCCAGGGAGGCCGGCGTTACAGCGGTAATTCCGGAATATCGGCTTGCACCCGAAAACCCCTTTCCTGCGGCCATTGACGACGCTGTTGCAGTCTATCGAGCACTACTCGAATCCGGGTTCGAGCCCGAGAATATCGTTATCTCGGGAGATTCGGCCGGCGGTGGCTTGTCGGTTGCGGCGCTGCTCGCGCTGCGACACGCGGGAGACCCCTTGCCGGCAGCAGCCGTGCTGCTGTCACCTTTTCTCGATGTCACGGCAAGCGGCGAGTCGGCCACGACACGCGCGGACCAGGATCCGTGGTTCAAGGTATCGGACATGGCGGTCGTCGCTCGCTACTACTGTCCTGATGAGACCAAGTGGCGAGATCCACTCGTGTCCCCGGTGTTCGCCAACGTGTCGGGATTGCCACCCATGATGATCCAGGTCGGAGACGACGAAATACTGTTGAGCGACTCGACGCGGCTGGCGGAGAAGCTCGAAGCCGCCGGCATCGACGTTGAGATCGAAGTGTGGCCGGACATGTGGCACGTCTTCCCGATGTTCGTCGGCAAGATGCCGGAGGCCCGCCGGGCCGTGGAGAAGATCGGCGTGTACATCAACAAGGCAATTGCCTAGATATATCATGGCGTTAGAAGAATCACTCGCCTGGATGCATCGCGAACTCAAGGACAGGGAAGTTTCCGCGGTAACGCCTGCCGCGGGAGGCTCGTAAATGGCTGGCAGAGATGGCGAACTACATTAGCCGAAATCAGTGCGGGCTATTCATATCTCATCGTTCAAGTCGTTTGGCGATCAGCATTTCAAGTTCCGCTTCAGAACCATCAATGACACCATCAGCCCGAATGACCTTCTCAAGATAGGCCAGGAGATTCTTCTGCGTTTCCTTACCTTCTTCAGTCAATCGATCGATGCAGGAGGCCACAACACTGCCAGAAGGCTGGAGACGCTCAATATACTGACGGAGCTCAGCAAGTGCTGCTTCGTCCGCCGTTACGCCTTTGCGGGCACCTTCGGAGCGGGCATATTCCATGATTACGTCAACTTCTTCAGCATCAAGCTGGCCGTCCGCTCGTGCAATCGCGATTAGCACACGCAGCCCGTCGCGAATAGCGGAACGGTATGATCCGCCACCGGTGCGCGCTTTGGTTGGGCTGGCTTTCAAGTGCAAAAACTCGCGCACATCAAAAGTTTCGCCATGCTCATCGAAGAGAGTGATTACCCGGTCCATCCGCAAAGCGCGCAGACCTTCGCTCCTAAAGCAGTGACAGAGCAGTTGGTCATGCCCGTCCATTTCGGCGGTTGTGACGATCGTTGCCCATTGACGGCTGACAGAGCCATCAGCGTCAACATGCTCGATACCGATGGTCATGCCCGACAATTCGTGGTCAGTGTACTCGTGGAGAATGTCGTGATCGTGACTCAGACCAACATCTCTCTGTCCCGCCTCCTGATCAGTCGCCGCAAAATGGGGACGCACTGGCGCCCTACCTTCAAATGACTTACGAATTGCAGCAAAGATTTCCATTGGTAACCCCTAAAACAGACTACGGACCGAGTCTTCTTTTCGGCGCAAATGCACGTTTCATGAAGACACCGGGCGTTTCTCGCGACACCCTAATTTCAAATATACGAATATTCTAATAACAAACAAGACTATATCAGTCAGAGGACATGAAATTCCATCGGGTGGGCGAGGCCGCTTGAGAGAACCCTTTGCGTGCCCATACGTTCGCTTCCGGCCGTGTCCAGCCGTTGAGCAGGCGCGAACACGAGCGGCGGGTCCACTTGGCCAGCAGCCGCTTAACTCTCGCAAACTCAGGACCCGAAAATACTAACGACAGAGCCCGAGGATTGCTCCTCCTTTTCCTTCGCGATTTCCTTCATCTGCTCGATATTGGCCGATGTAACGGCAATGTCCTTTTCGCCGCAGTCTTCGACGACTCTCTTGTCTTCGTCGGACAAGTGGTAGAACCACTCCAGCCATTCCCGCTCCGGATCGCTCAGGTAGGTCAGGGTGTCGAGTGACGCCTCTCCGTTGTGTTTGCCACCGGGCGTTTCACCAATTTGTGCCAAAAGCTCCAGTTCGATCTGGCGATATTGCTGCCAGATCTCGTACACAGCCTGGAGGGACTCGCCGTCGATGATGTGGACCGTGTCCTCACCGTGATAGGTGTCACTCAGGTGGTCCGCGCTTTGCTGCGTCGTCAACCTGACTTCGTATGGCTCCTTGTGAGCTTCAAGAACGGCCTTTTCGTACAGTACGGCGAGGGGTTCCAGGCACTTCCGCAGGCTGCCAATTTTCTCCAGTTTTTCGTTCATTTTCGGTGTCGTCGTGCGACCTCATTCCAGGATCGGCGGACATGCTATTCTTTAAATCGTGGAAGACAATCAAAGACATGGTTTCGGGTTAATTGCGGAGTCGTGGGGCGATGTGCTTCGCCGCGTACGCAAGTACACGGGCGAAAACTGGACGCTCAATCAGTGCATCATCATGCACGCGATATTCAGCGATCACCTCAACGGCCGGGAATGCACGGTCCGCCGCCTGGTGGAGACGGAGGATATCCCGCAGCAGACCGTCTCGAATGCGGTTACGAACCTCCGGGCGTTGGGAATGATCACGGAAGAAGTCCACCCGGATGACGGTAGAATAAAATTGATTTCTCCATCACCCAGCGCGCAGAAACTGCGAACCCGCATTTGGAGCGAAGCAATCGGGTTGACCCCATTGCCGCCCAAATAGACCAGCTCGGAAAAATCTATCAGGTACGTCGGTTTCGTTCTCGTAACTGACGCCGCGTGTGCTTGTCGGGGCGCCCGTCGGTTTTGGGCATGAGCATCCGATCCTGGCGCAGTACCGCAAGCTGTCGCGCACGTTCCTCCACGGTCTTTTCATCTTCGACATAGCATGCCTTTGCCTCAACGGCAGGGCCACGCCGCGATGGTATGGCGGTCACCTCGAGGGAATAGGCCAGGCGTTCGCGGACCAGGTCGATGTGGTCACCACACTTGACGCGACTGCCCGGGGTGACGCGTTCGCTATTAAGTTTTACATGCCCGCCGCTTACGGCCTCGGTTGCGCGACTGCGTGTTTTGAAGAAGCGGCAATAGAATAGCCAGCGGTCGATGCGCAGAGAGTCTGCCAAGGCGACTAGAACCCCGACTGTTTCTGCGAGTCGTCGTACATCTTAGTCAGGAACGATCGAATTGCCGGTTCGGCCTCTTCTTTGGTCATGAGTCGTTGACTCTCCAGTACGACCGCCATGTCCTTGATTGAGCGTTTCCCGTCGATCAACGACATGATGAACGAGTAGATTTGCGTGGTCATCGCCTGCTGCTTGAACGATGGGGTCTGCGGCACGGGTTCTTTGCCCGTGACAATCCAGTCGGGCAGGGCCTTGTGCCGCTCCGGCTTGCTCGCATTGCGCTCCTTGTAGGCCGAGAACGTAAACACTCGTTCCTGGCGGCCATGGCGACTGGCGGGCGAGCACATATACGGGATCGTCGCCTGGGACACGTAAGGGTCGGAGAAGCCGTTTTCGCCAACGATTGCTTTGACTTCTTCCGGGCTGTAGCAACGCGATTTCTTCGGCGATGAAAACGCCAGCGATCCGAAATTCACCCAGCGCCCCTCTTTCTTGAGCAAGCGATTGATGCGGGCCGCGAGTATGGGTAGATCTTCCGTGATGACGTCGATGAGCCAGGGTGTTACGACGGTGTCAAACGTCTTCTCCGGGAAGGGTGGTCGCAACGCATCGCCCAGTACGAGGTGGAAGTTGTCGTCGACAGATTCCGGTGCGGCGAGTTTGCGAAGCACAGCATCGTCTTCCAGCGCGAGCGGCGCAATCGGAAATTCATAGAGATTCAGCTTTTTGCCATTCGTTACAGC
>Ga0316192_10000116_pt1 | contig 53109 bp, 42 predicted proteins | sample MerIslwburrow_MG_FD_204931 | JGI IMG/M metagenome (GOLD analysis project Ga0316192, IMG submission 204931) | Coastal sediment microbial communities from Maine, United States - Merrow Island worm burrow | ecosystem: Environmental > Aquatic > Marine > Coastal > Sediment | place: USA: Maine...
CAGATCGATCACGTCGGCGCCCTTGTGGGAATAGTCCTCGGCGCGTTCGAGAATCTCCTCAATGCTCATGGCCGTGGCATCGATAATCTCAGCAAAGATATTGATGTCGTATTTCGACATGTCGGAGGCCTTGCGCGCCCGCCCGAAGAAGACAGGGATATCCCTGACCTCATCGGGGCCGCGCACGACCGGCACGCCATAATGCGCGGACAATCTCTCCAAATCTGCTCGGCAGCGGCCAGGCAGCATGATCTTGTCGGCATCACCACTATCATCAAGTCGGCGGAGGATGATCTCCTCGGTCATCAGAGCTGCGACCTTCACGCCAATGTCCACGACGCGCCAGGCGAACACCCCCTTCATGCCTTCGAGAACGGCCTCGAGCCGCGGCTCGGCCAGGTGTCCGGTGAGGAACAGGATATTCTCTGTCATCGCCGCTGATGCCTACTCGATCAGATGCCCGGCGGGCGTGGCTTCTTGCGTCAAACTTGCGGCAAGGGCAGCCTCCTCGCCCCGGCCAAAAATTTCAGTCCGCACACCAGTCTCGGCGAGCATCGCTGGGAAGGCCTCGTCTACAATGCCCTCCCGCATCAAGCTTGTCGCGCTATGGGCTCCCCGCGCGAGAGGCGCCGATTTGACGACGTAGCAGGCGCCAGCGCCAAGACGGCTTGCCAGCCATAAGGCCAGGCTATCGGAGGTCAGCCTCCAATTGGCTTCCAAGTCAGTCCGGTCTGCGATCAAGGCCGAGGGTGCCCAAACTGCAACTAGCCCGCGCCCGAGCGTATCGCGCAAATCATCATCGCTTGCGCCCACTTGGAATCCGGTCTGCAGTCCCGCGATAGCATGGGCAAGCTGATCCATCGCCAGCAACGCCATACGATGGGCTGTGTCATCGTCGAAACCGAGTTGCCGCTGACACTGCCTCACCTCATCGGCGAGCGCCCCGCCCCCAGGGACCACCACGATGGGCCGTTTGGCATCCGCGATAACATCGAGCCAGTTGGCGAGCTGCCGTCCGCGCACAACGCTGCCGCCGAGCTTCACCACCAAGGGATGGGCGGGCGGGCCTTGTGGGACAGTCACGAGCCTTTGCAGCGCGGCGTCCATCTCAACCCCCCTGCTTCCTCCGGACGAGCTCGACACCGACGGCTCCAGGATCCTTGTCCAACTTCTCGATCACTACCTTCGTCCCCGCAGCGCGCGGATGAGCAATGCAGTGCTGTGCCACGTCTTCGGCCAAGGTCTCCACCAGGTTGATATGGCCACGCGAGATGATCGCTTTGATCCCATTGATCACGTAGTCATAGTCCAGGGTTCGCTCGATATTGTCGTCAAGCTCCTCGGGGTTGGACGTCAGATCGATGTCGACGGAAAAACGGACGCGCTGGGTCACCCCCTTCTCGTTGTGGTGCACCCCGATCTCCACTTCGAGCACATAGTCGTGCACAAAGATGCGGTCCAAGGGCTGCCCCGTCCCACTCGCGGTACTCACATGTCCAAGTCGCTGTTCCATTCTTCGCTCCGGTCATTCGCCATGCGTCGCGCCAGGCCGAAGCACTAGCACAGTGCGGGCGCCGAGGGCTCCTGGAAACAAGCGTCCGCTGGCTCACTATGCGGCGGCATCAATGACCGGATCTGGGCGCAGGCAACCGGATCGAGGTCCTTGGCGCGAACACCTTCACGGCACAGTGCCCCTCGAAATCCGGCGACGTCGGGGCTCAAATTCAAAAGTTGGGGCACATGTGAGGCGCGCAGAGAGCCTGCCACACCCGAGGTCAAACCTGCCCTTCGCGCGCGATCGATAAAGTGTCCGATCGCCTTGAGGCTCATATGGTCGGGAAGCGCCCCCTCCCCCTTGCCTGCAGTGTCGAGCATCACGCCGCGCGCGCTGCACGCTTGTGCGGCCTTCATCGGATCGAAGCTCGGCATCGCATCTGCAAAGAACACGAGGATTAGGCACCCGCGCATCTCCAGGGCACGGAGTGCCGCGAAACATGCGGAAGGATCGCCGCCCGGCATGATGCCGAGCTTGACATTGTCGACGCCGAGAACCGCCGTCGCCGCGACAGCGTCACGAACGATTTGGGGCACCATCGGAAGATCACCCACCGTGGCGCTGACCGGCGCCCGCCCCGCCACTGCCGCGAGACAAGCGGCAATCATGCCCGGCGCCACTGCGCCAAGCGCACCTTTGGCCGGATCCTTAAGATCCACGATGTCGGCGCCCGCGGCCAGAACCGTTCGGGCCTCCGCCGGATCGCGCACGCTAGCGAGAAATCGTGTCATGCGAGGCTTTTCATCTGTGACGCTAGACCTGAGCCGGACGCGCTACCGTTCCACATCAGCGGAATAGCCAACCCAGAGGATTACTGTTGCGTTTGCCACCTTTGCGCCGGGGGCGCTTGCGCGTCGCCTTACGCTGCGGCTGCGCGGACCCGAAAACTCGGCCAGCACCATCGCGGCGGCGCGCCACAGGCGCGGAGCGGGTGCGAACGGGCCACAAAGCCACTTCGTTGACGTTGCCGTCGGGGTCAGTCACTTCAACCGATGCGGTTTGCCACGTCCACGTCGCGGGCTTCTGGCCCCAGCGCTCGGCCTCAATGGATAAGACTCTCTTCTTCCGCGTGTCGACAATAGCGACATATTCGAGCTCGCCTTGTCCGTCCACGCTGCCCGCATGGTACTTCAAGAGTCCGATACCCGACTGAGCGCCCTTCAGTCTGTTCCACTCCAAAACCTTTGGCTTCCCGGCGCCGAACATCTCCAGGTCGACACTCAACGAGCGGAACTCCGGATTTGTCGCGCTGTAGCGCCCAGGCGCCGTCTCAGCAATCACCCACCCAGCAACGGCCGGGCCGAGAGGCTGTTGCGTGTCGACGGGCACCTCCGCGCCGAGACGGACGAGAGCGGCGCGCGCCTCTTCTTGGAAGGGATCCTTCGTCAGGGCCTTCTGGTAGTCGTAGATGGCATCCTCAACACGCTCTTGTTGTTCGTAGATGTTGCCGCGAACCCGCAGAGCCAAAGGATCGTTCAAGCTAAGCAGAAGCGCGCGGTTCACATCCGTCAGAGCTTCGTCAACGAGTTCGCGTTTCACCTTGACGTCGCCGCGCGAGGCAAAGGCCTTGGCATTCTTCGGATCCAGCTCGATGGCTTTGTCGAAATCGGCAAGGGCTGCGTCGTAGCGCTTGTTCTTGGCAAGCAGAATGCCCCGCTCCAAATAGGGCTCAACGCGATCTGGATCGAGCTCGAGAACCTTGTCAAAATCGGCGACCGCCTCGCGAAATCTGTTCTCCGCTGCATAGGACTCGGCGCGCAGTAATACGAGGTCGGGCTGCGGCTTGCCAGGGTCGAGATCGAGCGCCTGGGTGGCGTCATCGGCCGCGGCTCGATAGTTGCGCAATGCGAAATTCGCCATGGCGCGATTGCGATAGGCCGGCGCGTATTTTGGATTGAGCTTAACCGCACGACCGAGATCGCGCACCGCCGCATGGTAGCGCTGGAGTTCGGACTGCGCATGCCCGCGTCCATTGTACGGCGCCGCCGTGCTGGGCAGCAGAGCCGTCGCCTTGAGGAAAGATCGAAATGCGGCGTCATAGTTCCGCAGCGCGGCATAGGCGTTGCCGCGATTGTTGTAGGCGGCGCCATAGTTAGGCTGCAGTATGATCGCGCGATCGAAGTCTTTGATGGCCTCTTCGGGATGGCCGAGATCCATCAGGGCATTGCCGCGATTGTTGTAGACGATCGCATTGTCGGGAGAGAGCTGGATCGAGGCGTTGAAATCGTCAATCGCCTCTTTCGTCTGCTTCATGCGCCACTTCGCAACGCCACGATCGCTATAGATGCTGGCCTGGACGAACTTGGAAACATCGGGCGTGCCTAAGGCCTCGTCATAGAGGACCACCGCACGCTCGAACTGTCCCCGGATCATGGCGGCCGCGCCTTCCCGAGCGCTCAACAACACCTGGTCCACTGCCTGGGCCGTGCTCACAGCAGCGGTCATAACGGCGGCAAGGACGAGAACTTTTGCGCAAATACGAGCCATGGCGGCGCTAGAGCAGCCTTTCCTTTTGGCGATCCTTCGGACGTCTCTTTTAGCGGGCTAAGTTTAGCGGCCCGCGACCTTTGGGCCAAGTTTCCGACGATGCCCCTTCATGGTGTCCTTCATAATGTCTGAGTGTGTCAACAAACGGTCGTGAGGAGCAAATCAGCAGCCGGTTTGTGCCTATCACTCAAGGTCCTCAAGGTCCCTCAAAACGGCCGGCAGCAAGTCGGGCAAGTCCTCTGCGATCAGTCCCGGCCCAAAGAGTTGAGCCGCCTCCCCGTGCATCCAGACCGCAGCGGAGCCGGCCATAAATCCGCCCATCCCTTGGGCCAGGAGCCCCGCGACCATGCCTGCCAGGACATCGCCAGACCCTGCCGTTGCCAGCCAGGGCGTGCCATTGATATCGATCGCGGCGCGCCCGTCGGGACCCGCGATGACCGTATCTGGACCTTTCAGGACGACGACAGCCCCTGCCCGAGACGCCGCGACCCTGGCTCGTTCCAACTTGGACTCGCCCGGGAACGCTCCGAAGAGCCGGGTGAATTCCCCCTCGTGCGGCGTCATCACGACAGGGCTTTGGCGCGCGGCGATCGCGTTGAACAGCGTCTCATTGTCGTCGGCGAAGGACGTCAACGCATCGGCATCCAGCACCACGGCCGGCCCGGCTTTGAGCGCGGCAAGGACCATGCCCCGCGTCTCTTCGCCAACGCCATGACCCGGGCCGATCAGAAAGGCATTTTTGCGAGCATCGGCCAGAAGCGCTTCGATCCCTTGGACACTGTCCGCCTCGTGCACCATCACAGCGGTGAGGTGGGCGGCGTTCACCGCCAGTGCGTTGCGGGGAGAGGCGACGGTCACGAGCCCCGCCCCCACGCGCAAGGCGGCACGCGCGGCCAACCGCGCTGCGCCCGTAGCGTTCGCAGGGCCGGAGGCGATCAGCGCATGACCGCGCAGATATTTGTGACCCTCGATATTGGGCCAAGGGAACTGACCGAGCCAAAGGCCGGGCTCATTGGCAAATGCGCGCGGTTTCACGGACTCTAGGACCTGGTCCCCGATTCCGATGTCGATCAGGCGGAGGCCGCCGCAGAATAGATGGCCCGGCATCAGCAGATGCCCCGGTTTCAGACGAAAGAATGTGACCGTGGCCAGGGCGCGGATGGCAGTGCCCCGGATCTCGCCGGTCGTACCGTCGATGCCACTTGGCACGTCGATGGCAATTATCGGAGCGCCGCCATCGTTTGCATGGTCGATCAGCGCGGCGACCTTGCCTTCGATGGGTCTTGAGAGGCCTGCGCCAAAGAGCCCGTCCACAACAACATCGGCATTCTTCAGAAGACCTGTCTCGAGCGGCTCAATGAATCCGGAAAAGCGCTTTGCCATTTTGGCCGCATCGGCGGAGAGCTTAGTCACGTCCCCATCGAAGCCAAGCCTGACGGAATAGCCCCGGTCTAAAAGATACTGACCGGCGGCAAAGCCATCGCCGCCATTATTGCCAGGCCCGCAAATTATCGCGACGGTAGATGCATCGGGAAATCTCATAGAGACTTCGTCAGCAACGCCTCGCCCTGCATTCTCCATGAGAATGGCGCCTGACACACCACCGTCTATGGTGAGTTTGTCAGCTAGGCCCATTTCATTCGCGGTTAAAAGCTCCAGCATCCCTTTGCCTGCCGACGAAAACTTCCGATCATTACGCCTGGAGCAAGATACATCTTGATGCGCAAATGGGCTGCCTTCATTTTGGGCACAATGATTACTTTCTAGGCGGCCCATGGCGTCGTTACGCCTTCACATTTTGCGAATAGATGATAAGCCATTGAAATTATTGAGCATGTGTTCTCCCATAAGTTTGGCACAGCGCGTGCTATGGCTGGGTGCTTAATGATACTGGAACGCAGCCTGTGTCGCGGCGACGCACTGCAACGATTACCGGGAGGTATGACGAAGAATGAAAAAGATTGAAGCAATCATCAAGCCGTTCAAGCTCGACGAGGTGAAGGAAGCCCTTCAGGATATCGGACTTCAGGGCATCACCGTGACCGAGGCGAAGGGCTTCGGACGTCAAAAAGGCCATACAGAACTCTATCGCGGCGCTGAATATGTCGTTGATTTCTTGCCAAAGGTGAAGCTGGAGCTGGTCCTCGTGGACCACATGGTCGAAAAGGCCGTGGAGTCAATCGTCACCTCGGCCAAGACAGGCCGCATTGGCGATGGCAAAATCTTTGTGTCAAACGTGGAAGAAGCCGTGCGTATCCGGACCGGTGAAACTGGCGACGACGCTATCTGATCGCTATCGGCATTTGCTGCCGATATTGTTCCCCAAACAAAGTTCCTATATCTGAAGCAACCAACGCTCGCTTCATTCGAGCCGGCAGGGTCATTATTCATGACGGGGGAGAGAAATGGCAGACGCAAGCATTACCGCTAAAAAGATCAATGACGAGGACATCAAATTCGTCGACCTGCGCTTTACCGATCCGCGCGGGAAGATGCAGCATCTCACCATGGACGCAAGCCTCATGGATGAAGAGGCTTTCGAGGAAGGCGTCATGTTTGACGGTTCGTCAATCGCCGGTTGGAAGGCGATCAACGAGTCGGACATGAAGCTGATGCCCGACTGCAATTCCGCTGTCCTCGATCCATTCTTCGCGCAGAGCACCCTAGCCGTGTTCTGCGACGTCCTTGAGCCATTGACCAACGAGCCCTATGAGCGCGACCCGCGCGGCATTGCCGGCAAGGCGCAAGCCTATATGCAGCAGACCGGCGTCGGCGATGCGGCTGTGTTCGGACCCGAGGCGGAGTTCTTTGTCTTCGACGACGTGCGGTTCAGCGCCGAACCGTACAATTGCGGCTTCCGTGTCGATTCAACGGAACTGCCCTCTAATTCGGGCACGGAATACGAGATGGGCAATCTCGGCCACCGTCCGCGTATGAAGGGCGGGTATTTTCCGGTGCCGCCGGTCGACTCCGCGCAAGACCTCCGTTCGGAGATGTTGTCGGTCATGGCCGAGATGGGCGTCGTGACGGAGAAGCACCACCACGAAGTGGGTGCTGCTCAGCACGAACTTGGCATCAAGTTTGGCCCCATCATCCAGACCGGCGATGCGTTGCAGATCTACAAATATGTGATCCACAACGTAGCCCATGTCTACGGCAAGTCCGCGACCTTCATGCCGAAGCCGGTGTTCGGCGACAATGGCTCAGGCATGCATGTGCATCAATCGATCTGGAAAGACGGCGCCCCGACCTTCGCCGGCGACAAATACGCAGATCTATCGGATGCGGCGCTGCACTACATCGCCGGCATCCTGAAGCACGCCAAGGCCTTAAACGCCTATACCAACCCGAGCACCAACTCCTACAAGCGTTTGGTGCCAGGCTATGAGGCGCCGGTACTGCTGGCCTATTCCTCGCGCAACCGCTCCGCCTCGTGCCGCATTCCGCTCGGCACTGGCCCGAAGTCCAAGCGCGTCGAGGTACGCTTTCCAGACCCCACGGCGAACCCGTACCTGGCCTTCTCGGCCATGCTGATGGCTGGCCTCGATGGTATCGAGAACAAGCTGGATCCGGGCTCGGCCATCGACAAGAACCTATACGACCTGCCGCCCGAAGAGCTGGAGCAGGTGCCGACCGTCAGCGGTTCGCTACGCGAGGCATGCGAGTCTTTGGATGCGGATCGTGCCTTCCTCAAGAAAGGCAACGTGTTCACCGACGATGCAATCGATGCGTATCTTGAGCTGAAGATGGAAGAGGTGGAGCGCTTCGAGATGATGCCCCACCCTGTCGAGTACGACATGTATTACAGCGTCTAGGCTCCATACGATTGAGACGCGCGAACAAGTTGGGGGCGACCGTCCAATGCGGTCGCCCCCTTCTTACGCCCGGCCTTGTCGAACCCTTGGCCATTTTTTGCCGTGTTCCCCCCGTCGGACACGGCAGCCAATCAGTTCGTACCAGGCTCCCCCAAAACTTCCCGACCTTCTTTTCTACGTCAGATACAGCAGGGCATATATCAAACCACCGCCGCCAACGGCGAAGAGCCACGTCCTGTTGTGGCCGAACCAGTTGCCCATCATCGACGGCAGCCCGAAAACGACGACCCGGCCAAAGGACAACACCATGAACGCCGCGATCATCCCAAGCACCCAGAGCGAGAGGTCCGGTTGAGGCGCGCCGTAACCGGCATCGACCAGCATCATGTCCGAATTGTTGTTGCCAAGATTGATGGCACCGAACACCGCTGTGCCCGCCGCACCAATGAGCATTGCATAACGCATCAACATGCTACGCAAATCCCTTCAAATTCGAGACGAATTTTAGGGACGAGCGGGTAAAGAAACGGGAAAGCAATACGCTTAAGCGGGGGTTAACGGCGCGGGGCCCCTAGGCGGCTTTCCACTTGATGGAGCAACCGATGGATGGCGTCTGGTCAGCCGGGCCGTGCCCGGTCTCGGCAACGCGTTTCATCGCCTCGAACAAGTCGCGCCGGACATCGGGGCCTGCCGGTTCCCTGCCGCTCGCATCGATCCGGCCACGATATTGCAGTTCGAGACCGCCATTCAAACCGAAGACATCCGGTGTACACATCGCATCATACTCGCGAGCAACCTCTTGGGTTTCGTCGTGCAAATACGGAAAGGTGAACCCGTGCTCGCGGGCGAACCGTTTCATGTTGTCGAATGAATCATCAGGATAGCGCTCCGCATCGTTCGAGCAGATTGCGACCGTGCTCACGCCCAGCGGGGCCAGGTCCTTCGCGTCAAGTACGATGCGGTCGATAACGGCGATGACATAGGGGCAATGATTGCAGATGAACATCACCAGCGTGCCATTGGGCCCGCGCACATCTTCGAGCGTATGGAGTCTGCCGTCGACGCCCGGCAGAGAGAACCCTGGTGCCTTCCAGCCAAAGTCACAGATTGACGGTCGTACAGCCACGCATGTCTCCTCTTCGTAAATTGCTCATGCTGCCCCACTAGCCTTAGGGCGCGCTTGTGTCTAGGGATCGCCATCAAGCGGCCCCTGCAGTCTTTGGGCCCTGCGTGCAAGTCCATGCAGTTGCATCTCCTGCGATCGACATGGAAATCATATATCTGTCACAGCGTGTTCTTAGCCTTGCCGCGCATGTCACTGCGGAGGATTGCTTGCACATGTTCAAGGCCCGCCAATCTGAGGCCCGCAAATTTCCCAACCGCGCCGCGGCCATGGAGGCCAGCGACGATGCGCCTTTGAGCCCCCCCGACGGCAAGACCATCGGGGATGTAATCGCCCAGCGCTACAATCGCCGCGACATCGTAAAGGGAGCATTTGGCGTCGCCGCCGCGACGGCCCTCTTGGGCCCAGCCGCCCTCGCGGCGCGAGAGTCTCAAACCGGTACCGGGACCGAAGTCTTCAGCTTCGAGGAAATCGCCGCAGGCGCCAACAAGGATCATCACGTAGCGAAGGGCTATAACGCCGATGTCTTGCTGCGTTGGGGCGATCCGATCCGTGCGGATATGGCGGCCTTCGACCCACAAAACCAGAGCGCAGAAGAGCAGGCCAAACGGTTCGGCTACAACAACGATTACATCGCCTATTTCCCGATCGATGGGAGTAGCCACCGCGGACTGCTCTGCATCAATCACGAGTTCACGAATGAAGAGCTAATGTTCCCTGGTCTATCGCAGGAAGCCATGCCCAACAGTTTCACGGAAATGACCGAGGATCTTACGAAGATCGAAAAGGCGGCCGTTGGCGTGACGGTCATTGAGGTCTACCGCGACGAAGGCGGCGCATGGCACGTGGATGAGACGAGCACGAAGAACCGCCGTATCACAGCCAACAGCCTCATGACGTTCGACGGCCCTGTGACCAAGAACCCCGACCGGCTGAAAACCAATTGCGACCCCGCGTGTGAGAATCTGAGAGGCACATTCAACAATTGCGCCGGCGGCCATACCCCTTGGGGCACCTACCTCACCGCAGAAGAAAACATCCATGGTGCCTTCTGGACCGACGACATCGACGCAAACTACAAATCCACCCTGGATCCTGGCGATGAGCGGAGGGCGAGTTTTGAGCGCTACCGCATGCCGAGCCGTTGGCAGGCCTGGGGCAAATATGACGCGCGCTTCAATGTCGACAAGGAGCCAAACGAGCCCAATCGTTTCGGCTGGATCGTGGAGTTCGACCCGTTCGACGAGAACGCGGTCCCAGTGAAAAACACCGCCCTCGGGCGCTTCTTCCACGAAGGTGCCGAGACCGTTGTCAGCAAGGATGGACATGCGGTCGTCTATAGCGGCGACGACAGCAAGAACGAATATGTCTATCGCTTCGTGAGCTCCGGCAGATATGCGCCAGGCGACAAAAAACGAAATATGACGCTGCTCGAAGACGGGACCCTCTATGCCGCGCGATTCAACAGCGACGGAACGGGAGATTGGCTCCCGCTTGTCTATGGCCAGGGCAAGCTCACCAAAAAGGCCTCCGATGGCCGATATGAATCGCAAGCCGATGTGGTGATCGATGCGCGCCTTGCCGCTGACGACGTCGGCGCGACCAAGATGGACCGGCCCGAGGATGTTCAGCCCAACGACAAGACCGACCGCATCTATGTCATGCTTACCAACAATGTCAGCCGCACAGTGGACAACACGGATACGGCCAACCCGAGGCCAAAAAACAAGTTTGGCCACATCATCGAGATGGTCTCCGATGGCGGCGACTTCGCGGCCAACACCTTCAGATGGGAAATCCTTGTGCGTTGTGGCGATCCCGGCAAACCTGAATCAGGGGCGTCTTGGAACGCGGCAACAACTGCGGACGGCTGGTTTGTCTGTCCAGATAATGCGGTGGTCGACCATGAAGGCCAGCTTTGGATCGCTACGGACCAAGGAAAGTACTGGCAGGACAAAAGCAAACACGCTGATGGGCTTTATGCGCTGGAGACTGAGGGTCCTGGCCGGGGGACGCCGCGTATGTTCTTCCGGGTGCCCGTGGGCGGCGAACTCTGCGGCCCGTGCTTCACACCCGATGGGACGACCTTATTCGTGTCCGTACAACATCCGGCCGCTGACGGGACCGATGGCTATGCGGATTTCAGCGGGCCATCCACGTTCGAGAACCCAGCCACGCGCTGGCCTGACTTCGAGGACGGCATGCCGCCGCGCCCCTCCGTCGTGGTGATTACTAAGAAGGGCGGCGGCAAGATCGGCTGAAGGCATCCTGCCGCGGCAATGCGCCCGAGACCATAGGCCCGAGACCGGCCTCAGGGTCACGCCAGGCCTCTTGAAAATGCGCAAGGCCTTGAAAATTCGCAAGGCCCGTGCGAGCTAGGATTGAGTTCCAAGCGTTTCCGATTCTCTCCCTTTCGTGGGCTTCGCGTTACCCTCGGCCAGGAGGATTTCACCAATCGCACCCAGACGAAAACCTGCATCCACGGACGATTTGTTCGATGCTGTGCCACGCGCCAAGCCATCCGCCCCAAAGGCGGCGCCCCGCCCCGCCGTCAAGGCAAGCGCGGCTGAGGCCGGTTACACCGCCGCCGATATCGAGGTGCTGGAAGGGCTAGAGCCGGTCCGGAAGCGCCCAGGCATGTATGTGGGCGGCACCGACGAAAAGGCACTGCATCATCTTTTTGCCGAGGTGCTGGACAATGCCATGGACGAGGCCGTGGCAGGCCACGCCAACCGCATCGAGGTCGATCTCGACAAAGACGGCGCTCTGACCGTGACCGATAACGGCCGGGGCATCCCTGTTGATCCGCATCCAAAGTTCAAAAAGAAATCCGCGCTCGAAGTCATCATGACGACGCTGCATGCAGGCGGAAAATTCGATTCCAAGGTTTATGCCACGAGCGGCGGCCTGCACGGTGTGGGCGTCTCCGTCGCCAATGCCCTCTCCGAGAAACTCGAAGTCGAGGTTGCGCGCGGCCAAAAACTTTACCGACAAAGTTATTCGCGGGGGCTCCCCGACGGGCCGCTGCAGAGCCTCGGATCAATCAAGAATAGGCGCGGCACGAAAGTCCGGTTCCGGCCCGACCCCGAAATCTTTGGCAAGGGCGCGGCCTTTAAGCCGGCGCGCCTCTTCCGGATGGCGCGATCCAAGGCCTATCTGTTCAGGGGAGTCGAGATTCGTTGGTCCTGCGCGAAGGCGCTGCTTGGAGACGACAGTGAGATTCCGGAAAAGGCGGAGATTCGCTTCCCCGGCGGCCTGAAGGACTATCTTGCCGAACGAATTAGCGGTCAAACGACCGTCACCAACGATATTTTCGCCGGACGCATCGAGAAGCCCGAAGGCCATGGCTCCGTGGAGTGGGCCATTGCCTGGGTTGCCAGCGCCGACGGCTTCATGAGTTCCTATTGCAACACGGTGCCCACACCAGACGGCGGGACCCATGAAGCGGGCCTGCGCGCCGCGCTGACCAAGGGCCTCCGAGCCTATGGCGAGCTCACGGGCGTCAAGCGCGTCTCTCAGATTACCGGTGACGACGTGCTCGGGACAGCGGCCTCGATGCTCTCGGTCTTCATTCGGGAGCCCGAGTTCCAGGGGCAAACCAAGGACCGGCTCGCCACTCAGGAAGCCGCCAAGATCGTCGAGAACGCGGTCCGGGACGCCTTCGACCATTGGCTGACGGGCCACCCGAACCAGGCTGGAAAGCTTCTCGACTGGGTGGTGGATCGGTCCGAGGAGCGCTTGCGCCGCCGCAAAGAAAAAGAAGTCAGCCGGCAAACAGCCACGCGGCGCCTGCGGCTGCCGGGCAAGCTTGCCGATTGCGCATCGACGGGCGCGCTCGGCACGGAAATCTTCATTGTGGAGGGCGATTCCGCTGGCGGGTCGGCCAAACAAGCGCGCGACCGGGCAACCCAGGCCGTGCTTCCCTTGCGGGGCAAAATCTTGAACGTTGCGAGCGCCAGTTCGTCAAAGCTTGCGGACAACCAGCTCTTGAGCGACCTGATCCAGGCTCTGGGCTGCGGAACCCGTACGCGCTACCAGGATGACGACCTGCGCTACGAGAAGGTCGTCATCATGACCGATGCCGATGTGGACGGTGCCCATATTGCCTCGCTTCTCATCACGTTCTTCTACTCAGAAATGAATGGCCTCGTTGAAAACGGACATCTTTATCTGGCGGTCCCCCCGCTCTATCGCTTGAGCCAAGGCGCCAAGACCGCTTACGCGCGCGACGATGCTCACAAAGACGCGCTCATGAAGGAGGTCTTCAATGGGCGCGGCAAAGTCGACGTGAGTCGTTTCAAGGGCTTAGGGGAGATGCTTCCCAAGCAGCTGAAAGAGACGACCATGAACCGTGTCACCCGGACCCTGCTCCGCGTGGAAATCGACGAGGAAGATCGCCCGGGCACCACGAAGCTTGTGGATCAGTTGATGGGCAACAAGCCCGAGGCCCGCTTCAAATTCATTCAGGAACGCGCCGCCTTCGCCGAGCCGGACGCTTTGGACATCTAACCCTCTAAATCCAGCGGGGGACCTGGTCCATGTAGCGGCGATAGTCATCGCCGAATTTCCAGGAGAGATAGTCCTCCTCCCGCATGACGACGCCGCAGTGGAGGATGACCAAGGCGGGCACGAGGAGCAGCAGCATCCAGACACTCGTCAGCACGATGCAGAGGCCGAAATAGACGAGGATCAGCCCGATATACATCGGGTTTCGTGTGAGGCAATACACTCCCTCTCTGACCAAGACGGTCGAGGTCTCTCCAGGCACAACACTGGTGCCTGCTTTGCGAAAACGGCGTGCCGGAAAGATCGCGATGGCAAAGCCAATCACGATGAAAACCAGCCCCACGGCTAGTCCGAGGCCATTGCCGGAGGCGATCCCGGGTCCGATGGGAAACCACCGTGTCAGGACGTAGCCAAGCACAAGAGCGCCAAAAAAGAGGAACGGCGGCTTGATGGCCACGTCCGCATAATCCTTTGTCCTCATCTCTCTCCTGCCTTTGTGAAACGCGCTTTGAGACCCAAAAAGATCAAATAAAGAGACGGTTGCGAACTTTTGCCTCTTGCGCCTGTCGTCCATGCCGCCTATGTCATTGTCAAGCTATCCACGGTCAGGTGACCGTAATCGTCTGAGGTATCTTGAGTGTGCCTGGCGAATCGTAGCATCCAATCTTTGTAGCGACAGAAGAAGACGCGAGGCCAGAGCCGGCGTCGCATTTTTGCCAAAGCATGAGCTTTTCTAATCTGGGTCTAAGCCCCAAAGTCGAATCTGCCGTAGAAGCGGCCGGCTTCGACACTCCGACTCCCATCCAAGCGCAAGCCATTCCGGTTGCCGTGACGGGTCGAGACGTGCTCGGCATCGCACAGACAGGCACCGGAAAGACGGCCTCATTCGTGCTTCCCATGCTCACAAGGCTGGAACGCGGACGGGCCAGAGCACGCATGCCGCGCACATTGATCTTGGAGCCGACGCGCGAACTCGCCGCGCAGGTTGCCGAGGCCTTTGAGCTTCTCGGCAAGAACCACAAGCTCACAGTCGCGCTTCTGATCGGCGGTGTCTCCTACGACGAGCAAAACAAGAAGCTGGACCGTGGCGCCGATGTTGTGATTGCAACGCCAGGCCGTCTGCTCGACCATCTCGAGCGAGGCAAGCTGATGCTCAACAGCATCGAAATTCTCGTGGTCGACGAGGCCGACAGAATGCTCGACATGGGATTTATCCCCGATATTGAGCGCATCTGTAAAGCTCTCCCCTTCACGCGGCAGACCCTCTTTTTCTCCGCGACCATGCCGCCCGAAATTAAGCGGCTTGCCGACAATTTTCTCCATACGCCGGAGCGCATTGAAGCCTCCCCGCCAGCGACCGCAGCCTCGACAATTGTTCAGCGTCTGAAGAAAACGGCGGACCTCCCGGCTGAGAAGCGCGAAGCCTTGCGGAGCTTGATCAAGGAACTCGAGGTCAAGAACGCCATCATCTTCTGCAATCGAAAGAAGGATGTGGGTGTTGTGTTCCGTTCGCTGCAACGCCACGGTTTCAACGTGGGCGCCTTGCATGGCGATATGGACCAGCGGCAACGCACAGCAACGCTCGATGCGTTCCGCAGCGGTGAAATTTCGATCCTTGCTGCGAGCGACGTCGCCGCGCGGGGCCTCGACATTCCCGAAGTGAGCCATGTCTTGAATTACGACGTTCCCGTTCACCCCGAAGACTACGTCCATCGTATTGGCCGTACGGGCCGCGCGGGCCGTGAAGGCTTCGCCGCAATGCTCGTGACGCCAAGGGACTACAAGGCTTTGAAGGCCATCGAATCCATGCTGCGCCACGAGATTGCCTGGGTCGACGGTGCACCAGCGCCCGAAGACGTGGACGAGGCGATGACGTCCGCGCGGGAGAATGGCCGGGGACGCCGGCGTGGCGGCCGTTCGCGGCGCGGCGCCCCGAAACCCGAGGCCACAGCGTCTGACGGCCAGTCCAGCCAGCGCAATGAGCCCGCGCAGCCCGAGAAAGCCTCTGACGCTCAAAAAGGCCCTGACGCCCCAAAAGCCTCAGAGCCAAAACGCGCCGATGCGGCGCGGAAAGACAGCGGCCAGCGCAAGCCCGCAGCAAAGGGCAAATCGCGCTCCGGCGAGCCGTCGGACGATCAACCGCGAGGCAATCAACAGCGCGGTAACCAGCAGCAGCGCGGTATGGGCGACCACGTGCCCGCGTTCATGATGCGACCGGTGCGAGCCAGCTAGCTTACGGATTTCCGTAGTTAGTCGGAGAGTTCGGCAGGTTTCAGTTCCGCCATGTCTGCGGGCTTCAACGTGACGGATTCACCGCAACCGCAAGCGCTCGTTTGGTTCGGGTTGTTAAACACGAACCCTGAGCGCATCTGCCCAACCTCATAGTCCATTTCCGTCCCGAGCAGGAACATGATGGCTGTGGGATCGATGAGAATCCTGATCCCCTTGTCTTCCACGACCTCATCATGCGGGCCTTGTTCGGCCGCATATTCCATCGTGTATTCCATGCCAGCGCAGCCACCGTTCTTCACGCCGATGCGCACACCTTCGACATCCTTGCCGGAGGCAGCCGCGAGTTCGCCAAGCCGGGCCGCAGCGGCGTCGGTCAGTCTCATGACTTGGAGGCGGGGACGATTGGTCATCTTCGGGAAATGGTCCGTTTTCGTTCGTGCTTCAAGGGCTAGAACATGTCGAGCGCGAGCTTCGCCTCGTCGGACATGCGCGTCATGTCCCAAGGCGGATCGAAGACCAGCTTGACTTCGACCTGCCCGACGCCCGGCACAGCTGCGACCGCGTTTTGCACCCAGCCCGGCATGTCGCCCGCGACGGGGCAGCCAGGCGCGGTCAGTGTCATGTCGATATCGATATTGCGGTCGTCATCAACATCGATCTTATAGATAAGACCCAACTCGTAAATATCGACCGGAATCTCAGGATCGTAGACTGTCTTGATCGCGGCAACGAGATCGCCATGGAGACGCTCTAGATCATCAGGCGGTATGCTGGAGGAGGCCTGTTCCTCGATCGCAGCCGGCTCGGGCACGGCACCAGGTTCGCCGAGCTCCGGTGCTTCAGCCCTAGATTGAATATGGCCCGGCACGGACTGTGCGATGCCCGGTGACATCTCGTTCAGCACGTCTGCGTCTTCTCTTCGTTGAGTCTTTTCCATCATCTCAACCGTCACCTTTTAGAGACCCTCTCCGCTCTAAGCGAACATCTCACGCACCTTATGCAGCGCATCCACCAGCCAGTTCACGTCCTCTTCGCTATTATACATGGCGAATGAAGCCCGGCATGTCGATGTGGTACCAAAGCGCGCCAATAGCGGCTCGCAGCAATGGGTCCCTGCGCGAACTGCCACGCCATAACGATCCAGGATTGTGCTCACATCATGAGGATGCGCTCCCTCGACTTCAAAGGAGACGATGCTCCCCTTCCCTTGCGCGCGACCATAGATCTTCAGCCAATCCAACGCGCCAAGCCGCTCCATAGCGTATTCGAGAATCTGATGTTCATGCGCGGCGATATTCTCACGTCCAACGGCTTCAACATAATCGATTGCCGCGCCGAGCCCGATGGCCTGCACAATGGCTGGCGTTCCTGCCTCGAACCGATGAGGCGGCCCCGCATAGGTTACGGTATCGGTGGTGACATAGCCGATCATTTCCCCACCGCCCTGATAGGGCTGCATGGCCTCAAGCAGCGCCTTCTTACCGTAGAGCACACCGATGCCGGTTGGGCCATAGAGCTTGTGACCGGTGAAGGTGTAGAAATCACAGTCGAGGTCCCGCACATCGACGGGAAGATGGACGGCGCCTTGCGCCCCATCGACTAGCACCGGAATGCCGTGCGCGTGTGCAATCCGCACCACCTCCTTCACCGGCACAACAGTCCCCAGCACGTTGGACATCTGGGTGACCGCGATCATTTTCGTGCGCGGGGTGATCAGCTTTTCGAACTCATCGATCAGGAACGTCCCGTCATCGGCAACCGGCGCCCATTTCAACACCGCGCCCTGTCGCTCGCGCAGGAAGTGCCACGGCACGATATTGGAGTGATGCTCCATGATCGTGATGAGGATCTCATCGCCAGCCCCAATCCTTGGGGCTCCGAACGAGGATGCTACCAGATTGACCGCCTCAGTGGCGTTGCGGGTGAAGATGATCTCCTCGTCATGCGCCGCGTTAAGAAAAGCTCGAACCTTCTCGCGGGCCTTCTCGAAATTGGCCGTCGCCAAATTCGACAGATGATGGAGCCCGCGATGAACGTTGGCATACTCTGCTGAATAGGCGCGGCTGATCGCCTCGATGACCTGCCGTGGCTTCTGCGCCGAGGCACCATTGTCCAGATAGGTCAGTGGCTTGCCATGCACCGTCTCAGACAGGATCGGAAAGTCAGCCCGAATGGCGTCGACGTCGAACGCTGCAGTGTATGGCGCATCTGACGATGGTGATATGACGTTCATTGGCCGCCTACTCCGCCGCCGCGCCAAGCCACTCGGCCGACACGTTTGCAAATACTTCGCCAAGACTCTCGTCGTCCAAGACCTCGAACACCTCGCCCACAAAGGCCTGAATCAGAAGAGCTCGCGCCTGCGCTTCCGGAAGACCGCGCGCGCGCAGGTAAAACAGGAGGTCTTCGTCGATCTGTCCGGACGTGGCCCCATGGCCGCAGACAACATCATCGGCATAGATTTCCAGCTCCGGCTTTGAGTCGAACTCCGCCGTCTCCGACAACAGCAAGGCTTGCGACATCTGCTTGCCGTCTGTCTTCTGCGCATCGGGCGCAACCACGATCTTGCCCTGAAAGATGCCCCGCGCCGCATCGTCGAGGACCAGCTTGAACATTTCCCGGCTCTCGCATGCGGGAACGTTGTGCTCAACGACAAGGGTCGTATCGCAATGCTGTTTACCGCGCGCCAGCGTTGCACCGGACACGTCCGTGGCCGCACCTTCACCACCGAAGCGCACATCAATCTGATTGCGGGCAAGCGCCGAACCCATCGAAATCTGGAAGGCATTGTAGCGGGCCTCGGCGCCCACATTCGCGGCCCATACGTTCAGGTGAATCGTTTCAAGGGCTTCGCGCTGCAGCTTGATGTGATGAATTGCCGATTTGGACCCGAGCGTGAGCGCCGTCACCGCATTGTGCTGCGAGGCGTTGGCCCCGAGCGTGCCGAAGCTCTCAATCACTGTCGCAGACGCACCCTCCTCGGCAATGATCACATTGCGCGCGAAGGTGGACGAGGCCATGGAAGCCCCATCGAGGTGAACAATATGGATGGGTTTTTGCAAGGTCAGCCCTTCGGGCAGACGTAGCACAACGCCACAGCTCATCAGCGCCGTGTTGAGCGCCAGCAGAACATCACCCTCCCGCGATGCTGTCTCGTTGAGGCTCTCCGTCAGCCAGGACGGCGGCGCTTCGAGCGCTTGCGCAAGAGACCCGAATTCGACCCCGGCCTCACGCAAACCCGACACGTCGGAAAGATCGGCCCTAAACTCACCCTCGGCCAAAACAAGCCGATAGGCCCGCACGCCTATGATCGGCGTTCCGAGTGCCGCTTCGAGCGCGGCTGCGTCGACAGAGACACCAGTGCTGGCAGCGAGCGAAGGAACATCGTCGATCGCCCCGCGCAAATCGGTGTACTTCCAGGCCTCGATGCGCCGATGGGGCAGACCTAGACTGCTGAAGGTGCGGATAGCGCTCTGCCGCATGGCGGCGATGGACGCACTGCCCGGCAGCCCATCGGCGGAGGCCTCGTAAATGTCCAGCAGGGCTTGCTCTGCTTTGCTGCGAAACTGTTGGACGGACAAGTCCATTGAATAATCCCCTTACGCCGCCGTGGCTTCGTCGTCGGCATAGTCGGCATAGCCGGACTTCTCGAGTTCCACCGCCAATTCAGGGCCGCCAGAGCGCGCCACACGGCCCTTGGACAACACATGCACTCTGTCCGGTACGATGTAGTTCAACAGCCGCTGATAGTGGGTAATGACAAGCATGGAGCGCTCAGGAGAGCGCAACGCGTTCACACCTTCGGAGACGATGCGCAGCGCATCGATATCGAGCCCTGAATCCGTTTCGTCCAGAATGCAAAGGCCCGGCTCCAACAACGACATTTGAAGCACTTCGTTGCGCTTCTTCTCTCCGCCCGAAAAGCCCACATTGAGCGGTCGGCGCAGCATCTCGATGTCGATCTTGAGGTCTTTCGCCTTCTGTTTCACGATGCGCAGGAAATCTGGCGTAGAATATTCTTCCTGCCCGCACGCCTTGCGCACTGCGTTCACAGCATTCCGCAGGAACGTCATGGTCGCAACGCCCGGGATTTCCATCGGGTATTGAAACGCGAGAAAGACGCCCGCAGCCGCGCGCTCGTCGGGCTTCATATCGAGAAGATCCTGGCCGTTCCAAGTCACCGAGCCTTGTGTGACTTCGTAGTCTTCCTTGCCCGCCAACACGTAAGACAACGTCGATTTGCCCGAACCATTCGGACCCATGATGGCGTGGACTTCGCCCGCTGGCAGGGTCAAATCGAGACCCTTCAGGATCTCGCGCCCATCGACGCTGGCGTAAAGGTTCTTAATCTCAAGCATGACATCGTCTTTCTGAACTCGTGGTCTTTTGTCGTTATTGAAGCGGCTTGATCTAGGTGACTTGATCTAAGTGACTTGGCGTCTTGTTGAGCCGCTATGTGTTTCCGCCCCACCGCCATCGCCATTGTCCGTCGGTCTTGAGCCGGGCGAGCCATGCAAAGGTTCCGGTCATGACAAGCAGTGCGGCCCAGGTAAGCGCGGTCCTCGCCAATGTGGCCGCATCGGCGTCAAGCGCGGGATCGACCATGCCGAGCCAGGCAATGGCAGCAACGAGCACAGCGAAAAAACCTGTCGCGGCCCAGCCTTTCCAATTTGCAGGCTCCGTGCCATAGCCATAACGCTTCGGGCGTAACCAAAAGTCTCCTTGCACCGCCATCAGCCAACACTTCCTTCCAAGGAAATGCCGATCAGTTTTTGCGTCTCGGCCATGAATTCCATCGGCAGCTGCTGCAGCACGTCGCGCACGAAACCGTTGACGATGAGCGCCACCGCTTGTTCTTCCGAAAGCCCGCGGCTCAGACAATAGAAGAGCTGATCATCGGAGATTTTTGACGTGGTGGCCTCATGCTCGAAGGTCGCAGAGGCATTCTTTGCCTCGATATAGGGGACGGTATGCGCACCACATTTGTTACCGACGAGCAGAGAGTCGCAGCAGGTGAAGTTTCGCGCATTCGTCGCCTTTCGATGCGCCGAGACAAGCCCGCGATAGGTGTTGTCCGAGTGGCCCGCAGCGATACCCTTGGAGATGATGCGGCTCGACGTATCCCGGCCGAGGTGAATCATCTTGGTGCCGCTATCCACCTGCTGATAGCCGTTCGAGATGGCGATCGAATAGAACTCACCTCGGCTTCCGTGCCCGCGCAGAATGCAGGACGGGTATTTCCACGTAATGGCCGAGCCGGTCTCGACTTGCGTCCAAGAAATCTTGGAGCGGTCACCGCGGCAGTCGCCACGCTTCGTCACGAAGTTGTAGACGCCGCCCTTACCCTGAGCGTCGCCCGGATACCAGTTCTGCACCGTCGAGTATTTGATCTCGGCGTCTTCCAGCGCAACGAGTTCGACCACCGCGGCGTGAAGCTGGTTCTCATCGCGCATGGGCGCGGTACAGCCTTCGAGATAGCTTACATAGGAGCCCTTATCGGCAATGATCAGTGTGCGCTCGAACTGACCTGTGTTCTCCGCATTGATCCGGAAATAGGTGGACAGCTCCATGGGACAGCGCACCCCTTCGGGCACGTAGACGAATGAGCCGTCGGAGAACACGGCGGAGTTCAACGTCGCATAGAAATTGTCCGTCACCGGCACAACCGAGCCCAGATATTTCTTCACGAGCTCGGGATGGGTCTGCACCGCTTCTGAGATAGGGCAGAAGATCACGCCCGCCTTGGCCAGCTCCTCTTTGAAGGTCGTGACCACGGACACGCTATCGAAGACAGCATCGACCGCCACTTTCGGTGCCCCTTGGACGCCCGCAAGGACTTCCTGTTCCCTCAGTGGAATGCCCAGCTTCTCGTAGGTTCTGAGGAGTTCCGGATCGACCTCATCGAGGCTCTTTGGCCCTTCGGTGCTCTTGGGCGCGGAGTAATAATACAGATCCTCAAAGTCGATCTTCGGATAATGAACCTTGGCCCATGTGGGCTCCTGCATGGTCCGCCAGCGGCGATAGGCTTCAAGGCGCCATTCGAGCAGCCATTCCGGTTCGTCCTTCTTCGCTGAGATGAACCGGACAACGTCCTTGCTCAGGCCCTTCGGAGCCCTCACGGATTCAATGTCTGTGGTGAAGCCGTACTTGTACTTGTCGACGTCGATCTCTTTGACGCGTTCGGCGGTTTCTTCCACTGCAGGCATGACACCATTCCTAATTTGGTCGTTTTACAATCACGCGAAGCGGCGCTGGCCGCTCCTTTAGCTTCTTCGTGTTCAGGCCGCTCTTTTCGCGCCCTTCTTGAGACGCCCGACGAGATCGCCGAAGGCGCGGAGGAAGACTTGGATATCGGTATCAGTGTTTACGAAACCAAGGCTTGTGCGGATTGCTCCTTGCGCAATTTCCGGTGCTGCGCCCATAGCGGCGAGCACATGCGACGTTTCGACCTTGCCGGAGGAGCAGGCGCTTCCCGCGCTCACAGCAATGCCTGCAAGATCGAGGGCAATGACCAAGTTCTCGGCTTTGAGGCCGGGAACGGCAATGCAGGACGTGTTCGGCAGACGGGGTACGTTCTGCGAAAACACAATCAAGTCTGCGTCAAGAGCACGCAGGCTGGCCTCGAGCCCATCGCGTAGCCGCGCGACATTGTACATGCCTGCATGCTCGTCCGCAGCCAGCTCTGCCGCTACACCAAAACCGATAATGCCTGCCACGTTCTCCGTGCCAGGACGACGACGCCCTTCTTGACCACCACCCGTCATGAGAGGCGTAACATCTGTACCCTCGCCAAGAACAAGCGCACCGATCCCTTTCGGACCGCCGATCTTGTGGGCGGACAATGTTACCATATCGGCCCCAAGCGCGCCCATATCGAGCTTCATGCGGCCGGCCATTTGGACCGCATCGCTATGCAGCACGCCGCCAACCTCATGGACGATCTCGGCCGCCTCCGCGATGGGCTGAACCGCGCCTGTCTCGTTATTGGCGGCCATGAGCGAGACGAACGGACGTCGGCCACCAGACCGGCACTCCTCAAGCATCGCGGCCAATGCCTCCAGATCGACAACACCATCACGGGTCACAGGAACGACCTTGGTGGTCTCTGGGCTGCCAAGCCCGCTTGAGAGCACCGAGGGATGTTCAATCGCCGAAAGATAGCGCGGCCGGAATTCGCCGCCCGAGGGCGCAGCAAGGGCTGTTGCGTTGGCCTCGGTGCCGCCACTTGTAAAGATCACGTCTTCGGCGCGCGCGCCGACCAGAGCTGCCACTTTTCGCCGCGCCCCTTCGACTGCAGCGCGAGCGGCGCGGCCTTCCGCATGCACCGATGAGGGATTGCCCTCAAGGGCAAGCGCATTCACGACCGCATCACGAACTTCCGCGCGCAAGGGGGCCGTTGCGTTGTGGTCGAGATACGCGCGCTGGTTCATGCTCACTTGTATTCTGCAGACAGTTTTGAAGCTTGCTGCCCCATCGCTCTCGTTAGGGCTTGCACCAAACCCCGTTGCTCGTGCTAAAAAGCGCGGCCTGACAATTTGCTCGCTCCAAGCGCGAAGCTGCATGGAACGACCTTGTTTGGAACAATTCTAAATGTCGTTTTTATAGGATTCTGAAGGGCTAAAGTCAAGCTAGGCCGAAGCGTTTGGCGCGCCCCAAGGCTTGCAGAATCAAGGCCTGCAAAATACCGAAGACCTTTCCTATATGTAGCACAAGTTCTGTCGACAAAGCGTCCAGTTGAGGCCCCAGATACATGCCTGAAGTCAATATCAGTGGCCCAAGCGGTCGGATTGAAGCGCGATATCACCATCAGCCTGCGGCGAATGCGCCTGTGGCCCTGATTCTTCATCCCCATCCTCAGTTTGGGGGGACGATGAACAACCAGGTCATCTACCACATGTACTATGCGTTCCAGAAACGCGGCTTCTCGGTCCTACGGTTCAACTTTCGTGGCGTGGGCCGAAGTGAAGGCCTATTCGACAACGGTCCGGGCGAACTTGCCGACGCGGCGACCGCGCTGGATTGGCTTCAAGCCTATAATGCCGATGCACCATCTTGCTGGATCGCGGGCGCGTCCTTCGGCTCCTGGATTGCCATGCAGCTTCTGATGCGGCGGCCCGAGATCGAGGGCTTTATCTGTGTGGCACCGCCGGCAAATCTCTACGACTTTTCGTTTCTCGCCCCCTGCCCGTCTTCGGGATTGATGGTCACCGGAGCGAAAGATCGAGTCGTTCCAACGGAATCCGTGCGCGGGCTCGTTGAGCGGCTGAAGACCCAGAAAGACGCAATCGTCGATCAAGCCACCGTACCGGATGCAAACCACTTCTTCGAAGAGCGCGTTGACGGGCTGATGGAAGTCGTCAATTCGTATCTCGACAAGCGCCTCGGAAAGCCAAAAAAGAAGACGGTCAAGGCGAAGACGCAAAAGGCTTCGGCGGCCTCTAAGGCTTAGGTCCGCAAGATTGCGATACGCCGGAACGCCGCTCGTCGTATATTCATCCAACACGCGATTCAGACCCACTCGTAAGGTGAGCGGATGGAGACGGTTGTTCGGCGGAATGGGGGTAGACGCAGTCTGCTCGGCAAGCTGTTCCTTGCTGTGTTCGGACTATTCAACGTCGCGATGTTGATCTGGCTGCTCTCCTATTGGGGCAGTGTGGGCGGGAATTTGTTTGGCGCAAGCGATGCCGAACGCATGGGCTCGGCGATCGACACAACCGTCAAAAGCAGCATCATCGTGGCGATTTGGGCTCTTGGCGCGCTTTTGACGGGCCTCCTGGCTATGGCCACACGAAAGCGCGATGCCTATGTGGTGGTTGAAGACCCTCCCCCGCAGTCTCATACTCAACCCCGAGCGGGACTTGAGAAGGACCATGGCGCCGCGGATTGATTGCCCACCCCCGGCCTCGTCCGCGCCCGTGCATTCGCTTTGCAAACCTGTTAGATGCTCCGGCAATCACCAAGTCTAAACTCTGTCCGGACGCCTAAAACCATACGGCACGATGAGCACGGCCAAAAGCACCGCCAAGTCAGACCTTCTCCACGAACTCGCCTCGCGTGGCTACATCCATCAATGCACGGATGAGACCGCGCTTGATGCTCTCGCACGCAGTGAGATTGTCACCGGCTATATCGGCTTCGATTGCACAGCGCCGAGCCTTCATGTGGGAAATCTGGTCAGCATCATGCTGCTGCGGAAATTGCAGCAGACGGGGCACCGCCCCATCGTACTGATTGGCGGCGGCACGACCAAAGTCGGCGATCCATCTGGCAAGGACGAAAGCCGTAAACTCCTCAGCAATGACGCGATCGCGTCCAATATCGCGAGCATTCAGCAGGTCTTCTCGAAGTTGCTGACCTTTGGAGAGGGGGCGCGTGATGCGGTCTTGCTGAACAACTCAGAATGGCTTGAAGCCCTCAACTATATCGACTTCCTGCGCGACTACGGTCGGCATTTCAGCGTCAACCGCATGCTCAGTCAGGATTCGGTGAAGCTTCGCCTCGAACGTGAGCAGAACCTCAGCTTCATCGAGTTCAACTACATGGTGCTCCAGGCCTACGACTTCGTGGAGCTTCATCGCCGCGAGGGCTGCCGGCTGCAAATGGGCGGGTCCGATCAGTGGGGGAATATCGTGACCGGCATAGAACTTGGCCGGCGAGCAGACGGTCTTGAGTTATTCGGGGTGACCACGCCGCTCCTGACGACGGCCTCGGGCGCCAAGATGGGCAAGACGGCGGACGGTGCGGTGTGGCTCAACCCGGACATGCTCTCTCCATACGATTATTGGCAGTTTTGGCGAAACGCCGAAGATGCCGATGTGCCCCGGTTCCTGAAACTCTTCACCGAACTTCCACTTGATGAGATCGATAAGCTCGCCGCGCTCGAAGGCGCCGAGCTCAACGACGCGAAGAAGATCCTAGCCACGGAAGCGACATCGCTCATCCATGGTCGCGCGGCTGCCGACAAGGCCGCCGAGACCGCCCGAACCACATTCGAGCAGGGTCAGCTTGCCCAAGCGCTGCCAACGTTTGACATACCGCGCGCAGAGCTGGAGGCGGGGTACGGCGTCTTGAGCGCAAATGTCCACGTTGGTTTCGTGAAGTCGACCGGCGAGGCACGGCGCCAAATCAAAGGCGGCGGCATCAAAGTGAACGATGTGCCGGTCAGCAACGAACGGCAGGTGCTCACGGCTGCCGATCTCACGCCAGAGGGCCTCATCAAGCTGTCGCTCGGCAAAAAGCGCCATGCGCTGATCCGGCCCGTGTAGGGCGCCACAACCCTATCGTTGATTCTGGAACGGCCTGATGGGCTTTGGCTTCGCAGTTGTCGCCGACGCCGTTCCGGGCGGCACTCCACCGCTGAAATCGAAGATCTGACGAAAGATCCCCGGTGTCATCACGGACATCGGATTGACCAGCACAGTCGGGTCCGCAAGCTTACCCTTAATGGCAAAGGTGATGCCGACCACGCCTTCGCCCTGTCTACCGACAAAGACGCGCCCGAGAACAGGAACGGCGCCAAGGGCGGAATTCAGTCCATAAAGCGGCACATAGGTGCCCCCGAGGTCCACCGTTTGCGACTTGAAATTCACCGTTCCGCGCAACGTAGCGCCGAGCTGCGGGCCGTTGACATAGGCATCGTTCAACTGGAATTTTCCTGACCCGATGGCAAAGGGTGCACGCAGACGTTTAAAGACGATTTTCCGTGCGACCTGACGCCTGTCCTGTCCCAGGGCCGCTGTCGAACGCGGATCGCTAAGAACGTCAGAGACCACGCTATCGCCCACGACGGCAAAGTTTTGGACCCACAACGTGCCGGTCTTCTTGTCCGCCGCGCCCGCATCCAAGTTGACCTGCAGCGATGCTTCGCCGCCCTGGACCCTGCGGTAAAAGCCAACAAGCCGGAAAGCCGAGCCAGCATCCAAAGCTTCCGCGGTTAAGATTCGGGCTCCGTTCTTGTTCTTGAGTTCGACGCCAATAGGCTGCTTGCCGTTCAGCTTTCCCTCTGCCCTCAACGCCACAAGCCGCCCCTCGCGCTTCTGGAGCATCACATCTACGTCCGTGGCATCAGTGTCGTCGTAGCCAACTAGGCGCCCTACCTTCGCGGTCAGGTCGATGTCGAAGGCATCGCCTTCTCCCGAAGGATCGCCTTCCGCCAACTGGCCGGCGGAAAACAGCGATTGAAAGAAGGCGCGCCCATCGTAAGACGGACCTTCGGCATGGACTGTCAGAACGTCAGCGCCCATGTCGGCCCTGATCGACACATTGGTCAGCGGCGTCACGGAGAATTGCGAGAAATAGAGACGGGTGAGGTGGTTCTCAGGATCGAGCGCAATCTGTCCAGAGATGGCCAACTCGTCTCCGACGACTTTGAAATTCTCTAGGTCCGTCGAGCCATCTTTCTTTCGGAGCACATCGAAGCTCATCTTGGCCTCTTTACCGACGGGCTTCGTCCACCCGACGCTGTCGGACAGAAGCTCGGCCGTCGTCAGATCCGCCTCCATCCTCATATTGCCGTTGCCGGGCGTGCCTGTCCCCTCGCCCAGGCCGTTGACGAACAGGGTCACCGGCGTAGGCCCTTTCACGAGATGATTGAGTTTGAGCCCGAGCTGCTCCCGCAAGGCGGCATCCAAGGTTGCCGAGACGGCGATGGGCGGCTGCTCGTCATCCGATGCATAGAAGACCCGTTGCCAATGAACCGTCGCCGGGACGTCCTTGATGGTGATCTTGCCCGAAGCATTGATGCCCTCGGTCGAGAGTTCCACATCGATCGCACCGCCCTCAATCCCCAAATCGCCGACGATATTGGGCGCAATGGCATTTTCCAGCCGTGCCACACCTCCCATTTCGATTTCCTTGAAATCGAGATCGGGCTTGATGGGCATCGACAGGGTGAACTCACCGGTTGCCGTGCCGCCCAAAAAGTCGGGATCCAAACCCACCTCCGTGATGAAACCGAGTGGTTTGTGATCGAAAAGATGCATAACCGCAGGCGTGGCCGCCGCCGCCTTAAAGGTGATGATGCCCTGATCTGGTTCTTCTTGGAGGTCGGGAATGAAAAAGCGCCCGTCGCTGAGCGCAATTTCCATTCCATTGCCGACGGCAACCTTTCCCTTTGGGATATCGACCGAAAACTCAACCCCAGAGATGTTCAATGTCCCGGTGCTAGTCTGGACCGGCGGCAACTCGGGAATGTAGGCAATGTTCGTGTCGGCAAATTTGAGCGTGACACTAATCGCCTCTTTGGGCACCCCGGCGTCCTGCTCGATCGCCTCAATCATCCCGGGCTCCAGCGCAACATTGAACGTCCCGCCTAGAATCTGCCCGCCACTGACACGCTCCAATACCCAATCGCGTGCCTTGCCCGCGAGGAATTTAGGCCAAAGTTGTTTGAGCATACCCATCGACATGTGGCTCAGCTCTCCCGACATCCGGATCGCCGGAGACTCGAACCCATTCGTGACGGTGCCTGAGGCCGTGATCTTCGCTCCGCCAGCACGTATGACGAAGCTTGATAGCGTCAGGTTGCCGTCCTTGGGCGAGATCTGCCCCTTGGCGTGCCACTCATCAACTTTCGTCGGGCCAAGGCCGAATTCTTCCACGCCCAAGACCGCATCGGTCGCGCGAATATTGAAATTCCACACAGCGACTTTTTGGTCATTGCCGAGGACCGGGCGGAATGTTCCGCTGAACGTCGCCTGCGCGTCCTTGCCCCACCGCAGCGTGGACGGGGCGATCTCGACGATCTTCTTGTCCTTGATATAGCGAACCGTCACATCACCGTGGTCTATGCGCACGGGGGTATCGCGATCCCATGGCGGCTTGATCTGGCCCGGCGCCAGGCGGACTTTGGCCTCTCCCCCAATGAAGTCACCATTGCGCGACAGGTCCGCGATGGCCTCGCCGTCCACCGCCATGTCCAAAGCCCTCAAGAGGCCGATGGTCGGAAAATTGCCGGCGATACCCGATGGCACCAAATTTTCAATCAACACCTTGATGTCCAGCCCGTCGGTCCTGGGATTCTGCGCGGTACGAACCTCCAGCTGCCAATCGCCCCGGCTGGATGCGATGTTGGCCTCGCCGACAATCACGCTTCGTCGATCATGGTGTTCCAGATCGATGGCAAAATCCGGCACCTGCCAGAGTGTCTGATTGCCGTCCTGATGGAGTACAACAATCGAGTCCTTCAGCCCGAAGCGCGTGAGGTAGGACGTGTCGGAGCGGCGCACACGCTGGAACACTTCGTTCACGGCATTGGTCAGATTGAATTTGCGGGCACTCGCGACCGGCAGGGGGCGGACTTTTGCAGGTAAGGCTTGCCCCGACCCTGCACTCGGTGCACCCGCAACCGGCGCACCCGTCTCGGGAAGCGAGCCGGGCATGATCGCCTCGCCCTCTTCACTCGGTTTTGAGAAGGCAAAGGACAGGCCATTCTCCTCATTGTAGGTCATCAAGAGCCGCGAACCGATGAAGTCCACGCTCCCAGGGGCAATCCTCCCCGACAGAAGAGCCGAGCCGCTCAGACCGATTGCGGCGAGAGGTGCTTGAGCGACGACCTCGCCTTCAAGGTCAATCAGCCGAATATTGCGCAGGCGCAAAACGACACCTGGACCGTCGTTGCTGCGCTGAAGGACAGCGTCTTCGATCTCCACATCCAGACCGGAGAGCTGCTCGTTGATCGCCGTCTTGATCGGCGGAACAAGACCAGGGAGCGAGATCGGACCGCGTGCAAGGCGGCCATAGCCCAAAACGATGGCGATGAGCCCAACGACGACGACGCCGGCGAAGATTTCGCGAAAGATATGCGCGCCTTGGGAAGAAAGCCGTGCAAGCTGAATCTGAACTGGGGGTGGAACACTCTTGACGAGCTGGCGGCCACGACCGTGCAGCGCACGGATGGCTTTGCCGCCTTTGGTGGTCAGCTTAGCCAGTGCTCCTGCGAGCGGTTCGTCCATTCAGTCACAGGCCCCAAGGGTTTGCCAAGCACTCCATGCCATGCTCGCCTTCAGAAAGAGGATACTCGGCAGGCAACGTATCACGCAAAACCGCGCCAATTTTGGCACACGCCGTACCCGACCGGGTACGGTCGATCTCGGGCCTCAGAAGGCATCGCCAAAACACATTTTCGCGCTGAACGTCGTTACCACGGCAACCTGGGCCACGCGAAGCTCTTGTTGCATAGGAGGCGGCAAAATCGGCTAAACCAAGGCGAATCAAGCCTTAAGCGGCTCCTGCAAAACCTGAGCAGCGCCCCCTTTTGCCCTCCAGGAAACCCCCATGACAACGTTGGCGCAAAAGGATAATGTTCGCGTTGGGCAGGTCACTGCATCTTCGTTATCGGGGCGCTTTGGCGTTTCCGTCTGAAAGCCTTGGGTGGGCTTTTCGCGGCGGTCTTTTTGGGCCAACCCTGACAGCAGTTTGTAACTTGCGGTGCGTCACGCGTTTTTTCAGGGGGAGTAGCAGGTATGTTCACGAAGAAGCCTGATCCAAGTGAATCCGTTACGAAGCTAGGTGGCGATCGCTCGAGCGGCGCTTCCGACACCAAGTCATCGCCATTTACAGAGCGGCCCACGCCGAAACCAAAGGCCCCGAGCCCCTCGGTTGGCAAGATGATCCCCTCCATTATCGGTGAAGATCTGGTAATCACCGGTAATGTCTCTTCTAAGGGGGAGATCCAAGTCGATGGTCAGCTTAACGGCGACATCAATTGCGGCTCGCTGCTTCTTGGCGACAAGGCGCAGATCAATGGGTCGGTGACCGCCGAGGACGTGGTTGTGCGTGGCAAGGTTATGGGTTCGATCCGGGGCCTGCGCGTCACTCTCCAGGCGCAGTCTCATGTCGAGGGTGATGTCTACCATCAGGGCCTCGCCATTGAGCAGGGCGCGTATTTCGAAGGAAAATCGCGCCGTTCGGACGATCCGATGGCGGGTGCGTCTTCGTCGGACTCGCAGCCAAGCTCATCGGCTTCGTCTGATTCCGGCAACCCATTCTCCAAGCCCGCCGCCGAATAGCACGCGCTAAGGCGCCTCGCTGGGCTGTGATGTGACCGGCTTGCCGCCGGGTGCGGGTGTGTGCCTTACGCCTTGGCCTCGGCGTTGATGCGCTCGGCGAGAGCCGCCTCGATGAACCCATCGATGTCCCCATCGAGCACGGCGGATGGATTGGTGTTCTCGACGCCGGTCCGCAGATCCTTCACGAGTTGGTAGGGCTGCAGCACATAGGACCTGATTTGGTGTCCCCAACCGATTTCCGACTTCGAGGCCGCGGCGGCCAGCGCCTCTTCTTCTCGACGCTTGAGCTCGGCTTCGTAGAGCCTCGCTCGCAGCATGGACCAAGCCGTCGCACGGTTCTTGTGCTGTGACCGCTCATTTTGACATTGCACCACGATCCCTGTGGGCTCGTGCGTGATCCGTACGGCGCTATCGGTGGTGTTGACGTGCTGACCGCCCGCGCCCGAGGCCCTGTATGTATCGATCCGTACATCCTTGTCGTCGATTTCAATCTCGATGTTATCGTCGATGGCTGGGTAGATCCACACCGAGGCAAAACTCGTGTGGCGGCGCGCATTCGAATCAAACGGCGAGATGCGCACCAGCCGGTGCACACCCGATTCCGTCTTGAGCCAACCATAGGCGTTCAGACCCTTGACCAGGACGGTCGCCGACTTGATGCCGGCTTCTTCTCCGTGGTTCTCACCGATCAACTCAGGCTTATAACCACGGCCTTCAGCCCAGCGCATATACATGCGCTCCAGCATCTGGGCCCAGTCTTGGCTCTCGGTGCCGCCTGCCCCGGCATGGATTTCCAAATAGGCATCGTTGGCATCGGCCTCCCCTGAGAGCAGCGCCTCAACCTCGCGCGTATGCACCTCCTGGCGCAGCTTGCTCAGCGCCTCTTCGGCCTCAACGACAATACTCTCATCCCCCTCCTCTTCGCCAAGAGCAGAAAGGGTCAGATTGTCTTCAAGTTCTATAGAAACGCGTTCGAACGCACCGAGCGCGAGTTCAAGCTGCTGGCGCTCACGCATGACACCCTGCGCACGCGCGGAGTCGTTCCAGAAGTCGGGCGCCTCCGCCTCGCGGTCGAGTTCGCTCAGCCGCGCCTTCGCCTTATCGGGGTCAAAGATGCCTCCGCAGCAAAGACAGGGACTCTTTGATTGCGTTCACAACCGCCTCGGTTTCGGCTCGCATCGTTTCCTCAAGCTTTTTTGTCTGACAAACAAAGGACGCACGTGCGGAATGCTCCGCCCAGGAATCAGCGCCCGAAGAATAGGGTCTCGCAGTCCGAGTTCGACCGACGATCAGAACCGACCGAAGAAACCGGACCGCTTCGGTTTCGTGCGGCGCCGCGGCTGCGGTTGTGGCCGCACGGCCGCGGTCGGTGGCGGGCTCGCGGCGCGTGGCGCCGCGGCCTGCGCAGCGCCAGTTGGATAGCCCTCACCCTGGGGCGCGTTGGCTGCAGCCGCCGCAGCCGCCGAAACTTGATCAGGCTTGAAGGGCTCCATGATCACCCCTGCCTGCCCTTTTCGAGCAGGTAGACCCGTTTTGTGGTTGATGGGAACCATGATGGCTCCGGGTGGCGCCCGGAACGGCTTGGGCGGGACGTCCTTTAATGCCTCAGCCATGAACGACTTCACAATTGGTGCGGCCAGACCGCCACCCGTCGCGCTACGGCCCATGGGCTTTGGCTGGTCATAGCCGACGTAAGAGCCCACAACGAGGTCCGGCGTATAACCGATGAACCACGCGTCCTTATAGTTGTTAGTCGTCCCGGTCTTGCCAGCCACGGGCCGCTTGAGCGACAGGAGGCGGCGGGCCGTGCCGTATTTCACCACGCCTTCCATGATTTCAACCATCTGATAGGCGGCGATGGGATCCACGACCTGATCGCGAACATCCACGAGTTCCGGCTCAGACTGGCCGGTCCATTCGCGCGCATCGCACCCAACACAATCGCGCTTGTCATGCCGCCAAACAGTACGCCCGTAACGATCCTGAATTCGATCGATAAACGTGGATTCGACCTTGCGGCCGCCATTCGCAATCATCGAATAGGCGGTGACCATGCGAATAAGCGTGGTCTCACCAGCGCCCAGCGACATGGAAAGCGCCGGCATCAGATTGTCATAGACACCGAAGCGCTTTGAATACTCAGCGATGACCGGCATGCCGATATCCCGCGACAGGCGAACCGTCATCAGATTCCGCGACTTTTCGATACCACGGCGCAACGTGGACGGGCCAGCACCACCGCCCGAATAGTTCTTCGGGCACCATGGTGGCATGCCACGCCCCTGGCTGACGCAGATCCGTCCGTCGAGGATGATGCTGTTCGGCGCATACCCATTGTCGAGCGCGGTCAAATAGATGAGCGGCTTGAACGACGACCCCGGCTGGCGCAACGCCTGTGTGGCCCGGTCAAACTGGCTCTGATGGAAACTAAAGCCGCCTGCGATCGCAAGCACCCGGCCCGAATGCGGGTCCATGGCCACGATCGCGCCACTGACTTTCGGCACCTGCTGAAGCGACCACTTCCCAGCAACGGTCTCCGGCGGCTCGGTCTCGCCATCCTTCGTCGTCTTTGGCTCAAGCGGGGCGACATAGACCACATTGCCCGGCTTCAATGCGGACTTGATGGGTTTGCGCGTCCACCGTACTTGCGAGGCTGGAATAACGCCGGTTTCACGTTCCTCGACCAGCTTGCCTTGCTTATTCCGGCCAGGGCGGATGCCGATCTTTGCGACATCATTCGACACTTCGAGCACGACGGCGAGCTTCCACGGCTCAATGTCTTTCCAGACGGGCACATCAGCAAGTGTTTTGCCCCAATCGCCGTCGATCTCGACTGTCTTCTCGACGCCGCGCCAGCCCGCGTGGGACCGGTCATAATTGGTCAGACCTTTCACAAGCGCTTTGCGCGCGATCGCCTGCATCCGAGGGTCCAGGGATGTGCGGACGGACAAGCCGCCGCCATAAAGTTTGTCCTCGCCGAACCGATCGAGAATCTCGCGTCGCACTTCCTCAGCATAATACTCCGATGCGTGAATTTGGGGACCGTATTTCCGCGCCAAGACACCAAGCGGCTTGTCCTTGGCCTCTTCCCCTTCCTCAGGCGTGGCGAACCCGTTGTCGACAATACGGTCAATCACCCAGTTGCGCCGAGCGAGTGCGCGTTTCGTGTGCTTGAAGGCATCATACGTGCTCGGCGCCTTAGGTAGAGTGGCAAGATAGGCCGCCTCCTCCAGCGTGAGCTCGCCAAGGGCCTTATTCCAATATCTCTGCGCGGCCGCCGCAACGCCATAAGCGCCGCCGCCAAGATAAATCTCGTTGAGATAGAGTTCGAGGATCTGATCTTTTGTAAAGGCGCGCTCAATTCGAATCGCGAGGATCGCCTCCTTCAACTTGCGCTCAATATTTTGATCGCTCGACAGAAGGAAGTTCTTGGCCACCTGCTGGGTAATGGTCGAGGCGCCGACCATGCGTCCGCCACCGGACTGGGCCGCGCTAAGATTGGTCACCACGGCGCGGATAATACCTTGTATGTCAAGACCACCGTGCTGGTAGAAATTCTTGTCTTCCGCGGAGAGGAAAGCATCAATCACGCGCTTCGGAATCGCGGTAATGGGCACATAGATGCGCCGCTCGCGCGAATATTCGGCGATTAGGCGGCCGTCATTGGCATGAATACGCGTCATCACGGCCGGCTCGTATTTCGCGAGCACCTCGTAGTCCGGAAGCTCCTGCGAGACCTTCCACAACACAAAGGCCACAGCGCCTGCCACCGCGATGACCAGAATCATGCAAGCGGCGACGACAAAGCCCATAAACCGTAGGAAGAAACCGCGATGCTTCTTCTTTCGCCCTTGCTTCGGGGGCTTGACCGGTGCCGTAATATCCATGTGTTCTCTTCCGTCATACCCCGCCTACTTGCCGCGCGGAGTCCCTCACTGCAACCTACCCAAGAATATGGCAACAAAACGCATGAGTCGCCCCGAATCTCAGTTATTCGGGCGTGAAACTTCGCGTGTCCGTCACGGATCAATAGGGCGCGCGCGCAATGCGTTTGCTGAAATAGCCATCGATAGCACCGGCAACAGAGACGGCCATCCGGTCGCGCCAGGTCTCGTCGGTGAGCTGCTTTTCATCCTCGGCGTTCGAAAGGAAGCCGAGTTCAAGCAGGACGGAGGGAACGTCCGGTGCCTTGAGCACCCGGAAACCCGCCGACCGTAGCTGTTTCGTATGCAGCCGGCCTTTGGCAGCAAGTTGGCCGACGATTGATCGTGCAAACACGACGGAGCGGTTGTTGGTCTCTCGTTGGGCGAGATCGATCAAAATGTTCGTCACAACCTCATCAGAGTCCTTTGGCAAGGCCACACCGGCAATAGCATCGGAGAAGTTCTCCTTTGCGGCCAACGCCCGCGCTTCAGCATCGCTCGCCTTTTCCGACAGCGTGTAGACAGTCGCGCCTCTGGCATCGTCGATCTCGGTCGGAAAGTAGTCCGCATGGATGGACAGAAAGAGCCCCGCCCCCTTCTTTTGGGCATAGCTCACACGCTCCTTGAGCGGCAGAAAGGTGTCGTCCTCGCGGGTCATGAACACCTCGTACTGTTCACTGGCCTCGAGCTTCTTCTTGAGCCGTTTGGCGAATTCCAAGACGACGTCCTTCTCATCGACACCGTTGGCGCTGCGCGCGCCTGGATCAACGCCACCATGACCTGGGTCGAGCACGACGACAGGTTTTGCGTCCGCCGGGCGTTCGGATACAGCAGGCATCAGCGTGGTCGCCTCCGCCGCCGACTGGTCGGACGTCTCATTCAGCTTTGCGAGAAATGTCTTCTCGTCTGTCGGCACGAGGTCGATGACGAGGCGAGCGGGCTGGTCGTCGCGCGCGGCTAGAACGAACGACCGGTCGATCTCGAATGGGCCGCTCATGTCGAGCACGATGCGCGATTTGCCCGGCGCAAAAAGGCCGTAGCGAAAGGCAGTGACCAGTCCTCGCTTTTCGCTGCCGATGCCTTTGGGCATCTGAAAGCTCACATCGGCGGCGTCGACAATGACCCGATAGGGATTGCCGAGGGCAAAGACATGCACATCAACCTTCTTGGACAAATCGGCGATGAAACGGGTTCGTTCGCGATCACCAGCCAGGCGCGCGTCTTTTGCAACAGCGCTTTTTTGGTCCGCCAACACGGCCTGAGCACCGGACAAAGTCACCGGGATAGAGAGCGCCAGCGCGATGCACCAAGACAGCACCGGAGCCACCAAAAGACGCAAAACCTGCATCACGACCTACTCAACTCACTCAAAATCTGCATGCCCACGAAACGCGAAACACCTATTTTCGTTCACTCTGGCACCGCTCAAGCCCCGTTTTGGGGCGGCCGAATGCCTCAAATCGACCCCAATCGGGAGGCGATTATTAACCACGTCTGGTTAAGCGTCCGTTGTCCTTGCCGCCTTGGTACGGTCTCGGGACTTGCCAAATCTCTCAGCAACACCCTAATAGTGGGGGACTCATGTCTATGAGTCTTAAGCCCTTGGACGCCGAAAGGCGGGACGGGCAGTACCATTTTTGGCGCATCTGGCCCTAAGTGAGTGGCGCGGATGCAGGAATGCGGTGACCCGGAGACGACGGCCGCCCAAATACAAAGCAGGCCGCGACTCGATGCTCGCGGCTGATTAGGAATTCGCGATGCAGAGTCAGGGCAATAAGCTAGGCCACGGAAATCCCGGGGCTTTCTTGCTGCCATTTGTGACTCGGCGGCTAGAGATGGCCGGCCCCCGAGGTCTGAAACTCGGGCTTAGAACGGGTCGTCGCACAGAAACATCACCCAAAAATCATTGTCTCGCGCGGAACTCAGGCTCTTGCCCGGCGGCGCGGCTCTTGCCGCTGACTGCCCAAATCCGCGCGGCGGAGAAAATACAACATGGCAAACAAAATGCTTATCGATGCGGCGCATCCGGAGGAGACCCGGGTCGTCGTCAAAGGAAATCGTGTTGAGGAGTTTGACTACGAATCCGCAAATAAAAAGCAGCTCAGAGGAAATATCTATCTCGCAAAAGTCACGCGAGTAGAACCATCGCTGCAAGCGGCGTTTGTCGAGTACGGCGGCAACCGGCACGGCTTCTTAGCATTTACTGAAATCCACCCGGATTATTATCAAATCCCTGTCGCGGACCGGCAGGCCCTTCTTGAGCAAGATGCCGCCGAGCAAATTCGCGCGTCCGCCGAGGAAGCCGCCGAAGACGATGCGGCCTCAGACAACGGTGGTCGCCGGCGCCGGCGAGGACGCCGTGGCCGCGGGCGCACCGAGCCCCGCGAAGAGGCGCGGAGCCCCGAGACAGAGCCGGAAACGTTGCCAGAAACGGCCATTGAGGCAGAAGCCCCGCAGGTCGAGCCCCTCCCGATCGCCAAGTTCGAGGTCGACGACGACGAAGAGATCGACACGACACCCCGCGATGATGACGACGATAACGGGCCTGACATCGCGCTCGAAGCGGCAGACCTCATCCATGAAGTGAGCGAATCTGCTGAGCCCGAAGACGATCAGGCTGAGGGCCAGGATGCCTCCGACGGAGGCTCCGAAGACGTAGCGGTCTCCGAGGCCGTCAGCACCGAGATCAAAGTTGAGATCACCGATAGGGGTCACAAGACGTCCACGAGCGAGCCTTCGGATGAGACCGCAGACGAGGACAGCGACGAGACAAACGATGCGGACTCGGACGACGACGAGGACGACGGCGGTGAGATGTCTGAGCGCGATCAAGTCGAGTCTGTTGGCTCGGAAGATGCCCTTGAGGAACTTCCCGAGCGCGCCCGGCGCCGCCGCGGACGTCCATACAAGATTCAGGAGGTCATCCGCCGCCGGCAGATCATTCTCGTCCAGGTGGTCAAGGAGGAGCGCGGGAACAAGGGTGCCGCTCTCACGACCTATCTTTCGCTCGCGGGCCGCTACACCGTGCTGATGCCGAATACGGCGCGCGGCGGTGGTATTTCCCGCAAAATTAACCAGCCGACCGACCGCAAGCGCCTCCGGGAGATCGCTGGCGAGTTGGAAGTGCCCGATGGCATGGGCTTGATCATTCGCACGGCCGGCGCGCAGCGCACCAAAACAGAGATCAAGCGCGACTACGACTACCTTTTGCGCCTTTGGGAGACGGTACGCGACCGGACATTGGAATCGACGGCCCCTGCCCTCGTTTATGAGGAAGGAAGCCTGATCAAGCGCTCCATCCGCGACCTCTACAATAAGGACATCGACGAGGTGCTGGTCGCGGGCGATGACGCCTATCGCGAAGCCAAGGACTTCATGCGCATGCTCATGCCGAGCCATGCAAAGAACGTGAAGCCCTATAAGGATCCGGAGCCGATCTTCATCCGTTATCAGGTGGAGCGGCAGCTTGCGGCGATGTTCTCCCCGCAAGTCACACTGAAGTCCGGCGGCTATATCGTCATAAACCAGACCGAAGCATTGGTCGCGGTCGATGTGAACTCGGGCAAAGCCACGCGCGAGCACAGTATCGAAGATACGGCGCTCAAGACAAACGGCGAAGCGGCCGAGGAAATCGCCCGCCAATTGCGATTGCGCGACCTCGCCGGGCTCATCGTGATCGACTTCATCGACATGGACGAGCGGCGCAACAACAGGATCGTAGAGCGCCGGATGAAGGATGCCTTGCGGAACGACCGTGCGCGCATTCAGGTTGGCCGTATCAGCCATTTTGGCCTTCTGGAGATGTCCCGGCAGCGCTTGCGTACCGGCGTGCTCGAAGGCTCCACCAATGCCTGCCCGATGTGCCAGGGGACGGGTATTGTTCGGTCCGTCGAATCCGTTGCGCTGGATATTCTGCGCTCGGCCGAAGATCGCCTTATCACCGACGGCATCGTGCCCCTATGCGCGACGACCGCCGTCGATGTCGCGCTTTACATCCTCAATCAAAAGCGTGCGCATCTGAAAGATATCGAGGCGCGCTATCAGGTCCCAATTACGATCGCGGCTGACAAGGAACTACACATCTCGCAGTTCGTTCTGGAACGCTCAACCGGCGGCAGCCAACTCGCTGGCGACAGCGCGGTTGTTCAAATGGATTGGGCTCATCACCGCGAGGATGGACCGGCGTCAGACGACGCGGACGGTGAGAACGGAAAGCGCCGGCCGAAGCGACGCAGACGCGGACGCGGACGCGGCGAGCCCGATGGCGAGAGTGAGCATCAATCGTCTGAGGCGGCGGCCACAGACGGCGATGCGCCGAGCACCGATGCGAGCGATGAGACCACCGAGTCCGATGACGAGATGCAGCCGCGGAAATCGCGCCGCCGGGGCCGCAGAGGCGGACGCCGTGGACGGGCACGCGGGCAGCAGACCGGTAGTGAACAGACTGCCGAGATGCAGGATGCTCAGACCGAGGGCGAGGCATCGAATCGCGAGTCCCAGCCCGAGGATACTGGACCTGCAGATGCGCCCGTCCTCGAAGAGGAGCACCCGGACAAGACGCAAGCCATCGATGAGGCTCAAAGTGAGACGGCTTCATACGAAGAGGTTTCAACCGCTGAGACGAGCGAGGAGGCCAAACACGCCGACGCGCCTCCGCCACGTCAGCCCGAGCCAGCGCTCAGCTTTGCGGCTTCTCACGAAGAGCCGGTTCAGACCGAGCCGGTACCAGCGCCTGAAATTCGCGTTGAGAGTGAGGGCAGCAAAGAACCCGCATCGCGCCGCAAAGGCTGGTGGTCGCGGGGCTAGTCCCTTGGTCCGTTCAAGTTGAGCCTAGGACCACGATCCAAATCGAGATTAAGCGAAGAGAGACACAGAAAGTTTCTCTCCGCTCTCTTTGCGCCTTTTGTCACAAGGTGTCTGACACTATCGCGACTTAAGCCAGACCTTGATGCGGCTGGCCGCATCCCGCATCTCGTCTTCGCCACCCGCATAGCACAGCCGCAAATAGGAGCGGCCCCGATCGGGGTCGAAATCGATGCCCGGCGTTGTGGCAACGCCGATCTCGCGCAGCATGGCTTGAGCAAACTCCGCGCTGTCTTCCGTCAGATGGCTGATATCGGCGTAGAGATAGAACGCACCGTCTGCAGGCAGAATTGAGATCAGGCCTGCGCGCGGGAGTTCCTCCAGCAGCAACGCGCGGTTTCGCGCATAGCGGTCCTTGATTTCCTCGAGTTCCTCGATCCCATCGAAGGCACCCAGGGCTGCGACCTGCGAGATGGTGGGCGGGGCGATATAGAGGTTTTGCGCCAACCGTTCGATGGCGCGTGTCAGACCCTCAGGCACCACAAGCCAGCCGACGCGCCAGCCCGTCATGCTGAAATATTTCGAGAAGCTGTTTACTGCGATCGCGGCGTCGGAATAGGTCAGTGCCGTTTCGGCGGGCACGTCATATTCGAGGCCGTGGTAGATCTCATCAGAGATCAGCCATAGCTTGCGCCGCGCGCAAGCCTCCGCGAGCTCCTTCAGACGAGGTCCCGGCGTCACTGTCCCGGTCGGATTGCTGGGGCTTGCCAGCAGCAATCCTGCCCCGCCCATATCAGCCAGCTGTTCGATATCCGCCGCCGTCGGCATCCAGCGTCCCGGCTTTCCCGTTTCGATCAGATGTGGGCGAAACCCGAGGGCTTTGAGGATCTGCCGATAGCAAGGGTAACCGGGAGACGGCAGGCCAATCGTCTCGCCATGCTCGAGGATAGCCAGGAAGGCGAGGACGAAGCCGGCCGAGGAGCCAGCGGTCACAATGACGCGCTCTGGCCCGACACGAACGCCGTAGCGATCTTTGAGGTAGAGCGCGATACGTGCGCGCAAGGCTGGAAGTCCCAGCGCCTCCGTATAGCCGAGGCGCTCGCCCGAAATAGCCTGCATCACGCGCTCCCGCGCGGCCCGTGGCGCGGGCGTCGCAGGCTGCCCGACCTCCATATGGATGATGTTCTCGCCCGCCGCCTCGCGCCGGTTGGCCTCACGCATCACATCCATGACAATGAAGGGATCGATGGCGCGCATTTGCGCCAGCTGCCGGGGCAGGGTTTGACTCTCGGACTTGCGATTCACGGACGGCGCCCCTCGCGCTATATTGATAGGAGCGCCTCTGCTCCTGTCACGTTGTCGCCGCAATCAAGCCCCAAGCAAAATAGGCTTGGCAAACGGCGGGGGCCGTCATCGGCGTGCCAAACTAACGCCCTAAGAAGGCAAAACAAGACACGCGTCCTTGGCCCGTTACAGTCGAGCGAATACGATTACAGCTATCATGCCAGTCTTGGCGCAATTCACGGCACCTTTCCAAACCCGCCGCAAGCGGTCTATTCCGCGCGTTGCGCTTGTGGCCAGCCTGATCGCAAGCCTGATTGCACCCAACATCGCCAATGCGCGCGGGATCATCCGTGACGCCGAGACCGAGGCGCTGATCCGCGAATATGCCCGGCCCATTTTCCAGGCCGCCGGACTCGGCTCGCAGAACATCAAGATCCACATCGTCAACGACAAAAACTTCAATGCCTTCGTCGTCGATGGGCACAACATGTTCATGCATGCGGGAACATTGATGATTTCTGAGACGCCGAACCAAGTGATCGGCGTGATTGCTCATGAGACCGGACATATCACGGGCGGCCACTTGGCGCGTCTGCGGTCCCAAGTTGCCCAGATGAAGTCCACGGCGCTCATGCTCCAACTCTTGGGTCTTGCGGCGATGGCAGGCGGCGCTTTAGCAGGCGTTCCCAACGCCGGCGCGGCGGGCATGGGCGCGGTCGCCGGCGGCACCTCAGCAGCCATGCGGAGTTTCCTCGCCTACAGGCAAACCGAGGAATCATCCGCCGATCAGGCAGGCATGCAGTTCCTAAATGCAACCCGCCAATCGGGCAGGGGAATGCTTGAAACCTTCGACGTTCTTGCAAGGAAGCTGCGGGGGGTTCAGGGCATCAACCCCTATTTGATGACCCATCCATTGCCTCAGGTCCGTATCACTCAGCTTCGTAGGCTGGTGGAATCCAGCCCCTATTACGATGTGGAGGACCCGCCCGAGCTTCAGTTCCGACACGATCTCCTTCGCGCGAAACTCGTAGGCTTTCTCGACAAACCCAAAGTTGCACTTAACCGCTATCGCGATGACACCTCTCTGCCGGCCACGTACGCTAAGGCCATTGCTACCTATCGGCAGTCCGGTGTCGATGCCGCCATGCCCCACCTGAACCAGCTCACGGCGGCGCAACCAAACTGGCCCTATTTCTATGAACTCAAGGGGCAGTTTTTGTTCGAGAGCGGCCGCGGCACGGAGGCCATTCCTCATTTGCGCAAAGCGATCGAACTTGCGCCCCACGAGCCGCTGATCCAGATCATGCTGGCCCAGGCGATGCTAAGCACTCAAGATAGTCGCTATCTCGACGAGGCCGTCCGCAATTTAAGGAAGGCTTTGATCCGCGAGAAGCAGTCGGCACTCGGCTACCGCCAACTCGCGTCAGCCTATGCGCGAAAGGGCGACCTCGCTAAAACCGACAGCGCGCGGCGCAATTTTTTGGCGCGCGCCGCGCTTGCCTCGGCGGAAGCCTATTTCTATGAAGGACGCTTGCGCGAATCCCAAATGCTGGCAAAACGGGCTCAGGACGGCTTGCTCGACGGCACCCCGCAATGGCTCCGCGCCCAAGACATTCTCGATTTCCAACCACCGAAACATAAAAAGTAATGCACCTTGATCACCCAAACTCCCGGAGACTTGAGCATGACCTCTAAGATTGGCCTCACCACTGCCCTCGTGGCCGCTGTTGTCGCCGCCGTCGTGAGCGCCGCAACCATCCTGTACCTTCCGCGTGCCGCCTCTGGTGTGGCTGATGCCCCAGACGGTGCGATGGGCAAGAAGCAAGTCGAGAGCATCGTTCTCGACTATCTGACGAAGAATCCCGAAATTCTCGTCGCGATGACCACCGAGCTCGACCGCCGCCAACAGGAAGAGCAGGACACGCAGCAAAACAAGGCGATCAGCGAAAATGCCGATGCCCTCTTCCGTTCCGATAAAGACTACGCGACGGGCAATCCCGACGGCGACGTCACTGTGGTGGAGTTCTTCGACTACAATTGCGGCTATTGCCGTCGCGCCATGCCAGAGGTCCTGAAGCTCATCGAAAACGACGACAAGGTGAAGCTGGTCTTCAAGGAACTCCCGATCTTCGGCGAAGATTCGGAAAACGCGGCCAAGGGCGCTCTCGCCGCCAAGCTGCAGGGCAAATATTTCGAGATGCACCAGAGGCTTTTCTCCATGCCCGGCAAGGCGAACAAGGAGAAGGTGCTCCGGATCGCCAATGAGATCGGTCTCGATGTCCCCAAACTTGAGCAGGACATGGAGGGCCAAGAGGTCGCCGATGCGCTGGAGGAGGCAAATACCCTTGCCCAGAAACTCGGCCTCCGGGGCACACCGCTCTACCTGATCGGCGACCGCACGATCCCAGGTGCGCCTGACGATCTCTACGACCAGCTGGTCGAGAACGTCACGGCGATCCGTAAGGACGGCTGCAAAGCGACTTGCTAGCGCCCTCTTGCGCGAGGCATCTTAGGTGAACCAAATGCCGTGAAGGGCCCTTGCTGGTCCTTTGAAGCTTTTGCCGAAGCTCCAAAAAACTGGTAAAGGGCCCCGTTTGCTGCACCGCATGAACTTTGCGCGTGCGCGGGCCCTTGAGACCGTCACCCCAAGATCGCCAGCCAAGATTTCACCATGGCCAAAGCACTCTACGTCTTAAACGGACCGAATCTGAACCTTCTCGGGACTCGAGAACCGGAGGTTTATGGCACCGAGACGCTGGACGATCTCAAAAAGCGCTGTATCAAGAAGGCAAAGGACTTTGGCCTGACCGTGGAATTCCGGCAGAGCAACGCCGAGGGCGAGCTGGTCGACTGGATTCAGGAGGCGCGAACGAGTTCCTCGGGCCTTATCGTGAACGCTGGGGCCTATACACACACCTCGATCGCAATGCTTGATGCCCTGCAGGCCTGCGATGTGCCTATTGTCGAGGTTCATCTATCGAATATCTTCACCCGCGAGTCGTTCCGCCACCGGTCCTACGTTTCGAAGACCGCGAAAGGCGTGATCTGCGGCTTCGGCGGGCTAGGCTATGAACTCGCGATCGAGGCTCTTGCCTCGGCGATTTCTCACGCCAAAGCGGGATGATGGGCAGGAAAGGACGCCAATGACAAAAGACGGGGGAAGCCTCGACACAGATCTCATCAGGGAGCTCGCGCAGCTTTTGGACGAGATGGGTCTTACCGAGATCGAGATCGAACGCGAAGGACGCCGCTTCAGGGTTGCCCGCGGGGTCAACCTGACAAGTGCGGTGACCGCGCCGGCAAGTGGCGGCACGGCGGTTCAGCCGCACGAGGCGCAAGAGGCGAAGAGGACCGCACCGGTCGAGGATGTCGGATCTCATCCCGGCGCCGTCTCCTCGCCGATGGTGGGCACAGCCTATCGCTCACCAGAGCCAGGCGCTGCCCCCTTCGTCGAGGCAGGCAGCGCCGTGACCGCAGGGCAAACGCTGCTCATCATCGAAGCCATGAAAACCATGAACCACATCCCCTCCCCTAAATCCGGCAAGGTCACCGCTGTTCTCGTTGAGGACGGGCAGCCCGTCGAATATGGAGAGCCGTTGGTGGTGATTGAGTAGAAATAGTCAGGCTCAATGTTCGACAAGATTCTGATCGCCAACCGTGGAGAGATCGCTCTCCGTATCGAGCGGGCCTGCAAGGAACTTGGCATCGCAACAGTCGCGATCCATTCCACGGCAGACGCGCATGCCATGCATGTGCGGCTGGCCGATGAAAGTGTGTGTATCGGGCCGCCACCGGCAAAAGACAGCTACCTCAACATTCCCGCCATTGTAGCGGCGTGCGAGATCACAGGTGCGGACGCCGTGCATCCAGGATACGGCTTTTTGGCCGAGAACGCCCGCTTCGCCGAGATTCTTGAAAAACACCGGATTGCGTTTATCGGCCCGTCCGCTGAGCACGTCCGCCTGATGGGCGATAAGATCAAGGCCAAGGAAACCACAAAGGCGCTGGGTATTCCCGTCGTGCCTGGCTCCGATGGCTCGGTCACCGAGATCACCGAGGCGAAGGAAATTGCGGCGGAGATTGGCTATCCCGTGATGGTCAAGGCATCAGCCGGTGGCGGAGGAAGGGGCATGAAGCTCGCGCACTTCGAACACGAACTCGAAGCGGCGCTTTCCACGGCCCGGAACGAGGCCCGCGCCGCGTTCGGCGACGACACTGTCTATCTCGAAAAATATCTCGGCAAGCCGCGCCATATCGAGGTGCAGGTCCTGGCTGACGGTCTCGGCAACGCGATCCATCTGGGCGAGCGCGATTGCTCGTTGCAGCGGCGCCACCAGAAGCTCTGGGAGGAAGCCCCCTCGCCTGCGCTCAATGAAAGCGAACGCATACGCATCGGCGAAATCGTGGCAAGCGCCATGCGCAAACTGAAATATCGGGGTGTTGGGACCGTCGAGTTTCTTTACGAGAACGGCGAATTCTATTTCATCGAGATGAATACGCGGCTCCAGGTGGAGCACACCGTCACGGAAATGATCACAGGACTGGATCTCGTGATTGAGCAAATCCGGATCGCTGCCGGTGCACCGCTGACGTTCCGCCAAGAGGATGTGCGCTTCAACGGTCACGCCATCGAGTGCCGCATCAATGCTGAGAACCCGCTGACCTTCCGGCCTTCACCCGGAACAATTACCCACTTCCATCCGCCGGGCGGGCTTGGCGTTCGTGTCGATTCCGGCGCTTACGCGGGCTACACCATTCCCCCGTATTATGACAGTCTGATCGGAAAGCTCATTGTGCACGCACGGACGCGCAACGAATGCTTGATGCGGCTGAAGCGGGCTTTGGGAGAATTCGTTGTCGATGGCATCGAGACCACGATTCCTCTGTTCTCATCGCTCATCAACGAGCCCGATATCGTCGATGGCGATTACGACATCCATTGGCTTGAGGATCATCTGGCGCCGAAAACCGAGCGCTAGCGAACGCGCGCTAAAGGGGATGCGGCCATGACGTCCCTTGACGACGTGACCATCGAGATCACGCCGCAGGTGCTGCTGAAGGCCTACGCTTGCGGAATTTTTCCGATGGCGGAAAGCGCCGATGACAATGCTCTTTATTGGATCGAACCTGAGCGCCGGGGAATATTGCCGCTCAACTCAGTGCACGTGCCAAAGAGTCTCGCTCGCACCATTCGCCGTGGTGGCTTTGAGGTCAAAGTCGACAACGATTTCGATGGCGTGATCGATGGCTGTGCGGCCCCGCGCGCAGGACGGCGCAGCACGTGGATCAATGGCCGGATTCGGAGCCTCTATGGAGATCTCTTCAAGCTTGGCCATTGCCATACGGTCGAGGTCTGGCAGACCGGCGAAATGACGGGCGGCCTCTATGGTGTCCATCTCGGCCGCGCCTTTTTCGGGGAGAGCATGTTCTCGACGGCGCGCGATGCGAGCAAGATTGCGTTGGTCTATCTAATCGCCCGGCTCAAGTTCGGGGGCTTCACCCTGCTGGACACGCAGTTCGTCACAGAACACCTCACTCGATTTGGTGCGGTCGAAATCAGCCGTCAGGCGTTTCAACGTCTGTTAGAAGGAGCGTTGGGTTGCAGCCAGGGCAATATCGGGTTGCGCGGTGGCGCGGCCGCCGGTGCTACTGGTCGCGCGGGTGGCGCGGCTGCGGGCGGCGCGGGCGCTGCCGGCGCTGGAGCGGCTGCAGCCGCGGCTTCTGCTGGCGCCTCAGACGGCGCGTTCTCCGCGCTTTCCGCGGGCACACCGCCAATCGGCATCTTGCAATTGGTCAGCCAAACGTCGAACACTGGGTGTTCGATCGCGTGAAGCCCGGGGCTTTCTGCAAACATCCAGCCGGTAAAGATCCGCTGCTGCTCGCCCGTAAGCTTAACCTCGTCAACCTCAACGAAAGACGTCGTATTCGGCTTCTCAGTCGTTGGTCGGCTGTCGCAGACACGTGGCGTGACCTTCAGCGCTCCAAACTCGACCGTTTGATCGATAGGGATTTCCAAACGCTGGATACGCCCCGTCACCTTGTCGAGGGCTGCGAAGACGGCGACCTCATTCTTGAGTGTCTCGGCATCAGCCGCCGTACCGCCCACCACTAGCGCACCTGTTGCTAGCACAGCCGAGACCACACGAGCCAAAACCGCCCGCCCAGTCCATCTCTCACCTACTTCAAGTCCGCTGCTTTGCATTATTCCGCGCATCGTTAGCCCCAGGATACCGCTTAGTTTCGGAGTTAGGGCCCTGTTTCGTTAGGCCCGAGTATAGATTGGGCCGAGTTTAGATTGGGCCGAGCCTGCCGCGCAAATTAGGGGCATCCCTAGCACCAAACGCCTGGGGGATCATTGAGGCAACGGTGTGACATAGCCGCCTCACCATGCCTAGGCCTTTATTCTCATGCATTGCGCTCGGCGCTGAACCGAAGCTGAACGTGATCCACCGTCCAGTGGCCTTGCGTGTCGCACAAGGATGGCCCCAGCAGCGCGAGCGCCTCATTGAGAGCCTCGGTCCGCTCAGGTTCCTCGAACTGATCGAAGAAAAACCGGCAGAACGTGCGCAGCCACCCTTCCATGCCCGCCTTGAGTGGCGTGGGCCGTGGGACAAGCGTCATCTCTTGTACTGTGAACCCACGGCTGGCCAGCAGGTCGCCATATTCCTCAACTGTCGGAAAATACCAATGAGCGATGCGCGCCGGATCGCCGCCGCGCGCTTTGACTAAAGCGCGCATGGCCGTGGCGATGGCCGCAATATTGCCGTGACCGCCCAGTTCTCCGACAAATCGGCCACGAGGCTGCAACGCACGGGCAACCCCATCAATGACGAGCTCAGGCGCCTGCATCCAGTGCAGTGCCGCGTTCGAGAACACCGAGTCGAACTCCTGTACATAATCAAGAGCATGGGCGTCGGTTTTCTTGACGGTCAGCCCCTTCATGCGTGCGACGGCCAGGAGTTCCTCGCTAATATCCACGCCAAGGACATCGGCGCCGGCGGCCTTGATTTCGGCCGTGAGTGTTCCGTCGCCGCACCCAAGGTCGAGAATGCGCTCGCCCGGCTTTGGCGCGAGAAGCGCGAAAATAGGGCCCGCCATGTCCTGCATGAAGCGGCCATTCTTAGCGAAGTCCGAGGCGGACCACCGCTGGAGCGCAACAGGCGGCATAGCGTCAGGGGTTGGCCCGTGCATCAGTCTGCTTGAGAGGAGTCTGGCGACCAAGGCTCATAGTCGAGCGGCTGCTCTTGCACACGCGGACGTAAGACCGAACCGGGTGGCCGATACGCCTCGAAGGTTCCCGTGAGGTTGGGCCGATGAGCCTCTTCCCATGGCCTCGGGGTGTAAGTCTCATCGTCTGGGGGCTCGTCCGTAATGTAGTGGATCCAGGCATGCCAACCTGGCGGGATCTGCGAAGCCTCAGAGAGCGTCTCGTAGATCACCCAACGGCGCGTGCCGTTCCGCTCCTTGTAGTAGACATTTCCGAGCCCGTCCTCGCCGACCCGCTCCCCCTTCCGCCATGTGAAGAAGCGCGTGCCGATCGTATCGCCGTTCCACCAGGTAAAAATGTCGCTGAGGAATCCCATGAGTGCTTTCGGCTACGTGTGTTCAGTGTCCGGTTTTCAGAGAGTGGTTTCCGGCGCGCCGGTTCGGCGATGCCAGCTCCCGTTGCGGGGCAACTATGGCCTCTCGCGCATGGCGATGTCCAGCGCCCGCACTGTCCTCTGTGCTGTGCGGTCCTCTGTGCGGTGTCGTCCCCGAAGAGACGAAAAGAGCCTCCGCGCTGATCCGGGGCGCCCTACATTGTGTGCTCATCAACATCTTATGCACGTCTGCCCACACTCATGGATGAGCTGCGGGGCGGCGTTCTTTTGCGCTCCAAGCGACTGATGTCTATTCGTTTTTTGCTGCGTGCGCTTGCAGTTTGTCCACAGCCTATCCACATGTTACTACGAGCCCGACCCACAGGGTTTAGTGTTTCTAAACGCATAAACATCAAGATGTTGATGTTGATCGTTGCCTGCTAAGTTCGAATCGGATCAGTCTGACGGTTCACACGAAACGCGCGATTTTGGGGCAGAATTTCACGAGGGGCATGAGCTAAGATGCGGATTCAGCGACGTTTTACCGAACAAGGACGATCACCATATAAGGGGATCGAGTTTCGCGACAGCGCGAGCGAGATCAAAAACCCTGACGGCTCGATCGTCTTCGCCTTGGAGCGCTTCTCCGTCCCGGCTCATTGGAGCCAGGTCGCGGCGGACATTCTTGCCCAGAAATATTTCCGCAAAGCGGGTGTGGCGGCATATTTGAAGCGCGTCGAGGAGAATTCGGTCCCTTCTTGGCTGTGGCGCTCGGTTCCCGATTCTGATGCCCTTGAAGCCCTGCCTGAAGCCGACCGCTTCACCAGCGAGACGGACGCGCGGCAAGTTTTCGACCGTCTGGTCGGCACCTGGACCTATTGGGGCTGGAAGGGCGGCTATTTCTCTTCGGAAGACGATGCCTCGGCCTTCTTCGATGAGATGCGCTTCATGCTCGCCAAGCAGATGGGTGCGCCCAACAGCCCTCAATGGTTCAACACAGGCCTGCACTGGGCCTATGGCATCGATGGTCCGAGCCAGGGTCACTACTATGTGGACTTCGAGACCGGCATCCTCAAAGCGTCCAAATCCGCCTACGAGCATCCCCAGCCCCACGCCTGCTTCATCCAGTCCATCCAAGACGATCTGGTGAACGAGAACGGTATTATGGATTTGTGGGTGCGCGAGGCGCGCCTGTTCAAATATGGCTCTGGAACCGGCACTAATTTCTCGCGGCTGCGCGGCGAAACCGAACCCCTCTCTGGCGGCGGCCGGTCTTCGGGCCTGATGAGCTTCCTGCGGATCGGCGATCGGGCTGCTGGCGCGATCAAGTCGGGCGGCACCACACGCCGCGCCGCCAAAATGGTTGTGGTCGACATCGACCATCCGGACATTGAGTCCTACATCAATTGGAAGGTCATCGAAGAGCAGAAGGTGGCCGCGCTCGTCACCGGCTCGAAGATTCTCTCCGAGCGGCTGAACGCCGTCTTGCGGGCTTGCGTCAATTGCGATGGCGATGGCTGTTTCGATCCCAAGCAGAACCCCGCGCTAAAGCGCGAGGTCAAGGCCGCGCGAAAGGCCAAAGTGCCGGACAACATGGTCCAGCGGATGATCCAGTTCGCGCGTCAAGGCTACACGTCGATCGAATTTCCCATCTACGACACGGACTGGGATTCGGAAGCCTACCGCACGGTCTCCGGCCAGAACTCCAACAACTCGGTGCGTGTCACCGATGAGTTCCTGAAAACGGTCGAGGAGGATGGCGATTGGAACCTTACACTGCGCAAGACCGGCGGCGTCGCAAAGACGCTGAAGGCCCGCGATCTGTGGGAGCAGGTGGGCTACGCCGCATGGTCCTGCGCCGATCCTGGCATCCAGTTCCATACGACCATCAACGATTGGCACACCTGCCCCGCGGCCGGTGATATCCGGGCCTCAAACCCGTGCTCGGAGTACATGTTCCTCGACGACACGGCCTGCAATCTCGCCTCGCTCAATCTCATGGCGTTCCGTGGCGAAGACGGCAGCTTTGATGTGGACGGCTACGAGCATGCGGCCCGGCTCTGGACGGTCGTCCTCGAGATCGCCGTGACAATGGCGCAGTTCCCCTCACGCCAGATCGCGCAGCTCTCCTATGAGTATCGGACGCTTGGGCTTGGCTATGCGAATATTGGCGGTCTTCTGATGGCCTCCGGCATTCCCTATGACAGTGACGAGGGCCGTGCCCTGGGTGGCGCGCTGACCGCCATCATGACCGGCGTGTCTTATACCACGAGCGCGGAGATGGCCCGTGAGCTTGGGCCCTTCCCTGGCTTTGATGCGAACCGCGAACCGATGCTTCGCGTGATCCGTAACCACGCCCGCGCTTCGCGCGGAGAGCAAGTTGGGTATGAAGAGCTCTCGACCGCCCCGGTCCCGCTCGACCACGCCTCCTGCCCCGATCCAAGGCTCCTGACACATGCCATGCGTGCCTGGGACCAGGCGCTGGAACTTGGCCGCCAATATGGATATCGCAACGCCCAAGCGACCGTTATTGCGCCCACTGGCACGATTGGCCTCGTGATGGATTGCGATACGACCGGCATCGAGCCTGATTTCGCGCTTGTGAAGTTCAAGAAGCTTGCCGGTGGCGGCTACTTCAAGATCATCAACCGCATGGTGCCACAGGCGCTTCAAGCGCTCGGCTATGGCGAGGCGGAGATCAAGCCCATCATCGACTATGCGGTGGGCCGAGGCTCCCTGGAGGGCGCCCCTGGCGTCAATCACGAGACGCTGGCTGAGAAGGGCTTTACGCCGGACAAGATCGAATTGGTGGAGAAGGCCGTCGCGTCGGCGTTCGACATCAAGTTCGTCTTCAACAAATGGACGCTCGGCGAGGATTTCTGCACTGGCCCGCTGGGCCTTGCTGCGGAGCGGCTCGATCAGCCGGATTTCGACCTTCTGGCGGAGATCGGCTTTGACAAGGCCGATATCGACACGGCAAACGAGTATGCGTGCGGCGCCATGACCCTTGAGGGTGCTCCGGGTCTCGATGCCGCGCATCTACCGGTCTTCGATTGCGCCTCGCCTTGTGGCCGGAAGGGCAAGCGCTTCCTGTCGGTCGAGAGCCATATCCGTATGATGGCGGCGGCTCAGCCCTTTGTCTCCGGCGCCATCTCCAAGACGATCAACATGCCCAATGAGGCCTCTGTCGAGGACTGTAAGGAGGCCTATCTCCTGTCCTGGCGACTAGCTTTGAAGGCGAACGCGCTCTATCGCGATGGCTCCAAGCTGTCCCAGCCGCTCAACGCTCAGATCCTGGCCGACGAAGAAGAGGAGCAAGACGACGTGCTGATGTCTGTTGCGTCCGATCAGCCGGCGGTGCAGCGCGCGGCGGTGGTTGCCGAGCGCGTCGTTGAGCGCGTCATCGAGCGGGTCCGCATCTCCAACGAGCGTGATCGCCTGCCCGACCGGCGCAAGGGCTACACGCAAAAAGCCGTCGTTGGCGGACACAAAGTCTATTTGAGGACTGGCGAATACGATGACGGCCGCTTGGGCGAAATCTTCATCGATATGCATAAGGAAGGCGCTGCCTTCCGGTCGTTGATGAACAATTTCGCCATCGCCGTCTCGGTTGGTCTGCAATACGGCGTACCACTTGAGGAATATGTGGACGCATTCACCTTCACGCGTTTCGAGCCTGCTGGGCCCGTTCGCGGAAACGCGGCCATCAAGAACGCAACCTCGATCCTGGACTATCTCTTCCGGGAACTCGCAGTCTCCTATCTTGGTCGGTACGAACTCGCCCATGTCGACCCGAACGAGATCGGCAGCACGACCGTTGGCTCCGCCGATGCGAACCAGCGCGACCCCGACCCCGAGACACTGGTGTCCCCCGGCTTTACGCGCGGCCGGCTCAGTGAGCGTCATTCTTTTGGAGCCAACGATGCACAAAGCGCCACGGTACAAGTGCAGGCTTACGAGGCAGACGCCGACGACAATGTGCTCCCGAACGCTGCGGGTTTGACGGCATCGTCCGTTCAGTCGTCTCTATCGGAAACGAAGGAACATGTTGCACTTGCCGTCGAAGCACTGGCCGAACGCGGAGCGTCGGTGCTCGTCGCCGAAGCGCGCGTTAAAGGTTATGAAGGGGAAGCATGTGGAGAATGCGGGAACTTTACCCTTGTTCGAAATGGCACGTGTCTCAAATGCGATACGTGTGGATCGACGAGCGGGTGTAGTTAGGGTGTAGTTTTAGAGTCCTCCGATTAGCCAGCCACCCGATAGGAAGGGATCACAACATGGCAGTAGCGAAGAAGAAAACGTCAGCGAAGAAAAAGGCTCCGGCGAAGAGGAAAACCGCCGCCAAGAAAAAGAGCGTTGCCAAGAAAAGGGCGCCCGCGAAGAGGAAGACTGTGCGCAAGACCGCCGTCGCGAAAAAGCGGCCAGTAAAGAAGAAAGCGCCAGCGAAAAAAAGGGCCGCCAAAAAGAAAACCGTAGCGAAAAAGAAGGTCGCCAAAAAGAAAACCGTAGCGAAAAAGAAGGTCGCCAAAAAGAAGGCGCCTGCGAAAAAGAAAGTTACCAAAAAGAAAAAGGCAGCAAAAAAGAGGGTTACCAAAAGGCGCTAGTTCGCCAAAAAAAGGTTCCTAAAAAGGCGTGAGGTCATCACACCTCACGCCTTTTTTATGCGTAAAAACAATGCGTTATTGGATCCGCGCCAATGCGCTAGCTGATCACTGCGTGCGGTCTTCATCAACTTCTTTACGCTTCCAATCGCACCGCCATTTATCCTCCGTATGCTGCGTTGCTGACGAAGG
>Ga0316192_10000118_pt1 | contig 52958 bp, 43 predicted proteins | sample MerIslwburrow_MG_FD_204931 | JGI IMG/M metagenome (GOLD analysis project Ga0316192, IMG submission 204931) | Coastal sediment microbial communities from Maine, United States - Merrow Island worm burrow | ecosystem: Environmental > Aquatic > Marine > Coastal > Sediment | place: USA: Maine...
AATTGAACGATTCTACTAAAGGTCACTTTTTATGAAGTGTTAAGTTTTTAATCGCAAATCCCTACGACTACTGTTCAGGTTTTGCTTGCAAATCACCAATTTTAATTCCCATACTCGTTGTGTTGGCAGCAAATGGTTTCTCATTTATAAAATCTACTACGGATTTTTCAGACAAAGCTAAAACTGTTAAAATTGAAGATGTTGAAAATTTCAACATTAGAGATCATCTTTTAAAACTATGTGACAAAGGATTTGTAGAAAATCTCAACGGCAAATCGTTAAATGAGGCAATTGTACTTATTTATAAGGATATTGATCTAGAATTGACTATTGAGAAGGTCAACGAATTCATTAATCATCACTATAATAAGATTGGGATGATTGAGAGAGAATCGCTAAACTTTTATAACATGGGCACAAAAATGGCATTGGATTCAATGGCTCGATATTTGAGTGAAGATTCAGGAATTGTTTTTGAGACAGATGTTTCTAAGCCAGAACCTTATCTTATCTCATCAGCCATTTTAAAAAATACAGTGAATTACACAACGATGCCTATAGTATTTGCCATGATTGCTAAGAAGTTCAACATTCCTGTGTCATTGGTTAATATTGAAGGGCATGTGTTTTTACGTCATGAGAGTGGTTTAGAAAGGTTTAATGTTGAATGTTCTGGCCCACAATCTTCAGGTATAGGTGGAACAGATGAGCAATATATTGTGAACTATAAAGCAGCGAGAGTGACCGTTAAAAATGGTGTTAATATGAGATCTTTAAATTTAGCGGAATCCATTGGTATGTTGTTTAATAATAAGATGCAATATTACTATAAGAAGAAGCTGTATAGAGAAATAGACAAATTATGTGCCTATGCTTTGTTGTTTAATGATCGTGATTATTTTGCCATTAGGACAATTATGGGTAATTTGAGGAATTCTAAAAAAACACAAGAGAAAGAATATCTGTACAATTCATTGGTTGATCATTTAAATTCTATGGGCGGTCATTTTAATAAAGAGCAATTAACGGCTGCACAAATAAAACAACGTCGTCAAATAGAGATAGATAAGAAGGCTGATAAAATTAGATCTGAGCAGAAAAGGAAAGGTCAATCTAACGATCTAGTTCCAAAATTACCATCGGTCTCTGCTCCCAATACACTAAAGAAATAGTGGGGTTTGAGAAGGAACGCGGTATCGAGGGAACGAAATGACCGATTCTGACCAAAAAATGAAGAAGGACACATGGAGCATGGGGTTGATGTTGTTTTTGAGGGTTATTTTGGGAGAAAGTAGACTTTTTTACTTATGGATTTCCATGGTACTTGTAGGTGTAATTAGACAATGAGCACAAATCAAGTTCTAAGAGACGGTCTTGTGGATTATCTTCCTCAAATACGAAGGGTGATTAGCAAGATAGCAAGACATGGGGATGTTGTGGATGACATCTCTCAAGAAGTATGTGTACGTGTGATTGAAAAAGAAGAATTGTGGAAACAAGAAAGAAATAATCTCAACTCATGGATAAATGCAATCGCAAGAAATTTAACGATCAATTATATTGCAAAGAAGAAAGAGTTGCCTCTGGAAGAAAGAGAAGATTATTTGCTTTACCCAGAGGACGAAACCTTTTCAGAAAAACAAATCGAATGGGTCATAACACAATTTCAAACATTGTCACAAAAACAACAACAAATACTGAACATGAAATACTACCGAGGTATGACGGTCACCCAGATCGGAAAAGAACTTGGTGTTACTCAACCAGCTATATCACAACATGTCACTTTGGCTCTCAAAATTCTCCGAAAAAAAGCACAAGCACAAGGCCTCATAGCTGTCCTACTTCCATGGAATTGGGATTGTATTTTGAGTATGCAGGTAGTTATTATGAATAAAATAAAACTTGGTATTATCTTGTCGTGCTTGATCCTACTTGGTTTCCTCGGATATGGGGTTTTTATTAATGTGTTTGGAAGTGTTGGTGAGGGTTTGAAGATTGAGGTACCTGTTTTTACCAGCTTGACAAATAAGGCTGCGGCTCAGCGTGGTCGAGATGATATGAACAAGTCTGAAAGAATGTTAAGTGTTCCCAAAATTGACGACACCTCAAGTGTTTCGGATGCTGGTTTGAATGAGACTTCGAAGTTGCGTAAAACGGATAACATTCGAAAAGTGTTAGTTAAGTATTTCAAGTTTCTCGATAATGTTGCGATCTTAGAGATGGAACGTAAGAAAATACAAGAATATTATGGGGTGAACTCTAACGAATATGCAGACACCATAAAGCGTCATAGGGAAATTTCAAAAGCCAACAAACTAGATGGTAAAAAAAATATTGAACTGCTTATTGAAAGCTTAAAGAAAGATTCTCTCAATAGAGATGAGTCTTTTGAAGTGGTGTACTATTTAAATTTCCACAACGGAATCTATATGTTTGATGATCAAAAACTTAAAATAAAAAAGCTTATTGAGGAAAAAATAAAAAAGTTATCCAAATTTGAGATCGAACCACACCATGTGGTTAGTAGTTTTTATCTTAAAATGTTTCAACAGCCTGCAATCAAAGGAACTGAAAAGATTAAAAGAATACAGGAAATTAATGAAGACTTTAAAAAAGGTTTGCAAGAAATACTGTCAAAAGACCAAATTAAAAATATGTTAATTGACAAAGTCACATGGGGGAATATTGATGAAAAAAAACCCTCGCTTTTTGAAAAATAGAGAGTAGGTCAATTTGATGGCGATGCTCTTTGACAGACTTGTTTTTCCTTTGAAAAGAGTTTATTTTTTTTTGATTAATTTCAAAAAATCTTCTTCACTTATAATTTTAAGCTCCAAGGATTCAGCTTTTCTTAATTTGCTTCCCGCATCTTCTCCGGTCACCACGTAGTCGGTTTTTTTACTGACAGATGAAGATACCTTGGCGCCAACTTCTCTAGCCAAACTGGCGGCTTCCTGACGGCCCAAGGTGGGCAAGGTGCCGGTGAATACAAAAGTTTTCCCCACAAATTCTCTACTAATTTCTTTTGACTTTTCGGGGGCTTTAGGATTAACTTGGCCTTGCACAAAATTTTTCCATTTCTTTTTTTGTGCTTCGCTATTCAAAAAATTACGGATAGACTGAGCCACTTCTTTACCAATGTCGGGTAAGGCTAACAGTTGTTCTTCACTGGCACAAGAAAGATCTTCAATGCTTTGAAAATGATTGGCTAAAGTCCTTGAGGTGCTTTCTCCTACTTGAGGAATTCCTAGGGCATTGATCCAACGCCATAAATCTTTGCTTCGGGCTTTGTTGATAGCTTCCATAAGATTGTCAGCAGAGATCTCTGCCATACGTGGTAACTCTAACAACGCTTCACGTTTGAGGTGGAAGAGGTCACTGGCATCTTTAATATAATCGTTGTCCAAAAAAATCTTAATCCATTTTTCTCCTAGGCCTTCAATGTCCAAGCAGTTGCGGCTGGCAAAGTGTTGGATTTGACTTTCTATCCGTGAAGGGCAAGAGAGATTGGGACAGTAGAGTAGCACTTGTCCTTCTTTTTGTAGGGCTTCTGTTTGGCATATAGGGCAGTGGCTGGGGCGCTGCCAAGGTTTTCCTCTATTGGCCGCGCTTTGAACCTCAACGATTTTAGGGATCACGTCACCCCGACGTTCGATAATCACTGTGTCACCAATTCTCAAATTCAAACGGTCTATTTCGTCGGCATTGTGCAGTGTGACTCGTGATACCATCACGCCTGACACGTAAACTTCTTTTACATGGGCTACTGGAGTTAACGCTCCGCTTCGTCCTACTTGAATTTCAATGTCTTCAAGAACAGTGGATTCTTGAGCGGCAGGAAATTTCCAGGCGATGGCCCAGCGTGGAGTACGACTGCGGCTACCCATTTCATGTCGCAAAGCGAAATCATTGACCTTGATTACGGTGCCATCAATATCGTAAGGCAGATCTTTTCTTTGGGCTAATAGTGCGTCGTACATCGTTGACAAATCTTCTTGTTGGCATGGTGTACAATTAGAAACAGGTAAACCCATCCGTGACAGTTCTTCTAAGAGCTGCGCTTCATTGTGGGCTTCGAGTTCGCCCTCCACATAACCTAAGTCATAGAAAAAAACTTCCAGTGGTCGCTTGGCGGTGATGCGAGGATCATTTTGTTTGAGAGAGCCCGCTGCCAAATTACGAGGATTGGCAAAAGGGGCTTCCTCGTCCGCCAGCCGTTTTTTGTTGAGTTTGGCAAAATCTTTGAGGGGCACAATCACTTCACCTCTCACATCAATTCGTTTGGGAAATGGGGTTTTGAGTTGGTGGGGCAGATTACGAATAAAAAAGGCGTTGGCGGTGACATCTTCGCCCATCACACCATCTCCTCGTGTGGAAGCTTGTTTGAGTTGGCCTTCTTCGTAAACAACCTCAATGGCCATGCCATCAAACTTTTCTTCAAACACATATTCAGTAGAAGGAGGTAGTTCCGTTAATCGGCCCAAGCCCTCAATCCATTCCTCACATTCTTCCCAGGTTTGAATGTTGCTGAGAGACATCATGGGTTTTTTGTGCTCAATATTTTGTTCACTTCGATGAACAGGAGCTCCAACGGTTTGAGTGGGTGAATCAGCAGAAATATGTTCAGGGGATTTGGCTTCCAATTCTTCAAGTTCTCTGAAGAGTTTGTCGTATTCCGCATCCGTGATCAACGTTTGATTTTTATTGTAATAAGCGTCAGAAGCTCTGATTAAGAGTTGCTGCAGTTGATGAATGTGATCAGCGTGATTCATTGTGGCATGGCCTTCCAATAATACAAGCCAACGAACAGTCCGGCAATCGGTGTGATGGCGCAGCTCCAAAATATCGATAACCCATCAACCCCTAATTGGAAACAGATAAGAAAGGCAAAGTGAACAGCTAAAAAAGTAAAGGTAGCGCGTAAAGCACATTGCACCGCAGAGCTCCCTGCCATGATTAAAGGGAAAGCTATAAACAACATAATCCAAACAGAAAAATATTTTACTGTACGGAAATAATATTCCATTTGAAGAATGCGTTTCATTGGAAATTCTTGCGCAATATTTTTTAACTGTCGCCGGTTGAGATTTTCTGGTTTTCGGCTGAGGTCATCCAACATTTTAAGAGACAGGGAAGTATGCCACAGCCATGTTTTGTGCTTGTTTGTGGCGACAGGCATGGCTTTGCTCAATAATAGATCGTGTTTGATTACGTCATGCATTTCCCAACCCGATTCTGTCCACACAGCACTTTTTGCCAGTAAAACAAATTGGTTGGGAGCAATCAACATCACCTCATGGACAGTGTTTGGATTCTGCCGGTACCACACGCATTGAAGCCGTCCTTGATCTTCTTTGCCAATTCCATTGAGTTGGGTGTAATCTTTGCTCTTGTCATAAGGTCTGTCTTTAAGGCTAACATGTTTGATTTGGGGCAGCCATTTTTCTTGATCCCACCAATGAATGCCGGTAGAGAGTAAGGCAATGAGAAAAAGTGGAATAAAAAGTCGTTTGGTGACAGAAAGGTTGGCCGAGGCTATGGCAATCCATTCGTGATGTCTTTTGAATTGCAGTACCAGCAAAGTAATGCTGGCCAAGGCCGCAATAGGTAAAAATGTAGGGATCCAAACAGGTAGTTGATCATTCACATAATAATCACCTAACTCTTTAAAGAAAATTACGAGAGAATTTGTTTGGCTGTGCAAGGTAGAGATATGTTTGATATGGCTGGCCATATCTCCAATAATCACTAGAAATATCACGCCAAATAAGACCAACGCCCAATTGATCAAAATTTTTTTTATTATGTAGAGATCTAAAGTTTTCATAACAGTGTTTCATTTTCCGCTAAAAGATGCCAGAATCAAAGTCAAAATAGAAAAACTAGAGAGAAAATGAACGAATATTCCAGATCTGGCAATGCTGACAAGGCTATTGTGAAAGCTTCTTTTCCCCCTGATTTTAGCGACCAGCTAGGCGGAGTGTTTGGTCCGGCTCGGGTGTGGTTTTGTCAGGTCTTAAGCCAAGGAGGGCTCTGTGTGTTGCCTGAGGGAAGGGATCTTCGTCGTTTTTTTGCCGATGCAGAAACTTTTGGTTTGGCCGTGGAAGTGTTCCCCAACAGTTATCTTGAAGACGAACAAGGTCCCGAATACCGTCAGCAGTTACGGGTGCAGCACTTGTTGGAAAAAAAAGAAAAAATATGGGTGATTTGTCTTCCAGAAGCTTTAGAAGTTAAGGTTCAGAAATCTCAAGAACAAGTGAGTTGGGAAGTGGGGGGGTGCAGCCCCTTGAGAAAAGAATTGCTCGATTTACTGCATGAAGAAAAATTTGAACGCGTGGATCGCGTGGAATCCCCAGGAGAGATGTCACCACGGGGAGGTTTGGTGGATGTGTGGTGGCCCGGTCAAGAGGTGCCTTGGCGCTTTGATTACTTTGGTGACGATTTGGAAAATATCAACAGTTTTGATCCATTGACTCAGCGCCGCCAGAAAGCTTTAAAAAAAGTATCGTGGACAAAAAGAGGAGATGCGTTACTACCTTGGACTGACTTGTTGCCTGAGGACTTTCCCGTGGTGTGGATGGATCAAAGCCCTCAGGAAGATAAAGTGCCCGACAATAGACATGTGGTGGCTCATTCTTTTGGTGATCCGCGTTGGATAACAAAGAGCGTGGATGCCTTAGAAGGAAAGTTTTTAGATCGCTTGGAGCGACTCAAAAAGATATCCTCTCAGGCTGAGGTGCATTTGTTTTTTGATACCGACGAAGGACGCCATAGTTTTTTCAAACAGGCCGATAGTATTTTACAAGCCAGTAATATCACAAGTCATTTGGGTCGTTTGAGTGAAGGTTTGACTTTTGGCGATTCAACTTACATTAATGCTCATCTTCTTTTTGGAAAAACTCCCGTGCGCCAGAGCAGTACTTTTCCTAAAAATGACGATGCCACTTTATTGGTTGATTTGAAGCATGGGGATCTGGTGGTGCATATTCAACATGGTATCGCACGTTATTTGGGCAATAAAATGATCAAGAAGGGAGAAGTGGAAAGCGAGTTTATGGCCTTAGAATTTATGAATCGTTCGGTGTTGTATGTGCCTGCCACCCAAATGGATCAGGTGCAGCGTTATGTGGGGGCAGGGGGGGCAACGCCTCGGTTGCACCAATTGGGCGGCAAACAGTGGAATAAACAAAAAGAAAAAATTTCCTTAGCGCTCAATGGGTTGGCTAGGGAGTTATTAGACAACCAAGTGCGTCGACAACATTCTCAAGGTGTGGCCTATCCCCCCTATGATAAAGTGCAGCAAGAATTTGCAGCGGCGTTCCCCCATGAAGAAACTCCTGATCAAATTCAGGTACTTCACGAATTAGAGAAAGACATGACACAATCACAACCCATGGACAGATTGCTGTGCGGGGATGTGGGATACGGAAAAACTGAATTGGCTTTAAGAGCGGCTTATAAAGCCGTGTTGGGGGGGAAACAAGTTGCCATTTTGGTGCCCACTACGGTACTGGCTTCGCAACATTTTAGAACATTTAAAGAACGTCTTGAACCATTTGCGGTAAGTGTGGCTTGTCTCAGTCGTTTGGTGACCGGCAAGGAAATTAAAAAAATCAAAACGTCTCTCGAATCAGGTGCCTTAGATGTTCTGATTGGTACCCATCGTCTGCTCAGTCAAGATGTGCAATTTTTAGATTTGGGATTGATCGTTGTGGATGAAGAACAACGTTTTGGTGTGGCCCACAAAGAAGCCCTCAAAAGTTGGCGTATTGGTGCCGATATTTTAACCCTCACGGCGACTCCCATCCCCCGTACCATGCATATGGCGATGTTGGGTTTGAGAGATATTTCAACCCTCAGCACTGCACCTGTTGATCGTCAGGCTGTAGGTACTCAAGTGCTTCCTTTCAATGATGAGATGATGAAACGAGCGATGGAACGCGAGCTCAAAAGGGGGGGACAAGTTTTTGTCTTGCATAATCGTGTTAATTCATTGCCTGCTCGTGCCGCGAGTATACGAGACATGATTCCAGGTGCCCGTGTGGAATTTGCCAATGGTCGTATGACAGGTCCCGAACTTGAAGCTATCATGTTGCGGGTACTGAACCATCATATTGATATTTTGGTCTGCACCACAATTATTTCAAATGGTATTGACATTTCAAACGTCAACACACTTATTGTAGAAAATTCTCATCGTTTTGGTTTGGCAGAATTGCATCAGTTAAGGGGGCGAGTGGGTCGTGCGGATCGTCGGGGTTACGCGTATTTTTTTCTACCTCCTCAAGGTAAAATTAATCGCGAGGCCAAACGTCGTTTACATGCCATGGAAGAATACTCCGATCTTGGCGCCGGGTTTCACATTGCCATGCGTGATTTAGAAATAAGAGGTGCCGGAAATATTTTAGGTGCTGAACAAAGCGGGCAGATCGGTGCCGTGGGTTACGAATTGTATTGTCAATTGTTAGAAGAATCTGTGGCTACTCTAAAAGGCGAAGAAAAACGTCGCCTAGAGCCTGTGAGTGTGGATCTTCCCATTGCGGCTTATTTGCCTGAAGATTGGATGGGCTCCCGCAAAGAAAAAATAACTGCCCTACGTCGTTTGATCAAAGCAAAAGATCTTGCTGAAATCAAGAAACTGGAAGAAGAATTCCTTGACCGTTTCGGTACTTTTCCATTACCTTTCAATAATTTATTAGAAGTGCTCAAACTGAAAAATGTTTTAGCGGCCTTGAATGTGTTTTCTGTCAGTCTCACCCATGATGGACTTAGTTTACGTTTTCGTCAACTCAAAGATCTTCAGGAAAAACTAAAAGGCTATCCCGGTTCTCGGCGTATCGAAGGTGATAAGGTTTATCTGAAACCTTACCAAAAGAAAGATGGTATTGGACATGTCCAACTTCTGTTACGATGGTTGAATCCTGAAAACCCCAAGAAAGATACGTTTGAAAGGTGAAAAGAAGAAGTAAAAGATTGTTATATTAGAAAAAGGTGGAATTGTTGAAGGTCACAGTAATTGTAGTTGCTATTTTGATGATATGTCTTGTTTTGTTTGTTGTACCTGAAAAAGAAAAAATTATTTTTTCAGAGTTGTCACAAGATAACTCTAGCACCATTCATAGTGATCGTGAATACCCACATTATTTATCTTTACGTGTCACAGGGCATTCCAAAACAGGTGGAAAAATTATCTCTCACGGGGGGCTCGTGACCAAGATTCCATCTGGTCTAATTGATGTAGAGATAAATGACGAGTTTTATTCTTCAACTGCAAAAATCCAATTCATTCCAAATCCTGATAATTCAGGAGAAATAACAATAGAATATGATTTTGATTAAAAGTGCATTTTATATACCCCATCCCCGTAATAGTTGGCACAGTATGGTGTCCGGATGACAATTTCCCTTGGCAGGTGTTTCACAATCAGTTACTTGAGTAAGTGGTCAGATAAAAAGGAAAGAATATGGAAATAACGCTCAATCATACAATTGTACCTTCACATAATAATGTTGAATCAGCAAAATTTTACGAACATATTTTTGGTTTTGAGTTTGTTAAAGAATGGGGGCATTTTGCTGTGGTTAAGGTTAATAGTACGCTTTCGTTAGATTTTGTGGTGGCGACCAAAAGTTTTTCTTCGCATCATTATGCTTTTAAGGTCAGTGATCAAGAATTTGATGATATTTTTGAACGTGTGAAGGAAAAAGGTCTCGTTTTTGGTAGTGGACCTCACTCTTTAGAAGATGGCACAATCAACCATCATCACGGTGGTCGGGGGGTGTATTTTAAAGATCCAAATGGACATGTTTTAGAGATTATCACAACCGATTATGTGATAGATTGATTATGAAATTTGCACAAATATAAAAAAGGAAGCTAAAATGTCAACATTTGAAAATGTCACTGTCGTTAAAGAGGTCAATGCTTATTTTGAAGGACGTGTGACGAGCCGTTCTATACAGTTTTCCGATGGTACAAAAAAGTCTTTGGGTGTGATGCTACCAGGAGAGTACGAATTTGGAACAGAAAAAAAAGAGATAATGGAAATCATGTCAGGGGATCTAGAGGTTTTATTGCCTGGAACCCCACAGTGGAAAAAGATAAAAGGTGGAGAGTCTTTTGAAGTTCCGGCTTCATCTAAGTTTCAACTCAAAATCAACAGTATCACAGATTATTGCTGTTCGTACTTGAAGTAAAAATTCTTAGATTGTCTTCTATAAATTGTTTTCATAGGGGCGCGTAGATTAGTGCGCTCCTACGGTTATATCCCCAAACGCGCTACTGCAGCAAGGCAAGCGGTTTCACTTCTCAGTACTTGTTTGCCCAAAGACCAATAATCATACGGAATCAGGGTGAGTTCTTCGGGGGAGAATCCACCTTCAGGACCTATAACTAAAGTGATGGGGTCAGCCTCAGGCGTGGCCGTGTTGCCTGTGGGTTGTAGTAGAACAGGGTTGATGGGTTTGCTGGTAATAAAATCTTTTAGTGTAAGAGCCGCAGAAATAGTTGGCAGGTTGTTGATGCCACATTGTTTGCAAGCGGTGATGGCTTGAGTGAGTAGGCGCTGGGTGTCAGGGGCATCGACGCCCCGTTGGCTGAGGAGAGGTTGTATGTGGCGAGTTCCTAACTCCACTAATTTTTCCATAATAATCCCCCGTGAACGAGCTTTGGGAAAAACAAGGGCGACTCGGATATCTCGTTTAGGACGCCTATCAATGGCCTGGGGAGTGTTTAGGGCATTAAATAGGATGTGATGGCGTTGAATGCCAGTTATTTCTCCCGCAGCTTCGTGGCCCATCCCATCGAAAGCCATAAAACGATCGCCTACTTTGGCCCTCAAGACCTTGCTGAGGTGGCGGGCTTCATCTCCTTCCAATTGCCATCTTGGGGAAGAGAGTTGACTTAGGTAAAATCGTCTCATGATAGCTGATAATCTTAAGGAGCTTTTGTTTCGAATTCAATGCGCTGCGGAACGTTCCGCTAGAAATTTAGAGGATATTACGCTTATCGGGGTAACGAAGTACGTTAGCATCGAAGAAGCTCAGGAACTGGCGCGTTTGGGAGTAGAGGATTTTGGTGAAAATCGATTGCCACAGGCTCAGGAAAAAGCGGAGGCTTTGCCAGGAAAAAATGTACATTTTATTGGCCATGTTCAAACGAATAAGGTGAATAAAGTGGTGGGGCATTTTTGTTGCTTGCACAGTGTGGATAGAGATGCTCTTGCGGATGCTGTTATAAAACGTGCGACAACCCTTGGGATACGCCAGCAAGTTTTTGTGCAGGTAAATGTGAGTGGAGAAGTTTCTAAAGGCGGATACCGGCCAGACGAGGTGGCCGGGATGTTATCCCGTTACCGCGATTCATCCCATATGGATATTGTGGGTTTGATGACCATGGCTCCAAATGGAGTGGAAGAAGAGAAATTAAGAAAAATATTTCGCCAATTGGCAGATTTGGCTAGGGAACACGAGCTTAAAGGTCTTTCTATGGGTATGAGCAATGATTTTGAAATAGCAATTGAAGAAGGGGCCACCCACGTGAGGGTGGGTAGCTTGCTCTTTAAAGGGAATTAAGTTGTTATTTTTAGGGTTTCTATCATAAAATAAACATATTGCAATGCTTCGCATAATGGGACTATATGGAAAAAACAAATAAGTATCGTTTTACGGATAGATTACTGGTGATAGGTTCAGCTCTAGCCGCGGGGACTCTTATTTTTTATGGAGCGGCTGTCGCACCGCTTATTGATGTGGTTGTCACAGGGGAAGAAACCTACTACGAGTACGATAAAAATGAAACCCATGTACTGTTTGTGGCCGCGGCTTTAGTGTTGTTGACAGCTCTTATTAAAAAGTATAATTGGATGCGTGTGTTTTCATTAGTGGCTATTGTGACACCATTTTATACGTATATCACGTCACAGTTTGAAGAAAAATCGATCATTGATCAAGCTACTGGTGCCTTAAAAGAAAGCGCCTATGATTTTGCTTGGGGCGCTGCCGTATTGCTATTGGGACTTACTGGTTTGATGAGTTGTATATTCTTCTCTTTTAGAAAGAAAAAAACGGTTTATAGGTGAATCGGGTTATCGCAAAAACTTCTGGTATCACCCCTGTTAAGCGTACAAGACGCCCCAAAATAAGTAGTCGTCTGCCACAGCATATGGCATTACGATTAGGAGAAGAAGAAAGTAGGGCTTTGGATATATTGCCCCGTAGAAACCTTGAAGCTGTGGGGGAATATATCTATTCTCGGTTTTTTTTGAATCTCTCTAACGAAGTGGTGTGTTGCATTTATCCAAATGGCAATCATATTGAATTAAATATCAAAAATAATAGTTCTACACCGTTGCACGTGGATATGTGTTCTTCTATTTTTTCTGTGTTTTCAAAAAACTACCGTCGCCATGATTTGAAAAAGAAGTGGTATAGGAATGTGAAGGATATCACCATTCTTCCAGGTAGATGGATGTGTTTCTATGCTGAGGCATTGCCGGTTCCTGTAGATGATGTGGAGAGTTATCTTTTGAAACTCAAAAAAAATAGTGGGGAAAGCATTTATTTGTTTGCGCAGGGACCACAATCCGTACCGCCGCATACACAAAAAAAAATACATGAAATGTTCGACATATTGTCATCACAACACAATGATTTGTTGAACCGCTATAAAAAACAAACTGAGGATATTGTTGAATTAAAGCAACAATTAAAACGACCTCTAAAAATTGCCGAGGCAATAAAAGAGATAGCCCATCCTCAAGATTTGGCGAGAGTGATCAATTACCCTCTGCGTCAACACATTCGCGAGGCTTTGAAGAAAATATTTGATGAAATGCTGGAACAAGGTCTGAGTTTAGAAACCGATTCGCGCTATCCTTTTGTTAGGGTACTGCATGGTTCGCAGCAATTGGCACGGGTGGTGCCTAAAAAAGAATATTTTAACATCACTGTCGCGAATCATTTATTCAGTCATGTGGAAGATGTGTACCCTTGGTATGCAGAGATTTCATCACTTCTTTTTGAGCTTTGCCGCAGTGAAGCGGGCTTCACAGATTTCCAATAGGATTTTAGTTAATCAATTATTTATAAAACCACTCACAGCTATCAGAGTAATTTTTTCCATCTTTTGTGCCAGTTATAATGATTAGATTTTTTCCTTTTTTTAAGACTATTTTTTCCCAAACGAAAACATTGTTGGAACCAATTACTTTGCCACAATTTTTGTTGTTTAATGTTAGATTCAGGTTGTCACAGTTGGAGTAAATTTTAATGTTTGTTTCAGCATTATTACGTTCAACGTGCCGCCTGCTGGTAATATATATGACAGGTTGATCTGACCAATTGGCTTTGTAGTAGAAGAACGCATCTTTTTTAATTTTGCGATCATAGGTAACCAGCCCTTTGTCATTGCGACCTAGTGTGTCTCCTTCTGATCGCCATGCACTGGCAAAGTCAAACATATTCCAAATAAATGATCCCCATACGAAATCAAGTTTTCTGATCTGATTGTAGTTCTTTTCGTGAACAATGGCCTGCCATTCTTCGGGGTGAAATCTTCCTTTTGTTGAAGGACCTTTTGTCATGAACTGTTGGTGATGTTTTACGCTTGCACCAGCGCCATATTCACTAACGCCAATTCCTTTGAGATTTTTGTTCCAGGAATTGATTATTTTTTTCATTCCATTTGGATCTTTTCCATACCATCCTGGATAAGTGTTAAAGGCAAGAACATCGGGTATCAGATTGATTTTTTTTCCTAGTTTATTAGGTGCGGCCACTGTCAGGCGTGTCGGGTCTTCATTGTGTGCCAAGTTATTTAGTTCTTCGATTATTTTGTCAGGAGAATCTGTTTTTTTGTGAAATAGTTCATTAAAAAGGCCCCACATTATGATTGAAGAGTGATTAAAATGTTGGCGAATCATTTCTGTGAGTTGTTGTTTTGTATTGTCAGCAAATTGAGGTGTTCCTGTGACGCAGCCAACCAAAGGTAGTTCTTCCCAGGCAAGTATTCCTTTTTTGTCACATAATGACAAGATATAGTCGGATTGAGGATAGTGCGCAAAACGAATACTGTTTGCGCCCATTTCCATAATTATATCGATATCTTCTTCATGATCTTTATTGCTTATGGCCCAGCCTTTGTTTAGGCGGTCTTGATGACGGTTCACACCTTTTATTTTGTAAGGTTTACCATTTAGAAAAAAACCTTTTTTTGCATCTATTTTGAAGTAACGTAATCCTATTTTATGAGTAGAGGTATCCAAAATTTTTCCAGGTTGTTCGATGTTGATGGTTACATTGTATAAATAGGGATCTTTTATCCCGTTCCAGAGATGCGGTTTTTTAATAGATAAGTGTTGAACATTGGCTATCGTCTTTTTTTTTGAAATGGTCAAAGTTTGCTTGTCAGTGGTAATAATATTTCCACTATTGTCAGTGATTGTAGTGGAGATGTTGAGCTTTTGGTTTGTGTCAGTACCATTTGAAATATTTGTAGTTATTTTCACATCAGCTTTGTTGTCAGTTACTTTTTTTTGTTGGATATAGACACCAGACGAGGCATTGTCCAAAGGGGAGATGCAGATTTTATTAAGTGTGATCAGGTGTACAGGTCTGTAAATACCCCCAAACATGGTGAAATCTCCACTGAGAGGGGCGATGTTTTTGTTCCAGGAATTGTCAGCAATAACAATCAATTCGTTATTTTTAGGTTTGACTACGTGTGTTATTTCATAACAAAATGCTGTAAATGCACCTTCATGTTTTCCTAGAAATATACCGTTAAGGTAGACATTTGCCGTAAGGCAGACAGCTTCAAACTTAAGAAATAGTCTTTTGTCTAAATCGCTGTCGTTGATTGAAAATGATTTTTTATAGGTCCCTGATCCACGATAATACCCGGTCTTGCTTTGCATATCTGTTCCACCACCATTTTGGCCATCTTCACGGTTCCAAGTGTGTGGGATATTTATAAGTTCCCATTTTGAGCTGTCAAAATGTTTCTCTTTGAGGATGTTGGTTGAGCCTTTTTTGAAGAGCCATGATTTATCCAAGATCTGTGATGAGCGGTTTTCTTTTTGGAAACGTGATGTCTCAATTAATGATGAGCAGTTTTCTTTTTGGAAACATGATGTCTCAATTAATAAGGTTATCAATGCGATAAAAAAAGTCATTTTTTTAATCATAAAATATTCTCCTTTTATTGGTGTACTGAATTCATTACAAATTCGCGGGCTTATTCAACATAGTATTTGACCAATCCTAAGCTTCCCGAAAAAATCCATAATTCTCCCAATGTAGAGAGTACAGCATCTTTGGGATGAGTGATAAAAATTTGTTGTTGTAGTTGTAAGTTGTTGTTGTAGATCATTACTTTGTTGCTCATCAAAACAATATAGTATTTGTCGATAGCTCTGAGGGCTAGGCTTCCTTGGGGAAAATTAATTGCAGAGGGGATTGCGGTGGGTGAAGACCACAGCCATGTTTTACCCTGATTGCAGAGAACAATCAATTCATTTTTGTGGTTGACGCAAAAGCTTTTACAGTTGTCGAAGGTTTGTTCGCTTTGTGGCAAACCTTTCTCCTTGAAGAGTACCACTTTTTCATTGTCGATATCCAGTACAGCGGTTAAGCCATTCCACATGAGAATATCATCGGGTTCATCCAGCATACCTTTGCCTGAACCACTTTGTCCAAACAGTTGTTGGTTTTGAAAAAGGCGACAATTATTTCGGTCTAAAAATGTTTCAGGATCTTTGGGGGAATAAGCCCATAGATTTTCAATGGCCTTTGGGACGAAGATGTTTTCTCGCCAGCCACTGGAGTTTACTTTGAAAAGTTTTCCATTGTATTGGTTTAACCAAAACACATAATCTTTCGATGATGTCAGGCGTTGATCACCTGAGAAAGTGTTCCAAGTCAGTGTTTCTATTTTTTTGTTATTTGAAAATTTCCATAAACGTTGTCTCTCTTGGTCAACAGTAAACCAGCTATCGTTGTTGCCTCGAGCTATGCTACTCCATTCTTCATTTACTGTTTCGTTAGGTTGTGTGAAGCTACGAGATTTTCCTGGTCCACTGAGTGGGAGAGTGAGTTTGTCTAGAGGAAGGCTCTCTTTGAATCTGAAGTGTTCGTCAAAGATTAATCGATTTCTTTGGTCAAGATCCAGTACGGCAAATCCTTTCTCATGTCGTTCTAGCCAGGTTGCTTTCAAAAAACCAGGACTAGATTTTTTAGGAAAGCCACAGCAGGAAATAAAGGTTCCATTTTCGTTGTAGAGAATAACGGTTTGTCTTTCGCTGTCTAATATTGCCAGAAAATTGTTGTGCAGCAAAAGAATATCACCCGCTTCTTCCCATTGATGTACCTTATGTCCTTGATTGCCCACACGCGATAAAATTTTTCCATCGTGAGAATAGATAAATACACGTTTGCTTCCTAAAACACTCACCCTATTATGGCTGACGCTAAAACGCTGCGGAGAAATATTTTGTAGAGAAATTTTACGTATTTCATAAAGACTGTCACTTAAAGTGACTATGATCTGTTTGTTTTTATCCAAAATCCATAAATTTCCATGGTCATCCACTACCAATTGGTCAATGGTGTTAAAAGAAAAACGTTGAGCTCCGATCATCACACGAGGGTTAACGTATAAGGGTTTTTCTTTTTCTTTGTAATTGAGCAAGATTGTTTTTTTGACGTGGGCAATGCCATCACTGAGTTCGATAGTGATTTTACCCTGCCCTTCTCCCTTAGGGGGAAACCACATAAAATTAAGAACTCCTACTTTAAGAAGTTGACCACTTTCAGCCACACCTGTGGCACTGAGGATGGATTGTTCGGGATCATGACCAATAACTTCTAAGGAGAGAGGGGAGCCCCAGTGAATATTTTTGTCATTGAATTTGATGTTTTCAATTGTAGGCGCTTGATTTCCTATGGAAGGTACTCCTCGACCTAACGTCAACTGGCCAAGAAAGGGTTTGAAATCTTCTGGACTTTGACATATACAAAAGTTGTCTGAAACTTCAACCACTTTGAGTTTCCCAATCACTTTGCCTTCTTTTACCACAATTTCACCCGAAAGAGGTAGTTTGTAACTTTTGTTGTGCTCGTAGGCATCAAAGACCATGCCTAGTACGACACCTGCTTTACGGCCCACATTAAGAGTGATACTTTTTTTATTGATATGCTGTACATTGCCACTGATCAATGAGGTATCGTTGGCAGCTATGAAGTAAGGAATACTTAGAAAAATGAATAAAAAATATTTTATCATGGCTTAATTCTTTCGCACGAAATAAGATTTAAGGGAGGGTTTTTTTCTAAGGAGATGCTGTCTTTTTTCGTGGTGAGACGTACATAAAATTTTAATGTGACACTGTGATCTAATGTTTGTGGGGGTACGACATCTGTCCATCTACCTTGACTTCTTACAAGAGAAGTGCATGTTAAGGTATTGTCTTTCCAGCCATGTTGTATAAGGGTTATGCTGATATTGAAATCTTTCCAGTTGATTTTTTTTAGTTGTGTCAGTTCCTTGAATTGTTCTTCAAGAAAAGGTGTGGAATCAAATAGTTTGTGTTTTTTGTTGTATTCTACAGAATCTTTAGCGTTAAAAACAGTTTCTATGTTTCTGCAGAAGATAGTCGCCATTTTTTTTTCGGAAGATAAGATATAAGGATTTAAAATGTCCGAATGTCTTTTGTTTTGATTTAATTCCACAAGATGTTGGTGAAAGGCCCATGGATTCCAACTACGACTTTTGATGTCTAGATCGGTGCTCAGTTGTTTGCTTTGTTGGTCCAAATAAATTTCTCTCTTTTTATGTTCGTAACGTTTTTTTAATCCAATATACTGACCATCCTCAGGAGCGAGTTTTCCCCATTGATCCAAGTATTTTTTAATTTGTTCGAGATCAGGATTAAGATGGTTTAAAAAAAGACGGTTTACCAATAATCGATACTTACGGCTGTCATCTATTTCTTGAAGGTAGAAATCGGTATCCAAATTGGGACGTCTTTCTGTAATAAAGGAGATCACTCTTCGGGCTTGATCGTGCTTTCCTTCTCTGATCAGTTGTTGTAATTCCGTAAGGCGTAATTGAATAACTTTGTCAGGGATCAGTAGTATACGAGCTTGTCGCAGGAAACGCCGAGTCACCAATTGAGTGTTGCTGTATTCCAAAGATTCTAGAATACGAATAGCTTCTTCTGTATTGTTTTCTTTAAGTTTTTGTTTGGCGCTTCGAAGGCGGTTAGTTTCCGTTCTTAAAAACTTTATTTTTTCAGGAGGGTTGTTGCCATAAATGTTATCCAAAAAAGTCCAGTCGACTTCTTTTGAACTGTCTTGTTCTAATATGCCCATCATGTTTTTTTTGATAAGAGATTCATCTGGTTGTAGCATCATGTCTGATTTGTGAGGTAGATGTCGGTCCACTTTAAATTTTTTACTGTAATAAAATTCAGATTCTATTGTGATATGAGTGATATCGTTGTTGAGTTCTAATGTTGTGGAGAAGGGAGCCTCTATAATTTCATCTTTATCACTATGATTGAAAGTAAAAATTAATCGTGAGTTGGGAGGGAGCACAGGTAGGTGGAGGATTTGAGGCGGATTGGCTTTGCTCAAAAAAAATAGGGATATCACGAACAGCAATAGGGCGATTGATGTATAAACAGCTTTGTTTTCAGGTACCCAATCACGCTTGGGATTGCTGAGCGTGCGGGAAGCCGCTTGATAGAGTTTAAGCTCCAAACTGCGTGAGTGGTAAATAGGTTCTTCCATTTTGGAATTGTGACAACAGGCCCTGCGGCTCACGTTGATATTGTTGAGAAGAACGTTGCTGTCAGAAGGGCGCTTTTCTGGTCGTTTGTCTAGTAGGCGCATTACCAAATACTGTAGGGCTTCGGGGACATGTTGCGTGGACATGGGGGGTACGTCATCTTCAAGGTGAGCCTTCATAACGGCAAGAGGATTGTTGCTGTGGAAGGGAAGCTGACCTTCAAGTAATTCGTAAAGCAGTATTCCCAGTGAATAAAAATCACTTTTACTATTGACCGTCTTACCAGCGGCTTGTTCCGGTGACATGTAATGGGCGGTACCCATTACGGTGCCTTCTTTGGTAAGAGAGGGATCGTTTCCGATGCGAGCCAAACCAAAATCCAATATCTTGAGATGACCATCTTCCATGATCAAGAGATTGGCAGGTTTGATATCTCTATGAATCACATTGTGTTTTTCAGCAGCACCCAAACCTTTAGCCACCTGTTCGGCGATGCGAAAAATATCATTGAGGCTAAAATATTTCCCCGATTTCATCAAATCTTTGAGAGTATGACCTTCAATATATTCCATAACAACAGCGGGGGTGCCTTTAAACATGATAGTGGAAAGTATTTGTATGATATTAGGGTGATTTAATTTGGCTGCAGAAATAGCTTCCACTTTCAGGCGTTCGTGAACATCAGGGTTTTTGTGGCCACTGAGAATAAATTTGATAGCTACTTTTCTATGTAAAGAAGCTTGCTCCGCCAGCCATACTTCTCCCATACCTCCAGCCCCCAACTTTTGAATAAGGGTGTAATCACCATCTGTTTCGTTGGTTTGAGGTGTCCAGTGAGTGTTGTTAATTTCAGACATTTATGCAGTTTAAAAAAATGTCAGCCACTAAAAAAGTGTTTTAAGCATTACAATAGAGAATATGAAAAATATTGCTCATTCAAATCCCACGATAGGTGATCAGGAAGCTGCTGCTGCTGCAGATGTGATACGAAGTGGACAGTTAGCCTACGCTAAAGAATGTCGATTGTTTGAGGAGGAATTGGCCATTGCCGTGGGCAGAAAACATGCCGTAGTGATGGCCAATGGCCATGCGGCTTTAGAAATTTACCTAGAATCACTTAATTTACCGGAAAATTCGCCTGTTTTGATCCCCAGTTATGTCTGTTCGGCTTTGAGGCATTCGGTGCATCGGGCGCATATGAAGCCCAAAGTTGTGGATGTGGACAAAGATACCTTGGGCCTAGGTCTTGTTGGCCCAAACAAAGGAGCTGCTATAGCGGCCCATATTTTTGCTGTTCCTTGTAGAGGGGTTGCATCAGAGGGTTATGTTCTGGAAGATTGTGCTATGGGTTTTGTTCCTGGAAAAACGGGTCAGTGTAGTCATGCCAGTCTGCTTTCTTTTTATGCCACAAAAATGTTAACAGCTGGCCAAGGGGGCTGTCTGCTCACGGATGATGATAATCTCGCAGAAGAATGGAGAAGTTTACTCCAGTATGATAATCAGGAAAGTTATCGCGCCGTAGGCAATCGCCAACTTAGTGATGTGCATGCGGCTATAGGACGGGTCCAACTCACAAAATATCCCACATTTTTAAATCAAAGAAAAGATCTTTTTGCTCTTTACCAAAAATTACTCAATGAAAGAGAATTGTTGTTGCATCCCATGGTGGGTCAGGCTGAAGATGATATCCTTTTCCGTTTGCCCCTTTTGGTGGAAGCTAAAGATCGTGACCCTCTCATTTCTCATCTCAAAAAAAATGGTATCGAAGCCAAAAAACCCATCTGGCGCCCACTTCATGTTGAACTCCATAAAAATGATACAGATTTTCCTGTCAGCACAGAGGCAGATGTCAAAATTGTGTCATTGCCTTTTTATCCAAGTCTGAGAGCAGAACAAGTGTTATGGGTGGTGGATAAGGTTAAAGAGTATTTTGTGATGGCCTCTTAGGGTACAAAGGGCAAGATTCTCTTTTTTCCGGATTTGGGTGTGAGAGGGCCTAGGGTGTAGGGAATGGTTTGGGAAGGGTTGTTGGAATCGTTTAGGGTGATTTTTTTTTCTATGGTGGGTAGTCGGGGGTGGCTGACGCGTAGAGTCCATTGGCCGCTGTGAAGGGGATTGTTTTTGTTGATGCCGAGCATTTTTGTAGAGTTACTGTTGAGGTAGGTCTTGTGGTGGGAGTTGCAGGTGAGAATGATTTTAAAATTTCCGCTGCGATCGAAAATTACAGCGTTGCGGCATTCGTGGGATAGGGTAATGCTAGTGATGTGAGAGTTGTCACTTGATTTTTTTTGTGCGGTGCTGCTGGGGATACTGAGGGGGAAGTTGTGGCCGAGTAAGTCATAGGAATCCAAGATAATGGGGCGATAGCTGTTGTTAATAAAATGAATTTGGTCCCCTACGCGGGCACTGATGTAAGATGTTGTGTTGGGCTGTGAGAGTAAGGTGACTAAATGAGATTCTGGTTGATAATTTGTTATTTTATTTTGGGGGATGAGTTCGATAAGAATTCCTGGAAGTGAGGCGTAGTTGACGGCGCCCATGCCCAAATCTTCTTTTTTGACAAAGTCTCTATGTTTTGCAATGACATTTATGGTTAGGACATTTTTCGGTAGAAGCTCTTTTTTATTGCTACAGGAAGTGGATAGACACAATATAAAAATTAATAGATAAATAGTTTTCATTTTTGACTATTTCTAATACGGGGTCGAAATAAATTGATCTGTAAGCGATGTGTTAAAGGAAGTTTAATCGTGATTTCGTGGTTGTTAAAACGTTGTTCTTTTTGCCAAACAGAGAGGTGGTATTTTCCTGGAGGTAAATTATCGAAAGAAAAAAATCCATCTTTTTGAACAACGGTCCCACGCTCATTGCTAGACACCACTTTGTAATGTCCTTCGATGCCTTCATAAATACTGCAATATATTGAAAGAATCCCTTTATTGAGTTGGCGTTTGCCTTGCATGGGATTGATAATTTTACCTGTGGTGTCAGTTTTTTCAATAATGCCCATATCAAAGGGGTAAAGGGGGCCAGGGGAGTAAATGTTGTGGTTGACAGAATTACCGTTATCACTTGCATTACAAATACGAATCTCTTGATGTGAAGGGATAATCCCTAGATCTGGGAAAAGTTTTTTGTCTTTGATCGTGATCACAAATTCTTTGAGTTCGGGTAATATTTGTTTGTCGAGAGCCTTGACGATGATGGCCATGCCTTCAGGGGAACGGTTTCCAGGAACAATTAATTTTCCCTGTAAGGTTGTGGTTGTTTTTGTGTGTACCGTTTTTTCAATCGATTTAAGATTCATAGTCATAAAGACAAAAAGTGACAAGGAAAACGTTAGTATTAAAAAAAATCTCATATGTTTCGGCGGTACTTGCCGCCCGATTTATAAAGGGTATGAGTAATTTGTCCTAAAGTCAATACGTTGCTAACGTTCATCAAGACGTCAAACATATTTTCATTTTTTAGTGCGGCATTTATCAAGGCCTGTTTGGCTTCCTCTGCTTTGTGTTCTTGGCGTTGCTGGAAGTCTTGAACGTGATCCAACTGTTTTTGTTTTTCTTCAGTAGTAGCTCGCGCTACTTCAATGTTGTCATCTTCAGAGGCCATGCCAGTAGTGGGGTTTAAAAAAGTATTGACACCAATGATGGGCAAGGCCCCATCGTGTTTGAGCGATTCGTAGTACAGAGATTCTTCTTGTATTTTACTGCGTTGATATTGGGTTTCCATAGCGGCCAGCACACCGCCTCGTGAAGTAAGGCGGTCAAATTCATTGAGCACGGCTTCTTCCACCAAATCAGTGAGTTCGTCAATAATAAAGCTGCCCTGCAGAGGATTTTCATTTTTACTGCCTCCAAATTCATGATTGATGATCATTTGTATGGCTAAGGCTCTTCGCACTGATTCATTAGTGGGTGTGGTGATGGCTTCGTCATAGGCATTGGTATGTAATGAGTTGCAGTTGTCGTTGATAGCGAGGAGAGCTTGTAGAGTGGTGCGAATGTCGTTGAAATCAATTTCCTGAGCATGAAGGCTGCGACCTGATGTTTGGATATGGTACTTGAGTTTTTGGCTGCGCTCGTTGCCTTGATACACCTCTTTAATGGCAATGGCCCAGATGCGTCGAGCCACACGGCCAATCACCTGATACTCGGGGTCTAGGCCATTGGAAAAGAAAAATGAAAGGTTGGGGGCGAAGTCGTCAATTTTCATACCTCGGGATAAATAATTTTCTACGTAGGTAAAACCGTTAGCTAGAGTGAAGGCCAGTTGGGTGATGGGATTAGCTCCCGCTTCGGCAATGTGGTAACCACTGATTGAAACGGAATAATAGTTGAGTACCTTGTGTGTTATAAACCATTGTTGGATATCGGCCATCAGTCTTAAAGCAAATTCAGTTGAAAGAATGCAGGTGTTTTGAGCTTGATCTTCTTTAAGGATGTCGGCTTGCACCGTGCCACGTACTTTAATAACAGTTTGATCACAAATGTTTTGGTATTCTTCATCGCTTAAGAGGTTTCGTGTGTCTTGCCAATGGTGGCCCTCTTCTTCAGGGTAAAATGATTTTTCTATAGCGAGATTCAAACGATTTCTGGTGATCAAAAAATAACGACATTGTTGACGAATGGCAGCGTTCATAAAAAAAGCTAAAATAACGGGAGCGGGTCCATTGATTGTCATGCTAACAGATGTTTTGGGATCACAGAGATCAAAACCTGCGTATAAATGTTCCATATTTTCTACGCTGCAAATGGAAACGCCCGATTCGCCAACCTTGCCATACACATCGGGACGTTGTTCAGGATCTTCACCATAAAGGGTAACCGAATCAAAAGCCGTAGAGAGGCGATTTGAAGTTTGTCCCTTTGATAGCAAATGAAAGCGTCGATTACTGCGGGCGGGATCGCCTTCACCGGCAAACATTCTCGCAGGATCTTCACCTTGACGCTTGAGGGGGAAGATACCCGCTGTGTAAGGGAATTCACCCGGGACATTTTCCATTAATCGCCAATAAAGCATGCGACCAGGATCCCAATAATTAGGCAAAGAAACACGAGGAATTTTTAACCCAGAAAGCGATGTGCTTGTGAGGCTTTGACGAATATCTTTTCCACGAACAGGGTACACATATTCTTCGCTGCGCCATTGGTTTTCAAAAACTTCTTGTCCTTCCCATAGATATAACGCATGAGGACTTATTTCTTTTCTGAGGTCGTTTACTTTTTTCTTCAAAAGATCGTTGTTGGTCTTGTCGCCCAACAAGGTAACACTTTGTTGCAGGTGGTTGAGCTGACTGACAAGAGAACTTTGTTCCAAAGCATTATTTTTATAGTGATGAACGGCATCGGTGATTTCACTAAGATAATGAGATCGCTTAGCTGGTACAATGGATGCTCTTGATGCGGCGAAGCGTGCTTTGGTTTTTGCTGGATATATCCATTCACGTTGTTTGTCATTGCTGTTGATAAGTTTTATTAATTCTTCGAACAGGGCATTGATCCCTTCATCGTTGACGTGTGAGGCGCTTGTGCCAAACACGGGAAGTTCATTGTAGTCACCTACAGAAGGTAGATTGCGACAACGACGGATGGCACGGCAAACTTCGCGGTAGGCATCTTCACTTCCTTGACGCTCAAATTTATTGATTGCAATAATATCGGCATAATCCAACATGCCAATTTTTTCTAATTGACTGGGTGCCCCAAATTCTGCCGTCATCACATACAAAGAAATGTCGCAAAGATCCACAATACTACTGTCTCCCTGACCAATGCCAGGAGTTTCTAAAAAAAGTAGGTCAAAATCGGCTCGACGTCCCAATTCCAAACAGTCGCGGATAGCTTGATTGAGGTCTTGACCATTTTGACGAGTGGCTAAAGAACGTAAGACAATGTTTCCTTCTTCAATGGCATTCATGCGAATACGGTCGCCGAGCAAGGAGCCACCGCTGCGACGGATGCTGGGATCGACACAAATCATTAGTATTTTTTTTTCAGGAAAGTGTTGCGTCATTCTCAAAAGAATTTCATCACTGAGGCTGGATTTCCCAGCTCCGCCTGTGCCGGTGATACCAATCACCAGAGCGTTGTTGAGGGCTTTGTTCAAGTATTCTTTGATATCTTTTTTGAGCAGTGTCGTTGTGTCGGAATCATTGAGGTCAGTAGCTGTCATCATGCGTAGTAGATGCTGCTGGCTAAAACGTTTACTCCCTGTAAATGGATTTAGATTTGTTTCGGTGAGGTCGAAATCACATTGCGCCACCATGTCATTGATCATTCCCTGCAAACCCATCTGACGGCCATCTTCGGGGCTGTAGATACGAGAGACTCCATATTCCTGTAGAGCCTTAATTTCTGCGGGTAAAATTACCCCGCCGCCGCCACCAAAAACTTTGATATGTCCATAATCCTTATTTCTGAGTTCGTCGATGATGTAGCGAAAAAATTCATTGTGACCGCCTTGATAAGAGGTCAGAGCAATACCTTGCACATCTTCTTCAATGGCGGCCTTCACAATTTCAGAGACAGAGCGGTTGTGGCCCAAATGGATCACTTCACAGCCTGTTTTTTGCAAAATACGTCGCATAATATTGATTGAGGCATCATGTCCATCAAATAAGCTAGCCGCTGTGATCAAGCGAACATGGTTCTTGGCTGTGTAGGTTTCAGTAGAGTTTTGTTTCATATGTTTATATTAACGGCAAATAGGCTAATTTTAAGGAATTTATCATAATCCTGTGTAACTCTTATTAAAATCAATTAAAAAAAGATAAGCAGATTTTTAAATATATTGTTTGTAAAACTACAAATATTGTGTAAAAAACAACAAATATTAAAAAATATAGAACAATTTCTCTGTGATTGTGTAGGGTTGCGCTGATGTGTGGGTCCTCACAAAAATGATTTATAGAACACAGTAAATTTCAAATGGTATCAGTTATTTTTGATCTAAAAATGACAAACCTTTAGAAACAAAACCTGTGTCATTTTCTGCTGCGATGCGGGTTGAATTTTTGGGGTAGTGCCATTTAGGTATTTTTTTCCCCACATAAATTGTTTGTCCTGTGTTTTCAGTAATCAGAGGAATGTTCAAAAATCTAAACAGGGGGGATAGAAAAACTCCTGAAACAAGAGTTTTGAATCCACTTCGTTCGCAAAAAAATCGTAACGTTGAACAAGTGAAACCGTTAATGTGATCGCCGTAGGCGTAACCTTTTTGATAAGAGCGTATAAAGGGTAAGGGGATGTGATGATGTGGGATAGTAGGAATTTTTAAAATAATCAGTCCCTCATCTGTTAGAAGTTGATGGATTTTTCTTAAAAAAATATGGGGACTTTCGAGGTGTTCGAGAGTGTCAGCGCTCCAGACGATATCGGCCTTTGTTAAAGAGGAAATGTCACCAAAAATATCCATTTGGTGAACACAAAGACCTATCGACTTGGCAAAACGGCTGGGGTATTCTTCGATCTCAATGCCATAGGATTTGCTAGAACAGTGGATTAAATTACTGCCATAAGCACAACCAATGTCGCAAACAACTTTTTTATCAAATGAGAACAGGTCTTTGGCAAGTTGGAAGGTTTTTCGAGGTGTTTTGAACCATTTGTTATAGATTCTTAGATTTTCTTTAGGGGAGTAGCAGCCCTTGTTCAGTAAAAGGTTTTTAGTGGTGTTGACTTGTTTCTTCATAGTGATTTTTCTAATCTTGAAGCATTTTAACTTAGAAATTGCCTTAAAAACATCATAAAACTGCTACAATAACCAAATGAAGAGATCACCTTATTTTTTAACCTTAGGCGGCTTGGTATTTTTGACGGCTGCTTTTTTGATTCCGCAATGGATTTATTCTAAAAACCCACTTCTTTTTATGATGAATGGCGAGCTAGATTCTGAACAAATCAGTATCGTAGCAGATCATATTTCTAAAAATTATGTGGAACCTTTAGAGCGTAAGGATCTGATGCGTAATGCTGTAAGAGGCATGACAGAACATTTGGATCCGTGGACCATGTATATTGAACCTGAATCTGCGGAAAAAAGAGATATTGATGAGTTAAAAGGCGATTTCGTAGGCATTGGTGTTTATTTACAACCTGCTGGCAAAACGGATGGCATAGTGGTGACTAAAGTTTTTGAAGGGGGGCCCGCCGATAAAGCAGGTGTGAGAGAAGGGGATGTATTTTTTACGGTTGAAAATATTGATGTGTCTAAAAATAAAAACACGAGCAAATTGACAAAACTTGTGAAGGGCAAAGAAGGAACAATTGTAACGATTAAATTTTTTCGTCCTCTAGTGAGTGATTATGTGACATTAAAAATTACCCGTGGTACGGTTGATATTCCCTCTGTCATCGCGGAAGTTAAAGAGGGTCAAGTGCTCTATCTGAAGCTAAATGTCTTCCATGCTAAAAGTGCTCAGCAAATGAAGCAAAAATTAGAGGAGCACCCTGAAGTGAAAGCCATTGTTTTGGACTTAAGAAGAAATGGTGGCGGATTGCTTGGAACGGCGGTAGAGATTGCGAGTTATTTTTTCCCCAAAAACACGTTGGTGGTGACGGTAGAAAGCCGAGAAAAAAAGGAACAAAAGTTCACAGAGAAAGATGGGAAGTGGAAAAATTTGCCCATGGCGGTGTTGATAGATAAGTATTCAGCATCAGCCTCCGAAATTTTGGTGGGTGCCTTGCAAGATCATAAACGTGCTCTTGTGTGGGGTGAGAAAAGTTACGGTAAAGCCTTAGTGCAGAGGGTGTATCCTCTGGAAAATGGAGCTTCAGGATTACGGCTCACGACAGGTCGTTACCGTACGCCCAAAGGTACCTTTCTACATAGAACGTTGGAAAAACCTTATGGCATTGTTCCAGACAAAGAAATAGCTTTTGATAGCATTCCAAATGCAAGCTATGAAGAAATATTGAAGGGTTACTGGAAAAAGTTGGAAATTAAAAAAGACTTCCAAGAATTTCTCAAAGAAAATCCTATTCATCGCAGAGATCCAGCAACATATGATGCTTTGATGAATGCGGCACTTGAAGATTTACAACAAAAAATAAAATGATACTGGCTATCGAAAGTAGCTGTGATGAAACCTCCGTGGCTCTTGTCAAACAAGGCCCTGAAGTGTTAAGTGAGATCACGTCTTCTCAAATTGCAATGCATGAAAAATTTGGTGGGGTGGTCCCTGAATTGGCGTCACGGGCTCATCAAGAGAGTATGCTGCCTTTGCTTGAGAAGGTGATGTCGCAGCGTTCATGGGATGAGATTAAAGCGATTGCGGTATCTACTTGTCCCGGTTTGATGGGGCCTTTGTTGGTGGGGGTGACCATGGCCAAAACATTGGCGCTTTCTTTGAATAAACCACTGATTGGTGTCAATCACCTTGAAGGCCACCTAGCCAGCGTGTGTTTGGAAAATGTGGAGATGCCCGAAAAAGCTTTGGGACTTCTTGTGAGTGGAGGGCATACTCTTTATCTTGTGCGAGAAAATAATTCATGGGCAATTTTAGGAGGAACTCGCGATGACGCTGCAGGAGAAGCTTTTGATAAAGGAGCTCGTTTGCTTGGCCTTCCTTATCCCGGCGGACCACATCTGTCCAAGTTGGCAGATAAGGGCAATGACACAAAGATTTCTTTTCCCGTTTCTTGTTTGGAAGATAGTCAAGTTTCTTTTTCAGGTTTGAAATCTGAGTTGCGTCGCCGTATAGATAAGTCTTTATTGGAAATGGAAAAAAAAGAAGATGTTGCTGCCGCTTATCAAAAAGCTATTGTGGATACGTTAATGAAGCCTTTGACAGGTCTTTTTCGCAAGTACCCTAAAATCCCTCTTATTGTCGCAGGAGGAGTTGCCTGTAATCGTTTGTTGAGAGAAAGACTGCAAGATGAATGTGACAATAGAAATAGTGCTTTACTTCTTCCCGCTCCCAAATGGGGAACAGATAACGCAGCCATGATTGCAGCAGCGGCTTGGCCCCGTTATTTAGCCAATGATTTTGATGATTTCAGCCTTAAAGCTTCCCCTAGAATCAATCCTAGAAAATTACTAGAACAAAGAACTCTGTGATTGTGTTTGTTTGATGATTACTCCGCCCTCTCATTTTTTTAGAAAGTCAGACAGCCACAAGGCCAGTAAAGGTCGTTTGTTAGTATTGGCTGGGAGTTGGGGGTATGCAGGAGCAGGTTTGCTCTGCGCTCAAGCGGCGGTAGTAGCGGGTTGTGGTTATGTGATTTGGAAAGTTCCTGGAAGATTATATCCTGTAGTAGCGGGAAATTTTTTGGATGGAGTCGTGCATCCCCTCGAGGATGACAGCATAGGATATTATGTTCCAAGGCATATTGAAGAGATATTAGAAGGTGAATTTTCTGCCGTGGTGGCGGGGCCCGGTTGGGGACAACATGAAAAAACAGGAATTTTTTTACAAGAGTTGATTCAACGTTATCAAGGCCCATTACTGTTAGATGCGGATGCTTTAAACCTGTTAGTGGGGAAATTGGAAATTTTAAAAACAAGAAAAGGGGAAAGCATTTTGACTCCCCATCCTGGGGAAGCAGCTCGTTTGCTTGGTTGTACGGTTGAAGAGCTGCAGCAAAACCGTGAAAAAGCCTGTAAAGAGTTGTATTCTTTGACATCATCTACCATTATTTTGAAGGGCAAAGGAACTTTAGTAGCTTCAAATGATAAGTTCTGGAAAAATGAATATGATTCTGCGACACTGGCAACTGCGGGTAGTGGCGATGTTCTGTCTGGAATGAGTGCGGCCTTGCTCGCCGCCGGGATTGGAGCTTACGAAGCGTCTACATTTGCGGTAGCTTGGCATGGTTTGGCGGGCCAGTATTTAGAAAAAAGAATTGGTCCACAGGGTAAAGGGGCCTCAGCATTGTTTGAGGCTTTATTGGAAATACAGAAAGAAATGTACGGTGAAAATACTTCTGGTCAATGACGATGGTATATATGCCCCAGGGTTAAGAGCCTTGGCCAAAGAATTGCCCAAGAAACATGAGGTGATTGTGGTGGCTCCTAGTTGGGAACATAGCGGTCAGGGACATGCAATTACTTTGGGTCCATCATTGAGTGTGAAACGTGTGGAGTATCCTTTTGTAAAAGCGGCGTATCGTGTGACGGGAACACCAGCAGATTGTGTAAAAATTGCTTTGCACAAATTGATCAAAGAAAATATTGACTGTGTGGTCTCGGGAATTAATCATGGGTTGAACACGGGAGTGAGTGTGTTTTACTCGGGTACGATCGCTGCTGCCGTTGAGGGGGCCATCAACAACGTGGCAAGTATTGCGGTGTCGGCAGAACATGCGTCACGGATGGATTGGAAAAAGGTGTCAGAACATTTTTCGGGCGTTTTGGATAAACTTACACTCACACCAGGGTGCTGCTTTAATGTGAATTATCCTGATCCTAAACGAGCACGTTGGCACGGGGTGACGGTGGCCAAACAAAGCATACAAGGTTTTGAAGAGAGTTATGGTGAAGAGCCGTTATCTGATGGAGAAAAAGCCTACTCTTTGGGCGGCGATCTCAACCCTTTAAAAGACAAGCATGATACCGATGTTTCTTTGTTGGAAAGAGGTGGGATCACAATTACAGCGATACGAAAAGATTTTACAGACCTTAAAGGTAATGATTATTTACGACAGGTGTTTGGGAATATGCCCCCGCCAATTCGCTAAGACCCCTAATTAGTTTAGTAGATTTTGGAGTTTTTGATACGGTTGACCCAACCTTTAGCATGATCTTCGAGAGTGCCATTGCGATAGAATTTTAGGTAGTGAAATTTGCATAACCCTCTCGAGAAAGAGGTGCAATCACATTTTCCATTTTCATCTTCAACAGTGCAAACGGATTGTTTGGGCGCTGTTTGTAATGCGAATTTCTCTAACTGTCCATTACGGTAAAATTTTCTGTAATGTCTTTGGCAAAGCCCTCGACCAATTACTCGTTGATGGCAAGGAGTACTGTCTTCAGTGATGCGACAAATCATTTGGTTTTTAGGCTCGTAGATGTCGTAGACTCTTAATTTCTGCAGTGTGAATTTTTTTAGTTTGTTATCGTTAAAAAGTTTGAGGTAATGGTTGCTGCAAACGCCTTGATAGTAAGCGCGGTCATTACAGATTTTACCTAATTCAATAATACGACATTGCCCATGCTGACATTCTTTGTTAACGGAGTAAGTGGGAACGTTTTTTTGGGGAGGCAAGGCAAATTCATCTAACATTTTATTGTGAAAACATACGATGTAGTGTTTACGGCACAAGCCCCGTGTTTGTGCTTCATTACGACATACTTTTTTGTTTTCAATAATGCCACATATTTTTTTCTTACGTTTTTTAACTAGTTTGTAACGAAACTTAATATGTTGACGTGCAGGTAGCCCATACTTGTCAAGAAGATTTCTTTTGTTGATGCTTGAGTAGTGATTGGCACAGAGTCCGCGTATCATTGACTTTTTATTACAGGGAATGTGATTGTCTAAGATGCGACATTCACCTTTGTTAGCTTGAGGGTTAACGCGGAGATCTTTAGCTGGACGCGACATAACGACATATTTTACATGAAATCTTTAAATAGTCACCACTATTATTTTGACAAGTACACTAATGTTAATTTTTCCCGTTAATTAGGAGTTTACGGCCTTTTCAATTTTAATTTCTCAGTCCAGTTATCCACTTCTCGTTTGATGTTGTTGTGTATTTTTATTTCTTCTTCATTTTTACTACCTTCATCCAGAAATTCAAGACAAGTGCAGAGAGTGTTAAAATAGGGTTTTAGTGTGACGGCCGTTGGGGTGCCTTTATAAGCAAAACTGATAAATCTTTTGTATTCTGTTTCAGCCCTTTCAACCATGGTTCGGATTTGTTTTTTTGCGATGTCCGGATTGTATTTTTCTGCAATATTATAATCATTTCGAGCTGTTTTGTAGTAGTCTAAAGGGCAACTTCCATTTCTAAAAAGTTGATCGGCTTTCTTTAGGTGTTTTAGGGCAACACTGTCATTACTTAGTTGTTCATCGAGAATTTTTTTAGCTTCCACATAGTAAGAATTATGGTCATTAATTTCCAATTTGAGCAGTTGCAATAAATCGCTTTTGGCTCCTTCGTAATTTTCAATTTTAAGTTTATGTAGAGCTTTGTTTAAAAGTGAATCAATGGTTTTATAACGCTGCAGTAAATTTTGTACCTTGGGTTCATCTTTATAGAAAGAGGTGACAGCAGTGTCGGACATTTTCAAAATTTGTCTTTGCTCGTAAAGAGACCTCATTTTTCGCAATAATAAAAAAATGGAAGAGTTTTTGAAGTGACGCTTGGCGTATGCTTCGTGAGCTGTGTTATACAATTCAGGAGCTTTTTCAACAACTTCTTTGTGTTCTTCATGTTCCACATGGCTTTCTAATGTTTTATAAAGAGCGGCTACCTTTTCACGGTTATTGAGTTTGCTGATATGTTCATCAAGATCTTTTTTATATTTTTTATTGTAACGAGAAGCTTTTCTGAAAAGGTCCTCTTTTTCACTGGCATCATTAGTGTTTGAGGCTTGAGTGAAATATTCTTCTGCCAAATCACTGGTGATTCTTTTTTCAAATGCGATTACTTTTTTAATATAAATATGATCTTCTAGTTTTAAAGGGCCACATTTTTTGAGAGCCAAAAGATAAGACTCGGCATTTCCTTTGTCATAGAGTTTTTTGATTTCTTCCACTTCCTTGAGTTTTTTACTCTGTGCCGAGGTCCATAACACCATTTGGTTTGAAAAGGTTCTGATTTTGGGTGTGGTTTTGGCATTGGGGTATTCGTCTATTTCTGAAGTGGCTCTTTGTATGCTGCGTAATTCTGCTTGAGAAAAATTTTCCCACTTGAACCCCATATTCTTAAAAACAGAGAGGATTTGGCCAATGTCTTCATGGGCCTTATGGTTGAGAGAGTCACTCATTTTTTCGGCTTGCAGCGTTAAAGCGATAGCTTTGTCGATATAATTAGATTGTCCACTGGGATCTTTAAAGTAAATATTAAAGTCGTCAATAGCTTCTTCACAAACTTCTTTATAACTTTGTTTTGCCTCAACGAGTTTGACACGGGATGTTCCACTGTCATCGCCACCATTGCTAACAACCGGAGAGTTGGCAGTTTCATTTATAGGTTCACCACCATCACTCATCGCTATAGCAATAATCACCACAATAAAAAAAATAGCGATGGCAGGGATGGCAATTTTCAGAAGTTTGTTGGTCTTTTCTCTTTTGTCTTCTATGCTAGGTTCTTCCTTTGCAGTGACGGTGTTAGAAATAGGAACAATGCCAGGTGAAGTCTTGACGGGAATGATTGCAGCATCTCTATCAGCTTGGGTTTCGTGTTCTTCAATTTTACTAATGGGAACAAAATCGGCATCTATGGGTGTTTCATCGTCTGCACTAGGGATTTCAAATGCGGAGGGGTCATCTACCGTTTGAAAAATAAATTCTACATTACCTATTTCAAAACCATCGTTGTGGGCCATGAGAATGTCTTGTTGTTTACTGCCATCTACTTGAAAACCATTACGGCTTTCAAGATCGCGGACATGTAATTTGTTTCCTTGAACTTCCAGTGTCAAATGGCGACGTGAAATACCTCCATCATTCACAAGAATATCAGCGTCTTTGTGACGCCCAAGTACCAGTGTTCTACCTGCTTCTAAGGGGGTTTTTATTTGTCGGTCGTTTTGAATGATGACTAATTGCATTATCGTTCCCTTGTTTCAAACTGTTTCATATTTGATTTGAGATGTAATAAAAAAGCGCTGTAACGAGCATAGTCGTGTGAAGCTTCATCTGTAAATTTCATAAGGCTTTCGATGCCGTTGATGGCGGCCTCTAAGTAGTTTTGCCCGTTATTGTTTCTGAATTTGACATATTCGATATAAGCACTGCGGTAGCGTTGTTCTCGTTCTTTTTCAAATTGTCGGTCAATAGATTTCTTTAAGGCTTTAATTTCCAGAAGGTCATCATAAATGGCGCCATGTTCTTTGGAACTGTCTAGAATCATTTTAAGTTTATCCCACATATCAATTTGTTGATCAAAAGGCGTGGATGATAGTTTTGTTTTCGACAACTGGTCATTGACTTCTTTGTAAAGAGCGTTGGCATCTGCTTCACTGATTTCGTTGACCTTCTTACGGGGGATTTGTGTGTTATCCTCATGAATCTTAACGGTCAGTGAGAGAGTTTTCCCACCTGCTAAGGGAATTTTAATGGTTTCTCCATTACTTCCGGCTCCTTCTTTGATTTCCATGCTGGGATAAACCAAAAATATTTTCCCCGAATCTCCTGCCATTTCGCCATAAAAACTTTTTGTTTTAAAATGTTGGTCATAATAGTCGCGGTCACGCTGCCCTGCGTAATTAAAGGGTAACTTTACTTGAAGGGGAAAAGGGGATCTTCGATTGTTTGTGTTGAAGGTAAATTGATGATACGCTACTAGTTTTTCTTCTTTTGTTATAAAACTGTCTCTCATGGCAAAAGCAAGGATGCCCAGAAGACAAAGGCCAAGAAATACATAAGCAAGGGTTTGAGCCGTAGAACTGGCAGGTGCGTCTTCTGAAGAAGAAGGAGGTAAACCCAAATCATTACTGTCGTCTTCGTTTTCCCATTTGACTTCTTGCACTTTGGGAACCTCCGCTTCTTCAGGTAATGCGGGTTCTGAAGGGGGAGGGGGCGTTGGTTCAGGTTGGCTGACAACATCACTTTCAAATTCAAATTTGATAGGCACTTTACCTATATGTACCACACCGCCACGCATACGTATTTTAGAAACGGGCTTGCCACCCACACGAATGCCATTACGACTTCCCAAATCTTGAATGCGGATTTGATCCCCCATTATTTCTATTTGAGCATGTACTTTTGAAATAGAAGTTTCATTCAGCTCAAAATCCACACCGGGTCCGCGGCCAATTTTTATTTTTTGAGTTTCAAGTAAAAAAGCCTGGTCTTTGAGAGAACCGGCCAAAATGGTCATGCGTACTGTCATTAGCCAAGACTACCTTTCATTTGTATATAAAGTGGAATCATAAAGATCATACCAGTGACAGGCAAGATGAATAATGCCAAAGGGAAAATAATTTTAACAGGGGCTTTCATCGCTTGTTCTTCAGCTCGTTGGAAACGTTTTTCTCGTAACATTTCAGATTGTATTTTAAGGATAGGGGCTAAGGGAGCGCCCAATTCATCGGCTTGAATCAATGAAGAAACGAATAAATTCACATCCATCATATCAATGCGTTCTCTGAGTTGCCCCAAAGCTTCTCGTCGACTAGAACCCATTTGTAAATCGTGGAGCATATGAGAAAACTCTTGTGATAGAGGAGAATTTTCCATTTTGTCCACAAGTCGTTTGATAGCCACACTAAAATCTAAACCTGCTTCTACCCCTAAGCTTAAGAGATCAAAAGAGTAGGGAAGGCTTTTGCGAATAGATTTTTGGCGTCGGTTCCTCATATCTAAAATATAGATGAGGGGGAGTAAACTCAGTAACATAAAAGAACCCATTACAATAGAAAGCATAATACCGGCCACGTTGAGTAGTCCTATAAAGATGATGATGATAATAGTACTCAATACCATATTCATCAATACCATTCCCGCTAATTCTATACCTAGTAAACCTTCAGGTTGCCCGGCTTGTTTGACGATCTTGCTGAGTATTTTGATGAGTGAAGCGAAGGGTCCAGATTTTTCCCCACCTAAAGAGCGCAACCACAATGCACCTACCCGGCCTGAAGGCAAGAAGATCTTGAGTAATCCCAATTCAGCATTGACTTCAGTACCAAATTGCGAGTGAGTTTCGTCCACAAGACTTTGGTTCATGCGGATGACGGCATAGACCACGAGACCTACAGAAATTCCTGCGGAGGCTGTGGATAAGATACCCATCGCACCGACAGCGAGCACAGAATTAAACATCGATATCTACAATCTTCTTGATACTGAGGTAGCCGATAAAAAGCCAAATTAACCCAGCACCACAGGCAATTTGCCCAATAGTGGTGTTGACGAGTGGGTCAATAAACTGCGGTTGAAATTTTGACATGAAGAATACCAGAACAAAGGGCATGCCAATCAATACGGTGCCTTGCATGCGGCCCATGGCTGAAAGGGATTGAATGCGGCCTTCCACGCGAAATCTTTCTCGAATGGTGCCGGCAATATTGTTGAAAATCTTACCCAAATTTCCACCCACGCCTTCAGCAATGCCCATGGAAGTGACCATAAGATCTAGATCAGAAATGGGCATGCGCTTTGTCATATTTTGCATGGCGTCTACGGGGGGCAGACCCAAACGCATTTCAGCGCTGGCAATGCGAAATTCCATCCCGATGGGGTTATCCATCTCCCGCCCGATCATATCTACAGATTGGGGGATGGTAAAACCACTTTTCAAGGAATTACTCATATTACTGAGACAGTCAATTAATTGTTCATTGAAAAGAGTTTGTCTTTTTTCTTTCATTTTGTTGAGGATATATAGAGGAGAAAAAACCCCAAAACCAAAAAGGACGACCGCTATGGCAGTGCCCGCAATCAAGTAACCCATAAATCCTAAAAATGCCCCTGAAGAAAAAGACAATACCATTAATTGTCGGGGTTCCATAGTGAGATAAAGAGCATCTAGTCGAGCTTGACCGGCTTCAGAATAGCGTTCTTCAAAAGTGCGGATGGACTCATTGATGGTGATCGAAATTGTCCAAGCGAAAAGAGCGGTGGCAATAGCGGTGGAAATACAAATAACAATGATCATCTGGTTTTCTCCGTATATAGACTCATGTCCACAGGGATATGAGCTTCTCTTAATTTGTGAATAAACTTGGGGACAGTTCCTGTCGGTGCCAAGTAACCTCTAATTTTACCATTAGAATCGAAACCTTCATTAATAAAAGTGAAAATTTCTGCCATCGAAACCACTTCACCTTCCATCCCTGTGATTTCGGAAATATTGGTGATACAACGGGTGCCATCTTGAAAACGTGAAATTTGAACAAATAAATTAACAGCAGAAGCGATTTGTTGACGAATACTGAGGGCAGGAAGCTCCATGCCGGCCATCAGCACCAAGGTTTCCAGACGGGCGAGAGCATCCCTAGGTGAGTTGGCGTGCAAGGTGCTCAAACTACCATCGTGACCTGTGTTCATGGCCTGAAGCATGTCCAAGGCTTCTCCGCCACGACATTCCCCAACCACAATGCGGTCAGGGCGCATTCTCAATGAGTTCATCACCAAACGTCTGATGGGAATAGAGCCTTCCCCTTCAATATTGGCAGGTCGTGATTCTAGTCGAACCACATGTTCTTGGCTCAATCGTAATTCGGCAGCATCTTCGATGGTGACAATGCGTTCTCCATTAGGAATAAAGCTAGAAATAACGTTGAGCAAGGTGGTTTTTCCTGTACCGGTACCTCCTGAAATCAAAATGTTTTGTCTGAATTTCACAGCGACTTTTAAGAGTTCTGCAATTTCACGGGTCATGGAGCCAAAGCGAATCAGATCTTCAACCGTGAAGGGATCTTTGGCAAACTTTCTGATCGTGACCGTGGGGCCATTGAGTGCTAAGGGGGGGATAATGGCGTTCACACGGGAGCCATCCTTCAAACGAGCATCTACGAGAGGCGAACTTTCATCAATGCGTCGACCAATGGGGGCTAAAATGCGGCGGATAATGTTGAGTAACTGCACATTGTCTGTGAACTGGCTATCAGAGAGTGTGATTTTACCCGCGCGTTCCACGTAGATGGTGTCCCAGTTGTTGACCATGACCTCTGTCACACTTTCATCTTCTAAAAATTCTTCCAAAGGCCCCAAGCCTAAAGCTTCGTCCATAATGATTTTGATAAGTTCTTCCGGAGCCACTTTGGCAGGAAGACGAGTCGCATTCACAAGTGTGCTGATCACTTCAAGGGTTTTTGCACGCAAGGCTTCATCATCGTCATTGGCAATGGTTTTAAGTTCTTTGTCTTCTAGTAAACGAGCATGGATGGCTTGCTTGAGTTTGATTGGGATACGGACAGCCGGCCTTTTGGGGGTGATGGCCTTGGGTGCATTAACGGCAGCCACGGCTTTAGTTGTCACCTTCTTGGGAGTCGCCGTCACAACAGGGGCATTGGCTTTGAAGATAATATGAAAATCACCCAGTACAATCTGGTGTCCTTCAAAAAGCTGTTGAGGTTTTTCAAGACGGTAGTTGTTCAGCCAGGTGCCGTTGCGGCTTCCCATATCTTCCACATACCAATATCCCTGTTGTTGGTAAACCTTACAATGTTGACGAGAGATGTTACGTCTGTCCAATTGTATATGGGTATCAGCACTTTTACCAATCACGATGTCATTTGTCAGTTTGACAGTTTTGACTAGGGAGTTGTTTTCAAGTATTTGTAATTCAGCCATGTGATTTTTAGTTATTGCCTTCAAGAATGCTTTGATAATCATCACCTTGAATAGGTTGAACCTGATCAAGGTTCACTTTGGAAATATTTGATCGGCTACGTTTGATGAGCATGATCGTACCAGTTTCCATAGCGTTTGTTAGAGCCATAGCTTCTCTTGGCTGTACTTCCACTGTTATAGAAGAATAACCCACTCCTCTGCCACGGCCTGTGCCCGCTGTTCCCACATAACGTATCAATACACTTTGCATCATCATTTGGGTTTTTTTGTTTTTGTTGGTGTGCAATACGTCCACGCGATCACCTGGATTGAGATAACCTGCAATACCCGTCGCTTCGGTGACTTTAATGGGGATCAATCGGTTGGTGTTGTTGTTGACATTAATATCGCCTGGGCCTTTTTGAAGAGTGTCCAAGCTACCAAAGTAGTAAAAATCCATTAACTTACCTTTAGTGATTTCGACACGTACCGTTAATTTGTCAAGTTTATGTTTGTCTCCTTCAAGAACATAACCATTCATCGCCAGAGATTGCGGAACGCCTTTAATTTCGATATCCGTTTCAATATTCACAATGTCTCTAGGTTGCAAACGACGTTTGGCGACACAGACATTGATAAGTTCCAAACCTTCTGTTTGTTCGGTGATTGTGGACTCAATTTGAGTTTTTGCAAGAACGGCGGCTAAAGCGCCCACAACAATTGCAATGACGAGAACCATTGAACCTTTCATATATTACCCTTTCTAGATTTTGATATAAGTAAAACATCGATACTGCTGCCAGAAATCCCTTTTTCATCGGGGTAGATCGTAATAGCCATCTTTGCATTTTTACAAGACACCCATACGAGGGCGGTCTGTTCTTTTTCTTTGCCTAAACCTTCCACATCATACCCGAGGCCCTTAAAGTGCTTCAAGCAGAGAGAGAGTTCTTTTTCAGGTATATTTTCGCTGTAGAAATGAATAAACTGTTGTCCTTGAAGCAGTTGATCTTCGATCACCCAGTGGGTGGGCCAAGAGAGGGTGTTCAAATCAAGATGTTGGATCTGCTTTTCGATTTTTTTATCATTAGTTGTAGAAGCATTGGAATCTTCTAACAGGTAGTCAACCGTGCTATATGAAACGAGTACAATAATAATGAAAAACAAATAACGCATGGTGTTCCGTTGGTTGGGATTTTTTAATTTGGGCTGAGAGCTTCGTTGCTTTGAAATTCTTTGAGGGTATCCTGATACCCAGTAGGCTCTACAATGTTCTCGTCTTCTCCTAGTAGGTTAAGTACCGCATTATGAAAACCGCCTGGATCAGTATCGTCAAACATCTTTTCAGAGGTACTTGAGAGAAAAGGGTCACGAAAATGGCGATAGCTACTCACATTTTGCGTTAAGCTAAAGTTGCTTTGATCGTAATTGGCGTTGAGATGTTCGGTTTCTCCGGGTAGAAAATCTTTCATCCAAGGTTCGCCTTTAACTTCAAAGTCAATACTGCGGTTGACGGAACGACCATTCATCAGCTCGCTAACAGGAAGATAGTCATAAATCCCCGCGTAGGTTTCCATCCATTTACCTTCCTCTGTTGTTGATTCAATGATGGTCACTTCTCCTGTTTCGGGATCATAAGAGGTATGAATGCGGATCCCCGCGCGTTCTCGTTCTTCAGCAAGACTATAACGATCTCCTACGTAATTGATTCCATTTTGTGTGGTTAGGCCAACATCCGTATAGCTGTCGCCAGGAGAGGGGAGGGACATTACCGTAACCGTAACGTCGGCATCAGGGTTGTTCAATTTCCACATTTTTATAATTTCAGTTTCGGTGTGTTTACTTCCCGTTGTTCTGTTAAAGACAAATTGGTTATATTCGTTGCTGTTCATATAACTCAACATATCCGCGCCCACAGAGTTGCTGTAGGTGAAGACTCTTGAAACAGCGCCTAACATATTGGAATAACCCAAAATACATATAAAAATTGGTAAGAGTAATAAATACTCCACTGTAGCATGGCCCGCTTTTTTATTTTTCAATGTTTTATCCATTCGTCAAGATCTGCATTTGAAAGGTTCCAAGGATTCCCTTCTTTGTTTCGGCCATCGTGGTGTACAGCACTGGAGTTGATACTGGTTGGGCCCGCGTAGTTGTGACGCCATTGTCCGGTATTTCTATCTAAATAATGTTTGAGTAGAGCAATACCAGGGGCGTCTCCTGAAGGGGGGATAGAAATATCGGTCCAAGTGGCCTCTTGATCCAATTCCAGATCTTCAGGGCTGAAGGCGTCACGGGTAGAAATCATTTTGGCGACCCATTCGGTGACCATAAGATTATGCTCATCGTTTTTTGCCCAATATTCAGTGAGTAAATTAACTGTATCGATATTAAGTGGGTCAGGATTGTTGTTTTTTAAATCTTCATCAGTCCAACGAAAACGAATTTCATCTGTACCGGGAACCACAAAACCTATTTTGGCTGAGGCGGTAGCAATGGGAGAAAAGCTTTTTGAAGTGAGCGTTTTGAATAAATTAGGCAGCATTAACCCGTCATAGGGGTTTTTATTGTTATGAATAGCCACATTAATACCCCACTTGAAAAAGTTTTCACTCAATACAAGACGTCGTGGATTTTTGAGGTTCCATATTTCCAGTTCACGGTATTTTTTGAGGATTCCATTATTGTCTGTATAAGAATATGAGGTCCCAGCATTGTCGTAAGGTTCAGAACTCACGCGCAGACGAGAATTTTTTGTTGTCATCGGATTAGCAGAAATGTCGACGGGTGTGCCATCAATACTAGCAATGTTTGGGTTAACAACACTCTCTACTGAAAGGTTGCTTTCTGGATAACGACGAATGTCACTTTGTGTGTCGCCGATGTAATCAACAATATATCGGATATCAGTTCGTCCGCCATTGGGGAATCTTCTTATAATTTTATATCCCCCTTTGATTTCGTCATTACTGAGTAATTCGTAAACATCTAGAATATAACCTAGCATTAATGGCTGGTCGTTGTCATTTGGATTACTATCAGTTTGCGGGTCGTACCAGTAAAGTTGAGAGCTGTCATCTGAGACAACTTTGTTCCCTATTTCATAGTTATTACTTTCATAACCATTTTCGGTGCACAGAGGGCAAGGTTGCCAAATGCTTTTGAGAAAAGGGAAAGTGGTGTATTGTTGAGGATCTGTGTTAGGGATTTTAAATAATTGTGTGGCATGAAATCCTCCATCGGATTTCCCTGCTTGTGAATCGCCAAAATAATAACTGGCTTCCATATTTTCGTAGGGTGTGCCTTGTTTGTTTGTTGTGCTTTCAATTATATCTTTCAGTCCCAGGCAAGGTTCACCGGAAGCTTTGTGCCCAGGACACTCTTTATCCAAGCCATGCCAGCAAGTGGCTGTTTGATGGTAATGGTTTTCGTGGTCGTAGGTATTTTTTTCGGCAATGGTTCCAGAAGCCACATCGTACCAACCATAATCAGGTTCATCCGCATCATAAAGCCAGGTTTGCTCGTTCCAATGAGTGTTGAAATGGTCGCCAAATAACCCTTGCACTTGATCAATAGCAAAACGAGCGTTGTTGGTGTCTTCAACGATGTAATCTCCTTGGGTTTCAATGTCAAAAATAAATCCTTCATCAAAACCTGAATCGAGGCCTCTCCAAGTCAAGCGTTCACGACGTCTGTCGTATAGTTCCCATTGACCTGTGGCGCGATCTTTATCTATTTTCCAGCGTCCATTTAAATTGAGCTCAGTGGCATCGGGATTGTCAGCAGAGTACACAAAATGCAAAGAGGTCAAAGGTGAAACTCTACCAGAAATTTCGACAGATGATCCTTTGGGATGGAACTGAAAATGTAAACCACCTAGGCCAAAACTCACATCGTTGTTTGTTAAATTAAAATTAATCCCACCCAAATCTATTCCCCCGGAAGTGACGGGTAGATCAACGCCGCTAGGTAATTCGAAAGTTGTTGGCAGAGCCACCCATTCGCCATCTTCCCATACTTCAAGTCCGCCGGTATTGGGGTCTGTGCGGTATTCTTTACCATCAATCTCGGTGCCTCCATTCTCACCTTCTTTGATGGGGATTTCCCCGTTGACTACCCATGCAGGAATGTTGTCGTCCCAGTAAACATCGGTGGTGGTACCCTCGTGTGTGATAAGGATGTGGCCATTAGGCTGGAAATCAATAGTGAATTCGCTCACATCTCCCTGACCATCATCTACAACAATCTGATAGACAGTGGTTCCACTGATATCGATCTTAACGTTACGCTGAGAAATTTTTTCAAGCATTTCAAAGCTTTTTTTATCTGTTGATTGTGTGATCCACCAAGATTCGCTTTTCTCACCAGAGGGAATGTATTTGGCATGGAAGGGGAAAAGGTTAACATGAACTTGACCTTCCTTGTTCTGAGGATCTTCTACGCCCAAATTCACCATAGCTGTTCTCCAGATATGGCGTTTGATAAGAGTTCCACTTAAGGCGGCGATATTGGCCTGCATGACTTCAAGACGTTTTTGCCATTGCAAAGCTCGACCTCTGGGAAGGTTGTTGTTAGACACTTTTTCGTTGAGATTTTCAGGATTGGGATCGATTTCTTTAAGGGCTTCAGGAAAAACAGAATTTTTAAATTCATCGGCTTTGCCTACAAGAGCAGAGGGCATATCAAAAGAAGCGGAAGTTCCCCAAGTGGCAGCCATTAATTCAGCATCTTTAGAATCTTGCTCTAATTCAGCCAACGTTCCTGACACAGAGGTGTTAACAGCAACACGAGTTGCTTGGGCGTGAATATCTGCTAAAGCTATATTGATCCAAGCAATAGAAGAGATCATATCAGCCTGTACAAGGGCACCTGCTGCGGCAGAATGGTCGGCAGCGGTTTGTAGATCCCTTTTGTGCTCTATCAGCATAGAGACATTCACAATCATACACATAAACATGGCCATTGGGATTAAAGCGAAAATACCTATTACAAGAGCTTGTCCGCATTTGTTGTTTTTATTTCTCATGGTGCACTCGTCCATTCTGATATGTTTTGTGGGTTGTCAAACATGGTTTGTTTTCTTTCAGCGTCTTGTGCGATACCCAACATGTTGTTGAGGTCAAAATTTGAAATCGAAAGAGGATGGTCAATACGAGAGACTGAAGCATTGGCTCGTAGCTCAATAAAATTTTTAGCCCTCAGATAGTGAACTTTGAGAGTGGGATTGCCCATGTCTCCAGAGCTGTGTTGGGTGCCAATACCGGTTTGTTCATTGTGATCCACAGTTGTGTCACTTAAATCCGCTTGTCTTTGTTGGATGTCTGCAAAAAAAATGTCCACAAAGGGAAAAAGTAATTCATAATAAAAAACAACTTCAGATGACACTTTTTCCCAATTGTTATCTTTGATTTGCACATCCAAACGTCCTACAATACGATGACTGCGTGAAAAAGGTTGGTTTTCCCAACCGGGCAGTGTTTTCATTAGGCTGGTATCCGCAGTTTTGATCATTTCGAATTCACCGTCATTAAAACCTGAAGCGTATAACTCATCTGTCCATCCAGCGATGGGGAACAGGCTGATAGCGGCGGCATCGTAAGGATTTTCGTGGACCAGTTCAGCCCTTGCGGCCTTGTAAGCCGCATCAAAGGTCATGTTTTGAGCGACTTCAATCAAGCACCATTCGCAGATGCCAAAAATAGTCACCATCATCAGGGGCAATACGATAGCCCACTCCACAATCACTTGCCCTTTTTTCTGCGATGTTTTGATCATGAGAATAACTTTGGTGCGAGTACATGGATTATCACACCGCAAGCTACGGCGGGAGAATAAGGAATAGTGAGGCGATGAATCGGAGCTACCTTGCCATCCTCGGTTCGTTTCTTTGCTCTAAACATGGCGGTTCGTACAACGGCTTTCAGACCTTCCTTAAACAGCCCTTTGTACAAAAGAACGAAGATGGCCATTAAAAAACCAACGCAGACGACATAAAAAATAATAGACATGGATTCTTCAAAAGTTTTAAGGCTGACAATCGCCAATAGCAAAAGTAAATCTTCTTTGGCAAAACCACCCTTCCAGGTGAGAGGGCCAAAAATGGCCAAAACAAAAGCAAGAGTAATAAGAGTTTGTTGCAGAGAGGGAGACGATTGGCTGATCACATCGGTGATAAGCCGAGCGTCTTCAGGTCGCCAACCTTGAGCGGAAGCGATGCCAATGCCCACAGCTAGGGTGGGAAGGGTGAGCCAAGTGGGAACTTTTTTGTATTTGTAGTCCAGAATTGGAGCCATCAAGGCCACAAAACAAGCGAGAAAAAAAGTAATCGTAGTGGTTTCTATCATAATTTATGGAATGGGTAAATTAATGACGGTCACAATATCACTGAAGTAACTATCAATCCCTAATTTAAGGTTTTCTATCACACCTGATTCAAACATCAGCCAAAATACAATCGTTAACAAAACAGCATATTCAGCAGTCACTTGACCCGATTTTTTTGATTTAGTGGAAGAACGCATTTCCCCAGATACCTTTCTTAGTGTTTGTTACATTTTATAACTGAGCAAATGCGATGCCTAAAACAATTAGTCAAAAAAAGGCTTTTAATTGAATATATGCAAAATAATATTTAACAAAGCGATGTAGAACAAAATTTGTCTTTAATATTGTAGTATTAATAGACATAGGGAGAAGGGTTGAATCACCATTAATACCACACAAAAATCACATATATCGGTTATTATCCCCAGTTACAATGGTGAAAAATACCTAGCATCCCTAGCTCAATGCCTCATGCCTCAGCTACAGCAGGGGGATGAAATAATCCTTGTAGACGATGCTTCTTTAGACAAAACCCCCGAATTAGCTAAAAAACTAGGATTTACCCTAGTTCAACTACACAATAACTCCGGTGTGGGCAAAGCCCGAAATGAAGGCGCCAGAGCCGCAAAAAATGAGATTTTGGCCTTTTTTGATGATGATATTCTGCCAAATGAGGATTATTTGCAAAAAATTAGGGAGATTTTTGAAGATCAAAGCATGCAATGCTGCCAAGGTTTACATGATCTTGAACCTGCGAATAACTCTCCTTCCTTCTCACAAACGATAGAGGCCTTTATCTGGCATCATTGCATGGGAACTTTATCCGCTCAAAAAAATGGCTGCCATAGTGTGTTTTCTCAGAGTTTCGTTATTTGCAAATCACTGTTTTTTGAAGTGGGCGGATTTTCAGAGAATTTCAAGGGTGCCGGTGGTGAAGAATTTGAACTCGCCGCCCGGTTATTCAGCAAAACGACGATCCATTTAAAAAAAGAGCTCAGAACACGTCATGTTTTCCAATCTTTTTACCCACGACTCAAGACTCTTTACAAACGTGCCCAAAATTTCAAAAAAATATATAACGATATGGAACCAGAGTGGAAACAGTCTCACGTGTCAGAAATTTTGCGTTCGGGTTTATCTCTTCTCTTTATACCTCTGCTGTTGGCGTCTGTTTGGGACGAAAGATTTTTATGGAGTCTACCATTGCCATTTCTTTTTTTTGTTGTGGCAGATGCTTTATTTGCGTTGAACTTGATTAAGTGGGGAAAAGTCCTTTGGATTCCATTGGCGCTTTTTCAACGTTATGTACAATACTTCTGGATCAGTTGTGGATTGATTCGAGGAATGTTGTGAAGGATGGGGATGTTAGACAGCTTTAAATTTTTAGCAAATCCCTCACCCAGTTACATGATTTTTTGGGTGACACAAAACTGCAATGCCCGTTGTGAATTTTGTTTTAATTGGGAAAGTAATTTACAAAAAAATAACGATCTATCGATTAAAGAGATCGAACAGTTGGCGCAGAATTATAATCATCTCAAGTACCTCACTATTGCGGGGGGGGAACCCACCTTGCGCAGCGATCTTCCCGCTATTGTAGCAGCTTTTGTTGAGTATTCGGGTTTACAGATTTGTTCCATCGTGACCAATGGCATCAAGTGGGAATCTTTGCTGAAGCAAGCTGAAGAGATATGTGTGCGTTACCCAAACTTGGCTTTAAATATTGGTGTATCGATTGATTATATCGGCGAACAACATGATGTTAATCGTAAGGCCAAAGGGTGTTATGACGGAGCGATTAAAATCATTCAAGGTGTCAAAGAACTCAGAAGGAGCACCTGTCCTAATCTTATGGTCAACGCCGTAGGCACGTATACCAAAGAAAGTCAAGATAGCATTTTACAAACCGCCTGTACGATTATGAAAGAATACAAGATCCCCTATGTGTTGAACCTGATTCGTGGTGAGGTGGAAGATAATAATCTCAAAGAAGTTGATATTCACCAGTATTACAAAGTGGCCCGAGAAATTTTGGAGATGGAGAAAAAAGTAATTCCCCAAACCACCTTCCAGTCAAATTTTCGTTTTGCTTTGGAAGAAATGGGAGTGGATAATATTTATCAATCCGTTGTTACAGGGCAAATGCAAAGCCACTGTGTTGCTGGTAGAGAAACGGTGGTGTTGGAATCTAATGGCAAACTGAGGTTGTGCGAAATTTTACCCGATGACTTTGGGAATGTGAGAGACAACGCTTATAATATCCCTACTATGCTTCAGAGTGCAAAGGCAGAAAAAATTGTGTCAAACATTTTAAAAAATAATTGTCACTGTACTTGGGAATGTGTGAATCGTGCGAACATTGCGTATGATTTTAAAAAATGGCCCAAACTACTTGTGACAGGTTTTCAAAAAGCCCTGATAGCTAAAAGGTGAAGAGATGGAAGAAGTAGAACTATTTGATTCCTTTTTAAAGAAAAAAAATCTTAAATTTACCAAAGAGCGTCAAGCTATTCTTAAAGAAGTGTTTTTGAGACACGATCATTTTGATGCAGATCAACTGCTCAGTGATTTGTATAGTAAAAAAGAACGCGTATCACGAGCAACGGTGTACCGTACGTTAGATTTACTGTTAGAGTCTCAGCTTATTCAAACCATAGATCTGGGGGACAGAGGCCGTTATTTTGAACACATCTATGGTCACGATCATCATGATCATATGATTTGTGTGACCTGTCACAAAGTGATCGAATTCACTAATCTTGAAATTGAAAAATTACAAGATAAAGAATGTGAGAAAGCCAGTTTCAAATTAATATCACATAGTCTAGAGTTGCGTGGTTTGTGCCAAGATTGTCAAACCTCCTAAATATTTGTTGATAGGAGAGCATTTTTTTAATTCCCAATGGACCTCCATGTGTCCTAAGTTATGTTGTTGTTTGTGTGCGAGCAGATAAACAACAACATCCCCATCAACAAGACTAATGTTGCTAAAGTCAAAAAGCAACTTTTAGATCGTCCCCCGTTTCTTTTTGTAACTCTATAAATTTCTTTTTGAGAGATTTTAAAGTGTCAGCATATTTTGCGTCAGCTGCCAGATTTTTCATTTCCTCAGGATCATTTTTCAAATCGAACAACAGTGTTGTGTTGGATTTGGGATAATGAATAAGTTTAAAATCTCCCATAGTGATCATACGTTGTTTGTCGATGTACCCTCCATAGATCGCATCGTATTGCGGTTGGTTTGAGTTTTCTAAAAGTGGGATAAGACTTTTGAACTGAACTTGTTCAGGTTTTTTGATACCCGCCAACTCCAAAGTCGTGGGCATGATATCTTGAAGATAGATGGAGGTGTTGCATCTTTGAGCTTTAATTCCTGGGCCACAAATGACAAAAGGGACGCGCATACTGTGGTCATACATATTTTGCTTACCAATCAAGCCATGATGCCCTACAGAAAGACCATGATCGGCAGTGAACACGATATAGGTGTTGTCATATTTTCCTGAAGCTTTCAAAGCTTCAATAATACGTCTGATTTGATCATCCATGTGGGTGATGATGGCGTAGTATTCCTGACGATTAACCTTAACGGCATGGTGGGTTCTAGGGTAAGGAGCCAACCTTTCATCTCTTAATTTTTTGCCTGCTATTTCTTCGGCATACGGGTATTCAGGCAAAAAACTTTTGGGGATAGAGATGTTTTTTAAGGGATACTTATCCACATATTTTTTGGGTGATTGCCGTGGGTCGTGGGGAGCATTGAAGGCAAGATACATAAAAAAAGGCTTGTCAGATTTTGCAGCTTGTTGGATAAATTTGACAGAATTGTCTCCCAATACTTCACTCCAGTGTTTGCCGCCTTCCCAAAAACCACCAAATTTCGTGTCGTAGGGGCTCCACACATCTTTTTTGCCTTCGATAGGGCGGTTGTAACCTTCATCGGTTTGTCTGGGCATGCCACCGCGTACATTGCCAACAGTTTTAAAAATATTTGTGGCCTTTACTCCTGAGACATGCCACTTGCCAGAAAAATAAGTATCGTATCCGGCTTTGGCCATGAGTTGCGACCACAGTTGACCCGACTCCAATTCTTTTTTCTTGTCGCGCTTATGGGCATTCCACAAAAATTGCCCACAGTTGAGCATGCTTCGGCTAGCGACACAAATGGCCCCGTTCCACCCTCCCTGATTGTAAGTGTGAGAAAAAATGGTTCCTGAATTCATTAACAAATCAATTTGAGGTGTTTGTACTTCCGCGTTACCTAAAGAATTAACGACTTGATAGCTCATGTCGTCTGCAAAAATAAATAAAATATTAGGTTGTTTGTTTTTGAGAATGCTCATACTACTTTGAGATGCTTGATTGACACAGTTGCTGAGTGCAGTTGTCAGGCATAGTAGAATAAATAAAAAAGTATGTCGGGTTATTTTTTTCATATCAATCCTTTAGTATTTAGTAGTCGTTGAGTTGTTGTGCGGTTTCGATAATTTCAGGTATTTGCAACGCAATGAGGGCTTCATGTTCGCTGCCATAGGGAATAAAGCAGTTTTTTGTACCGGCCACTCTGATGGGAGCATCTAGTTTTTCAAACAGAAGGGGATCACTGGCGATACGTCCTGCGAGAATTTGAGAAAATCCTCCATCGACGCGATCTTCATCCACCAGCAGTAATTTCCCTGTATATTCCAAACATTGTGTGATCAACTCCCAATCAATATCGCTGAGAGGTTTGAGAGTTCTTAGGTCAATGACCTGACACTTGATTCCCTTGGCCTCGAGTTGTTTGGCCGCTTTCAAAGACATAGGCACCGTGTTGCCATAGGTGATAATGGTCAAATCGCTGTCTTCTGCGCGGTAGAGTTTACCTTTACCAAAAGGAATTCTAAAATCATCGTCCAAGGGCTCGGTGGTAAACCAATTGTCTTGATCAAAAAGATGTGTTTGGTTGTATAAAGCTTTAGGTTCCGCAAAAATCACAGGATCTTGGCAATACAAAGCGGTACGTAACAATCCTACCGCATCTCGGGCATTGGAAGGTACCACCATGTGGAAGCCTGGCCGGTTGATGCGCGGCCCCATTTCCGCTGTGCTATGCCAAATGGCTCCGGCACCTCCAAGATAACCAAAGCTGGCGATACGTATCACGCAGCTACCAAATTGTTTTTTGTTTGACCTAAAACTTAAGGTGGCCAACTCATCTTCCAGCTGCTGCATGGCAGGGCGAAGATAATCCATAAATTGAATTTCAGGCACGGGGATCAAGCCATTAACCAAGTAACCCACCGCTTTGCCAATAATGGTGGCCTCACAAATGCCTGTGTTATGGCAGCGGTCGCCAAACAAACGCTGTAAATTTTTAGTCACGTTGAACACACCACCTTTTTGAGAAAAGCTGTCATCAAAATTGTCACTGATCATCTCTTTAAGGCTACTGTACTGTTCTTTTTTTATTTTGCCGTTGTCAAGAAGATGAGATAGGGATCTCAAACGATCACTGCCTTTTTCTTTAAGGTACTTGCGCGGCAAATCGGCCACATCTTCCCCAAAACACACAATACGTGAGTCGTTGAGCATGGCTTGAGCCAAGGTGTGGTTGATCGCATTGCCCATACGCAGGGGAAAAGGAGTTTGCCCAAGTTGGCCACATATTTTTTCAAAATCCCTAGCTTTGTTTGGTGTCACATAATGCTGTTGAAATAATTTTTCTGTCGTGTCGTCATTATAATTTTGGATAGCAGACATAATTTCATTGGCATCATCATGAAATTCCATGCCAATGACTTGTCTGGCTTCGTCGGCAATGCGCAGGTAGCATTCTTGTTTCAAGTCATCAATTTCTTTTTGGTTAAAAATGTTATGTTGCAGACAGAGCTCGCTCAAAATAAGGATAGGGTCACGTTTGTCCACATCTTCTTTCGCCACGTATTTCAGACGGTCGTCGGTGGAGCTATGGTTGAAGAGGGCCGAAACGGAAGCGTTGACAACCACAGGTTTTCTATGTGTTCGTACCCAATCAAAGAGTTCTGTAAAAAGTTTGTGACAAGCCACAAAATCAGTACCATCTATTTCTTCCAGTCGAATGGCTTTTTGATTGCGTAGCAGGTAAACACAATCACCATCATAAATCGAATCGTTAAGATCTACAGAAATCCCCATTCCGTCATTTTCAACAATCAAAATACAAGGAGATTGGTCAGTGGCAATATTGTCAATAAATTCCTTAACTTCCCCTTCACGCATGGAGGAGTCGCCTAAGGTGGTGAGCACAATACTATCTGTAGGGAAGGCAAAAGCTTCTTTGGGAATACCATCTTTTTCTAATTTCCAAGAATCTGCAATGCCATAGGCGGTTAACACCTGTGAGCCAGTGGGGGAAGATTGAGTATGGCAACCCAAATCAATATTACCGTAGTGGTTGGTCATGCTGCGCCCACCACCCGTAGGTTCATCACGCACACTCAAAGCCAATTTCAAAGAATCTAAAGTATTAATGCCACGTGCTAAGCCAAAAGCCAAATCCCGATAATAACCCGCAAAAGGATCTTGAATACGGCTACACTGAGCCGCCGCCACTTGAACCGCTTCTTTACCCGCCCCAAAAATACCAAATTTGGCATGTCCCGTTTTCTGCAACATCATGACCCGTTCATCTGTAAGACGCGCCTCAAACATAACTTTCAGGGCATCAAATAGTTGTTGGCGAGTAAGGTTACCAAAAATATTTTTATCCAAAATCACTTCGTTCACAGGATCTCCAGCACATCAGCTCCGACAGTTGAGAGCCATGGCCAAACATTTTACCTTTTTCAGCCATTTTCGTCGCCCAGTAAGAGATAAAGCTCAAAATAACAACAAATCAATCTCAATTGCCATGTTGAATTGTCCTAAGTTCTTTAATAAACTTCACTTAACTAGAAATTTTCCCATTTCCAGTAAAAAAAACAACAATGGCGACATAGCTCAGCCGGTTAGAGCGCAGGCTTCATAAGGCAGAGGTCCCTGGTTCAAGTCCAGGTGTCGCTACCATTTAAACTCTTATAAGACAAACAGTTAGAACGTTTGTCTTTTTTTATGCTCTGTCCGAATTGGTGGACTGTACCTGAGCTGTACCTGACTTAAGACAAACGAGAGTGATTTGTTTAAAGAAAGGAGGCTCTATGAAAACCTGTTATAATTTGTTCTGTGCTTCCGCACACATTCAATCTTTACAGCCAGTTCTTGTCTGTTCTTATGTATTGGCAAGTTCTTTTGGAATTGGAGGCAATTAATTATGTCTATCCAAAAGAAGAAAAATCAAGTTTACAAATATTTCAGAAAAGATAGCTGGCCTGAAGGTCTATATCAGCGAGGCAATATTTTCTGGGTTCGTTGGACACTGGCAGATAATTCTAGGATTCAAAGATCACTCAAGACGGATAGCATCACAGAGGCTAAAGATGAGCTAATCATTATCAAAAGTGGCGCTTTGCTTGGTACGGTTAAAAGACCTTGTAAACAGAGCTTAAAAGAGGTCTTAGAAACGTATTGGAATCTTCAAGGGTGGCGAGATCAGAGTAGCAACAAAACCGAAAAATCTATGATCAATAAAATCGTAGCCCATTCCAAAATTAAAACTTTAGAAGATTTTACTGCTCATAAAGTTACTCAGTATTTAATGTATCGGTTTAATCTTGCAAAAGAGCTTCAAGCGTCTGCTCATAAAAAATTGAAAAAAGCAGAAAAAGAACATAACGCAGAAGACATCAAAGAAGCTCAACAGGTTTTGCAAAGTAATGAAGCAAAATTTGGGCCTGTTTCATATAACGGGTATAGGAAAGCTTGTGTTACCTTCTTTTCAGTCTTGATTAGTAATGATATCTGGCACAAAGAAAATCACATAAGCAATAAGGTCAAGGTCTTGCAAGAGGATGATAAGGAAATCATCTATTTAGAGCGAAAGGAAATTGTGGAACAACTCAGAGGTATAACAGATTTGATTAGCGAAGCTCAAAACAAATATGAGCAAAAGCCATCAAAGTACAATGCTCGAAGGGTCAGAAGGTTAAAGACTTTATTCTCCATTACTGCAACATATCTTCTCAGTGGTCTTAGACGCTCAGAGGGTCTTTGGTTAAGGCGTGAGGATATTGACTTGGATAAGCGGGTCATTCATATTCGCAGTAAAACTATTGATGGAGTTACGTGGAAAGTTAAATCAGGTCGAAGCAAAAAAGTGAAAAGTCGCATTGTGCCTATCTGCGCTTCTTTGTTGCCAATTTTAAAAGAGCAGTTGGAAGACCATGATAATGCATGGGTCTTTCCTTCGCCTGAGGGTTTGCATTGGATGAAGCGTAATTTTAACAGGGCTTTGAGGTCATTATGAGGCGACATGAAAACCGCTCGACCATGATGACCTCTAACAGGCCGATTGAAGAATGGGGAAAGCTTATTGGTGATGTGCCTGCGGCT
>Ga0316192_10000119_pt1 | contig 52899 bp, 41 predicted proteins | sample MerIslwburrow_MG_FD_204931 | JGI IMG/M metagenome (GOLD analysis project Ga0316192, IMG submission 204931) | Coastal sediment microbial communities from Maine, United States - Merrow Island worm burrow | ecosystem: Environmental > Aquatic > Marine > Coastal > Sediment | place: USA: Maine...
GCATTAGGCAGTACGACTCGACGAATAGTCTGCCAGCGGGTGGCCCCCATATTCCAGCAGGCCTCACGAAAGGAGTGGGGTACAGCCTGTAGTGATTCACGGGTGGAGACAATAACGATTGGCAGCGTCATGATGGCCAATGTGAGGCTGGCAGCCAGGATGCTGGTGCCCAAGCCAAAAAAGACCACAAAGGCTCCCACACCAAACAGGGCATGCACAATTGAAGGCACGCCTGCCAGGTTGATGATGGCCAGATTGATCAGCCGAGTAAACCAGTTATCCGGAGCGTATTCACTCAGATAGATGGCAGCGGCAATACCCAGTGGTACTGAAATCAGCAGCGCCACCATAACCAGCCAGACGGTGCCTAGCAGGGCAGGGAAGATGCCGCCCTCAGTCATGCCGTTGGTGGGGTCGGTAAAGAGAAAATCAATGGAGATGACGGAGCCGCCCTTGTAGATCAGCGTGCCTAAAATGATCAGTACAGGCAAGATCAGCAGGCTGGCCATCATGATAAAGAGTATGCGTACCAGCTTCTCGGTACGCTGGTTTTTCTGGTTGAGCTCAGTGGCTGTGAACATAATGGTTACCTAATTAACTTTTCCGGATTCCACGCACGATCAGATCAGCCGTCAGGTTGATTAGAAAGGTGATGAGGAATAGGAAGATGCCAATAGTGAATAGCACCTGGTAGTGATCTGATCCAACCGCTGTTTCGCCCAGTTCAGCAGCGATGGTGGCGGTCAGCGCACGCACAGAGTCGAAGATGCTGCCGGGGATGTTTACGGCATGACCGGTAGCCATCAGCACAGCCATGGTCTCACCAAAGCCCCGTCCGACACCCAATAGTATTGCGCCCAGTAGGCCGTTTTTAGCCGCAGGCAGTACGGTTTTGAAGATCACCTGCCAGCGGGTGGCACCCATAGCTTCGGCTGCTTCACGGTAGCGGTCTGGTACGGCTTTTAGGGCATCCTCTGCGATAGAGGTCATGATTGGTGCGGCCATCAATCCTAAGATGATGCCGGCATTGAGTACGGTTAAGCCCACGGGTACATCGAACACTTCGATGATCAGCGGGTTCATGATGGTCAGGCCGATGAAGCCCCAGACCACAGAAGGGATGGCAGCCAGTAGCTCAACCAAAATCTTCAGCCACTCGCGGGTTTTGCCGGTGGCAAACTCAGCGATGTAGATGGCGGTACCCAGTGAGAAGGGAATGGCTATCAACATGGCCAAACCGGTAACACTGGCGGTGCCGGCCATCAGGGCCAGGATGCCATATTCGGGGGCATCTTCGTCGCTGGGTTCCCAGTAGGGTGAGCCAAAGAACTCTTGGAAGTCGAGTGTTTCAATCAGGAAGCCAATTCCCTCTTTGGTAATAAAGAGGAAGATGCCAACAATGAATACGATAGCGGAGATGCCACCCATGAAGACCAAAACCTGGACAGCCTTGTCGATGTACCAATCCAGGTTGCGCTGGTCAAACGCCCGCATGTGATTGGAATTAGCACCGGACATCTTATGAAGCTCCTGTGCCACGTAGTGTCTGCATGAGATCCTGCGCACGTACCGCGATCTCACGGTAGATTGCTTCCTGCTGTTGATTAGTCTGTTCTGGGGTTAGTCCTGTGGGCAGTGTGCCAACATCCCACTCCATTGCAACGGTGTGAAAGGGGATCTCTGGGATATAGTTTTTCACAGCACCTTGCAGGCTGACGATGACATGCAGTTCACTCAGCTCACTGGCAGTCATATCCAGTTGTTTAGGGTGAATCTCATTGAATTCAAAACCGCGAGCCTGCATAAATTCAGCGATGCTGGGGTTAAGTTCTGTGCTGGCATAGCGTCCTGCGCTGGTGTAGTGACCGCTATTGGGAAAATTGCGCCGTGCAATGGCTTCAGCCATTTGACTCAGGCCGTTGTTACCTTCATCCAGAAAAAGAATGTGATAAACCTTGGGAGTCTTGGTTTCACCGGTTACGGCGAAGATGGTCTCTTCGCAGATATTTTTGGCCTGTGCGGCAACACGTTCCAGTCGGTGAAAGACATTGAATAACCGCATGAGGTCTTTGAGATCAAAGCCGCTCTCCTCAGATGTCAGATCGGAAAAGGTTGAGCTAAAGGCATGATTGATCTGTGCTGCCATTCCCTTTGTAGCCTTGGCAGCTTCGGCATTTCCATCTTTGAAGGCTGTTGTGGCCAGAGAGAGCATGTGGCGTGACTCTTCAGATATGAGTTCCAATTTGTCGGCAAGCACACCCTGTGGTGGCTGTGACATCTGTACAGATTCACGGCAGATAGTAACGGCATAATCGCCAATACGTTCCAGCTCAATATTGGTGCGGATAATGGAGGAGATCAGCCTCAGGTGCCCGGCACTGGGTAGGTGCAGTGCAATAAAACTGTGACACAGCTGGTCGATCTGACGCACCCGCCGATTGATGGGGAGATCGCCAAGAATGGTGGCATAGGCCATTTTATGGTTGCCAGAGAGTAGTGCATGCATAGCATCTCTCAGCCCAATTTCGACCCGATCGGCCACTTCAGCCACCTGTTTCCTGATTTGGTTTAGATCCTGCTCCAGGCGTTGTTCGTAATGGCTCATTTTGACTCCCAGTTTTAAATGATTGCGGCCTGAGTAGGGGAATCCCCTCTCAGGCCGTCTTTAATGTGAAATGTGTTACTTGCAGCTTACTTTGCTGATGGGGGCATAACCTTTCTTCAGAATAATGCACTGGCCAATATCGCTACGAATCCAATCCAGATAACCCTTGATCTCACCCTTTGGCTCACCATTGGTATACATGAAGAGTGGACGGGCAATGGGATAGCTGCCATCACTGGCGGTTGCTACGCTGGGCTTAACACAGGCGGCACCTTTGCTTGAGATACAGGCCAGCGTGACGTGATCAGTAGCATAAGCCAGGCCACTGTAGCCGATGGCGCAAGGGGTCTTTTCAACTAAATCCACCACATCCTTTGATCCGTGCATGTCCAGTGTGCCCATGCGGTATTTACCTTTCTTACCCAGTACGGCCTTCTTGAAATAGACGTAGGTGCCAGAGTTGTTCTGACGGCTGACTACAACAATCTTCTGTCCCTTACAACCAGGAACCTCAATGCCGAGATCAGTCCATTTTTTGGCTTTACCCTTACGACCATAGATGTCAGCAACTTGGGCGATAGTAAGGGTTTTTGCAGGATTTTTAGGGTGAAGGAAGACGGCCAGAGCATCATACCCAACGATATGTTCTACAGGGTTCTGCCCCTGCTTCTTGGCTAGCTTCTGCTCTTTCTTCTTCATCTGACGGCTGGCATTGGCGATATCAACAGTGCCGTTGATCATGGCGGCGATGCCTGTGCCAGAACCGCCACCAGAAACGGCAACAGCCACTTCAGGGTTTACATCACGATACTGCTCAGCCCAGGCTTGGGCAACGTTGACCAGGGTGTCAGAGCCCTTATTTTGAATGAGTGTGCGAGCCTCGGCATTCAGTGTAAGTAGAGCGCAGCTGATGGTGGCTGCGGTAATAACTGCGTTTAATTTCATCTCTCGATTTACCTTTATATGTGTCGGTCTCATGACCAGCTGATCTATGGTTTATGCATTTAGTAAGATAAATCTTAGTAAAGAAAGATGACGTGAAAATGACAGAAATATTACAGTTTTGTTACAGTGCCATAGTGCCTATATCAAAGGGAATGAATTTTATTGCATGCAATAAAAAACCCTAGAGCAACCAATTGGCTGCTCTAGGGTTTTTAGGTGATGATTTTGCTTAAATATTTACGCAGTTATTAGTGCCTTGTTTTTTCTTTTTAGCCCCAATAATGCAATCAGCCCAGAACCAAATAGCCATACGGCAGCAGGAACAGGAACAGGGGATGTATCAAACCCTACTTCATTCACGCTGACGTAGCTGGTGCCGTAAGTATTAGCTACTTGGAGTTGTATATCTGTAACATTGCTGAATAGAAAGCCAGAAAACACTTCGGCTGCATAACTGGGTTGGTTGTTTGGAAGTGCAGATGCAGTTAATGTGCCTGTTGAGCCTAATGATGTTGCGCCACTAAAGAACTCAAGGGTGAAATCTTTTATCCCATAACCGTTATAGGTATTACTGCCACCATTCCATAGATAGAATGCGCCGACATCAATAGCACTGTTGAAACCGTAGTTAACAGTAGCGCTGGTGCCGGGCTGAGAGAAGTATGATTGAGTTAGAGAGGGGTAGTTCATTACGCCTGTTTCGTTGTGTACATCTAATCCTGAACCATTGATCGTGTCGTTGACATCGTAGCCACTCAAGGTTCCGCCTGCTAACACTGTAGCGCTGTCAGGGGCAACAAATGCAGCGCTAGCAGCTCCAGAAAACCAGAATCCAAGTACTAATCCAGATATAAGTAGTTTTTTCATTTATATGCTCTCCGACCCTTATTAATAGAGATAGTAGACTTGTAGATAAGGGTTCCTTCGACGAGCCTGAATACCGGTGTTATTTGGTTGGTAATAATTGCTGTGCAGCGAGTCTGTTATGCTGCTGACGTGCGGCCATTTTACCACTGAAAAAAGCGGGTTTACGAATTAAAAGCATATAAATGCGGCCCAAAAAGGCCCCAAGAGAGGCCGCAATTAGTAGAGTGGTAGTTTGTACTGCTTGGGTGAGAGCTGCTTATGCGGCAGTAGGAAGGGAGGTTGTTGCGTGAATGCTACGCTGTAAATTGCGGAATGTTTGGTAAGCATCTGTCTCTAGCTTGTGAAAGCCAACATAGATACCTTGAGAGCAGTCATCCATCACCACAGCTGGAATGTTGTAGCTGTTTCGGCCAATGGAAAATTGCAGCTCAATGTTGGTGTTGAGTGGAATGCTTAACAGGTGTGCGTTTAAAAACATGCCATCTTTAGCGATCTGTTCTGCTGTGGCCTGAAAACTGCGCCGACCACGATAACGGATCAGGACATCTATTGTAGGTCTAGGTTGTGGTTTATTGCATTTGAACATCGTTATTGTCTCCTTTGATTTCATTGTGTTCGCATGCAATGTTAGATTGGATAAATGACAGCCAGATGTAACTTTATTGATAATATTGTTACATCAATAACTGACATGATTATGTAATAAATCTTGAGTATGATTGTTGCTGATGCAACGCTTGTTTATGCAGGTGTATGGGTGTGGTGGTAAAAAGTTGAGTGGAGGGGGATAGGTATAAGTTGCGGTCTGGCTAGCTTTCTGCTGAAAAGCGGTATCCACTGCCACGCACGGTCTGCAGTAATATGTCATGACCGCTCGGCTCCAGTGCTTTGCGTAGACGTCTGATGTGAACATCCACGGTGCGTTCTTCAACATAAACATTAGCACCCCAGACTTGATCAAGTAGTTGGGTGCGACTGTAGACACGTTCGGTGTGAGTCATAAAGAAGTGCAGCAGGCGAAACTCAGTAGGGCCAAGGTCTACTGTTTTTTTATTGGCCAGCACGCGGTGAGTAGCCGGGTCTAATGACAACCCTTTGATCTCAATTTTTTCAGCAGTATCGATTACTGTAGTGCGGCGTAAGATGATACGTATGCGGGCTATTAGCTCCCGTGTTGAAAAAGGTTTGGTGATGTAGTCATCTGCACCACTTTCCAGCCCTTGTACCTTGTCATCCTCTTCGCCTCGTGCAGTGAGCATGATGATAGGGATATCTGCTGTTTCGGGTTTACATTTGAGTTGGCGGGCAAATTCAACCCCGCTTTTACCGGGTAGCATCCAATCCAGCAGGACCAGATTGGGTGGGTTTTGTGTGATCATCCGTTCAGCTGCGATGGTTTCTACGGCCTCTTGCACATTAAAATCATGTTGCTGGAGTGCAAAACGCAGCATCTCTCTTACGGCAGATTCATCTTCAACTATAAGGATGGTGGGTGAGCTCATGTTTCAAATGTTTTATCCAAGAATGACAACATGCTTATTAGACTCTAGTTATGTTTCAGATATATGACAATGGTAACTAATGGGTGTTATGACCTATCATGAGGGATGGGTTGTCTATCAACCTGCAATCGATATAATTTAAAAGAGTTATCATAAATAGAGCAGATACTTGCCTAAACCAATCCAAACCGAACTAACCCGTTTAGCCATTACTCTTGTGGTTGCTGTGGTTGTTGGTATCTTAAGTAATCAACTCATTTTGATGCTGTTGTTGGGTATCAGTGGCTTTTTTTCTTGGCATGCGATCCAACTACTAAAACTATATTATCGATTCAAAGAGAACCGTAGCTTTCCAGCCAGCAGCTCTAATACGATCTGGACATATATTGATGAGCATATCAGAATGCTGCAAATCAAAAGCCAAAAGCGCAAACGGCGTCTAAGTCGTTATTTTAGCCGTTTTCGTGAAGCTGCTACTGCACTGCCAGATGCCACCATCATCCTTGAGCGGCAAAGTAATATCAGTTGGTGTAACCCTGCCAGTAGTACACTGCTTGGATTGGCCTGGCCTGAGGTTGCAGGAAAAAACTTCGCACAGCTCATGCAGCATCCCATATTGTCAGAGTACCTGATCCATGGTGATCATAGTTGCCCGCTTGAGTTCTCTTCACATATAGATAAAACCAAAGTACTAAGCTTGTTTATTACCCCTTTTGGAAAAAAACGGAGCCAACAGTTAGTTGTGGTGAGAGATATCACACGGCTCTACCACTTGGATCATGCTCGGCGTGATTTTATTGCTAATGTCTCACATGAACTACGTACTCCATTAACTGTTATCTCCGGTTTTCTTGAAACCATGGAGGATGCGCATATGGAGAAAGGAGCTGAATTCATACCCTTGATGCGACAACAGGCTGTACGGATGGATGACACTATCAGTGATCTATTGGTGCTCTCCCGTTTGGAGATGGATGATAAAGAACCAGTAGCAGAGCCTGTCGATGTGGCTGCCCTGTTGGGCAATATTGCAGATGAAGCAAAGGCATTGAGTGGTAACGCGGAACACCAGATATGCCTCAATGCTGATCCCACCTTATTACTCCAGGGAGATAAAAAAGAGCTTCAGAGCGCCTTCTCCAATCTAATATTTAATGCTGTGCGGCATACACCGGATAAAACACATATTCAGATCAATTGGGCTGTTGATGGCAAAGGAGCTAAATTCTCTGTGACCGATACGGGGGAGGGCATTCCAGCACGGCATATCCCAAGGCTTACTGAACGCTTTTATCGGATTGATGCCGCCCGCTCGCGCGATTCTGGCGGAACCGGGCTCGGTCTGGCGATTGTGAAACACATTTTACAGCGTTATGGCAGCAAGTTAGATATCAGTAGCCAGGAGGGTAAAGGTAGTTGCTTTTCCTGCCGATTCCCCAAAGTTCGAGTTGTGCATCAGAGATAAATACTGATTCATCACCGCGGAAGCATCGTGCTAGCGATGATGATGCGTGGCGTTTTATTTTCTGCGCAGCGGGCAGTTACGGTTATCGTAGCTATCGCCAAGCTTGCTCCAGGCATACTCCAGGGCAAATTTAATACGTGGGAAAATACGCTCGTCCCCCAAGTGCTCCATGAGACCGTTGTTGTATCGTAATGTGTCGATGATCTGCTTCTTAGAGCGGGCCATCAGTACTTCAATGCCTGCATCACGCAGTCTTCTAATTAAGTGATACAGAGTCTCTTCACCGGTGGCATCAATCTGGGTTATGCCCCCACCATCAATAATAATAAAGCGTAGCTTGGGGTTGGCCGCTTCAACGGCCAGCACCTGGTTTTCAAAAAAACCTGCGTTGGCGAAATAAAGTGCACCATCAAAACGGATGATTGAGATTTGTTCGCTGGTAGGCAGGTCGTAGATCTCTACATCACGCAGGGTGCCGTCACTGTATCGTGACAGAGTGGAGAAACGCGGACGCATGGTGCGGTAGAGAAATAGAATCAAGGAGAGTCCTACGCCAACCATGATGCCGTAATCCAGGTGTGGAGCCAGTAGCAGGGTTAGAATAAAAGTGACCAGCGCTACGATGCCGTCATGTCGTTGTACTTTCCAGATATGCAGAAAAGGGCTGATTGTGATCAGCCGGATCACAGCCATTACGATAACAACGGCGAGGGTGGCCTGTGGCAGGTGGTAAAGGTAGGGCGTGAGCCACAGCAGCGTGGTCGCCACAACAACACCGGCAACAATAGAAGATAGGCCGGTAACCGCCCCCGCATTGATATTGACAGCCGAGCGTGAAAAAGAGCCGGATACTGGGTAGCCGGAGGATAAACCAGAGACTATGTTGCCCAGCCCCTGACCTATAAGCTCTTGGTTGGCATCAAGGCGTTGCCGTGTGCTGGTAGCCATTGCCTTGGCGATTGATATGGCTTCCATAAAGCCAACCAGGGCAATCACAACAGCCGAAGATAATAGTTGGCCAATAATGTCCCAATCCAATGTGGGCAGTGAAAATTCAGGCAGCCCCGCTGGAATGATGCCGATCACCTGTCCGCCAGCTTCTGCAAATCCAGTCAGTACCGATATGGCTGTTGTAACTGCAACGGCAACTAATACGGAAGGGATTTGAGGCGCATATTTAATCAGTCCAAACATGATGGCGAAGGCCAGTAGAGCCATGGCCAATGTTGGACCGTGAGTATGTGTCAGTGCAGCAAGCAGTATGTTCCAGATGGTTTCGTAATGCTGCGTTCCGTTTGCAACAGTGACCCCAAATATTTTGCCAAGTTGGGAACTGGCAATAATAAGCGCAGCAGCATTGGTAAAACCCAAAATGACGGGATGGGAGAGTAGATCGACCAGTACCCCTAGGCGTAGCAACCCCAAAGCCAATTGAAATAATCCGATGAGTAGAGCAAGCAGGACGGCATAGGCGAGAAACCCCTCACTGCCGATGCTGGCCAGAGGCTCCAATGCGGTAGCTGTCATGAGAGAGACAACGGCAACTGGGCCGGTGGTCAGTTGGTGGGAGGAGCCAAATAGCGCGGCGATAATAGGCGGCCATAAGGCTGCGTAAAGCCCAAAATAAGGGGGCAGCCCAGCAAGCTGTGCGTAGGCCATTGATTGAGGAATTAGCACCAGGGCGACAGTGATCCCGGCGATAATGTCCGCACGAAGATGAGCTATCTGGCGTAGTTCTCCAATCCAGGAGAGAAATGGGAGCAGGCGCTGCCAGGTAGGCTGTGTTGAAGCTTTCCACATTGCTGTCAGTTATTCCAAGTTCTACTTTGTTTAATTTGTATAAAGGCTAATGGGGACATTATCTTCAAATTATTGTATTCTCCGCGGTCGTTTGTGCGATGCGGATACGGGTCGCCATTCTAATATGACATACAGGTCTAGGTATATCCTTGGCTTATGCGAAAAAGGAATAAGACAGTGATGAAATTACTTACATTCTGCCTCTTGGTGTTCCCCGGCTTTGCTTTGGCTTCTGAAGGGGGAGGGCATGCCCTTAACCTTACAGACCATTGGGCTGGTTTTACTGCCCTTGGCATATTTGCTGTGGCCTATCTCTTTGTGATGGCAGAAGAGTTTACCCACTTACGTAAATCAAAGCCGGTTATCCTGGCTGCAGGTATCATCTGGGCGCTGATTGCCATGGTGATTTCAGGAATGCCGGAAGTGCCTGCTCATGCTGCAGAAGTGGCTGTGCGGCACAATCTGTTGGAATATGCAGAACTGATGCTGTTCCTGCTGGTAGCGATGACCTATATCAACGCGATGGAAGAGCGTCAGGTATTCGATGCGCTGCGTGCCTGGCTGGTGCGTAAAGGGTTTGGCTTTAGGCAGCTCTTTTGGATTACCGGTGTCCTGTCGTTCTTTATCTCTCCAGTAGCAGATAACCTGACAACAGCTCTTTTGATGTGTGCAGTGGTGCTGGCTGTTGGCAGCTCAAACGCAAAGTTTGTCGGCATTGCCTGTATCAATATTGTAGTCGCCGCTAATGCAGGCGGCGCCTTTAGCCCATTTGGTGATATCACCACACTGATGGTCTGGCAAAAAGCCATTGAGACCCCACAGGGCGCAGTGGCATTTGGTACCTTCTTCTATCTGTTTGTCCCATCAGTGGTCAACTGGCTGATACCTGCAGCGATTATGCACTTTGCAGTACCGAATGAGCATCCACCGGCATCTGATGAGATGGTGGAGATGCGACGCGGTGCAAAGCGGATTATTATCTTTTTTCTGCTGACCATTGTTACCGCAGTCTCCTTTCATAACTTCCTGCATCTGCCCCCTGTTATTGGTATGTTGACCGGCTTGGCCTATCTGCAGATCTTCGGTTTCTATTTGAAGAAAACAGTGCATAAATGTCATTCTACAAAACCGGACGATGCCGAGCATGATGGACAGATGGGTGATGTAGTCGCCTTTGATGTATTTAACAAGGTAGCGCGTGCTGAGTGGGATACCCTGCTGTTCTTCTATGGTGTTGTAGTCTGTGTGGGTGGTCTGGGTTTTCTTGGTTATCTTAGTGTGGCTTCAGAGGTGATGTACCTGGATTGGGGGCCAACTCAAGCTAACGTAATGGTGGGTGTGCTCTCAGCTATCGTTGATAATATCCCTGTGATGTTTGCTGTGCTAACCATGCAGCCTGATATGAGCATGGGGCAGTGGTTGCTGGTAACACTAACAGCCGGTGTAGGAGGTAGCATGCTCTCTATTGGCTCTGCAGCAGGTGTGGCGTTGATGGGGCAAGCGCGTGGCCAATACACATTCTTTGGGCACCTAAAATGGACGCCAGTGATTGCATTGGGCTACGGTGCCAGTATTGTGGTTCACCAATGGATTAATAGCAGTATGTTTTAGCTTATTTTTGCATGATTTGAGCGTTAAACAAAAGGGCCGCAATAAATGCGGCCCTTTTTGTTTTCTAGCTTATGGCTGAGATTGTGATTTAAGCAATTAGAGTGCTTATGAGTAGGCGGATCTAATGCTTTTTTCTGTCTTATCGCCAATGATTTCCAGTATGGATTTACGGATGCCATCAACATCCAGGCCGCATTGCTGTAGCTGCTCTGCGGGCTGTCCATGTTCAATATAACAATCAGGGAGTCCAAGGTTGATGATGGGGATTACTTTGTGGTTCTGAGCCAGTAGCTCGTTTACTGCGGAGCCTGCGCCACCCTGAATCATATTCTCTTCAATAGTTACCAGCAGCTCATGTTGTTCGGCCAGTTGCAGGATAAGCTCTTTATCCAGCGGCTTTACAAAGCGCATATTGGCAACAGTGAGATCCAGCTCTTCGCCCACCTCTAATGCAGGTGTCAGCATGCTGCCAAATGCGAGAATTGCAACGCGTCTGCCCTGGCGGCGTAGCGCAGCTTTTCCGATAGGGAGGGTTGAGCATGACTCTTCAATAGCGGTGCCAGGGCCGCTGCCGCGTGGGTAGCGCACCATGGTTGGGCCTTCATATTCGTAGGCTGTTTGCAGCATCTGGTTGCACTCATTTTCATCAGCAGGAGCCATGATGACCATATTAGGTAGAGTGCGAACATAGCTGAGATCAAAGCTGCCGGCGTGTGTAGCGCCATCTGCGCCCACTAGTCCAGCGCGATCCACGGCCAGGGTTACATCTAAGTTCTGTAGTGAGATGTCATGCGCCAACTGGTCGTATCCACGCTGTAGAAAGGTGGAGTAGATTGCAACTACAGGCTTTAGTCCGCCACAGGCCATGCCGGCAGCGAAGGTCATGGCATGTTGCTCAGCGATGCCAACATCAAAAAAGCGCTCAGGAAACTGTTGCGAGAAACTGACCATGCCCGACCCTTCACACATGGCAGGAGTGACGGCAACCAGTCGATTGTCTTTTTCAGCGGTTTTGCACAACCACTCTCCGAAGATCTGAGTGTAAGTTTGACCGCCTTTCTTCTTGGTCATCTCACCAGTGGATGGATTGAAAGGGGTAACACCGTGGTAGACGCAGGGATCCTCTTCAGCTGGCTCATAGCCTTGCCCTTTTTTGGTCACAACATGCAGCAGGCGCGGGCCTGTCATAGCTTTCATGTTGCGTAGGGTGGTTACCAGCGTAGGGAGGTCATGTCCATCGATTGGGCCAATGTAATTAAAGCCCAGCTCCTCAAAGAGAGTGGAGGGCATAACCATGCCTTTCATGTGTTCTTCTGCGCGCTCCATCAGTTCACTGATGCTGGGCATGTGCTTAAGCGCATTCATGCCACTTTCGCGTACCCGGGTGTAGAACTTTCCTGAAAGCAGGCGTGCCAAGTGGTTGCTGACGGCTCCTACAGGTTGAGAGATGGACATCTCGTTGTCATTGAGAATAACTAATAGATCAAGATCCAGAGCACCCGCATGGTTCATTGCCTCAAAGGCCATGCCGCCGCTCATGGCACCATCGCCAATAACGGCAATGATCTCGCGTTGTTCGCCTTTTTGTTTGGCTGCAGCGGCCATGCCCAGTGCGGCACTAATGGATGTGCTTGAGTGGCCTGCGCCAAAGGCATCATGGCTGCTTTCACAGCGACGGGGGAAGCCGGATATGCCGTCTTTTTGGCGTAGCGTATGCATTTGATCCCGACGACCTGTCAGGATTTTATGTGGGTAGGCCTGGTGTCCGACATCCCATATAAACTGGTCTTCTGGGGTGTTGAATACATGATGCATGGCGATGGTCAGATCCACAACGCCTAGGCCAGCAGCCAAATGTCCGCCCGTTCGGGATACAGTATCGACAAGAAATCGCCGTAACTCATCAGCAAGCTGAGCCAGCATTGCTCCAGTGAGCTGTTGCACGTCAGCTGGAGTATTAACTTGAGCGAGCAGGGGGTAGTCCGTTAAAGGGACGGCTGTATCAGTTTCGTTGGAACGGGACATCTTGGGAATCAAATCATTTTTTGCCAGGCGGAACGTTGTAGTCTACCTTATTTCGGCTGTTTGTGCTCAATTAAACCCTTGAGTTACATCTAAGTGGTTGAATATATAAAGCTATGTTTTGTCAATGTGATTCGGGTAGTGCGGATAAGTTATTGCTGAGTACAAAATCATGGAATGCCTGAGCGGCGGGAGATAGCCGCTTTCCGCGGGGGTAGACAATGTGCCAGGTGCGCATGATGGGGAAATCTTCTACATCCAGTATCTTAAGCCGTCCGGTCTCAACTTCAAGCTCAATAGTGTGTTTGGAGACAACAGCTAACCCCATGCCTGCTCGAACAGCCTGCTTGATTGCGGTGTTTTGGCTCATTGCCATGCCTGTTTTGTAGCGTATTTTCTTCTCCTGAAAAAAACGTTCCATTGCCAGACGCGTGCCAGAGCCTGGCTCGCGTATGAGAAAGGTCTCTTTGGTGAGTTGTTGTAGTGGGATTTGATGTTCCTTGGCCAAAGGATGGTCTGGAGGTGCAATAACGACAAGAGGGTTCTCCATAAAGGGTGTGGCTTCCAGATCCATCTTGCCTGGCGGTTGCCCCATAAGAATGATGTCTCTTTCATTGGCGGCCAGGCGTTTTTTAAGGGTTTCCCTGTTGGTGACTTCCAGTGTCAGGTCAATATTGGGGTATTGGTGGCTAAAGGCGGCTAATAGCCGGGGAGCAAAATAGTTGATCGTGCTGGCTACTGCGATATCAAGGCGTCCTCCGCTAAGTCCCTGCATGGATTCCAGTACATCTTCCATCTCTTTGAGTTGCTGGAAGGTGGTGTGGCTGTAGTGTTGTACCTCTTTACCTGCCTGGGTCAGGTGGATTTTTTTCCCGATCTGCTCAAATAGCGGCATGCCGATATGCTCTTCCAGTTGCTTGACCTGGATGGAGACGGCGGGTTGGCTGAGAAATAACTCTTCGGCAGCGCGCGTGTAGCTTGAGTGTTTGGCTACAGATGAGAAGACCTTGAGTTGTCGTAGAGTAAATTTCACGTGGTAGCCCCGCTTTATTGTATATACGATTGTATATCATAATTATTGTTATATTTTACTTTTACTTATGCTTCGTTTTGCTTATATTTACACCCGTAGACGAAATATGTTTGATTCTTATCTTTGCAGAACAGGCCAAACATATGAAGTTTCCCCCGCATGAAGTAATCCTCCTTATTTTTACTTCAGCTTTTTATGGGCTCCACCCCCTGGAGCCCATTTTTTTTGTCTTGATTTCAGCTTTTAGCAATTAATGCTGCGAGTGTCCATGTTTTCATCATGTTTTTTATTGGCCAACCTGAATTGCTCTGATGCGAGTGAGCTGGCTGGTATCTAGTAATTGTATTTTTGGTGGGGCTTGGAAAGTGTTGGGATCAGCAGCTAAAGGCGGGCAAAAATAGTAAAGAGCTGCTGGTTGAATAGCAATGTCGGTGTGCTTTTCCTAACTGGGTTTGCGTTGCTAGCCCCTAAAGGTGGTGGGTTCTGCTATACTCCACTCCATTGTGTTTGGTTGATGTGATTTTTTACATCATCTCCCGTCGTGATATCTCTCCATCTTTCAATCTAAGAGACCGGCCCAGACAAATTATTTTGGGTGTTCCATTCAGGAGTTTGCATTAATGTCATTTGATTCACTCGGCTTGTCAGCCGAATTATGCCGTGCTGTCGTAGAGCAGGGCTATACCGAACCAACACCGGTTCAACGCCAGGCTATTCCCACAATACTTGAGGGAAAAGATGTTATGGCAGGTGCCCAGACCGGTACTGGGAAAACAGCAGGATTCACCTTGCCGCTATTGCAGCGCTTAAGTGAACGGCAGATAAACGGGCATCGCCCAGTTCGTGCTCTTGTGCTGACTCCAACGCGTGAGCTTGCTGCGCAAGTGGGTGCAAGTGTTGATTGCTACGGTAAGCACTTACCGCTGAAGTCTGCGGTGATCTTTGGTGGTGTGAAGATAAATCCACAGATTGAGAAGCTGCGTCATGGGGTTGATATCCTAGTGGCTACACCAGGGCGACTGCTTGATCACATCTCCCAAAAAACGCTGGATCTTTCCAAAATTGAAATCCTGGTTTTGGATGAAGCAGATCGTATGCTGGATATGGGGTTTATTCGTGATATTCGAAGGATATTAGCGCTGCTTCCTAATGATCGTCAAAACCTGCTCTTCTCAGCAACATTTTCTGGCGAGATTAAAAAACTGGCGGACAGTCTGCTGAAAAAACCTGTGCTCATTGAAGTGGCGCGGCGCAACATGGCTGCTGATAGTGTTGATCAGATTGTTCATGCAGTGGATCGCAAGCGTAAGCGCGAGCTGCTCTCGTTTCTAATTGGTTCTCAGAATTGGAAGCAGGTTTTGGTGTTTACCCGCACCAAGCATGGTGCTAATAAACTTGCCCAGCAGCTGGAGCGTGATGGTCTGAGTGCCGCAGCCATCCACGGCAATAAAAGCCAGGGGGCGCGTACAAAAGCGCTGGCAAATTTTAAGCAAGGCGAGGTTCAGGTGCTGGTGGCTACGGATATTGCAGCACGCGGGCTGGATATCGATCAATTGCCGCACGTGGTGAATTTTGAGCTGCCAAATGTGCCTGAGGATTATGTTCATCGCATTGGCCGCACTGGTCGTGCTGGTAATGAGGGTGAGGCTGTCTCGCTGGTTTGTGTGGATGAGCTCAAGTTGTTGCGTGACATTGAGCGGCTGATTAAACGAGAGATACCAAAGGTTGTGGTGTCTGGTTATGAACCTGACCCTACTATTAAAGCTGAGCCTATTGGCAGCAAGCGACAAGGGGTAAATCAGCGTCATGGCAGGGGGGGTAACGCCCATGGAAATAATGCTGGTGCTTCTCATGCGCAGCGAAAACCCAGCCGCAAACCATCTGGAGCTAAAAAGGCATCAGCTGGTGATGGGGCGTCTGCAGCGAGTGGTGCGGCAAAGCCTCATTCCAGGCGAAAACCAGGAAAGCCCCAAGCAACCTCTCAGCGGCGACAGGTGCCTTCCTCTCAAAGAGGTGAGCGGCCATCGCTTCTCGGTGGAAAAAGATAGCGTTTTCAATCAAGAATAATTTCCACTATTGAGGTTTTTAGCTATAATGCCGGGTTTTGCTAAGCTAGACGTTTGAGTTGCTGCAACTTTAGATATTGCAGCTTCACTTGGCTTTGAGCTGTCACAAGCATCTGACTGATTTTATCATCCAAACCACAGGCTGTTGGTCTGTGTGTCTGTTAGGTTGAAATGAGTGAGGTCTGTGTGAATGGGGCTCTAGGCTCCGATTAACCAGGCCACCTAAGAGCATTCAAGGATGGCTGCCAGATTTTTTTGCCTAACATTTAGAGACAACTATGAAAGACCTATCGCGCTACCGAAATATCGGCATCTTCGCTCATGTGGATGCAGGTAAAACTACCACTACCGAGCGAATTCTAAAATTGACCGGTAAGATTCATAAGATTGGTGAAGTGCACGATGGTGCAGCCACCACCGACTTCATGGATCAGGAGCAGGAGCGTGGTATCACCATTCAGTCCGCTGCAACCTCATGTGAGTGGAATGATCACCGTTTAAACATTATCGATACCCCAGGACACGTTGACTTCACCATCGAAGTATATCGTTCCCTGAAAGTGCTCGATGGCGGCGTAGGCGTATTCTGTGGCTCTGGTGGTGTTGAGCCTCAGTCTGAGACCAACTGGCGCTATGCTAACGAATCAGAAGTTTCCCGTATCATCTTTGTTAACAAGCTTGATCGTCTGGGTGCTGACTTCTATCGCGTCACCAAGCAGGTTGAAGATGTGCTGGGAGCCAACCCACTGGTTATGACGCTGCCAATCGGCACCGAAGATGACTTTGTTGGTGTTGTCGACCTGCTTACTCGCAAAGCTTGGGTATGGGATGATTCTGGTGACCCACTGAATTATGAGATCCAGGATGTGCCAGCCGACATGGCTGACGATGTCGAGACCTGGCGTGAACAGCTGATCGAGACTGCTGTTGAGCAGGATGACGATGCCATGGAGAAATATCTGGACGGTGAAGAGCCAGATATGGAGACGCTTAAAGCCTGCATTCGTAAGGGCACCATCGCCCTGGACTTCTTTCCTACCTACTGCGGTTCAGCCTTCAAGAACAAAGGCGTGCAGCTGGTACTGAACGCTGTTGTTGACTACCTACCAGCCCCAACTGAGGTTAAGCCTCAACCCGAGGTTGATCCAGAAGGCAACCCAACGGGTGAAATGGCTGAGATCGATCCTGATAAGCCACTGCGCGCATTGGCTTTCAAGATTATGGATGACCGTTACGGTGCACTGACCTTTATCCGCATCTACTCTGGAACCCTGGGCAAGGGTACCACCGTACTCAACACCTTCACCGGCAAGACAGAGCGCATTGGTCGTATTGTTGAGATGCACGCTGAAGAGCGTATTGAGCTGGATTCAGCCCAGGCTGGCGACATCGTAGCTGTGCTGGGCATGAAGAATGTTCGTACTGGCCACACCTTGTGTGATCCTAAATTCCCAGCCACTCTAGAGCCAATGGTCTTTCCTGATCCTGTGATCTCTGTCGCCATCTCACCAAAGGATAAAGGCGGCTCTGAGAAGATGGGTGTTGCACTGAACAAGATGACGCAGGAAGATCCTTCATTCCGCGTTGAAACCGACGAAGAGAGTGGTGAAACCATCCTAAAAGGTATGGGCGAGCTGCATCTCGATATCAAGGTCGACATCCTCAAGCGTACCCATGGTGTTGAGGTTGAAGTAGGCAAGCCACAAGTAGCCTACCGCGAAACCATCACCAAGCTCGTTGAAGATAGCTACACTCACAAGAAGCAGTCTGGTGGTTCTGGTCAATTTGGTAAGATTGACTACATTGTTGAGCCAGGCGAAACTGGCAGCGGTTATGTATTTGAATCCAAAGTTACCGGCGGTAACGTGCCTAGAGAGTTCTGGCCTGCTGTAGAGAAGGGCTTTAGAATGAGCCTAGATCAAGGTGTGCTAGCTGGCTTCCCTTGTCTTGACCTCAAGGTTACCCTGGTAGACGGTTCCTTCCACGCTGTTGACTCCTCTGCGATTGCCTTTGAGATTGCCGCTAAGGGTGCCTATCGTCAGTCTATTCCAAAGGCAGGTCCTCAGCTGATCGAACCCATCATGAAGGTGGATGTATTCACACCTGAAGATCACGTAGGTGATGTGATTGGTGACCTCAATCGTCGCCGTGGCATGATCAAATCTCAGGAGGCTGGTGTAACAGCTGTTCGCATTAAGTCTGATGTTCCACTAAGCGAGATGTTTGGTTACATCGGTGATCTACGCACCATGACCTCAGGTCGTGGTCAGTTCTCAATGGAATTCTCACATTACATGCCATGTCCGAAAAATGTGGCAGACGATGTGATTAAAGAAGTTGAAGAACGCAATGCTGCAAAGTAAGTAGTTAAGCGCTGTAAAATAGCCGGGCAGTGAAAACTGCCCGGCTATTTTTTTGTCTGCTCTTTATGTTTCCTGTGTTGCTTAAGCTAAATCTGTCTTGTCTGGATTTTGCGTTATTGTTGTTGTGCTTTAATAATCCTAAGAAAGATTGGTTGGGTGTGCATCTAACAGGGTTTTTTAGCATAATGAATGGAGCAATAAAAAAGGCTTACATCAGAGCGATGTAAGCCTTTCGTTTGTGGTGGGCCCGGTAGGACTCGAACCTACGACCAAGGGATTATGAGTCCCCTGCTCTAACCAACTGAGCTACAGGCCCTGCTTTTTATGCAGGTGGATTATAGCAATTATTGGTTGTCAGAATCCAAAAAACTTCGCATACGCTCAGAGCGTGATGGGTGGCGAAGTTTGCGCAGAGCTTTCGCTTCAATTTGACGGATACGTTCACGTGTTACATCAAATTGCTTGCCCACTTCTTCCAGCGTGTGGTCGGTATTCATGTCGATGCCAAAGCGCATGCGCAGGACTTTGGCTTCGCGTGAGGTCAGGCTGGTCAGCATGTTTTGAGTCGCTTCGCGCAGACCTTCTACAGTTGCCGAGTCTGCTGGAGATACCACGCCAGAGTCTTCAATAAAATCGCCGAGGTGGGAATCTTCGTCATCGCCAATGGGTGTCTCCATAGAGATAGGTTCTTTGGCAATCTTTAATACCTTGCGCACTTTATCTTCAGGCATCTCCATGCGTTCTGACAGCTCTTCAGGTGTGGCTTCGCGTCCCATCTCCTGAAGCATTTGCCGGGAGATGCGATTGAGTTTATTGATGGTCTCAATCATGTGCACTGGAATACGAATGGTGCGTGCCTGATCCGCAATAGAGCGGGTAATAGCTTGCCTAATCCACCAGGTGGCGTAGGTGGAAAATTTGTAACCACGACGGTATTCGAATTTATCAACCGCTTTCATGAGGCCGATGTTGCCTTCCTGGATGAGATCTAGAAATTGCAGGCCGCGGTTGGTGTATTTTTTAGCGATAGATATAACCAATCGCAGGTTGGCTTCCACCATCTCTTTTTTGGCGCGCCGTGCTTTGGCCTCACCGATAGACATGCGACGGTTGGTTTCTTTGATCTCGCTAATGCTCAGGTGGCTCTCTTTTTCAATTTCAACCAAACGCTTTTGTAAGCGTTGAATTTCGCCAGCGTGTTGCTTGAGAGCTTCAGAATAGCTTTTACCTGCATCTATCTGGGATTGCAGCCAATCCAGGTTGGTTTCATTGTCTGGAAATGAGGTGATAAAAGCTTTGCGAGGCATTTTGGCCTGCGTGATGCACAGATTCATGATTGTGCGTTCTTGGCTGCGAATCCGGGCAATGGTTTCACGCAGACTGCTTACCAGGGTGATAAATACACGAGGGATAAGTTTGAATTCAAGAAAGGCGGCTGTTACAGCTTTACTGGCCTCTTTTGTCTGTTCGTGGTCGCGGCCATTTTTCTCTAGGCCGTCAAACCAGGCTGTGGCGTGCTTCTTCAATTTGGCTGCTTTTTCAAGTGCCTCTTCGGGATCTGGTCCTGTATCGACCTCTTCCTCTTCTTCATCGGTCTCTTCTTTTACGCCTGTTGTATTAGGGCGTGCAATTTCATCTGTTTCGTTGGGATCAACAAAGCCGCTGATGATGTCTGTGAGACGAAGATCACCTTCTTTGAATTCATCCAGCATGGAGATCAATATAGCCACTGCACCAGGGTAGGTGGATGTGGCGGCAGAGACTTGCTTTAGGCCGTCTTCGATGCGTTTTGCGATCTTCAGCTCGCCTTCGCGGGTGAGCAGTTCTACTGTACCCATTTCACGCATGTACATGCGTACGGGATCTGTGGTGCGACCAAATTCACTGTCGACGCTTGCAAGAGCCGCTGCTGCTGCTTCTGCGGCATCTTCATCAGCTGTTGCGGCGGCCTGAGCGAGTGTTTGATCATCGGCATCTGGTGCTGTTTCATGCACTAAAATGCCCATGTCATTGATCATGCGAACAATGTCTTCGATCTGGTCGGCTTCTACGATGCCAGGAGGGAGGTGGTCATTGACCTCTGCGTAGGTAAGGAAGCCTTGTTCCTTGCCTTTGGCTATCAATTGCTTTAATTTTGACTGCTGCTCTTGCTGATCCATTTCCAACCTAGCGCCAACGGGCGAAATTAAATAATTAGCGTTTGCATAAACGAACCAGTTTAGCATGCCATTCCGACCTATTCTAGGCTAGAGTCTCTTTTTGTGTGGAAATTTACTTGGCTGGTTTTTATAGGGTTATTTTGTCCCTGGATATAATTGGCGTAGACGCTCTTTGTATCGCTCTTCTGTGATAGTTCCTTCTCGATATTGTTTGAGCAATAACTCCGGTGTTTGTTCGTTGAGCTGCTTTTGCAGATGCATAAGTGCATCTTTAAACTCTGTGGTTTTTTCATGGATTGGCAAATCGGTGTTTGCCAATTTGCTCAAATATTTCTCTTCTTTCCTGCCTCGCCAGCGTTCAAATAGTGCGCCTTTGTTGGTTGCGAGTGAGGGGTTTTCCTGAAGTGTGTGTAACAGCTCTGTAAGTAGACTTATTCCTGGTATGTCCAGCTCTTTCCAATGTGTTGGTAAGTCGGGTATCTGGGCCAGTTCGGGCTGCTTTAGCAATAGAGTGATGGCCAGCCGTACGGGGGTCATGGGTTGGAGGTGGTTGGGCTTTGGCTTGAGTTTTTGTGGTTTGACCGTTGTGGGTGGCGGAGTGCTAAAACGTGTGGACTCCAAACCTACGAGTTCACTGAGTGCTTTCAACATCATGTCGTGGAAGATCCCCTGGGGGAGCTGAGCAATAAGTGGTTTCGCCAATTCTGCCAATCGTGCGCGGCCATCCAGGCTTTTTGTGTCAATCTCTTCGGAGAGCTTGTCAAAAAGGAATTGGGATAGTGGTGTGGCACTTTGAATGCGTTGTTCAAATGCTTTGGTGCCCTCTTTGCGTATCAGTGTGTCGGGGTCTTCGCCGTCGGGGAGAAATAGAAAGCGCGCCTCGCGGCCTTCACGCATTAGGGGTAGGGTTGTATTGAGGGCTTTCCAGCCAGCATCCCGTCCGGCACGATCGCCATCGAAACAGAAAATTACCTCTGGGGTGGTTCGGAATATGCGTTCCAGGTGGTCTGGGGTGGTGGCGGTGCCAAGTGTTGCCACGGCGTAGCGAATTCCAAATTGAGCCAGAGCGACAACATCCATGTAACCTTCAACAACCAGCAGTTGTTTGATTTTATGTAGTGCCTTGTGTGCCTCATACAGTCCATAAAGTTCGCGGCCTTTATGGAATACCGGGGTTTCAGGTGAGTTGAGGTATTTGGGCTTTTCATCTCCCAGGATACGCCCGCCAAATCCAACTGTCCGCCCCCGGTAATCCCTGATGGGAAACATGATGCGGTCACGGAAGCGATCGTAGCATTTGTTTTCGGATTCCAGGGTCATGCCGCTTTCGCGTAGTTGCTTTAAACCGACTGCATCTTTGCCCTGCTGTTTAATCAGGTTATCCCAGCCAGGTGGGGCATAACCGATACTAAAGTCTCTGGCGATCTCGCCACTGAGACCTCGTTGCTTAAGATAGGTGACAGCGCGATTGGCCTGAGGATGGCTTCGTAGTTGTTCTGTGTAGTAATGAGCAGCCTGTTCCAGGGCGGCGTAGAGTGGTCGACAATCGGGGCCGGAGTCCTGGGTGCCTTCACGGGGAACCTCTACGCCGGCATGATGTGCCAGCTCTTCAACGGCTTCGACGAAGCTCAGGTTGTCGTAGTCCATCAAAAAGCTGATAGCTGAACCGTGAGCGCTGCAGCCAAAGCAGTGATAGAACTGTTTATCACGGCTTACGGTGAAGGAAGGGGTCTTTTCATCGTGAAAAGGGCAGCAGGCCTGGTAGTCTTTGCCTGCTTTTTTTAGAGGTATGCGATGGTTGATCAGTTCGACGATATCGCTTCTGTTCAGAAGATCGTCGATGAAGGTAGAGGGTATTCTGCCGGCCATGGGATTCTTGTGATCCAGGCGGTGGTGCTAGCTCCCGAGCTGCTGCTTGATCAGGGTGCTAACTGCGCTCATGTCCGCGCGTCCTTGCATTTTTGGCTTGAGTAACCCCATTACCTTGCCCATGTCGCGCATTGATTCAGCTCCGCTGTCGGCAATGGCTTCGGTCACCATGGCAGCGATCTCGTCATCGCTTAAGGCTTGAGGTAGATAATCCTTTAGTACTTCAATCTCAAAGGACTCTTGCTCGGCCAGTTCCGCGCGTCCGGCTTTTTCATATTGATCAAGGGAATCTCGGCGCTGTTTGACCATCTTGTCCAGAATGGCCAGTGTTTGCGCGTCATCCACCTCACTGCGGCTGTCCACTTCTATCTGCTTAATAGCAGCCAGAATAAGACGAATGGTGCCAAGCGTGCGCTTGTCGCCACTCTTCATAGCGGTCTTCATGTCACTCTGAATACGTTGTTTCAGCATGGGAAGGTTTGCTTGCGGGGCAGTAGAGGTTTGATTAATCAGTACTGGCGTTCGAACTTGCGTGATTCGCGAGAAACCTTTTTTGCAAATCGCTTTACAGCAGCAGCGGCTTTACGCTTGCGCTCAGTGGTAGGTTTTTCGTAATGCTCGCGGCGACGAACTTCGGCCAGAACACCGGCTTTCTCACAAGAGCGCTTAAAACGGCGCATGGCTACTTCAAATGGTTCGTTCTCTTTAACGCGTACGTTTGGCATTTGCTACCTCAAAAATGGCCCCTTCATGGGCAAAGATAAGATTAAGGGCGCAAATTCTACTGGTTGTGGAGCAAGTTTGCAAAGGGTGTTGGACTGAATTTGTTGTTGACGGCCTGGTAGGGTACAGAACATCATTAATGCACCCCCTATATTTGGATCTCAATCTATGCTTGTACTCGGTATTGAAACCTCATGCGATGAGACAGGAGTTGCCCTCTATGACAGTGATGCCGGGCTGTTGGCGCATACGCTCTATAGCCAGATTGCGATCCATGCCGAGTTTGGGGGGGTGGTGCCTGAATTAGCTTCGCGCGATCATGTGCGCAAAACGCTGCTGTTGATTTCTGAAGCACTTGCCAATGCAGGATTAGCACGGGATCAGATTGGGGGCGTTGCCTATACCTCAGGCCCCGGCTTGGTTGGGGCGCTGCTGGTTGGCGCTGCTGTGGGGCGTAGTCTGGCTTGGGCTTTGGGAGTGCCTGCAATACCCGTGCATCATATGGAAGGGCATCTACTGGCTCCCATGCTGGAAGAAAATGCGCCTGCATTTCCCTTTGTTGCGCTGTTGGTTTCTGGCGGCCATACCCAGTTGGTAGAGGTCTCTGGCGTTGGGCAGTATAGGCTGATGGGTGAGTCATTGGATGATGCTGCTGGCGAGGCCTTTGATAAGACGGCAAAGATGTTGGGCTTGCCATATCCGGGCGGCCCGGAGCTGGCCCGGTTGGCAGAGATGGGCGACCCTGATCGTTTTCATTTCCCCCGCCCGATGACGGATCGCCCTGGACTTGATTTTAGTTTTAGTGGACTGAAGACCTTTGCATTAAATACTAAATATAAAGAGTTACCGGATAATCATAAGTTGGATGAACAGCAAGTTATGCAGATCAAAGCAGACATTGCCCGTGCCTTTGAAGATGCTGTGGTGGATACACTGCTGATTAAGTGTCGCCGCGCCATCAAAGAGACAGGTTGCAAAAGACTGGTGCTTGCTGGGGGGGTGAGTGCTAATAAGCGACTACGTGTGAAAATGCAGGCGGCTCTAAAGAAAGAGGGAGGGCAGGTCTACTATCCACGTCCTGAATTCTGTACGGATAATGGTGCAATGATTGCGTATGCGGGGTGGAGACGACTCAGTGCCGGTCAGAATGAGCCGTTACGTTTTAATGCGCAACCTCGTTGGAAACTGAGCGAACTCTCTGTAGTGTGAGGCCCTGCAGCAGGGCTGCAATTTTGGCTGCCTGTGGCGGTCTTTTTAACTTTTTATTTTTCCTTCATCGCCCGCGAGTAATTTCTTGATATTGCTTCGATGTCTCCAGAATAGTAGCAGAGTCATAATGACTGACATTATCGTTAAGGCGGCTGAGTCTGTGATTAGCCAGATAATAAAGGGCGCCAAAGCCATAGAAACTAGCGCGGAGAGTGAGGAAATTTTAATCACATAGGCCATAAACAGCCAGATAGCGGCGACTGCCCCGCCTATCATCCAACTCAAACCAAACTGCACACCCAAAGCAGTCGCGACCCCTTTGCCACCCTGGAAATGAAAGAAGACCGGGTAGAGGTGTCCAAGAAAAGCCGCCATAGAAACTGCTGCCAAGGTGTTGAAGTCCATCCCCATGAGGTTAGCAGTCAGTACAGGAATAAAGCCTTTTAGCGAGTCGCCAACCAGGGTGATAGCTGCGGGTTTTTTGCCGCCAATGCGCAATACGTTGGTTGCGCCGGGGTTGTTTGAACCCTGAGTGCGTGGGTCTGGTAGCCCCATTAAACGGCAGACAACGATAGCACTGGAGATAGAGCCAAGTAGGTAGGCGGCAATAATAAGCGTAATATCAATCATGTTATTTTAGCTAGTACAGCAATTGTTGTTTGGGTTATTTTGCTTTGGCGGACAAGGGTTTGTTCCATACGAACAGAATACACAACAGTCCCCCGGCTTTGGTCGAAGTAGTGTGCCACAGTGGCTACATTCGTAATACCACTGGCAGGCGTTAGTTGGCATCTCCTCACTCTTCTTAAAGCCGCAGTGTGGGCAGGTAATGGTTGAGGTGAGTTCCATATTGTTTGAGTTGCGGCAAGAATTAAACGATTCTATTCTTTGCTGCACTGATTTACCATTCCAACTATAAGCTAGCAAAATTAGAGATATTAAGTATGGATATTGTTTTTTTACGGGGTTTGCGTGTTGACACAGTTATCGGGGTTTATGACTGGGAGAGAGGTATTAAACAGACTGTTATATTGGATTTAGAGATGGCGGCAGATATACGTAAGGCAGCGGCTACAGATGATATTCAGGACACGTTGGACTATAAAGCTGTGGCTAAGCGAATAGAGGCTTTTATAGGGGAGAGCAAATTTCAGCTGGTGGAGACTCTGGCAGAACGCTGTGCTCAAATTGTTCGTGATGAGTTTAATGTTCCTTGGCTTCGCCTGACGCTAAATAAAATTGGTGCAGTGGGTTGTGCTGATGATGTAGGTGTCATAATAGAGCGTGGCAGCCGCTGAGATGCCTCAAGTCTGGCTGAGTGTTGGCAGCAATATTGATCGTGAGATAAATATTCGTGGTGCTGTTAAATCGCTACAAGAAGCCTTCGGAGCGCTTGTGCTTTCAAGTGTTTATGAAAGTCAGTCGGTTGGTTTTAATGGCGAACCGTTCTACAACATGGTGATTGGTCTGGAAACTGATCTCCCTCCCAGAAGTCTAACTAATTGCCTGCGTGATATTGAAAAAAAGTATGGGCGTGTTCGGGGGGGTAAAAAATTCTCTTCCAGAACATTAGATATTGATCTGCTGCTTTATGGCGATGAAATTATAAACGAGGAGGAATTGGAGATTCCTCGCGGTGAGATTACTCAATATGCCTTTGTGTTGTTGCCACTTGCTGAAGTGGCAGGGCAGATGAGACATCCAGTAGATGGTCGCACCTATCAGGAGTTGTGGGAAGGATTCGATCAGAGTCAGCAGCCGTTATGGGCGGTGAGCTTGGATCTGTAGAAGGACAAAGCTGATTTCATCCTAATAGTCAGATAATACTGAATTTTTCTGATGTTAGAGTATACTTAACATTGATTTTAGCGCGTAACTTACTGCATACAAAGAAAATGATGCTAAATTATCGGTGCTTGGTTAGATGGGGCTGGGTGGTTCATGCTTTCAGTGTGAATATGCTGTTGGCTGTTTTAGTGTGGCTAACAGCCGGGTTGTTATTAAGTACCCCCGCTTTTTCTGCCACAGCGAAGCAGGAGGATGGCGCTGCACTCGCTCAACGGATCTATGACCGGGCTGATGGTAAAGATCTGAGTACCCGCGCAATGATGATGCTCACTGAAAAGGGGCACAGTCCCCGTAAAAGAAATCTGTTTACCTATGCGATCGATCTTGGAAAGGGTGAAAAATGGTCACTTACCCGTTTTACAAAACCAACTGACATTGATGGTACGGGTCTTCTGACAAAAGATCACTCTGGTGGTGATAGTGACCAGAAGCTCTATTTGCCTGCTTTGGACAAGGTTAGACGTATCGTATCTTCACGCAAAGGTGGGCGCTTTGTTGGCTCAGATCTATTTTATGAAGATCTGAGAGACAGAGAGGTTGATATGGATCATCATCGCCTGGCAGGAAAGGGCAAAGCAGGTGGTCAGATGTGCGATATTTTGATTAGCACGCCTGTTGATCCAGAAAATTCAGTCTATTCAAAACGGGTGGGCTGGATTCATCCCAAAACGCTTGTTCCGCTCAGGATTGATTATTACAAGAAAAATCGTAAAAAACCGATCAAAAGAATGAGGGTGCGCAAACTTAAAAAGATCCAGGGTTACTGGACGGTACTAGACAGTATCATGTATGACCTGAAAACAGGTCACAAAACAAGAATAGTCACGAAAGCGGTTAAGTATGATCAAGGCATACCTGCGGCGCTATTTTCTGACCAGGCACTGGCTGATGACTCACGAGAGAGGAGGTTTCGCCCTTAAGCAGTCTAATTTGCACTGTGTGATTTAAGGGGGGGAATAACCAATGAAATTTACATCTGGAATACTAATCACACTGCTTTTTGGTTGCATGACCTTTCCTGCTTGGGGAGAAGGTATGAATGCAGAGGCGGTTGAAGAATTAGATGAGCAGGAGCTTATTCTTGAGGATGATGAGCTATTAATCGAGGAGGGTGCTGACTCAACAGTTATTGATATCGAGGATGATGTTGCAGCGGATGAAGTTCTCATGGAAGAAGGTGGAGTAGCAACAGAAGATGATACTGATATTACATATAGTGATAATGTTGCACTGCAAGCTGCAAACTTTTCTATGGGTATTGATGAGACTCAAATAGAAGCTGGGCATCTCATTAAATCAGGTGCAGAAGCAGATACAAGCAACTATCTGCATATGGCATTTAGCGCTCGGTGGGATTCAGGATCAGCCTGGGAGGCTCAGCTGGCCGGTAGGGTTGATGGCTATTATCAATCGGGCAAACAAAATCCAGATCGTACACAGCTGGATTATGGCGAGAGCTTTATTCGCTACCGCGGTGAAGATGTGCGGTTCACGGTGGGTACCCAAATGATTCTTTGGGGTCGGATTGATGAATTGCCCCCGACTGATCGATTGAGCACTGTTGATCTTTCCCGCTTTATCCTTGATGACCATCCGGATCGACGTCGTGCTTCGCCAGCCATTCGATTGGAATATTTCCGTGGAGCAGATAAATTTGATGTTGTTTGGCTACCAAAATTTAGAGCAGCGAAGCTTGCCGGGCGAAAGAGCATTTGGTCGTCAATTAATCAGCAGAAAGGGGAACTGCTGGGAGTGGAATCTACACCAGCAGTGAGTGCACTTATTAAAGGTAGCCGTTTTACCGAGCATGAGCCGCATGGTGATGGCGGGGGCGGTGTGCGTTACAGCCACAGTGGCTCCGGTTTTGATTATGCGCTGACTGCACAGCATGTTAGACAGTCAACGCCCTATTATGAATTAGTCAGTGCTAATCGATTTAAAGCACATTATCCACGCTCTTGGGTTGTGGGTGGCGATATAGGGTTTGAAGCGTTGGATGCCGCCTGGAGTTTTGAAGCAGCTTGGTTGAGTGATGTCCCAGTAACAAAAACAGACATTAGCTACACTACTATTGAAGGTGTCTCCTGGGCGGCAAGTGTGGAGTTTCATCCTGGGGATGGTGATACGCGGGTTAATCTCCAGCTGATTGGCACCAATCTCATTGATAGCCCCCGTGTTTTAGATAGAACAGAAATTTACACTATTAATGGCGCCGTCGATTTCCCTTTTGCACGTGAGCGCTGGCGTGTTAATACACGTTTTTTTCTAGGGCTGGATAAAAAGGATGTCTACATCAATCCTGAGCTTGCTTATATTGGCTGGGAACCGCATGAAATCTATCTGGCTGCCCACTACTTTACAGGATCAGGCGGCACCCTTGGCGGCTATCACCAGGATCACTCTCTCTTAACGCTTGGCTGGCGAGCCAAGTTCTAGCCTAAGGCTTTTCAGAAATCACATGGAAGACGAACAGGCGCGTCGTATCAAGCTTGATCAATCGCGTAAGCCCATTGCAATTGTTCATGATGGTGTGTTTGTTTATGCCAATCCAGCTTTTTTAAAACGCCTTGGTTACAATGATTTTGAAGAGCTGGAGGCGATAACAGCGCTTGATTTAGTTGCCCCTGCCTATCAGGATAAGTTTCGCTCACACCTCAAGCATGCTGAGTCGATCTCCCGTTCAGTGACAAATCTTCCTTCAGATAAATTGTCAATGTTGAAGAAAGATAGATCAAGTTTTGTAGCAATAATAAGTTCACACCATACGGTATTTGATGGGGAAAATTGTATTCAGGTCTCCCTGCGAACTAAGGAGGATACGTCACTAAAAAACACTATTCTCAATCTGCCATGGAAACTTTATCTGAGCATTGTTTTTTTAGTTAGTTTGACACTTTTGCCTCCTGCGTTGCTAACGCAGCTTAGCGTAAATAATGCACCAAAGGTTTATATGCCGGAGGATGCGCCTTCAGTCATTATCGATAATGTTTTGCGTGAGTCCTTCCCCAGTGATCAATCTTTAATTCTTCTCTTTGAGGGAGTTGCTTTATTCTCTGATGGGTTCCTGCAGGCGTTTGATCAGCTTGCAAAAACATTGAAGGCTGACCCTAGAATTGAGGATGTTCTTACGATCACAACCCAAGACCACATTGCAGGTGATGCTATGGGGTTTTCGGTTGAGCCTCTGATTGATGCAAATGAGCTGGAAAATTCCAGGCCAAAGCAGAGATTGCAATATGCGCTGGCTGATCGTTTTGCAAAAAGCACACTAATATCCAAGGATGGATCTGCCTTGGCTATGGTTGTTATACCGGTATCTGAGGAAGACAGTATTCAAAGATTGCAGCTACAAGAATCGGTTCTCTCTGAAGTTGAGCGAGCTAGGCTAAAGGGTTATCTCAGTGCAGTATCAGGGCAGATAGCGGTTGATGTTGCCGAGTTTCAATCCATGTTGCACGATAATATGATCTTCATCCCAGCTACTATTGTAATCGGATTATCGTTGATATGGTGGTTGTTCCGCCGCTGGATGGCCGTCATTGTTAGCGGCGCGGCAATTGGTGTGATCATTAATTGCTCATTAGCGTTCTATGTCATATTTGATCTGCCATATACGGCTATTTCGAGCATTATTTCACCTCTTCTTTCTGCGCTTACTATTGCTACCCTTATCCACCTTTTCAGTGCGCTGCATTATGCATCCCAGCGTGGTTTAGTTGGCGGAGAGCGTGTGGAAAAAGCGCTGGCTGAAATTCGACGTCCTGCTAGGTTCACGACCCTCACAACAGCTGTGGGCCTTGCTTCGCTGGCCACAAGTCCAATACCGCCAATACAAGGCTTTGGCTTAATTGCTGCTGGTGGCGTGGTGTTGATTTACTTTGTAGTCATTGGGCTTGTTCCAAATCTATTTGCCCGTTGGGATCATGCACCGTGGCCAAAAAGACAAGGTGGGCTCCGTTGGATGGATCTTATTGTAAAGTTTTTATCTCGGGCAGCTATTCGATATCCTGTGTGGACACTATCGATACTATTGGCGTTTCTTGCGATGGGGATTCCTCAAATATGGAATGTTGAAGTGGAATCCAATATGCAGGAGTTTTTTCACGCGGACTCACCTATTCGAAAAGCGACAGATAGAATTGAAGAGAAGCTTGTTGGAACGACTTCATTAGATGTGGTTTTTAGAACATCCGCCAAAAATGGCCTAAAAGAAGTTCGCAATCTAGAAGTAATAAAAGATTTCCAACACTGGGCTAGCCAACTGCCTGAAGTAGATAATTCATTTTCACCTGTGGATTTTATTGAGGAAATGAATTGGGCCTTTAATGCGGAAAATTCAGCCTACAGACGCATACCAGATAATAAGAAATTAATAAGTCAGTATCTATTTGTGTATGATGGCGATGATTTATATGACTTTGTGGATCGTGATTTTCAAATAGCACATGTAAGCCTTAGTATTAATGAGCATCGTGCAACCGATATCAATAAGCTTATGGGAGCAATCCGTGTTTATTTGGAAGAACATGTAGGAGACAAGCTTGATTGGAATATTGCTGGGCATGGTCGACTATTTGCAGACAGGGTAGACTTACTTGTTCGAGGCCAGGTTCTTAGTATTGGAACAGCCCTGGGTCTCATCTTTTTGCTCATGTTAATCCTCTGGCGCTCTATAGGTGCAGCGTTGTTATGCATGATCCCCAATCTGGCCCCTATCCTGTTTATATTTATTATTATGGGCACAATGGCTATTTGGTTGGATATAGCCACTGCGATGATTGCGAGTGTTGCGGTTGGTATTGCAGTAGATGATACTATTCACATTTTCCATGGGTTTAAACAGCGGATAGAGGGTGGGGCAACCCCTGTGACCGCATTAGTGAGAACTTTTGGGCAGGCTGGTCGTGCAGTTACAACAACAACTATTATTTTGTGCGCCCAGTTTCTGATTTTAGTGGCATCGCAATTTGTACCTACCACGCACTTTGGAATATTAACCAGCGCGGGGCTTTGGGCGGCCTTGGTTTTTGATCTATTGTTATTGCCTGCGCTATTGATTTTAATTTATCGCAAGCGCATTTAGGGATGAGTTTCTATATCGTAAAACTGCTGCGTCACGTGAATCATTCAAGAGATAATCTCATTGTTGAAAAATAAATGATCTTGTAAGGCAGGGGGTGCCTGCTGTTTCCAGTAAATAAAGCTATTTTGGCAGGCGCACACAGCCTGTCTTGCTTATATAACCTCCCTGGATTGTGGTAAATAGAGAATCATTAGAAATGACACAGTAAAGCTGTCTTGTAACGGCAGTTTTTTTGTAAAATATTTTTATAAATTAGTATTTATATATCTGGAAGGCTAGCGCTTTATATGTGCGAATTTAAAGGGGTGTGGATGTGAGAAGAATAATTAGTATTTTATTAATAGTTACCTTATTAAACGGATGCGATGGCCTGTTCAATGAAGTTTCTGATGCGGAACACGTATCTCGGGCTCAGACATATCTGGATGAAAATGAGCTTAAATCTGCTGCAATTGAATTGAAGAATGCCCTCAGCAAAAATCCAGATAATGCTCAAGCTCGATGGCTTCTGGGGCGATTCTATGTAAAGGCTGGAAATGGCTTGGCAGCAGAAAAAGAGCTGAATAAGGCGAGGGAATTGGGAGTTAATGATGATTCTGTTTTGCCGCTGTTGCTGGAAGCTTTATTGTTGCAGGAAAATTATTCCAGAGTGCTAGAGCAAGATATTAGCTCAGTCCGTACAAAGAATGTTGTTGCAGAGCTTTTGGCATCAAGAGGGTTGGCGTACATTTTTCAAAACAAGCTTGATAAGGCCGGCCAGGAGCTTGATGTTGCACTACTACAAGGGCCTGATTTGCCCTATGTGCTTACAGCAAAAGCGCGTTTAAGTGCTGCAGCGAGAAATCAGGAAGAAGCGCGTAGCTATTTGGACAAAGCGCTGGAACACAATAGTATCTATGCTCCGGCATGGAGCTTAGTTGGTGATTTAACAGCCCTCATGGAAGGGCCTGAAAAGGCCATTGAGGCCTATGCCAAAGCTATTGAAAATAGGGCCTATAATACGGCGGATTTATTGAAAAGAGCATTCCTCTTTATTCAGTTAAAACGCTATGAAGAAGCTCAGAGTGATCTAAGCCTTCTTAAGACCAAGCTCCCCGACTCCCCAGATATTCACTATGCACAGGGTGTGCTCTATTTTTTTCAAAAGCGTTTCGCTGAGGCTCAAGAGTCTTTAGAAATTGTTCTTGAGGGTAACCATGATGAGATGCTGGCGATCTTTTATCTAGGCGCTACCCACTTTATGCAAAATAATAATGAGCAGGCAAAGGAGTATTTATCCCGTTTTGTAACAGTTGTTCCAGGATATATTCCGGGGAGAACGCTGTTTGCTCAAGTTAAACTAAGAGACCAGGAGTTTGCAGAAGCTGAGGCTTTGCTGCGTCCAGTGGTTAAAACAACTCCCGAGGATGTTTTTGCTCTCAATCTTCTTGCGAATGCTCTGATTGAGCAGGGAAAAACAGATGAGGCTATAGAGCTTTTGGAGAAGGTGGTGGAGCTTCAGCCAGGGGAGGCAGCAGCAAAAATGCAGCTTGGGGTTGGCTTGCTAGCAAAAGGAGACAAGGAACAAGGCGTTGAAAATCTGGAAGGCGCCCTTGAGATTGATCCTCAGTTTCAGCAAGCGGATGTACTATTAGTGCTTAACTATCTGAAAGAGAAAGATATTGATAAAGCGCTAAAGGCGGCGAAATCCTTTATAAGCAGACAACCAGAAAATGTGGTTGCGCACAACATGCTGGGGTCGGTGTATCTTGCTGGTGATCAAGAAGAGGAAGCGGAGCATGCGTTTCAAGCAGCAAGAAAGCTAGTTCCAGGTGACCCAAGAGCTGGTCAACAATTGGCTGCACTTGCGCTTAAAAATAAAAAGCCTGAAAAAGCGAGAATGTATTTGAAAGAGGTATTGAAATCTCAACCAGGGCATCTTCGTACCCTTTTGGAATTGGCAGTGCTTGAGGCCAAAGAGGAGAAAAAAGAGGCAATGGAAGCCGTGCTAAAGGAGGCAATGGCAGCTCACCCAGATGCGGTGGAGCCACGAATATTGCTGGCTCAGGAATATATGAAGAATAGAAAAATAGATCAGGCTCGCATTGTGCTTGGGGATATTATTGAGAAAAACAGGGATGATCCAGATGTTCTGAGTGTTTTAGGAGAGTTACAACTCAATAGCGGCGACTTCTTGGCTGCGAGATCTATTTTGAGGCGGCTGGTAAATCTTCAGCCTAAAAAAGCTCAGGCACATTTTCTTTTGGCTAGCGTCTATGGTGGTTTGAGAAATAGAAAAGATTTCAAGACAGAATTAGAAAAAACCCTGGAGTTGGAGCCTGCGCATGTGCCAGCGAGGATTGCACTGATGCGGCTGCTGATGACTGATGGAAAGACTGATGTTGTGCGAGAGAACCTGGCTTCACTGAAAGAGGCGGCGGGGGAAAATCCTGATGTCCTAATGCTTGAAGGGATGGTATTAGAAAAGTTGGGAGAGAAACAGTCAGCGTTAGCAGTATATAAAAAGCTTTTTAAATTACAACCAAATAACACAACACTCTTTTTCCTGACGCGTTTTCAGCAGTCAATTGGGCAAAAGGAGGAAGCGATAAAAATATTGGAGCAATGGAATAGGGATCATCCGGGAGATATAGATGTAATGCTGAAGTTGGCAAGCAGCTATTTAACAGTGGACCGAGAGGCAGAGGCAATTGGTCAATACCAGCATGTGCTGAAATTGTCAGAAAATAATCTTATGGCACTTAATGATTTGGCGTGGTATCTGCGGAAATCTGATTTAAATCAAGCACTCTCTTATGCTGAAAGAGCGGCTGCAATTGCCCCAGAATCAATAATTATTATGGATACGCTTGCTATGCTTTTGATAAATAAAGGTGAAATGGTACGTGCTCAGCGGCTTATTAGCCGTGCGTTGGGGCAGGAACCAGAGAATCCAACACTGAATTATCGGCGCATTTTGTTTCTGGACAAAAATGGTCAAAAGAGTGAAGCGAAAAATGATCTTGCGGCGCTACTTAAAAAAGACTCACAGTTTCCAGAAAGAGCAGAAGCAGAGCGGATGTTTAAGCGTCTCAGTGATATGTAATGTTTTGTCGCTGCCTTTTCCTGAGACATCAGCTGGTTGATGTCTCAGAAGCATGAGCTGCTACACTTGGTCGTTTGTTGCTTGCAGTCGCTAGGAAAGTCACCTGCTGGGATTGTCCTGGCTTTTGAGGTTTGATTGTTGCAGACCCCAGACCCCACTGTTTTATTATCTTTGAAGTAGATAGCTTTTTTACCAGACAAATGCCCGTTCAGTAGAGGGTGCTGGAAATGATAGAAGCTAGCTCTGGGTATTTATCTGGAGTTTTATACCAGTAAACTGTCCTTCTATGGCGTGTTAGTAAAAGATATTTTTTGCTTGCAACGGAAGAGAATGCTGGTTGATTTCTTGCCTTGAGAAGGGTTCTTGAGCAACGTGTATCTCCTGCTTGGAATGGGGAAGTAGTATTCTGGTACTGAGTAATATGATCCTGATACGGCGAAGGTGCAATGGCAGCTTTTTACATTCATTAGCTTTAGTGCAGTTCTCCTGTTTCGCCCTTGCAAAGCCAGCACGAATAAGTTCAATCTATGGACAAAGTCGTCAAACTTTGACTATGTGCACTTTAGACGTAGCTTTTTGTTGCTAACAATAAAAAAAGGCCGTGCATTGAAATGCACGGCCTTCTATGACGCGTTAGGAAACGCGAAAGTTTTTATGCGGCCTGCTTCTTGCGACGAGCGGCTCCCATGCCTAGTAGGCCAATTCCAAGCAGTGCCAATGAAGCTGGCTCAGGAATGGAATCTGCAAACCAATCATTTGATCCGAACAAGTTGTGACCTTCTGGGCAACCAGGGGCACAAGCGCGTGGCTGGAATGAAGATGTAAAACGGAAATCTGTACCACCGACCTGAGAGTCGGTGTCGAAGTTTCCTGCTGCCAAACCGCCGGCTACATCTAAGTTACCGAAACCACTACCGCCTTCAGTACCTGAGCCTAAGCTACCAGCACTTAAAGTGGAAAACAAAGATCCATCCAAGCTGGATGGGCCAAAGGTGGCAGTCTGCTCAGTTCCTGTCAAAGACAACCACAGTGCATTGGCACCACCTTCGCTTCCACCAGAAGCTGAAGATGCATTGCTGAAATCTGCTGTGAAGTCAACATAGTACTTAACCCAGCCGCCAGTGAAAGAGATATGATCTCCAGAGTTAACACTACCACTGCTATCAACGTCCAGCCACTGGTTCAAAGAGTATCCACCAAATTGGTAAGTCAACTCACATCCTGGGCAGAATGCAGCCTGATTTGTGCCGTTGATGTTCGTTATGTTGCCGTAACCTGTTAATTCGTTGGCACCGGTAAAATCGTATTTATCCCCACCTAGTGAGTTAACACCTGTAAAGGTCGCCACAGTCTCATACATGGTATCGGTGGCAAAGTAATCGTCCAAGCTATTCGGATCCCAAACAACACCGCCGACATTTACAGCAGAAGCTTGGCCGGATATTGCAAAAGCAGCACCTACCATCGCCAATTTTATAGATTTCTTAAGGTTCATTACCTTTCTCTCCATTTTTAGGGTTTTCGTCATTTCTCGTTGCTTCTCACGAAAGCTCAAAGCGCAAAACTCAATTCGTTTGTTTCAGTAATGCAGAATGTATGCCAGTTTTGGGGCGTGCTGTGCTAATAATTATCTAACTATTTGTATATAATAGAAAAAAAATATTGATTGGTGTGTGTCGAGTTATTTAAAAGCTCTATCCAACAGCTGGTTTCATGGGAGTGTAAAAAAACCTGACACTTAATTGCAGTGTGCAAGATGGATTAGATACTCAGTGTTATAAAGTGAAACCAATAAAATGCAAAAAAACAATTACTTATGTTTGGCTGTAGCTGCCTGGGAATGAAAAGTAGAGTGTAAAAATAGCTGACATGTCCACCCAATTCACTTCCATTCTGTTCGGTGAACAACTATGGTCTTAAGTGATATTTACTAATAAGCTTTCAATTAGAAAGCTAAACGAAAACAACGTCTATTTTGGATAAAACATGATTCCTGAAAGCGTAAAATATTTAATGGCGGCAGGACATAAAGCCCCATCGCCGGATAATTCTCAACCTTGGCGGTTCCTGTGGGATGGTGAGTGCCTCAGTGTTCGTCATAGAATAAAAGACTCTGATGCCAAGATCTTCGGGGTGGGCAGCCATGGTTTGCTGCTTACAATGGGAGCGGTTATTGAAAACCTGGTTCAAGCAAGTAATGCTGCGGGGTTGGATGTGAACTGGGAGTCTTCCACTGAAGGCGACCCCTATTATATTAGAACCAAAGTTAATCCAAACTTCTCGATACCTGATGCTAGTTGGAAGCATGCTTTATTTCAGCGCCACACCAACCGCCTGCCTTTCAAGTTGGAGCCATTGGCAACAGCGTTGTTGGAGCAGTTGGCATCTATCCAGCAGAAAGATGCACGTCTGTTGGTAATTACAGATCGAAAGCAAATTGCTGAAATTGAGAACCTGGTCAATACCGCGTCACAGGCGAGATTTCAAACTAAAGAGATTCATGAATACTTTGCTTCAACCTTGAGGTTTGATTCTCCAGCGGTTAATACAGGAGATGGTTTGGATGTGGAAACCTTCGGGCTTCCACCGGGTGGTCGTGGGCTGCTTAAGTTAATTAATGACTGGAGTCGGCTCTCTCTGCTGAACAAGGTAGGGATTTATCGACTTCTGAGTACTCTTGAGGCAAAGGGTTTTGGGCAAGGTTCAGCTATCTTGGCGATCTCTGGCCCTGCTGATTATGACTCGGTATTTGCTGCCGGTCGTGTAATGGAGAGAGCATGGATAATGCTCAATGAGGTGAATGTGGGGGTTCACCCCTACTATGTTGTTGCAGATCAATTGCAAAGATTGGCAGCAGAGCGGGTTCCTGCCCATCTTGTGGATGGAATAAAGACCCTTGCCACTGGCACTGAAAAGTTACTTGGCCCTGGAACGCTACATATGCTGTTGCGGGTAGGGCTCCCTGTGAAATCTCCCATCAAATCCCAAAGAGTGCCTTTGGAGTCTGTTATTACGGAGAAGTCCTCTGCCGAGGAAGGGTGATTTATCCATGGCTATTGAGTTTTTCTCCGCTCTGAGCACCTTGTGTCATAGCTGCTTGCTTCTTGTTTAAGCTATGGCGGGCAAGAGCGAGCATCAGCCGCTGTATGGGGTTGTTGTGTCCCCCGGGCCTCCAGGTATGCACCAGTTTATTTTGGTAAGCATCAAAGTGCAGCCCCCTTGGCGCAGCGAGTACTTTACCTCGCCCCAGCAATATCTTGAGAACCTGTGTGGCAGCCACTCCAGCACAGAGTTCACAGCCCATGGAGGTAGAAGGGCCTCGATGAGCGGCAAGGTCAATGCTGTTTGGATCTATCAGGGCGGCGCTGTGTAGCATCCGAGGTGCAAGCCCCAACAGGAAACGCAATAACTGCTCATTTTCAGGTTGTCCTTCAAGACGGAAATATTCTTCGAAGGTCATCTTGCCTGGAAGGAAGTTCAGAAGCGCAACTCCCATGCCAAGAGGGGCTGCGGTAACGGCTGGTATGCCTTTTTCTGCACAGGCTGCAAATACCGCTCGGCGGTGGGATACGGCAAAAAAATCTAGGCCGTCCATGTAGAGGTCGACACCATCAAGAAATTCGTCGATATTAGTTTCGGTGACACCAGAAGTGAACTTGCACAGATCCAATTCTGGATTAATATTCAGGGCCATTTCACTCAACACATCTACCTTGTCTTGACCGATGCTACTGCGGTTGGCCCCTGCTTGGCGGTTGAAGTTGGCTAGTTCAAACTGATCGAGGTCGGCGATATGGAATTTCCCAATGCCTAATCGGGTAAGGGTTAAGAGGTGACTACCTCCAACGCCACCTAGGCCAGCTATAGCGATACGCTTGGAGCGAAGAGTGTCTTGCTCATCTATTTTTAACCAGCCGATATTCCGTGAAAATGCGCTGTGGTAATCAAATTTTTCCATTATTCACCCATTGTTTTTAACCACTATTTTGTATGATTATCTATAGAGGTGTTACAAGTTCTGCCTTTAGTACGTGAAAGCGGCAAGAAAACTATGATTTCAGGGTTAGCAAATGCTTCTTCTGATATCATAGCTGCAAATAAATTTTGCGAAAAACCTACTTACATATAGCTATTATAGACAGAGATGAACCGTTGGCTCTATTCAGTACTCACATTATGGTTTCATGGGTAGACTGGCTAATAGAGAAATTTATGGTAAACAAAGCATGCTCATGTGGTTGGTGAGTAAACATATCTGGCTTATTGGGCCACTAGTTTTGAGCTTGCATTAATGGTTGCCCTAGAGTTTAAATCTCGACAATATATTGGCTATAAAATTAAGCAATGACTGAGAAGCAGACTATCACCCGTAGGCCGATGAGTAGGCAGGGGATGGATATTAAAGCTGTTTGTACTTTTGGAGATGCGTGTTATGTCAATCAGAATTAAGATTGCGCAAAATGCCCTTGAGCTAAATGATGTTTTTCGTTTGCGTCATCAAGTATATGTTGAGCAAGAAGGGGTATTCAAAGGCACTGGCTCAGATGAAATGGCTATAGTTGATTGCTTTGATGCATTCCCGCCAGCAGCAAACATAATCGCATACAGTGGTTCCGAACCGATCGGTACTTTACGTATGAATCTGGATACAGGTGCCGGACTTCCATCAGAAGAGTTATATGATTTTGGGGATTATCGTAAGCAGATTACTGATGAATGGGAGGAAAAGCATGGAGAGTCCCCGTGTTTTATGAGTGGGGGGTTATTGGCAATTAGTTTTGATTGGCGAAATAGACGAGATGTACTACGCGCCTTATTAAAAATGGGCGCAGGCATAGGGCATTCATGGAGTGCCACGCATGTTATTGCGACTCCAAGTGTGAAGAGCTATACATTGTATAAACGTTTAGGGTTCGAACGAATAGACGAAGACCAACAGATAGAAAGCATTGGCGATTCTATCGTGCCTATGGTGGCGAAGTTTGAGGATTATTACAGCTGGGCGTTTGGGGATCTTACGAAAAATAAGAAATTTCTGGATATATTTGCTGATCGTTTTCAGTGGCTGATTTTAGGAAGTGGTGAAACGCTGTTTAAAGAGGATGATGAAGGCCAAGATGCCTATATCATTGATAGTGGTACTGTTAGGATTTTGCGGCGTGTTGAAGAAACAGGTGAAGAGCCAACACTGGCAACATTGGGGCAAGGCGATCTTTTTGGTGAATTATCTTTGATCGATGCCAAGCCACGTTCTGCACGAGCTATGGCGCTTACTAATACAGAGCTCATAAAATTAGATCGTGATGATTTTCTGAGTAGATTGAAGGAGCAGCCTGGCTATATGCAGGATATGTTAGAACATTGTGCGGCACGCATTCGCCGTGCAGATGAGCTTATTGCTGCGCTCCACGGGTCTGCAGTCCTGCGTATGGATCATGCACTAGAAGATATACGTAGCTCAGCAGTGCCTGATGCAAAACGGCCTGATACGCTTTTGGCAAAGATTGGGGCAGTCGAATTTGCTAGTAATGCTGGGGTTGGTGAGCAGGAGGCGCGTGAGTATCTTGAAGAGCAGAAGGTGTTGCAACGGATTGAGTTTACGGAGCGCAGGATTCGATTTTTGCATGTCGAAAATTCGCAGGATAGTTAGAGTTGTCAATTTGTCACTGTTGTAATGTGCGCCCCCCATCCACTGTAATCATCTGGCCGGTGATATAATCTGCATCTTTCAATAGAAACAGCACTGCCTTTGCGATGTCGTTTGGCATGCCAATCTGCTTTAGGGTCGTCTTATTTAAAATCGCCTCTTTTTTTGTCTGCGAAATCTCCTGCTCTGGCCACAATATAGCTCCTGGCGCTATACCATTGACCCGTATATCCGGCCCAAGCTCTTGGGCCAGGCTTTTGATCATCATAGCATTACCGGCTTTGGCTATGGAGTAAATAGAGTGGTTTTTGAGTGGGCGTTCAGCGTGAATGTCCACTAGGTTGATGATGCAACCCTTGGTTATTTGCAGCAGATGCGCGGCGGCTTGTGACAAGAAAAATGGGGCTTTCATGTTGGTGCTGATGAGATTCTCCCACTGGTCAATCTGTGCTGTTTCTATGGGGGTAGGGTAAAAGCTTGAGGCATTGTTTACCAGCAGATCCAAACGTTTGTAGTGGGTGTTGATGTCATTGATCAGTTTTGGCAAGGTGCTGGTATTATTCAAGTCTGCCTGCAATAGCATGACTGAGTTAGGGCGTATCGTTTCCAGCTCCTGCTTTAATATGCGAGCGGCTTCTGCAGAATTTCGATAATGTAGCGCCAGATTCATACCGTTGTTGTGCAGGGTGCGGGCAATTTCAGCACCTATTCGATGGGCTGCGCCGGTGATCAAGACGACTTTTCCTGCAAGTGGTTGTTGAGTTTTGCTCACTACGGTCTCCGCTCTTGGTACACTAATGCAAATTATTTTTCAGAAAGATTTAACCTAACGAGATACCCATGTCCAGTAGTCAATCCTCAAGCCGCCGTGTTGGCCCTTCACCCACTGAGTTGCCAGAGCCAGAGTCAGATGCTCGTGAGCATAGTGCCCGCCTGATAGGCTTTATCAGGGATGAGTTGGCGCAGAGTGGCGGTCGGATGCCCTTTGATCGTTTTATGGAGTTGGCACTCTATGCCCCAGGTCTGGGCTACTATACCGCAGGCGCAAGAAAGTTTGGGGAAGCGGGGGACTTTATAACAGCACCTGAGATTTCGCCGCTGTTTGCCCGTTGCTTAGCTCGCCAATGCAAGCAAGTGCTGGAAGAGTTAGGTGAGGGAGATTTGTTTGAGACAGGGGCGGGTACCGGTGCGCTGGCAACTGATTTGTTGTTGGAGCTGGAGGCGCTGCAGAAGCTTCCAGAGCACTACTTCATTCTGGAAGTAAGCCCGGATCTACAGCAGCGTCAACGGGATACATTAATGTCTCGAGCTGCTCATCTGATTGATCGAGTGCAATGGCTGGATGCCATGCCTGAACCAGGGTTTGTCGGGGTTGTGGTGGCCAATGAACTGCTGGATGCTATGCCGGCCAGCCGTTTTCGTGTTGATGAATCGGGTGTGCAGGAGGGGTTTGTTCGATGGGCAGATGATGCGCTTGAACATTACTGGGATGAGCCTGTTACTCCGGGTTTGATGGAAGCTGTTACCGCTTTGCAGGAGAAAGTAGGAAAATTTGCTGTAGGCTATGAGTCTGAGCTTAATCTGCGTGCTGCCCCCTGGTTGCGGTCACTTGCCCAACGGATTGGTCGAGGAGTCGTAGTGCTTGTCGATTATGGCTATCCTGGTTCTGAGTACTATCACCCACAACGCAATATGGGCACTTTGATGTGCTATTACCGGCATCGTGCCCATGATAATGCCCTCATCTTGCCAGGGTTGCAGGATATTACTGCTCACGTGGATTTTTCAGCTGTTGCCAGGGCTGGGTTGGATGCTGGTTTTATTCTAAAAGGTTACACTACTCAGACTCATTTCTTACTGGGGTGTGGATTGGATTCGTTATTGACGACCTCTGATCCTAATGATATTAAAAATCATATGACCTTGATGCAGGCTGTAAAGCGACTCACCATGCCAACAGAGATGGGTGAACGATTTAAGGCCATTGCTTTAAGCAAGGGTATTGCATCACCTTTAATTGGGTTTGGCTTGAGAGACCTCAGTGGCCGTTTGTAACAAAAAAATCTACCGATGTTGTGTTCTGGCTGTGCTGCTTATTTTATCGGCGGTGGGTTGTCAGACCAACAATAGTAAAAATGCAGCCATTGATTCCAAGCCATTTCAACTCAAAAATATCGCCAAAAGCGATGTTGATTTGGTGACAGAAACCCATCTCCAGCTGACCTTGGCGCAGCTTAAAATCATGATGGAAAAGCTTTATTGGCGCAATCCACAGGAGTTGCGTAAGCGCCGTGTTGTAAATATAGAGACGGCAGTGGAAAAGGTGTTTGGGCCAAATCGGCAGGCTCTGTTTCCTGAGCTGAAAGGCAAGCGTTCAATCGATAGCATGCGTCTGGCATTTCAGAATAGTTATCGTGGAGATCGTGTTTTGGCGCTGGTAGAAGGGCTGCGAGGCATGGTGCTGGACTCCTATAACGGGCAGCATGAGTTCTATCTGGCAGATGAACTGGATCCGCAAAAAATGTATAACGCCGCGCGTAATATTGAGATTGCCGTGTGGAAGTTAAGCAATGATAAAGATGCTGAAGGGCGACTCTATTTGCTGTCCAATGCGGAGTCTGATCTAAGTTTTGAACGGCTGTTTGGTAAAATTATTGTGCTTCAGGATAGCATGGCGGCTATCGTTTCTGATGCTACCAACAGGCGCATTAAAAACGTGATTCAATCAGCTGCATCAGCTGTGTTTATGGGGATTTAAGCTGCAACCCCTTCTCAAACCAAGCCTGTTTTACAGCACTGGCCGCCTGTAACCGCTTCTTCTGTAGCTGCGCAATGATGTGTTGTGGCTCAGATGTTGTTTGGCTAATCTTCGCCGCATCTATTTTAATAATTGCCTGATAAATAGCGCGTAAAAAATCAGCCTGTGGATATGGGCTATCTTCCATGCCTGTCCGTCCGCGCACATCCGCTTTACAGACCAGCAGGAATTGTTCAAATCGTTGCGGACGGCGCAAAGCATCCAACCCCATCACAATTTTCAGCAGCGTCTTGGGGCGTAGCTCAAAGGCTTGGTGACAGAGCAGGTGATAACGGGCGACCGGGATGGCCAGGTCACGCCAGGCATTGGGGATGCGCAGACGTTTGCAGAGCGGCTTGATCAGCTTTGCGCCGCGCTCTTCATGCCCGCGGTGGCTGGGCAGTATTGCAGCTGGCGTGGTGCCTTTGCCCAGGTCGTGAACCAGTGCCGCGAAGCGTACCTGCGGGTCACTGCTCAACAGGCATGCCTGTTGCAGTGTGAGCAGGGTGTGTAGCCCAGTGTCGACCTCAGGGTGGTAGTCTTTGCGTTGGGGTATGCCAAACAGGCAATCAACCTCTGGCAAAACAGCTGCCAGCATATCCATTTCATGCATGGCTTTGATGAAGATATGGGCATTATCTTCAGTCATGGCCTTAGCGATCTCTGCCCATACACGCTCTGGTACCAGATTGTTCAACTCGTCCTTTGCGGCCATCTGTTGAACCAGTGTTTTTGTCTCTTCTGCAATACTAAACCCCAGCTCATGGTAACGGGCAGCAAAACGTGCAAGCCGCAGTGTACGAATGGGATCTTCAGTGAAAGAGGGAGTGTGACGTAGAATGCCTTTTTTCAGATCGTCCTGGCCGCCAAGGGGGTCGATAATCTCTCCATCTGGCCCTTGTGCCAGAGCGTTGATGGTGAGATCGCGCCGCGTCAAATCCTCTTCAATGCTGACAGGGTTGCTGTGTATGTCGTCACGTTGGCAGCGGGGCAGAGCGTACTCTTCGTGGGTTTTGGGATGCAGAAAAACAGGGAAATCTTTGCCAACCTGTTGGTAGCCTAGCGCAACCAGCTGCTCGGGGGTAACGTTGCTGGCCAGCCAGTCCTTCTCGGTGATGGGGCGACCCAGCAGCTTGTCTCGCACTGCACCGCCAACCAGGTAAAATTTCATCTGTTTGTCACTCATCTCAGACATGCTAACGTGTTCAGTATGCAAATCAAAATTGTCCTATTACTGTTGGTTTTTCAGCTGCTCACCGGGTGCGCTACCCTGGGTTACTATGCCCAATCTGTGCATGGACAGCTTGAGTTGATTGGCAAACGCCAGCCAATCGAAGAGCTGCTTGCTGACTCCGAAGTGTCAGAAAAACTGCGCCAGCGTTTGGAGCTGGTGTTAAAGATGCGGGATTTTGCCAGCACTGAGCTTGGGTTGCCAGATAATGCCAGCTATCGAAGTTATGCCGATCTGGGGCGTAAAGCCATGGTTTGGAGTGTAGTGGCGACGCCAGAGTTCTCTGTGCAGCCTAAGCAGTGGTGCTATCCGGTGGTGGGTTGTGCAGCCTATCGTGGCTACTTTTCTCATCAGCAAGCAGAGCAATTTGCCGAGGGTCTTGGCAGTGAAGGGCTGGATGTGGTGGTGGAACCGGTGCCCGCCTACTCCACACTGGGATGGTTTGATGACCCGGTGCCCAATACGGTGATCAACTGGTCAGAACCGCATTTGGCTGGGTTGATCTTCCATGAGCTGGCGCATCAGAAACTCTATTTTCAGGATGACAGCCGATTTAATGAAGCTTTTGCCGTGGCGGTTGAGCAGATTGGAGTAGAGCGCTGGATGCTAGCACAGCATAATAGTGAAGGTTTTGTGCATTGGCAGCAGCAAAAGGCAAGAGAAGAGCCATTTTTCCAGCTGCTGTTGCTGACGCGTCAACGGCTTGTGACGCTCTTTGCCCGCCCATTGTCAGTCGCGGAGATGCGAAAGGCTAAGGTAGCAGAGTTTGAGCAACTGCGTTCTGAATATGCTTCGCTGAAGCGTAGCTGGAATGGTTACACCGGCTATGATCGCTGGTTTGAGCGCAAGCTGAATAATGCCAGGCTGGCTTCAGTGGCGACCTATCGACACTTGCTGCCCGGGTTGTTGGCTCTATATGCTCAGTCAGATAGAGATTTAGCTCGTTTTTATCAGGCATGCGGTGCATTGGCGGCGCTAACGCCGGAGAAGCGCTCGCAGCAGCTTGAGCGCCTTATCCCGCCTGCCGCCAGCGTGACAGACGTCGTTGTTTTTTAGTAAGCCCCAGATAGAGCGGCACAATTTCATCAACATCCGCAGGTGCAATTCCCAGGTCAGGTAGACCATTGTGCTGACATACGCTATCGACCTGCATCGAAAGATAGTTATCCATAGAGAAAGGTTGGCCCGGCATCCGCCCAAGAATTTCTGCCTGTAATTTGGATGCACGGTCGCTCAAGCGAATGATCTGACGTTTTAGTCCTAGTTGATGAGCGGTGTATCGAACCAACTCCTCTAAGGTGAAAACCCGTGGTCCACAAAGGTCATAGCGTTGATCAAAACTGCTGGGCTCATAGAGTGAGTGGATAAAGGCATCAACAATATTGCCAATATAGACGGGTGCAAAATGTGCATCAGGGCAGGCGAGAGGGAAGGGCGCGGGAGCCATGTTCAAGAGATCAGAAAAACGGTTGAAGAAGCTATCACCGGGGCCAAATATGACAGATGGACGAAAACTGGTGACTTTGATGTCGGGTTGGCTTAGTTTGTGTGCGAGGTTTTCACCCTCGCCTTTGGTGAAAAGATAGCGGCTCGGCCCTTGATCCTGGTTGGCGTTCAGTGCGCTCATATGCAGTAGTCGAGACACGCCGGAGTTTCGGCAGGCCTTAATGACAGCATCAACCAGATCTACATGCGCCTGTTTAAATCCCTGCTTATTGCTGCCTTCATTGAGAATGCCAACAAGGTTGATAAAGGCATCGCAGCTGGCAAGATGCGGTTCCATGGCTTTTGCATCATAAATATTGGCAGCAAGCAGCTGCACGCCAGGCAAAATTCTTAGATCTTTGTGTCGCGCGGGGTTACGCGTCAGAATAAGGCATTGAATGCCTCTGGAAACCAGCTTGCTCGCAAGATGGCGGCCAACAAATCCACTGCCGCCAAGGATGCAGACTCTATTAATCATCATCTCTTTAGTCTCCCTGAACAATGTTCCATAGAGTATCTTACTGACAGCCTTACTATGCAAGAATCTGCTTTTGCATGTTTTTCCATTATTGTTTGATGGTTATTGATCACACAACATAATTTCTTTGGCCTTAAAGTGCACTTTTACGCTGTTGTTATTTTTTATAGGCGGTAGAATGGTCATTTAATTCTCCTGGTAGGTATGATGCTTGCCATAATGGTGCAATTAATGTTTTATTAACAAATACGAACTGAATAAGGGTTAAAGCATGACAAACGGTCAGACGGAGAAAGTAGTAGAGCGTCGCACTGGCACGCAAACAATGATTGATAAGCTGCTGGCAGAGCGCAAAGAGGTGCTGGCTCTCTATTGGCATGTCGCTGGGTTAGAGCCACTGACTCCAGAAACACCTTTTGGTGATCATCTGCAAGAGTTCTGTGAGGTCCTGGTCGACTACATAGCTTTTGGGCACTTTGAGGTTTATGATCGTATTGGTAGTGGCAAAGAGAGGCGAGAGGCCGTCGTGTCACTTGCCGAGAAGATCTACCCCAATATTCTTGATACAACAGATGTGGCTGTATCTTTTAATGATAAATATGATGAGACAGACCATAAATTGCACTTGGAAGATCTACCCAAGGATCTCTCGCAAATGGGCGAGGTGCTTGCAACACGTATTGAGCTTGAAGACCAGTTAATTGAGGTGATGTTGCAGCGTTAAGGATAGAAAAAACCTTTGCTCCATTTGTATATTATTGCGCAAAGGTTTTGATTTAAATTTGTCGTCTATAACAATAACTATTATATGGCAGTGATTGATTTTAATAATCGCTGACTTGGTGTCACAGTGTTATCCAGGCTTAACACATTTGCACAAAGGCGCTTAAAAAAGAATGAGTTTTTGGCTCTGCTTTATCCGCACGAGCCGATGGGTATCCAACTTCAAAAATTACACAAGGGCATCGATAACGCGCATATTGATATAACCCTGAGTCCTGTGTTTATTATCAGGGCGACACGGTTTGTACGTGGCATTCTACAGCATGATGCGGCTATCGTTGGTTTAAGCTCTCAAGTACCAAAACCTAAAAAAGCTGATACTGATGCATTCATTGCAGCCTATTCTGATATGGTGGAAGCTGCAATAAAGCAGGCGCGCCAGACATCCTCTCCGGAACAGATTCAGCTACTTCAATTAGGCGTTATCAGATTTTTAGTGACTTTGATTGATAATGAATTAACTCGCCTGCATGACAGTATGCAGCGTAATCGTGGCGGCGTGATGGGTCGATCAAGCGGTCGCGCATTGGAGCTTCACGAGCGTGTGGTTATATTGGCAAAGGTGAAAACAAAACTGCGTAATGCAGTGCTGCATCAGTGTTTCACTCAAATTATAAAACAGGAAAAAAGAACACTGCGGATGCTACGCAAATCGGTTCTGGGGATCTCCTGGCCACTGCCAAAACGCATTTTGTGTAACCCTATGCTACAACAGCCGCTCCCTTGGGGTGCTGACCAGCGGGTAGAGAGTTATCTTCCACTTTGCGCGGAACATTTTGCTCACATCAACCGATTGATCACGGAAGTTTTTGTTAATTATTTGCCCAATTGGGCTGTTGCCAGTGATGAAGCAGTAAATGGTTCCCATGAAAAAGGCAGGCTGAAAAAGCCTGCGCGCCTACATAAACCGCTAAGTGGAGTAGATGGCTGCTTGGAAGCTGAGACATTGTTGCGAAGTGCCTTGCAGCCAGAAGAGTATCTACAGGGGCAGTTTTCCTGGTTGGATATGCCGGAAAATATTGCGCGGTTAACCTCTCCTACAACGCTACAAACAACCTTCAATAACCAACCTCAAAAAGAGCAGCTGCCAGCAGGTTGGCAGCGTTTTCAACAACAATTAAGAAAGAATATTTACCAGCAATTTAAACGTTCGAATTTTATACCGCTGGTTCTGGCAGCTTACGAGACCCGCAAGGTTATGCGGGAGCTTGACAAAAGTGTGCCCATCTCAGTTGTACAACAGTATTTGGCAGAAGGACTGTCACGGAAAGAACTATTTCGGCATTTTGCCGAGCTTCAGATAGAAACGGCATCCATTGCTGCTATCGGGAAGAAATTGGACTTGGCTCGTGGCCAAATCAAACAGTTGCAGCGCTATGAACAAGAGCAGTTGTTGCTCGATTTTATAAAAGACTTCCTTGTTTTTAGACGGGATCTTAAGAATGCCTTCTTGACATATCAGGCGATGGATCAACTCTCTATCTTGAACAAACCTGAAGATATTGAATTGTCCAATGCCAATGGCAAGTTATACCAATTTGCCACAGCCTATGAAAATGACCCTATAAAACAGCCGATCTGTAAGCATGTCATTATCAAAGCAGATATACGTGGATCAACAAGTATGACCACCGGCTTGGTCGCAAAAGGACTTAATCCAGCAACCTATTTTAGCCTGAACCTCTTCAAGCCCATCAATGATCTGTTAGATAGCTATGGTGCCGCCAAGGTATTTGTAGAGGGTGATGCCATCATACTGAGCATTCTTGAGCACGAAAATATTGCTAACCAGCGCTTGAGCGTGGCGTGGGCCTGTGGGTTGGCGCAGAAAATACTGGAAGTGGTTGATGTTCAGAATATAAAAAATGAACAATTTGGTTTGCCATCTCTTGAGTTGGGGCTGGGTATTGCTTTTAGCCGTGAATCTCCAGCTTATCTCTATGATGATGAAAAGAAGATTATGATCTCATCTGCCATTAATCGTGCAGATCAACTCTCTTCCTGTTCAGCGGTGTTGCGACGAAGTTGCCCGCGCGAGCGTGGTGTAGAAGTAATGACATCAGTGGATCTTGGTATGTTTGAAAAGGAGCACCCAGAACGACTGTTGCGCTTCAATGTTGATGGTATTGAGTTAGATAGCCCGGCATTTGATAAACTAAAAACAGAACTGAAATTAAAACGGCTAATACCGGATGAGTTGCTGGCATGCGATGCCACTGCTCTTTATGTTGGGCGTTACCCCGATAATAAAGGTGTTAAGCACTGGTTGGTGGTTAGGGAGGCCCCGGTTCGTTTTTGGGCTGACAGCTGTATTGGCCCAGAAGAGCAAAAAGGGCGCTGCTTTTATGAAGTGCTTGTTGATCGAGAAGTGCTTGCCTGGGTTAAAACAAAGATGAATCTTAAACAACAAAAACAGGCTGTGGATATTAGCGCTGTGCAGTCTGAATTCCCTGCCGACTACGTAATTTAGCGAGTGTGCCGGTGCCTTTTACCAATGGCATCCGGTATTCTAATCTCATGGGCTTCTGTCCTAGCTGCTGTTCGTAAATAACTGTGTAACTTAACACGCGCTGTAGGTAGAGACGTGTCTCTTTAAATGGCACAGTTTCAACCCAAAGGTCAGCGGACATGTCTTCTTCAGGCAACCATTTTTTTACCCGATGTGGCCCAGCATTATAGGCTGCAGTGGCCAGCACCTGATGCTGATTTAGTCGGTTAAATACCTGTCCTAGATAAGCGCTTCCCAATTGAATATTAAGTTTGGGTTTGAGCAGCAGTGAACTGAGGGATCGCAGTGAACGGCCATGTAAACGCCGTGATACTTCGCGGGCTGTGCGTGGCATGAGCTGCATCAATCCCAAAGCGCCGGCACCTGAACGGGCATCATGGATAAAGGCGCTCTCCTGGCGCACCACGGCAAACACCCACGCGATGTCCAGCTTATTGGTGTTGGCCTGTTTCTCGATATCTGTTTTGTATTTTATTGGAAAACGAAGATCCAGATCGTCCCAGTATTCGGTTCGGGCGAGAGAGAATATAGCCCGATCATGCCAGCCCCAACTCTCTGCCAGCTTGGCGGCAGCCTGGAGTTCATCCTGATTCATATCCTTTGTGATGGCTTCCCATTCTCGACGAGCCTGAACCAGTCTTCCCAGGGTGTGCAGCTCTTTGGCTCTTGCTATTGCGCCTTTTGCCATCAATTTTTTCTGGAGTGATGCATCCACCTGTAACGGAATATTGGCAAGGTGGTAGTTGATACCCAGTCTGTCAGCCGCCAGAAATCCATAGTAACTGCGCTCGCGGGCAACCTGGGTATATATCTGCTTAGCTTCTGCGGTTCTGTATAGCTCTTCCATGCTACGGGCTCGCCAGTACATCCAGCCCTCTGATGAGCGTTGATGCTCTGGCAGGGCGCTTAACCAGATTAGGGCAGTAGACCAGTCGTGTGCATCTAATGCGGCCCTTATACGTGCCTCTCTGAGAGTGTCGTCATCAGCGGCAGGCTCTATCTCTGCCAGAAAGGTGAGTGTCCCAGGATGCTTGTTCCGCATTAAGGCAAAAGCAAGCGTGCTTTCAATCTTTGGTCTCTCTTCGTTGGTAAAGGTATATCGATTTTTTAGCAGCTTCCAGGCATGAAGTGCCGCCGTGGCATCTCTACGAGCAAGACGCTTGATTCCATGCAGCAAAATAGCATTTCGATAGGGGTGTTCCTGGATAAATGTTTTGCTGCTCAGAATGAGCTGTGGTTTGCGATGAACTATCAACCATCGGTCAACCCACTTCTGCTCGCTTTTAGGCAAAAAGTTGCGAAGATAGCGTGCCAGACTGGTCTGCCGAGCATCCATTGCCAGCTGAATACGCTGCCAAGTCAGGCTTTCAGTCTGCATGCCAGCACTCTGCCAGGCTTTAAATACGGGGTCACAGGCTTTGGGTCGCGATTTTTTATAGAGCCAAAGTGTGCCTGCCTTATCGAATGCCTCCTGCTTTTTGCCATTCTTGTAAAGTGCGCGCAGGTGGTAGCATTCACGGGTCACACTCAGGGAGGGTTTATAAAATTTTAGGTAGGTCTTCCAGCGGCCACGTTTGGCCAGATGGTTTAGCCAGGCGTTACGCAATAGTGATGCGAGTGGTGTATCTGCATAGTGGGTTAAAAACTGCTGGATACGTTTGTCTTTCTGTTTATGCAGACTGCGACGCAGCTCTTTATATTCCAGATAAGGATAGAGCGGGTACTCTTTAAGAGATGCCGTAAGCTTTCGGTAACGGCTCACTTGACCCTTGCTGATCGCTTTTTCAGCAGCCAGAAAATCAGCGCGTTGCGTGGAAAGTGAAATGCTGCCGTGTGCATTTGACAGCAACAACAACAGACATCCGACAAACCATAAGAGTTGTCGATAATTACAGATCATTATGTAAGTTTAGTGAAATATCTAGGAAATGTGTGGATTGTGTGTACGGCGCACATTATATATGAGCAAATTTATGCTATGTGAGTAACCTGTCTGGTAATTTAAATCCTGATTTAGACACTATACTGAAAGTATGAATAAAAGGAATGATTCTAAAACAGCGGACTTTAACCAACCAACCCCTACTAGCTGGCTGGAGGGTTTTCCTCCATTCCAGGGAATGCAAGCAAAAGTATTGGAGCTGGATGATGAATGGAACAGAATCCGCATCCTGCTACCGCTTAATAAGCAGACGCAAAATCCTGGAGGCAGCATGTTCGGCGGTGTTATAGCCTCATTAGCTGACCCTGTTGCCGCCTTGGCATGCGCATGGCATTTTCAAGAATACTCGGTGTGGACACGTAATCTGAGTATCGATTTTTTGCAAGAAGGACGTACAGACCTTGAGTTGAGGTTTGAGTTTAATCCTACACAAAAAAAAGAAATTGCTGAGGAGCTGGCACAGCATGACCGCAGCACTCCACTGTTTGAATATGCCTACTATCTGGCTGATGGCACACTCTGCGCTCGGGTGCAGAATTGCGTTGCAATACGCAGAAAAGGCTATGTTGCAGAGAGTACCGGTGCCTTGTAGCAATAAGCTCACAGACAGCCAGTAGTGTTGCATAAATAGTTAATTTAATAAGAAAAAGCCATGAGCTGGCGATTGAGGGCAGCTGCCGTAATTGCAGCTTAAAACCAAAAATCAGCATTACCCCATCAAACTTATTTGCGCATCCAGCTAGCATTGCACGGGCAATATTTGATATAAGTCAAGTTGCAGCGCGGTTTCTATAAACCGTAAAGAGATAATTATTGGGTTTAAGGGTGCAGGAATGAGTCAAAATGAACTGATGTGGGATGATGAAGCGTTAGAATTGCTGAATAAAATTCCCTTTTTTGTGCGCAAGGCGGCGCGGAAAAAGATTGAGAAAACGGCAATCGAATCGGGCGAAGAGCGTATCACCGTCGAGCTGATGGAGAAGATACGCAGCGAAAGAGTCGCTAGCTAGCAACTAAAAAGCCCCATCTGGCAAATGCTGGATGGGGCTTTTGCGTCTCTGTCTGATTTTTTGGCAGATGTTATCTGATGTTTCGCCGTTCCCGCGCAGCTTCAGCCAATTGGCGTAGCAGTGGTACGGTATCTTCCCAGTTTATACAGGCATCGGTCAGACTTTGGCCGTAGGTTAACTCTTTCTCTGGATGCCAATCCTGACGGCCCTCAACCAAAAAGCTCTCAATCATTACACCAAAGATTCGGTCATCGCCCCGTGCTACCTGTCCTGCCACATCACGCCCCACATCAATCTGCTTGGCATGTTTCTTCCGGCTATTGGCATGACTGAGATCAATCATGATATGCGGTTCTAAACCTGCTGCTTCCAAATCTTCAGCAGCAATATTCACACTCTCGGTATCGTAATTAGGACGAGTGCCACCACGCAGAATAAGGTGGCCATCTTCATTACCAAAGGTAGAGAAGATCGCAGAATGCCCTGCCTTGGTCAGTGACATGAAGTGGTGTGGCTGGGCAGCGGCACGGATAGCATCAATGGCTACCTGCAAACCACCGTCAGTGCCATTCTTAAAACCAACGGCGCAAGAGAGGCCGGAGGCCAGTTCACGGTGAACTTGACTCTCGGTAGTGCGCGCACCGATAGCACCCCAGCTGATCAGGTCAGAGATATATTGTGGGCTGATGGGGTCAAGGTACTCAGTAGCGGCAGGCACACCCAGATCATTCACGTAGGCCAACAGCTCACGTGCCTGCAATA
>Ga0316192_10000123_pt1 | contig 52225 bp, 46 predicted proteins | sample MerIslwburrow_MG_FD_204931 | JGI IMG/M metagenome (GOLD analysis project Ga0316192, IMG submission 204931) | Coastal sediment microbial communities from Maine, United States - Merrow Island worm burrow | ecosystem: Environmental > Aquatic > Marine > Coastal > Sediment | place: USA: Maine...
GCCCGTCGGGTGAAGGAAATGTCTCGTACTCAGCCCTGATGTCGGGATCGTTGAACGAGACCTGCTCGGCCAAAGCGTAGTTCGGGATCAGCGCGGCGGCCAACGCGCTCACCGTGAATCCCAAGACAGTGAGGGTGGACAGTCGGTCGAAGAACTCGCGCCTGGAAATCAGACCATGCGCGTACTCGTCGTACCAGTCAAACGCTTCCTGCGGGATCGGATGTGTTGTCGGTTCGTTCTCGTTCAGCTCAGTCACAGCAACCTCCTTGGTGATCGTTCGTGGTGAAGACAGTCTGACTTCAACACACTACGCCAGGGTCAAATGAATCCGAATGGACGGATCCCGGGCGTCAGGCTCCGCTGAGAAGAGCGTTGAAGATGGCCACAGAGTAGTGTGTCTGGGTGGGTAGGACCTAGAGTGCGTTGCCCTCACAGTCTGAGTAGCAGGATGATGAGCAAGGCGGAGACCAGGCTCGCCAAGACCGTCCTGATCGAGTTCCAGTAGTTCCAACGCAATTCGAAGTCTTGGCGAGCAACTTCCAGTGCCGTCTCGTCCATGGCGTCGATCTCGAGAGACTGCACGGTGTTGTTCAACGGAATGTTGATGGTAGCGGTCGGTAGCTGAACGCCAAGAAGGAATACGAGAGCCGCCGCGATGATGAGCAGGCGTCCGGTTCCGTCCAATTGGCCGAAGCCAAGCGCAGCCGAAGCCAGCAATGCGACCACCGAGCCTATCCAGACCAACATGAATACTGGCTGGTTGTTCTGGATCACGCGATCCATCACCTGGAAGGCTCGGAGAAACTCCCCGTCACCCAGGTTTCCAATGCCTGGCATCACCACCACGGCAAACGCAAACAGGAACCCTGCCACCAGGGAACATAGGAAAGTCGCCACGATCAGTGTGAGCTGAAAGATCCCCATGCTTTTGTCCTCCTCTCACTGCATGATGCAGTACGACACCATCTCCTTGCAATCGCTGTCAGCCCGAACATCCAGACCAGGCAGCCTGTATTTCCACTCGTCGATGATCGCAGCCGATCTCTTCCGCACTACGATAGACGATATCGAGGATCCGAAATCGCAACACCGATGCGATTCGCCCCGTATGAAATGTTGGCACCTCTCGCCTAGCCACCATACCGGCACCGAGCGGAGGAGCGTCTTCAAAACGTCTCTCGAAAGGATGAGTCTCTGATGTTTCGGTTCTCTCTGAAAGGTCTCGTGTCTCTCGCCCTCGCCGTGTCGGCCGGAAGCTGTTCGTCAGAACGCGACTCTCAGACCGCCGCTATCGAGTGGAATCTGGTGGGGGAGTACCTGGGCCAGCAGCCGCCTGGATCCGAAGTGGAGCTCTTCGCCCCCGGGTTCGTCTCGACGGCCATGTCGGAGGCCAACTCGGTCTTTGCCCCTGATGGCTCCGAGTTCTTCTTCGCCGTGTGGCCGGGTCCAGGCCATGATGTCTCGGTCTTCTCGACCCACATGGAAGACGGGCGTTGGACGATCCCCGAGGTGCCCGAATTTCTCCGAGGCGTCAGCGCGATCGACGTGGCGATCACTGCCAATGGTCAGCGGTTCTTCTTCTGCTCGAACCGATCTCGGACTCCCGGCGGCCCGACGGAGGACAACTTCGATATCTGGTACGTCGATCGACAGCCGACTGGTCAATGGGGTGAGCCGGCCAACCCCGGTCCGCCGCTGAATTCGGATCGACACGACTACTACCCGACGGTCACACTCGACGGCACGATGTACTTCCATTCATCGCGCGAGGGGGGTCTGGGCGGGCGCGACATCTATCGCTCGGAGCTGGTCGACGGGCGCTATCAGATGCCCGAGAACCTCGGCGCCCCGATCAATACGAGGTCCAATGAGGGCGATGTGTTGGTCGCTCCCGACGAGAGCTTCCTCATCTTCAACTCCCACGGCCACGATCCGGCAAAGGGCGACAGCAGTCTTTGGATCTCGTTCCGCAGCGAAGATGGCGCTTGGCTACCTCCGCACAACATGAGCCGTTACATGGCCGGAGATCCGACGGACTTTTGTCCGATGTTGTCTCCCGACGGCCGATACCTCTTCTTCTCCAGCAACCGGTTCGATCCGAAGCTTGCAGATAGGGAGCAGGATTATCAGACCCTTCGAAAGATGAGCCGCGGGCCGGGCGGCGGATTCAGCGACGTCTACTGGGTTGATGCGTCCGTCATCGAGAGGGCGAGGGAAGAGTTCATCCAGGTCAACAGGGATTCTCCGGGCTCGGCTAGCGAAGGACCCTAGATCACCACGCTTACCACATGCCCCTCCGTCGTCGAATCCCTTACGCGCTACCAGCCTCACATCCGTCCCGCCAAGCAAGGTGGACACTCTCAACAAGCGGCATAGGTGCTGATAGGCTCCCGCCATGGCCGAGACGATGCGTGCGATGGGCGCGACCTGCGACGGCGTCGAGATGACCGAGACACTCAAACCGACGCCGCGCCCGGGCGAGGTGCGGGTCAAGGTGATTGCGTCGGCGGTCAACGCGGGGGAAGAGAAGGTCATCGGCGGAGACTTTGTAGGGAGATTTCTGCACGCGAGGACCTCGCCACTCGTGCTCGGATGGGACTTCGCGGGCACCGTCGACGCCCTCGGTGAGGGCGTGACCGACATCGACGAAGGAACCGCCGTTTGGGGCCATTTGGCGTACTCTACATCCCAGAAGCAGGGCACGTTCGCCGAGTACGTCACGTTGCCGCGCGCGGCTCTCGCGGCCAAGCCCGACAATCTCTCGTACCACGTGGCCGCGGCTGCCGCCACCGTCGCGATGACGAGCTTGCAGTCGCTGAGGGACCTCGGTGGGCTCGGTGAAGGCGGTAAAGCGCTGATCGTCGGGGCGGGTGGTGGCATCGGCTCGGTCGCGGTCGGGATCGGCAAGCGCCTCGGCGGCCACGTTACCGGCGTGTGCAGTGCCAGGGACGTCGAACGCGTCGAGGCTCTCGGAGCCGATGCGGTCATCGACCGAAGAGCGTCTGACCCGTTCGATGCCGAATCGGTCTACGACGTGGTCTTCGACACTCCAGCCGTGCACTCGTTCGGCCGCTGCGCGAAGCTCCTGCGGGCCGGCGGCAGGTACGTGACCACGCTACCCGATGTGGCCCTGATCACTGGCATGGCGCGCGCCCTATTCACATCCAAGCACTGCCACTTCGTCCAGGTCGCCTCCAAGCGAGAGGACCTTGAGCTGGTCGGCGGCTGGTTGAGCAACGGGCTCGAAGTGACGATCGACTCGAGTCACAAGGTCGCCGACCTGGATGTCGCCCTCAAACGCCAGGCCGATCGCGGTCGGGTCGGTCGGGTCGTGGTAGACGTCGCCGAAGGGTGGCCGTCGTGAGGGGCCCAGATGGCTTTCCCGCCTCCGCCCGGAAATCGAGCCCTCAGGCCCGGTTCCAATAGAGAACGGGATGTACCTGGCTGCCTCCGCAGGCCGCACAGCAGGGTCGGTCTCAAGCCGAAGCCGGCAAGTACAGCCGGTCCTGATTCGTCTTGCTCCCGCAGCAGAACAACAGATCCGTTAGGCTCCAGACTAGCGCATGTGGCAGTAAGTCCTGGATCGAAGAATAGTTGATGTCTCAACCTATCTACGCCCTAAATCTCTTCAACGTGTCGGACAAGAATGAATACCTCGCCTATTCGCGAAGGTCAGCGGAGGAAGTCAAAGCTCACGGTGGGCGCGTTGTGGCGCTGGGAAAATTCTGTGAGGCTGCCGCGGGTGACATTGCGCCGCGTAATGTCCTCATACTGGTTGAGTGGGCCTCTAAGCAGGCTTTCGACAGCTACTGTAACGACCCAGCCCTTGCCGATCTGCATCCGCACCGCGCCAACGGAACGGACAGGTACATTTGGCATCTCTTTGAAAAGCTCGAAGACCTCAAGCCGATCCTCAAGTGAGAGACCTGCGTGATGATGAAGGGTGCTGTTCGCCCAACAAGGCACTGCAGCTGACGGCCCATCCGCTGCGTGGCTGGTCCGCAGCTGAGCTTGGTCGTTAGGCGGCACCGAAAGATTGATCTTTGACGGGCCACCTTCGATGCACCGCAATGCGATACGGCATGGTTGGGTGGCGAGTTCAATCGAAACGCTGCCGACATTCTTGGGCTGGTGCAGTTCATCCACATTGCGCATAATGTGTCTTTCTGGTTGGGCGGCCTGTAGCTTGGCAACCACACTCACACCTAGACAGACTGGAGAAAAGGCATGGCCAAAATCCTCGTCGTACTCACATCACACAACCAGCTCGGAGACACGGGGCACCAAACAGGGTTCTGGCTGGAAGAGCTTGCTGCTCCCTACTATGTGTTCAAGGACGCAGGAGCAGAGGTCACACTGGCTTCCCCAGAAGGCGGGCAGCCGCCGCTCGACCCCAAGAGCGACGACCCCGACGCACAGACCGAGGCTACTCGTCGGTTCAAGGCTGACAGCGCCGCGAATGCCGAACTTGCCGCCACCGCTAGGCTGGACTCGCTTTCGGCCCGCGACTTCGATGCGGTCTTCTACCCCGGAGGACACGGCCCGCTTTGGGACCTCGTCGACAACGAAGCGTCCATCCGGCTGATCGAAGACTTCTGGGCAGGCAACAAGCCCGTATCCGCCGTGTGCCATGCCCCGATTGCTCTCGTCAATGCCAAGGACGAAAACGGTGAAAACATCGTAAAGAACCGGGAAGTGACGGGCTTCACGAACTCTGAAGAGGAAGCTGTAGGCCTGACCAGGGTTGTTCCTCTCCTCGTAGAGGACACGATGATCGCTCGGGGTGCCAAGTACGCGAAAGTTGACGACTGGCAGTCCTACACGCGCCAGGACGGCAATCTCATCACCGGTCAAAACCCGGCCTCATCAGAGGCGGTAGCCAAGCTCGTTCTCGCAGCGCTTGAACGTCAACGCTGAGCATGGATAAAGGTTCCTCGGCTTTCTGCGCTCTTTCGGCACGATATGAACACCTCAGCGGCACATGGGTGAGACCGGACCGCGAGCTTGGGTGTCGTTTTGGCTGGCACTACTGGAGTGGGGGATGGCCGCCTAACGAGGCGCTGCAGCTGACGGGCTTCGCTCGCAGCTGATGCTGGACGTTAGGCCTCATGCCAAACGTCGGCTTGATCCATGCGACCGGGATTGCGAGTGGCTCGAGCGCGTCACTAACGATCCAACACAGGGTAGGTGCCCGTTTACACACTTGTGAATCGTGCCGGAAAGCGATCGATCCGCTGAGCAGAGCGCCAGAGCAGCGCGGAGCCCCCTGATGAGCCTTGAGTACGATCACCCCCCGCCGCGAACGGTGAGCTCGTGGAAGCGCTGGCTGTCCCTGCGCGGCTACGGACTCGTCACCAGCACGCTATTCGGGGCCACGACTCCACCTCTGGCGATGCGTGCCCGCTTCGAACGCTTGAGCCGAACTCCGCGAGAGACCATGCAGCGCAAATTCCCGAATCTCGTGTTCGGAGATCACGCCGTCGAAGGGCTCGCCATCGAGTCGGTCTGCGCCGTCGAATCGCCGACCCGGGTCATTCTCTACCTTCACGGCGGAGCGTTCGTCATGGGCTCGCCTGCTTCGTACCGAAACCGGGCGATGCGCGTGAGCTATCGCTGCCAAGCGGAAGTCTTCGTTCCCGCTTATCGCTTGGCACCTGAGCACCCGTATCCTGCAGCTTTCGACGATGCGCTCGTCGCATGGAGGTTTGTGAAGGCGCTGCGGCAGGACGCGCCGATTTTCGTCGCGGGTGACTCGGCGGGAGGGGGTCTGAGTCTGAGTCTGTTCGTGAGGCTTCGAGATCTTGGCCTCGCCATGCCGAACGGGTCGTTCCTGCTCTCGCCGTGGACGGATCTGACCGTGTCGGGCCCGTCCGTTGATGGCAATAGCGGCAAGGACCTGTGGTTCACCCGCAAGCACCTGGAGACATGGGCGAGTTACTACGTCGGTCATGCGGACAGCCGCTCGCCGTATCTCTCTCCCGTTTTCGCCGAGCTTTCGGGACTGCCCCCGCTCTTGCTTCTCGTCGGGGAGAACGAGCTCTTGCTCGATGACACGCTGCGTGTCCGGGACGCCGCGACGTCTGTAGGAACCGACGCTAGTGTCCTCATCGGCAAGGGAATGCAGCACGACTGGCCGCTTACCTTGCCGTGGCTCGACGAGAGCCGGCTTGCGTGGAACACGATGCGCCGCTTCGTGGAGGAGCATTAGTGCCTCCGCATCTCGACAATCACAGGGCGAAGCTCAGCCCATGTGGCCTAACACTTATAAGGCTCCCGCTTGTCAAGGGGTAGTGTGATTCGGGCGATCCGGAACTCTCTGGACCCGGCGATTCCTGAAAAATACGACCCAGACGCCGGCGGAACGACGCGGCTCCGGCTGGACCGCGGTTCCGACGAAACCTGAGACGGCATCAGCCGCCAGCCATAGCGCACTCAATTCCTGCAACCATGTTCCGATCTGGTTCCAACTCGGGATGGATTCGGCTACTATGGATTCGGCCGCGCCAGAGGTTCTCTGTCTATTCATGTGGCGAAAATCTGACATCTTCGTGTGGGCTGTTGTTCTCCTGACCCTGTTGGGGTGTCGGGAGCCGGTCAACGTCGAAGAGGGGTTGGCTTCGTACTACGCGGATTCGTTTGACGGCCGCAAGACCGCTAGCGGCGACACCTACAGCAAGCAGGCCTACACCGCTGCACATAGGACCCTGGCCTTCGATACCCGAGTCAAGGTAACCAATCTCGACAACGACAAGTCGGTGTGGGTGCGAATCAATGATCGCGGACCGCATGTGGAGGGCCGGATCATCGATCTCTCCGGTGCAGCGGCTCGCAAGCTGGGGATCACCGAGATCGGAACCGCGAAGGTGCGACTGGAAGTCCACGACTGAAATTTGCACCTGGATCGACCTGAGAATTCATTCCGACTGCAGGAGAAGTATCCGAAAGCGATGATGAAGGCGGCGTGGTACGAACGACAGGGTCCTCCCTCGGAGGTCCTCGTGATTGGAGAGACCTCCACACCTGAGCCCGGACCTGGAGAGGTCCGAATCCGAGTCTCCGCTTCAGGTGTTAATCCTGGCGATGTGAAGAAGCGTCAGGACACCTTTGGCCTGGGGATGGCCTACCCCCGAGTGATTCCCCATAGCGACGGGGCGGGGGTGATCGACCAAGTCGGCGATGGGGTATCAGCTTCTCGAGTAGGCGAGCGTGTGTGGTGCTTCGGGGCGCAGAGTTATCGTCCGTTTGGCACCGCTGCGGAGTATGTCGTGGTGCCTTCGAACCAGGCGGTCCACCTTCCGGACGGCGTGTCGTTTGATCAGGGCTCATGTCTCGGCATACCCGGCATTACGGCTCATCGCGCTGTGCACGTGGCCGGTTCGGTGAGTGGGCGGACCGTTCTTGTACAAGGCGGCGGTGGGGCGGTTGGGCAATGCGCTATCGCGCTTGCCCGGCACGCAGGAGCACGGGTGATTGCCACGGTCCGCTCCGAACTCGATGAGAGAGTCGCTGCAGGCGCGGGAGCTCACGTGGTGGTTCGCACCAACAACCTCTCTGCCGAAGAGACTGTCGAATGCATACGGAATCACGCTCCGAACAGCATCGACCACATTGTCGAGGTCGCTTTTCACGCCAACATCGACGTGGACGAGATGCTCTTGGCTCCGAACGGCTCGATCGCGACCTACGCGACGGGGAACCCAGAACCGGTGATCCCGTTCTGGCCGCTAGTCTTCAAGAATGCGCGTCTCTTCTTTCTGGGGAGCGACGACTTTTCCGAAGAGGCAAAACTGGCCGCGGCCCTCGGTCTGAACTCGGCACTGGAAGGGGAGTGGATCGGTCTCGAGGTGGAGGCGCGATATTCGCTGACATCCATCGCCGCCGCGCATGAGGCGGTCGAGCAACGAACGGTGTCCGGGCGAGTTCTAGTGACTCTGTAAATCGAGGTCACCGCTCACGCACCGGTGTCCTCCAAGGTCATTCAGCACCTTCAACCAGACCTCATTTGGTTCCAGCTTGGATTTGAGTGGGCTCCCGCGTCACCGCCAGGCGCTGCCGGAAGGGTACGTCAAACCACCGTCCTGACTCGTAATGAGCAGGTCAGCGGTTGACTCCCCACGGTCACCCTTTCCTAGCCTTCGGAAGTGTCTTCTTGGACTGCCTCGAGCTCGAAGGGCAGAAGATCGAAAATCAGGTCGACTCGCACCCCTGCTTGACTTTCGAGCGGCAACAAGCGGGTTTCTTGCACGAAACCCTCGGGATCCGACACGAGGACTCTGAACTCCTTTTCGAGTATTGCCGCGATCTGGAGCGCATCGGACGATTCAGTGGCGATTGTCACGTCGATGTCCAGCGTGGCACGGGGTTCACCCCAGACGGCGCTGGCGAGACCGCCGATGACCATGTAGGGAATCTGATGCTGCTCGAGGCGTCGGGCAAGCGCAGCCAACGCCTCCTCTTGAGAAGTCACGATTCCGGACCAGCATCGAGGACCGCGAGGCAGCGGTGAAGCTCCATGACTCCAGAGGGGTCAACAGGACGGTCGCGAGATTCCTCGGGAAGCACTTCATAGAGCCAACCGATCCCCGCGATGATGGCGACTTTGAACAGAACTGGTGACAGGATGCCGACTTCGGCCCCTAGAACCACCGAAATGAGTGTCCTGTCACTGTCTTGCAGCTAGGAATCGCCAGCGGAGTCATCATTCTTGAGTATGATAATATGTCATACCAGAGGTGAATCATGGCAAAAGCTAAAGTAGCAATCACGCTTGAAGAGGAGTTGGTTGCACGTCTGGACGCGCTAGTGGCCGCCAATAGGTTTGCAAGTCGTAGCGGTGCTGTTGCGGCGGCGGTGGAAGAGAAGCTCAGCCGAATTGACCGCGGGCGTCTGGCGCGAGAATGCGCAAAACTGGACAAGGCCTTTGAGCAAAAGCTCGCCGATGAAGGGCTATCTGGAGATCTTGCTGAATGGCCAGAGTACTGAGAGGCGACATCATTTGGGCTGACCTCAACCCGGTCCAGGGCCATGAGCAGGCTGGTCGTCGGCCCGTTGTTGTAATCAGCCACGATGTCTTCAATGAACGCTCCGGTACCGTGATCGCAATGGCTCTTACAAGCCAACCGCAGCGCGCGGGGTTTCCCCTGACCCTGGAACTAGAGGGGGATAACCTGCCAAAGCGGTCGTGGGTCAAGATCAGCCAGATTCGAACGCTCTCGCGGCAGCGGCTTGGCAGACGAATTGGCAGGTTGGAGCCCGAGCAACTCGACCTTCTGGTCGAGGGGCTCAATGAATTGGTCGCTACCTAACAATTCGCTGAACCGGACGCCGCCCGTCACTTTGCCGAGGCGTTGGTAGCCTTTCAAGGTGATCAGTTCAATCAACCGAGCTTCATGGTGCTGTCGCTGGCGGCGCCGGTTAGCTCGAGGGAGTTAGCCACAGGGATTTTGGAGTTAGCTATGGCCTCAATGTGGCTTGCTTACAACGAACTCGCCTGGACCGAAGATTTGCTGGCTGACCCAGCAGAATACGATGATGAAGTTGAGGTCTACGTCGATCTCATCAAGCGCACTGCGGCAGAACCACCACGCACATTGCTGCATTTGGGGAGTGGCGCAGGCGGCCATGATCGTGTCTTCAAGCGACATTTTGCCGTAACTGGTGTGGATCTCAGCTTGGGCATGCTGAACAAAGCGCGTGCTACACATCCTGACATAGAGTATCTAGAAGGCGACATACGAACGCTACGGTTGAACCGGCAGTTCGACGCCGGCCGACCTACTGCCGCGCTGAGATCGCGCGACGAATGAAAGAGCGAAACCACCAACGAGGAGAGAGCAATGAAGAAGTTCATGATTCTGCATTTCGGATTCGAGAAACCCACGCCTGAAATCATGGATGCATGGGGAAAATGGTTCGAGTCGATTGCCGACAAGCAGGTCGACCAGGGCGGTTTCAGCGGTGGGCGCGAAATCTCAAAAGACGGAACGAAAGAGCTACCGTGGAGTATGGATTCCATCACCGGCTACAACATCATCGAAGCCGAAGATCTGGACGCGGCAGAAAAGGTCGCACAAGACAATCCGTACATCGCAAGCATCAGGGTGTATGAAATCAGGTCGATGTAAGGCCCAGTCATTACAGACCGTGATGCCCATTCGGGAGATCCGCCTCGAGACCTTCGATCGGGAGCTCCACTCTCACAGACTTGGGGATTGGCTGCGTCAGCCGCACGTAGCTCGGTGGTGGGGAGATCCCCAGCTGGCAATGGAGAGCTCGCCACGGCGCTCACCTGGGACCTGCGCCGTCATTGTGGCGGACGGTGTCCCTGTTGGCTATCTGAGTTGGCAAACGCCCCCTCGGGACGAACTTGAGGCTGCTGGGCTGGTTGACCTCCCCGAAGACCTCGTGGACATCGACATCCTGATTGGGGAACCAGAGTTCATTGACCGGGGAGTTGGGCCGAGATCCCTCTGCTTGCTTCTGGCTCGCTTTCGGGTGGATCCCTTGGTGTCATTTGCAGGTGTGGGGACTTCAGTCGAAAACAGGCGTGCCATCCGAGCCTTCGAGAAGGCTGGCTTCCGCCTGTTTCGCGAGTTCCAGGATCCGGAGTTCGGGTCGTGCTGGTACATGGTGGTAGAAGTCTGTGATGCCGTCTGACAAATCCCCCACCTGGAAATGCAGTGACAGGCACCTCATTTCCTTGCTGGATTGCGTCCGATCTCTCGGAGACGAAGAGACAAGATGCCTTGGACTAGGCCATGGAGTGCCTGGGCGATTCCTTCGCGCCACTACCCATGCCTGCCTGAGCCGATCGATAGTCCGACACAGGGCCCGACCACCGCGGTGGTCCGCCCTGCCAACACTCGCAAGGTGTCAGCCATGTCCTGAAGTCAACGTGTCGGCGATGTCCCAAGGTTGTGCACCTCTGTGCCGATCGTAGTCGGTCAGTCCTCTGGGAAGCGACTGTCGCTCTCGATCGGGGGCTGGGCTCTCGTCAAAGTCTGATTAGCAGAATGATAAGTAGGACAGACACCAGGCTCGCCAAGACCGTCCTGATGGAGTTCCAGTACTTCCAACGCGATTCGAAGCGTTGGCGGGCCGCCTCCTGCGCCGTCTCGCCCATGGCGTCGATCGCGAGAGCTTGCACTGTGTTGTTCAAGGGAATGTTGATGGTGACGGTTGGCAGCTGAACGCCAATGAGGTACACGAGAACCGCGGCGATGATGAGCAGACGCCCGGTTCCATCCAGTTGTCCGAAGCCAAGCGCAGCCGAAGCCAGCAAGGCGACCACCGAACCCACCCAGACCAACAGAAACAACGGCTGGTTGTTCTGGATCACGCGATCCATCACCTGGAAGGCTCGGAGAAAGTCCCCGTCTCCCAGGTTGCCGATGCCAGGCATCACCACCACGGCGAACGCGAATACGAAACCTGCAACCAGGGAACACAGGAAGGTCGCCACGATCAGTGTGAGCTGGAAGATCCCCATGCTTTCGTCCTCCTCTTAGGTCCTGATGGATCACCACACCGTCTCTCCGCCATGGATGTCAGCCCAAAGATCCGCGACAGAAAGGCTGTACCAACCCTGTAACGGTGATCGTCGGTGAAAGGATACCTGGATACGGTCCCATTGACATTTTCACCAGGCCACACGACCGATCCCTGCCTCGGCTCTGAGGGAGCAAAACACGCCGTTATCGATCTCCGAGGTCTCGGGAATGATCTGCAAGACGTCCCAATGCTCGACGATCTTGCCCAGGTATTCGGCGGCCATCTTCTAGAAGTAGTGGATAAAGGCCTGTTTGCCGCCCCCGACACCAGGATTGTGCTGCGTATGAATCGTGCCGACGTACAGGTCGATGGCGTCGCTGGGTCGGCATTGGTTGAACATCAGATCGTAGAACGCCATCGCCTCCCGCTTCATTCGGTCCGTCCGATTTTCCATGGCTCCTCCAGTCCGCCAGGCTACTGCCTCCGGAGGAGCAATCCTTTTGCACCGCGACTGCATGCTCGGCTGCTCTGCTAATCTCCCGCCTGTGACAAGGGCCCAACCAGCGGAGTCGACGAGGTGAGTGAAAGCGGTCGCCTATCGATCGTCTCGCCCGACGATCAGAGCGTGACCTTTGTCGAGCTCTTTTTCGACCTCGTCTTCGTCTTCTCGGTCACGCAGGTCGTCGGCGTCCTGTACCACCACCTGGACTGGCTGGGGGTCGCACAAACGGTGCTGATTTTCTGGCTCGTCTGGTGGGCGTGGACGCAGTTTACTTGGGCGCTCAACGCAGCCGATACGACCCACTCGGGCGTCCAGTTGGCCACCTTGGCGGCGACGGGTGTCACCTTCTTCATGGCGGTCTCCATTCCGCGTGTCTTTTCAGGCGAGGCTGTTTGGTTTGCTCTGCCGTACACCCTCGTCCGGGTAATCGGTTTGGGGCTCTATATCCGGGTCTCCTTGGCAGCCGGCCCCGAGCACCGCAGAGCCGTCCGGACCTTCTCACTGCTTTCGGTTGGAGGACTTGCCGCTGTGCTGGCAGGGGGCTTCGCGGGTGGCCCCTCGATCTACTGGCTCTGGGGCTTGGCGATCCTTCTAGACCTCATCGCCGCCCTCGTCGGCGGGGAGATTGGCGACTGGAACGTGCATCCCGACCACTTCGCCGAGCGCCACGGTTTGTTCATCATCATCGCGCTAGGGGAGACCTTGATCGTGGCGGCCGGTGGTCTCGCGGATGCGGACATCACGCTGAGCTTGAGTGTGGTAGGTGCGATGGCTGTGGCGGCAACGTGTGCACTCTGGTGGAGTTACTTCAGCGGCGCCAAGCAGCGCCTCGATGCATCACTGGAGGAGGCTGAAGGTGTCGAGCGCACGAGCATCGCCCGTGACGCCTATTCGCTGCTCCACTTTCCGATGATCCTGGGGATCATCGCCTTCGCCACGGGGGTCGAGGCGGCGGTGCACGATCCCGGGCACGCCTTGGCGATGGGCGCTCGGCTGGCCCTCGGGGCGGGTATGCTCCTCTTCACCGGGTCCATGGCCTTGGCGCTGTGGAGAGGCACCGGTAGGCTCCCGGCAGCTCGTCTTCTGATCGGACTCATGACAGCGCTCACCATTTTCTCCTGGCCTGGCGCTCCACCGGCGGCGCTGTTGGCCCTGGTCCTTCTGGGGGCCATCGCGATCTCCTGGTCGGAGCGGCGGGGCGAAGCGATGTCGACGCTTTGAGTGCCGCTTGACTATCAGTGCCGGACCGCAAACTGCGATTGCGCTATCCGACGGTCAACGTCTGCCTGAGAATGTTGGTCTCCTGTAGCCATGCGCGGATCTGGTTCCGGCTCGGGAGAGGTCTGGCTACGAACTCTTCTACCTCGCCCCCTGAACGATCCAAGTCCCCGAAGAACAGGAAGTTTGCCGGGGTTAGAGATGCCTCGCCGCTTTTGACGAGGCCAGGGTCCTGATCGAGCAATGGCGAAGAGTCTCGACCAGCAGCGCATCGTCTGGCTGGAAGGCCTACACCTCCCGAACGCGATCAGCACGACCGGACAAGCCAGGGTTGAAGCGGTCCAGTAGATCGTGTTCCGGCGGTGGCAGCGCCCCGTTCCATCGGTGGCTCCGAAGAGGCGTTGCATCTGGCCCCGATCGCGAGCGCCCCGCGGAGCAGCCTGTCGGTCGGACTCTGGCAAGAGATCGCGGCTTCCGCCAAACGCGGTGACAGGCACCTCATTTCCCTGCCGGTTTGCGTCCGACCTTTCGGGGCCGAAGACGTCGGCCCGTGATGTCCTCTAGCTGGTCGACGAAGCTTTCGGAGCCCAGCGGTCTACCGATGCGCCCATGACGCCTGAAGGCCTCGTATTCCTCGTCCGCTGGCTCTTCGAGGAAAGCTACCCAGTCATCGACCCGCTCGGCGCCCGGGCGGCAGCTGACCAATGGATCCGCCTCACCGAGGACCTGTGCTCTTGCGCTGGAGTAGGGCCAGCCGACGGCCGCTTCGGCGAGTCCAGCCCGAACGGGGTTGAGGAGGACATAGCGCATGGCCGCCATGAGATGGGGCTCGTCCATTGGAAAGGAGGCGAAGCGTTCCTGCCAGAGGTGCCCGGTCCACCGATGCCGGCGGTTGATCTCGAGGGCGTATCGGTGGTGCGCCTGACCCAGCGGCCGGGCCAACCCCTGCTCGTTCGAAGGTACGACGACGAGGTGCACGTGGTTGGGCATCAGGCAGTAGGCCCAGATGCTCAAAGTGTGCCGATGGGCTTGATAAGCCAAGATCCGAGCGTAGAGACGATAGTCGTCTTCCGAGAAGAAGACCTGCATTCGCCGTGCACCGCGTTGCGTAACGTGATGTGGCACGCCGGGTACCACTACGCGAGGTAAGCGCGACATTGCCCCAAGAGACGGAAAGTGACCCCGTCGTCTTGCGGAATGAGTAGCCTGTCACCGCATTTCAGGAGACTGCCTCAATCCCGCGTCGAGACGTGGGGAACGGAGCTCTCCCGGGCCCAGGCGTTGACCGCCGCAATATCCGAGGATTCGATCTCGGCGAGCGCGGACTCCAGCGCCGCCCACTCCGCTTTCAGATCGCCCAGGCGCTCGAGCGCTCCTGCCGCCACAGGCGGACCAGCGTCGTCGATGACGTCGAGCAGGTGACGCACGTTCTTGAGCAGCCTCGGTGGGAGGTTGTCCTCGTCCTCGTAGGTCTCGTACTCGACTTGAACGACCTGCCGCTCCCAGGCGGTCAGGCGCTCAATGGCGCTCTTGCCAGCCTCGTGTAACGCCTCCGCATCGGGGTGCCGGTCGAGCAATGCCTCGATTTGGTCACGCGAGCCGCGAATCGCCGCGAGGCCATCCAGCATCTCGTTGAGGAGCGTCGTCATCTCCGAGACGTACCGGTCCACCTCAGCGAACTCGGCGGAACTCGCCCCGACACGGCGATCGGCCACCAGAGTGAGCTCTGCCGTGTCCTCGAGATCGCCGATCATGACCCGCGCCCGGTAGGTGCCCGGCATCACGTAGGACCCCGCGAAGCCCTCGAACAGCCGGATGTCGTCGATGCAGTGCAGACCGTCCCGCCGCATGTCCCAGACCCAGCGGTTGGCGCCCTGCTTCTTGGGCGGATAGCTGACTTCGATGGGCAGGCGCTGGTCCATGTTACCGAGAATGCAACGCTCGAAGTCCCCCTCCTCGCTCGAGTAGCGGCGCACGACCTTCCCATCCACATCGCTGATCTCGATAGTCAGCGGCCCTTCGTGCTCGTCGCGGATGTGATAGCCGAGTACGACCCCGCTCGGCGGGTTCGTGCCCACGGCGCCCCCCTTGCTGCTCCAGCCGCGATGGATCATCTCGACCGGTCTGGCGGCGAGCACGTGCAGCGGCTTCTCCGCCATCTCCGGGGTCACGCTCCTCAGGCCGGTGAGATCGTCGAGCACCCAGAAACCACGGCCCTGCGTGGCAGCGACGAGGTCGTCCTGGCGGACCGCCAGGTCGGCGATCGGCACTGGCGGCAGGTTGAGGGTGAGCGATTGCCAGTGCGACCCACCGTCGAACGACACGTACATGCCGCCCTCCCCGCCAGCGAAGAGCAGGCCCTGCCGCTCGGGGTCCTCCCGGACGACGCGGATGAAGTTGTCGCGGGGCAGGTCGGCATCGAGTCGTGTCGCGCTGGTTCCGTAGTCGGTCAGCTTGTAGATGTAAGGCTGGAAGTCGTTCATCTTGTAGCCGGCCACCGCGATGTAAGCCGTACCTGGATCGTGTGGACTGACGTCGATGGCGTTGACCATGGCACCGCCGAGATCGCCGGGAGTCACGTTGCTCCACGTCTCTCCATCGTCCCGGGTCACGTGGACGAGTCCGTCGTCGCTACCCACCCAGATCGTGCCGTATTCGTGGGGGGAGGCGGTGATCACGAAGATGGTGCCGTAGAACTCGGCGCCGACGTTCTCCGCCGTGATCGGCCCACCGTTGAGCCCCTGCTTGTCCTTCTCGTTCTTCGTCAGATCGCCGCTGATCTCCTTGAAAGTGACGCCACGGTCCTTCGTGCGGAGCAGTTTGTCGGTGCCGTAGTAGATGACGCTTGGATCCTGCACCGATGCCGTCACCGGCGCGTTCCAGTTTGTCCGGTACCGCAGATCCTTCGATTCCATACCGAAGACGAACTCCGGATACGGCTTGATCTCCCGTAATCGCTGGCTCTCGGCGTCGTACTCGGTTAGCGTGCCATTGATCGTCGTGGCGTAGATGAGCCGGGGGTTGTCGGGGTCGAAGGCGATATGGGCGCTTTCGCCGCCACCAACGGAGTGGAAGTCCTTGGCGGTGATCCCACCACCATAGGTCTCACTCAGAATCGCCACGGTCGAGTTGTCCTGCTGGCCGCCGTAGATGCGGTACGGGAACAGGTTGTCCGTGTTGACGCGGTAGAACTGCGCCGTCGGCTGGTTGTGGATGCTCGACCACGACTCGCCACCGTCGAAGGTGATCGTGGCACCCCCGTCGTTGGCTTGGATCATGTTCTGGTTGTCATGTGGGTTGATCCAGAGATCGTGATGGTCGCCATGCGGTGTGCGCCGCTTTTCGAAGGTCGCGCCGCCATCGATCGAGCGCATGAACGGCGCGTTCATGATGTAGACGATGTTGTCGTTGACCGGGTCGGCGGTGATGTGCATGTAGTACCAGGAGCGGGTCCACAGGATGCGGTCGCCGTTCACCAGCTTCCAGCTCTCGCCTCCGTCGTCGCTGCGGTACAAACCGCCCTCACCCGGCATTGCCTCGACGATGGCGTACAGCCGACTGGGATTACTGGCGCTCACATCGATACCGATCTTGCCGATGAGCTGCGGCAGACCCTCGGTGAGTTTCTTCCAGGTATCGCCGCCGTCTGTCGATTTGAAGATGCCACCGGCATGGCCACCTGACAGCACATACCAGGGCTTCCTGCCGTGCTCCCACATGGCGGCGTAGAGGATCCGCGGGTTGCTGGGATCCATCCGCAGGTCGGTGGCGCCGGTCTGGGCGTCGACCGCGAGAACCTGCTCCCAGGTCTGTCCGCCATCGGTCGTCCGGTAGACACCGCGCTCCTCGTTCGGCCCCCAGATCTGACCCTGGACCGCCACATAGGCGATGTCGGCGTTCCCAGGATGGACCTTGATGCGGGCGATCTGCCCGGCCTCCGGCAGCCCGATATGCGTCCAGGTTGTGCCGGCATCCGTCGATTTGTACATGCCGTCGCCCTGGCTGGTAGTGACGCCTCGGATCGACTTCTCCCCGGTACCGACATAGATGACGTTGGGGTCGGACGCCGCCACGGCAATGGCGCCGATCGTGCCGACGTTGAAGTAGTCGTCGGAGAGATTCTCCCAGGACAGACCGGCGTTCTCCGTCTTCCACAAGCCACCGCCGGTGGCACCCATGTAGTAGAGCAGTGGGTTGTCGGGCAGACCTGCGACGGTGGTCACGCGGCCGCCGCGGAAAGGACCCACGAAGCGCCACTCCATGGCGGAAATAAGCGATTCGTCTACCGTCTCTTCAGCGGTCGCCGAAGGCGACAGCCACACCGAGGCGACGATGATCACGACAAGGACAGCACAGGACGAGAGTTTTCTTTGCACTGGATTCTCCCTCCGCTCGCCGTAAGGTTGCGGGACGGTACCAGCATACTCAATTCCGCCGAGCCATCAAGGACTGGGTTCGACTCCAGTATGAGCTGCGAGCTCACCCCTAGAATGGGGACAGGCACCCTTTTCGACAAATTGGGTGCCTGTCCCCCTATATCGAAGCCGAAGTCCTCGACGCGGCAGAAGCGATCAGCGGGAGATGCGATTCGCCGTCCAGCTCGCCAGGTTTTGGTCGCCGACCATCAGCGTCACGTCCGCGGTGTCCCCGCGGCAGGTGTACCGGTAGCGCGAGGCGCCGGCAGTCTCCGATTCTTCCGGGATCGGGTGCGGCCCTGTCGTCCGCTCGCGACCCCCGACTCGGACCGTCATCATCATCTCGCCGCGGAACGACTCCTTACAGATCTCCATCTCGATCTCGTCGAGCACCGACCAGCGTCCCGCTGCCGTGACCATGACCGACACCTTCTGGTAGGTGGTCTCGTCCAGCACGTTGTTTTCGAAGTCCGAAACCGATTCCCGTTCGGTGAGCTGGGAGTAGGTGCCGTCGGAGTTGAAGGTGAAGGTGTTGACGCCCATGTCCTGGCCAGACCATCGCATTTGCGACATCGGGTTGGTGTTCATCCGGTCCGGCAGGTCAGTGGATTCGGCCTGCCAGGTGCCGATCATGCAGTGGTCTTCCGGGATCGTCTCGAGACACCGGCAGTCTTCGTCCGGCGTGCCATCGCGAATGGTGGTCTTTACCTCGAGCGGCCTGCCCTCGAGCTGCACCGCTGCCTTGATCCTCGGCTCGGGAGGGCACTCGATGGTGTAGCGGAAGCCATCGCTGCCGCTTCGCCCGACGGCAAGCCGGGACCAGGAGTCGCCCTCGTCATAGCTGACCAGACCCGTGGTCAGGGCCCTCGCTTGAAGTTCCCAATCGCCGGCCTTGATCTCCATCCGCAGACGCGGGAACGACATGGCGGGACCCTGGAGGTGCCAGGGCTCCGACACCAGCTCGCCCAGGTTGGGCTCGGGAATCGCCAGGCGCCCGTCCGGATATCGGAGCTCGCCGCGCAGGTAGGTCTCGAGAAAACTGTGCCAGGCGTCCGGTGGCAGCGATTCCCCGACGCTTGTGGGGTCGTCCAACCCATCGTTCCCCCAGACGCCCATGTGGATCGGATACCAGTCCCCGTATTCCTCGCCGGCCCAAAACCAGAATGCCGTCGCGCCGTAGTGGAGGCCGAGAAGAGAGCTGTCCGCCGAATGCCGATTGAAGTGCTGCAGGAACCCCTCGGAGTAGGTCTCACCGGGCAGGACCCGATTGGCGAACCACTCGGCCGTGCCCTCCACCCACCAGAACGACTCGCATTGATAGACCTCGGGCCAAATGAGGAGCTGTGCGATGTGGTAGAGCTCGTGGGCGGCGGTGAACTTCAGTTCGGGGACGGAAACGCCTTCCCAGAAGTTGCGGAAGACGACAAATGTGCACTCGCCATCCTCGGGACAGTCGGCGATCGCCTGGCTGATCGAGCTGTTCAGGTCACCCAAGAGGATCCTCAGAGTCGGCGGCGGGTTGTAGGACGCGGAGCTATCGGGATGCGGCAGGGCGGACTTTGTCTCTCGCAGGTGGTGGTCGACCGGTCCGAGAAGACTGCGAAGCGCATTGACCGCGGAGTCCGCTCCGGGCGGGGCGTAGATCTCCACCGAGGCGCCAAGGGCGTCCAGTCTGCCGCTCGCTGCTAGGGTGAGAAAGCCGTCTTCTACCTGTTGGTGGACTGTTTCCCACTCGAATTGAGAGTGAGCGTTGCGCTTTTCCTTCGTTTCGAGCTCGGCTGGGCTCAAGCTGCCGCATCTGTCGTAAGCAGCCTGGGCGGAGGGTGCGAGCACCACGACCAGCGACAAACCGAGTAGGAGTCGTCTCATCCGGAATTACCTCCACTTGAGTGGTGGCGAGAGGATAACAAACCCCGGATATTCGGCTGCGGCGGAATGGGAAATCGCTGTTTAGACGTGCGGAGTCCTGGGCGGGAAGCTCGAGGCGACGGCACTGGCTCAGGGTGACACGACGGTGGACCTTGGCCCCTTCCGCCACTCGACCAACGCGGCATAGGTGCCATCCCGTGTCACGCTGTCGACGACAAGGTCATCGAGCGTGTAGCCCTGCACATCAAGTAGGAACTCGACCATCAACGCGGATTCGTAGTGCGTCCGGTCCCAACGCTGCTGCCAGTCCCAATAATGGCCATCAGCCAGGATGTCGATGCGATGCGGCAATGTCGCCGTGGTGTCCGAGTGGATCAGGGCAATATTGGCAACGTACTCAGGGAAGCCCTCCTGTTTCCATTGCGGCAGCTCGATCCATGTGTCTCGGCCGATCCGGTCGATCATGTAGTTGTGGCCGATCTCATGGGCAATGGTGTGGGCCGGGTCGCCCTCCCAGATGCCGTAACGGGGACGCCCGCCGGTCATCTGCGCCAGCGCGGCGATGTTGGGACCGCTGATATAGGTGTTGTTGAATACCGATAGAGCAAAGCCCTGAGCCTTTGTCGTTACCAACGACAGGCGTGCGAAGAAGGCGTATTTGGATTGGCTGTCGAAGAAGAACACCCGATCCGTACGGGAGGAGTCGTAATACCCACTGCCGCGCAGCCTCATCTCGACGTTCTCGGCCATTCGGGCGATCTCGTCCTGAGCCTGACCATCGAAGTAGACCAGGACCGTACCGGATTGGAGGTGGTTCGAAAACAGTATCTGCGGAAGGGCAAGCAGCGCGACCTGGAGGGTAAACAACACCAGTAGCACGACCACAAGCCACAAACCCCAGCGGCCTGTACTTCTCAAAAGAGATCGTCTCTTGCTCATGGCGTGGTCGCCCTTGTTTGCCAGATCATACGATCAGGGAATAGGTGCCTGTCCCCTTTTTCGTGAAGGATGGCAGCAAGACGAGGTTGCCCATCAATCGTCCGCCTAGAAAGGCGGCGGCCGCCGCCACTGCCCCGACGACCTCCATTCGCACTACCAGCAAGGTCAAGATCGAGGCGATCGAAGCGATCTCAGCGACGGTGGCCCAGGTGATCGGCCGCGTATTCCTCGAGTGCATCAGGACTCCACGCTGGAGTGACAGCAACACGGACAGGGCCGGAAGGGGAATCAGGATCCTCGCCGGCAGCAGGGCGAAGTGATAGAGCTCTGCATCGAGCCCGGAGAGGGTCTGGAACCAGAGTTTCGACAGAGGTGTCGCAACGATGATGGCTAGCCCCATCGAGGTCGCGAGCCCCAGGCTGGCGGCGAAACGGTGTAGCACCCTACGATTGGACGAGCTGCGACCGAGCATCGCGATCACGACTTCCTGGTAGGCGAGCCCGAGAGCGCGAAAGATGAAGGTCAGTGCATTGATCACCGGCAGGACCGCCAGTGACTCCAAGGATCGTGCGGCATGCCCCATGAAGAACGTCACCATGGGATGGGCGGCAAGACCCACCACGGAGGTCCAGGCGAGCGGAAGATAGAAATTCCAGATGTCCCGATAGGTCAAAGGTGTTCCGGCGGGTGCTTCCGCAGAGTCCAGGTAGCGGACTTCGCCGCTCGCCAGGTAGCGGGCGATGACCGCCTCGGTCAAGACCCCCGTGGAGAGGGCGCAAGCCGCGACCCAGGCTCCGGGCAGGTTGCTGACGAGAAACAGCAGAGAGGCCGTCGCTGTCATCGAGGTCAAACGAACCGCGGTACCGTACGCCACCAGACGTGTCGAGCCGCTGCGAATGAGGAGGCCCTGAAGAAAGCGTCGGTATCCGATCGCAGCCGGCCAGGGCACCAGAATCGCCATGGCTCCGCGGGTCAACGCCGCGACCCTCTCATCGAGTCCGATCCACTCCTGAAGGACCAACTCATAGGCGGGAGTGGCCACCAGGACGAGCATTCCCAACGTCATCAGAACGTTGAGGGCCATCGTGAATCGACGCAGCCTTCGGTACGGGATCCTGCCGTCGACCAGGACCGTTGCGGCGCCCATCATCATGATGACGGGTGCTTCGATGATGATGGCCATCGCGAAGGCCACGCCGTGGGCCGCCAGGTTGTAGCGAGGCTCGGGCAGCCGCGCGATGAGGGCAGCGAGGAACGGGCCCTCGAAAGCCATCATCAACCACGTCGATGCCAGCGGTAGCCAGAACCGCAGAACGTCCCGCTGACGGAGTGGAGTCGGCGTCGTCATCGCGGATCAGGATAGCCTCGCCAGTCGCGCGACGCGAGTACCAAGAAGCCCAGTCACAAGATCGCAAGTGAAATGCGTCACTGCCGGCGCCTGCGGTCGGTCGCAAGATAGCAAGCATGGCTAGAGCTGCCTTCTGCTTGGTGGCCATCGCTCTCTGCGCCCAGCCCACGGACGCCGCGGCTGCAGAGCATCATGTCTGCGACTGTGCTACGGGTGCCGACGTAGACTGCCAGCCAGGCGATGACGGGGCAACGGGCAGTCCCACCGACCCGTGGCGGAGCTACGAGAAGGCGCGGACCGAGTTCGCTGCTCTGGCGCCTGATGATGCCATCCGTTTCTGCCGCGGCGGCGCCTGGAACATCACGGCGGGGACGAGATGGGTGAATCAGAGTTGTCGAGCCTCCAGCCCCTGTGTCGTCGGCGACTATTGGGCTCTCTGGAGCTCGGGCGACGAGCCTCGACCCATCCTGCGACGGCTCGATGGAGCCCACGGTTTCGCCCTCGAGGACGGCGGCGATGCGGAGCACGAAGAGGGTTACCTTTTCGAGAACCTGGACCTCCGTGGTGCCGGCACCGACGCCGGGTGGGGCTTCTTCCTCTACAACGACATCGACGACGTGACCATCCTCAACCTGGCGATCTCGGGCTTTGCCATCGGTGTTCATCTGGCCGGCTCGAACGCCTGTTCGGCGAGCGATCCGCAGTGTGACGGGCGCAACGAGCGGATAACACTCCGCGACTCGACTCTCTTCGACAACAGTCGACAGGGCTGGCTCGGAGCCTCCAGTGGAAGCCGGATTCTCTTCAATCATTTCGAGGGCAACGGCAGCACCGCGGTCTTCGACCACAACATCTACGTGAGCGGCTCTTCAGGGGGGCAGACCCAGGGCATTCGGGTTATCGGCAACAAGCTCCACCGGTCGACTCTCGATGCCGCCGGCACCTGCCAGGGAGTCTCGTTGGTGGTGCACGGTGAGCACGACGATCTGCGTATCGAAGGCAACGAGATCTGGGAGGATGTGGGATTTGCCGGCCAGGGTTGTTGGGGAATCGCGGTGGACAATGGTTACTCCGAGCCCGAGTCCTTCACCAACGTGGTCATCGGTCGCAACATCGTGCGCAATGTCGGCAACGTGGCCATCGGCGTCGGTGCGTGCGCCGACTGTGTGATCGAGACTAATATCATCCTCCACGACCAACCCTTTGGAGTGACCGCGATTGCGGCACCCGATCGCTCGCTGGGCGCGGGTGATCAGCCTCAGGACGACATCCTGGTCCGCAACAACTCCATCTGGATCGGACCGGCAGGCGGCGGCACCGCCATCTCGGTGCGTGACATGGGAGACGATCACGGGATCGTCAGCAACGCGATCCACTACGCTGGCACCAGTAGCTCGTTCAACTGCCTGCGGGCCGACCTGCCTACGAGCTCGTATCAGGACATCGATTTCAACGTCTGCTACTTTCCCGATGCCGTCGGTGCCGAATGGGCGGATGGTATCGGCAGCAGTCCGGACCCCCTGTCGGCCTGGCAGGCAGCCTCCGGGTTCGGTGGTCAATCCCAGATGACCGACCCGGGCTTTGCGGACCCCGTTGCCTACGATCTGTCGGCCAAGTCCGCCACCGCCGCCATAGTCGACAGCGGTCACCCGACCCTGAGCAGCCCGCTCGAGATCAACGGGTGGCCACGCGACGCCATGCCCGATGTCGGCGCTTACGAGTGGAGCGTCAGGGGCTGGCTGTTCGCCGACGGCTTTGAATCGGGAGACGCCTCGGCCTGGTCGAAGCTTGTGCCGTAGAGCCGGGCGGCCAGCGCGGTGGCCGATTTGTACCCGTCGCCCTCTTTCTTGTGCCACGTTGTCGATCGATGAACCCCTTCACACCGGCTTCGTACTTGCGTCGCAGGCGCCTTCTGTCGGCTTCAGCGTTGGTCACCTGTTCAGGCCTGATCATGGTTTTCAGCATAGCCGGATGTCATCATGAGCCCGCGGGGCCCGCCACCTGCATCGCAGGAACCACTTGCGATACGGGGAATCCCTGTACCACGGGCGAGGTTCTGTGCGACGCCGCCGACCAGCCGCACTGCATTGCCATCGACCGACTCGAAGACTGCCCGGCCGAGTAGGGGCGGAGTCTCGCTGCTACACGCGGTAGAGATCGCCGCGCCAGTTCTTGACGGCCTTCTTGATGTCGGTCTCGGACAGACCCTCTTTCGCGGCGCGTTCTACCAGCTCGGCAAACTCCTCATCCGCTGCGAAGCGCAGGCCGATGATCTGCCGAATGTCCAGCTTGGGATTGAGCAAGGATCCTGTAAGGGCGTAGTGGCGCAGATTCTCTTCGGCGCGGATTGCGCGATCCTGCGCCTTCAGCGCGAAGATCCTCAGCAGTGCGCCTTCAATGAAGGCGATGATCACGAGCACCAGTATCAAGACGGCCTCGCCACGGCCCGAGCCCCGACCCCAGGCCCGATAGACGTTGTACAGGGATCCTCCGATAGCAGCCAGTACCAGAAAGGTGAGGACAAAGTGATACAAGGGCATATACCGTCGATGATTGGCGTAGCTCTGCTGTTCCATTGGCGATCCTCCAGAGAATGCCGAGACAAGGCCTTCGTTTCCATCATTCTCGCACAAGGCCCTCGGCCCGAGGTGACAGCAGCGCGGCCTCCGGGTATGATTGCCGGCCGACAATCAACAACTTAAGGAGATCGATCGCATGGGCCGATTGCTCACACCCACCTCCATCGCTGCCATAAGCCTCGTTGCTTGTGGTCTCCCTACCTTCGCTCAGGAGCCCGACCAGGAGCTTCGGAACGAGATCGAGGCCCTGCAGCAGGGCCAGGAGCAGATAAAGAAGGAACTAGCCGAGATCAAGCGCCTCCTGCAGGCACGCCCGGCCGCCCCTGCGCCTGCCGGGCCGAACGTCAAGGACAAGACCTTCGACATTGGCGACAATCCAGTCCTGGGTGAGCAGACCGCCAAGCTGACTCTGGTCGAGTTCACCGACTACCAGTGACCGTACTGCAGCCGACACGTCCGTGAGACGTATCCGAAGATTTCCGAAGCCTACATTCAGAGCGGCAAGATCCGCTACGTGACCCTCGACTTGCCGCTCGAGCGCATGCACCCGTTGGCATTCAAGGCTGCAGAGGCCACCCACTGTGCGGGGGACCAGGGCAAGTATTGGGAGATGCACGACAGGTTGTTCACCTATCAGAAGAATCTCGAACCCTGGGACGCTCACGCCAGCGCTCTCGGGCTGGATGTCGATGCCTTCCAGTCCTGCCTGGACGAGGGCAAGCACGCCGAGGCCGTGCGCCGCGACATGGCCACGGCCGGCGCAGCTGGCGCCACCGGCACGCCGTCCTTTGTCTTGGGCCTCACCGACCCCGAGGACCCCACCAAGGTCAAGGGCATCAGCTTCATCCGCGGCGCCCAGCCGTTCCCGGCCTTTCAGGGGCAGATCGACGAAGCTCTGAAGACGCTCGAAGGCGAGTAGTCGGGCATGACGGGCACTGGTATGACCGAAGGGAACCTGTGATGGGTCCGGGGCTCAAGGCAAGGATGCCCAAATTGCGGCCTTGTCCCCCGGCTGTCGTCTTGTGCCTGATGGCCGCGGGTTGCGCCAGCACCGATTCGGGCGCTTCTCGGTCCGCGGCCGATCCATCCGTCGCGCAGAATCAATCCGAGATCACGGAGGAAGCGATGACCCTGGCAGAGGAGACCGCCTCCTTTCGTGCGCTCCTCGAGAGGGCGCTGACCGAGCCGGAACTGCAGGATTCGCTGGATCTGCTGACCGAGTGCCGCGGCGAGACTGGAATGCGCTCGATGCGGGTCTGGGGTGACGGCCTCGTCGTCTGGGAGGGACGGCGCCAGGTTTTCCTGGCGCCCGCCGAAGTGCTGGCGGTGCTCGAGCGTCTGCACGTGGCCGACTTCGCTTCCTTCGCGCCGCTCTACGGTGGCCCCAGGCAGCAAGATCCCATGGAGCACGATCGGCCGGACGATGGCAACGCGGTCCTGATTAGCTGCCGAGTCCGCGTTTCGCTGGACGGCAGCAGCAAGGAATCGGTCCAACGCGCCAAAGGGGAGCAGTCCGAGGAGCTCAAGGCGCTGGCCGAGAGTCTCCTCGCGATCGGTGAGACGGCCGCGAGGAACGGGATCGAGGCGGCGAATCTTCTCGATGGCCTCGAGAAGGTGGGCCGGGGCGAGCTCGATCCTCGGGTCTTTCGAGTCATGCTGCACCGCAAGCCGACCGCCGAGGAAATCGGCGAGAGCGGCCCCGGCTTCCTGATGCGCGTGGAGGGCCAGGAGGTTACGACCCGCCGCCACGATCCCCAGAGCGGCTACGGCCAGGAGAAGGTGCTCGATCTCGACGTTGCCGCGGTGCGCAATCTCGCGCTGGTCGTGGCCGAGCTCGACCCGGCGGCCATGCCGGTCAACCTCTGGGCGCCTGTCTACACCGAGGTCGCCATCGAGGTGCTCGATCATCGGAAATCGGTTCAGGCCCGGCGCTTCGCAGGCCTCGAGCCGACCGCTCACGGGGACGTTCAGAAGAGCTTCGATGCCCTGGTTCGAACCCTGGTCCGCCTACAGGATCAAGTCGCCGCCGAAGGGGTGGAACACTCCGATTGAGAGCCATGTTCTGATTTTCGGCGAGCCTAGACAACTTGTGAGAAACGCCACTTGACGCTCGAGAAGACTTTGATAGTGTCGAGCGCATCCCCCTGGTGAAATTCGGCGGACCTGAAGACAGGTCGGCGCTGAGAATGAGATGTAAAGAGCATGAATCAGCCGAAAGAGGCACTCTTTGGGGGCCCCCTGCCTGCGCGCGGAGATTGCTCTGACCGCATGGAACGAGGGTCCGAAGAAAGGAGAAGCATGAAGACACGAACGATCATCGCACTGGCAGGTCTCTGTATGCTCATGCTCGCGCTGTCGCCGGCTTGGGCTAAAGGCCCGGTAGCGACGACGGGTCAGGCGATCCACCACGACACTTCGCCACCGCTGCGCGACATGGCCATTCCGGCGGCGCCGTTCACCGGCCTAAGCAAGGAAGTCCCCATCATGCAGAAGCCGGACTTCGGCAAGGACCCGGACCTGGCCGAGCCCGACGGTGGACTGCAGTCCGACTATGCGCCCTCCTTCGGCCCCACCCCTGGGGTCAGCCTTAGCGCTCCCGGGTTGTCGGAGCAGGACAACCGGGACACCGTCGGCTTTTCCGTCGTGCCGCCGGACATCAACGGCGACATCGGCCTGGACGCTTTCGGCAACCGGCTCTACATCCAATACATCAACTCGATCTGGGGCGTCTTCAATGACAACGGCGCCCTGATCCACGGCCCGTTCGCCGGCAACAGTTTCTGGGCGGGCTTTGGCGGTCCTTGCGAGACAAACAACGACGGTGACCCAGTGGTGCTCTACGACGATGGCGCCGGTCGCTGGTTCTTCAGCCAGTTCTCGATCAACGAAGGCATCCAGTGCGTGGCGGTCTCGACGACCAGCGATCCGCTCGGTCCCTACCATCGCTACGCCTTCGAGGTGACGCCGGATGGCTCCAACGACTACCCGAAGCTGGGTGTCTGGGATGACGGCACGACCGGCAGCGCGGGTCAGAGCGCCTACACCTTCACGCTGCGTGACTTCGGCGGCGACGGTGGCTCGTTCTCCCTCTCGGCGGGCGTCATGGAGCGCGATGCAATGCTCAACGGCGGCGCGGCGCAGTTCGTCAAATTCTCCAACCCCTGCAACTCGGCCGATTGCGTCGAAGGCCAGCTGCCCCCGCACCTGGCGGGTCCGCCGCCACCGGTCGGCACCTGTCCGACGTACTGGGCAGCAGCCGACTCGGCCTTTGACGACTCGCCCTACGCCATTGACGGCTACCGCAACCACACGCTCTGTGTGGATTGGGCGAACGTCGGCAACTCCACCTATAGAGAGGGTCCCCTCGTAGTGGCCGGCTCCAACTTCGACCGCAGGCTGGGCAACGGCTTCGGCGGCTGCATCAGCCCGGTCAACGGCGGCGAGAACCTCGACTGCCTGGCCATCTTCACCATGTACCGGGCGCAGTACCGCTGGTTCGGTACCGAGGCTGCGGTGGTGCTCAACACCACCGTGGACGCCGGTGGCGACCGGGCAGGCATCCGGTGGGCCGAGACTCTGAGCTCGACCGGAGACAGCAACTGGACGCTGGGCCAGGACGGCACCTACGCCCCGGCCGATGGGCTCGAGCGCTGGATGGGCTCGATCGCCCAGGACCAGGACCGCAACATCGCTCTGGGCTATAGCGTGGCCGGCAGCAGCCTCTTCCCGTCGGTTGCCTATACCTCGCGTATGGCGGGCGACGCCGCCGGACTGATGCCGGGCGGTGAGGTGACCTGCCACGCCGGCACCGGCGCCCAGACCGCGTCGAGCGGTCGTTGGGGCGACTACTCGTCGATGAGCGTCGACCCGACGGACGATTGCACTTTCTGGTACACGCAGGAGTACTACCAGACAACCGGCAGTTTCGACTTCAAGACCCGCATCTGCAGCTTCGCGTTCCCCGACTGCGGCGGCGGCCAGGCCTGCGGCAACGACGTGATCGAGGGCACCGAGGTCTGCGACGGAACCAATCTCGGAGGCCAGACCTGCGGCGACTTCGGCTGCAGCGGCGGCACGCTCGCGTGCAACGCCACCTGCGACGGCTTCGACACATCAGGCTGCACCGGCTGTCCGGTGTGCGACTCCGACGGAGTCTGTGAGGCCGGGGAAAACTGCTTGAGTTGTCCCAGCGACTGCATCTCGGGCACGATCCCGGGCGCTTCGTGCGGCAATGGCCTCTGCGAGGCCGGTGACGGCGAAGACTGCGTCAGCTGTCCCGCCGACTGTAACGGCGTGCAGACCGGCAAGCCCGCGAACCGCTTCTGCTGCGGTGACGGTGATGGTCAGAACCCGGTGGGCTGCGGCGACTCAAGCTGCACTACGGGCGGTTTCGATTGCACCGAGGCCCCGGTGGGCGGAGGCGGCACATACTGCTGCGGTGACGAGACCTGCGAGGGTGCCGAGGATAACCTCAGTTGTGAGCTCGACTGCGGCCCGCCGCCCTGCGGTGACGGCTTCTGCGATCCGGCCAACGAGGATCAGTGCTCGTGCTCGGCGGACTGTGGCTCCCCTCCGGCAAACGAAGTGCCGACCGTCACCTGCGAGGACGGGATCGACAACGACTGCGATCAGGCGGTCGACTGCAACGATGTCGACTGCGACGGCATCGATCCGGCCTGCATCATCATCTGCCTGCCGAAGAACGCCAGTTGCAGCATCGACAGCGAGTGCTGCTCGGGCGACTGCAAGGGCAACGGCCGCTGCAGGTAGACGGACGGCCAGATCTCTACTGGCACTCACGAGCCGGGGCCTTCGGGCCCCGGCTCTTTCTTTTCTGTGCAGAGTCCGACGGCACGCTTCGGAGCGGTTCGTATCGGCAGCTAGTGATCTCGAGGGACTCCGTTTCCTGAGTCCCTGATTGGCGCCATCGAGCCAGAACCTACCGTTGGCAAGGGGAAGACCGACTTGGCCCTCGGCCGACAGAATGGGAGATCCTATAGAGATATTCCAATAAGGTTGACCCTGCTACTCAGCAAGGTATAGTCTCACTCACCAAAGTGGTAACAGAAAGGACGGTACTGGTAGCGAGGGTTGGCCCGGCGTAGGCGGCTTTTAGAGCTGCGAACCGCCGGTTCTTCCTCCAATTCCCGTATGGACGTCCGAACTACTCACCTCTCTCGAGGAATTGGAGGAAGTATGAAGACGCGAACGACTCTCGTATTCGTAGGTCTCTGTATGCTCGCGCTGGCGCTGTCGCCGGCCTGGGCTCAGGGTCCGGCGGTGGCCACGGGCCAGGCGATCCGCCACGACACTTCGCCGCCGCTGCGCGACATGGCGATCCCGGCGGCGCCGTTTACCGGCCTCAGCAAGGAAGTCCCGCTCATGGAGAAGCCGGACTTCGGCAAGGACCCATCCCTGGCCGAGCCGGATGGCGGATTGCAGTCTGCCTTTGCGCCATCCTTCGCTCCCACTCCTTCGCCCAGTCTGAGCGCTGAGGGTCTGTCGGAGCAGGACAACGTGAACACTGTCGGCTTCGCCGTCGTGCCGCCGGACACCAACGGTGATATCGGCCTGGACGAAAACGACAACCGGATCTACATTCAGTACATCAACTCGGTTTGGGGCGTCTTCGACGTCACCGGCACCCTGACCGCCGGTCCGTTTGCTGGCAACAGCTTCTGGGTGGGCTTCGGCGGCTTCTGCGAGGCCAACAACGACGGCGACCCGGTGGTGCTCTACGACGACGGGGCCGGCCAATGGGTCTTCAGCCAGTTCTCCGTCAACCAGGGCATCCAGTGCGTCGCGGTCTCGACGACTAGCGACCCCCTGGGCCCCTATCATCGCTACGAATTCGTGGTGACGCCGGGCGGCGCCAACGACTACCCGAAGCTGGGTGTGTGGGACGACGGCACGACCGGTAGCAGCGGTCAGAGCGCTTACACCTTCACGACCCGCGATTTCGGCGGCGCCGGCGGATCCTTCTCGGTCGGAGCCGGGGTCATGGAGCGTGACGCCATGCTGGTGGGCGCGCCGGCCGCGTTCGTCAAGTTCATCAACCCCTGCACCGCGGCCGACTGCGTCGAAGGCCAGCTGCCACCGCACCTGGCGGGACCGACGCCACCGGCCGGCACCTGCCCCACCTACTGGGCGGCAGTCGACGCGGCCTTTGACGACTCGCCCTACGCCAATGACGGCTACCGCAACCACACGCTGTGTGTGGATTGGTCGAACCTGCCCAGCTCCACCTACACCGAGGGTCCCTTCGTGGTGGCGGGCTCGAACTTCGACCGCTTCATAAACACCATCAGCCCGGTCAACGGTGGCGAGGCCCTCGACAGCCTGGCTTTCTTCACCATGTACCGGGCGCAGTACCGTTGGTTCGGTGACAACGCCAGGGTGGTGCTCAACACCACCGTGGACGCTGGCAACAACCGAGCCGGTATCCGCTGGGCCGAGACCCGCAGCACCGACGGTGACAGCGGCTGGTTCCTGCAGCAAGACGGTACCTTTGCTCCGGATGACGGCCTCGAGCGCTGGATGGGCTCGATCGCCCAGGACCAGGACGGCAACATCGCTCTCGGCTACAGCGCCACCAGCGGCAGCCTCTTCCCATCGGTACGCTACACCTCGCGCATGGCGGGAGATGCGGCTGGGACGATGCCCGGAGGTGAGGTCTCCTGTCACGAAGGAACGGGAGCCCAGATCACGTCGAACGGCCGCTGGGGCGACTACTCGTCGATGAGCGTCGATCCGACGGACGACTGCACCTTCTGGTACACGCAGGAGTACTACCAGACCACTGGCAGCTTCGACTTCAACACCCGCATCTGCCGCTTCGGGTTTGCGGACTGTGGTGGGGGATGCGACGTCACCGAAGACCCGGAGGCGACCTGCGACGACGGTCTGGACAACGACTGCGACGGCGATTTCGACTGCTTCGACGCCGACTGCGCTAGCGACGACGCTTGCGTCTGCCAGCCGACCCCCGAGGTGTGCGACAACGGTGTGGACGATGATTGCGACGAGCTCGTCGACTGCGACGATCCCGACTGCGACTTGGATCCAGCTTGCATCGTGCCACCAGCACCCGAGAACGATGAGTGCATCGATGCGATCGAGGTCATCTGCCCCGAGGGTGGCGGCGACGTCACGATCTCGGGCACGACCGTGGAAGCGACGTTCGACGGTGTCGGCACCTGCGGCACCAGCAACACGGCGCCGGGAGTCTGGTACAAGGTCTCCCACGACGGTTTGCTCACCGCGAGCACCTGCAACCAGGCCAACTACGACACCAAGCTCTCGGTCTTCGACGGTGAGTGCGGTGCCCTGGGATGCATCACCGGCAACGATGACACGGCCGGTTGCGGCCTTACCACCGAGGTTGCGTGGGGCTCCGACGGCTCCGAGTCGCTGATCCTGGTGCACGGATTCGGTACCGCGACCGGCGACTTCGATCTCACCATCAGCTGTGGCCTGCCTGCCGAAAACGACTTCTGCGAGGATGCGATTGGCCCGTTGGCAGTGGACTCGGTTACCCCGGGAACCACGACGACGGCGACCGTTGACGAGCCGCCGTCGATCGATTGCGGCACGGCTGTGACGGCTCCGGGCGTCTGGTATACGGTCGAGGGCACCGGCAACACGATGACCGCATCGACGTGCAACGACGGTGATCCCGCAACCGGCGGCGCCGACTACGACACGAAGATCAGTGTCTACTGCGCCGACTGCGAGACCAAGGAGTGCATCGGCGGTCAGGACGACAACTCCGCCGCTGGATGCGCTGGCTTCTCGACGAAGTTCGACTGGCCCACACAGGCCGGTGCGACCTACAAGGTGCTGGTGCATGGTTTCAGCAGCGCCACCGGTGACTTCGACCTGGCGATTCTGGATGATGGCGTGCCGGCCGAGGGAGCCAACGACTGCGACGGAGTGCCTGAGGAGTTCGACTACTGCGGAGGCACGGTCATTCCCGAGTCGGTGCCAACATCTGGCACATTGGCGGCCAACAACTCCGCCCTGACGGACGGTAGCGGTGTCTTCACGACCGCCCCGCCCAACCCGCAGGGGCTGCTCTTCACCATCGAGGACACGGCGGGCTGCTCGTGCGAGCAGATCGTGGAAGAGCAACACCTTGGCCGAGGGCACCTCAAGAACGGGTGCTCACCCGGAGCAATGCGGAACTGGATCAATTTCCTACAGGACCAGTCCTGCGGCGACTGCGTCGAGTCTCACGCCACCACCGGTTGCGAGAACGCGGAGTGCGAGGCGGCCGTTTGTGCCGTCGATCCCTTCTGCTGCGACGTCTTCTGGGATGGCATCTGTGTGGGCGAGGCGCTCGACATCTGCACGCCGGATATCTGCATCGCGTTACCGGCGAGCAACGTTCCCTTGGTGTACGGACATGGCCGCCTTCCCGAGTTCCTGGCCGAGCCCGTTTCCAAGGATCCCAATTACACGCCGAAGGTCGAATAAGACTGAAGGCACTTACCTTGACAGCCCCGCTCTTTCACAGAGCGGGGCTGTCCGTTTTTTGGTCGATAGGATCCGGATTGCCGCCGAGACCTGGCCGTCGCCCAGCTGTCGCGAGCAGAGGATCTCGAGGGTAACGTGACACCCAGGCTCTTGCGTTCGCCGTCGCTTCTCAACGCCCTCTGCCACCTCGCCGAGCTCCGCTAAAAAAGGGGACAGGCACCTAATTTCCCACTGTGCGTGAGTCGTGCTTCGCTAAAGAGGGGACAGGCACCTTTTCCCGGGCTTGCGGCCGCGCTTTTGGGCACGCAGTTTGCGAGCGAGTTGAGCCTCGAGACGGGCGACGAATTCGTCCGAGCCGGTGGGGCGGCCGGTCGAGGTGTTCTTGCGCAGGGCCTCGACCTGCTCCTTGAGAGGCTCGATTGCAAGCCAGTCGGACCAATTCTCGACCATGCCGGGAAATGGCCGTGAGGGCGCCAGAAGCCTGTCGGGCTGATTGCGGGCGTGACTTCGAGCGCTCGACCACTCATAGTGCTCAGCGCGGTCGACCATGTCGGCCCTGACTGGGTTGAGCTCGACGTACTTGACCGCTGTCCACAGATGCTCCTCGTCTAGAGGCGTGGAGTAAAAGCGATTCGCCCACAGGTGTCCGGACCAGTCGTTGCGCTTGTTCTGCCACTGAGCAAAGCGACCGTGGGTTCGGCCGATTGCCATGGCAAGGGAGTCACTCCGACGAGCCACGACCAAAAGGTGAACATGGTTGGTCATCAGACAGTAGGACCAGACTTCCAGGCCGTAGCGCTCGGCGTACTCCCCGAGCCAACGCTTGTATGTCCGGCAATCCTTCTGCCGGAAGAAGACGTTCTGCCGCCGATTTCCGCGGTGGGTAATGTGGTAGGGCAGACCGGGTAAGACGACGCGAGCCAGACGGGGCAAATCCGACCTCCTCGGGGCATTTCAAGCGGCGCCCCTGAGAACATTGACGAGGTTCAGATGCGGAATCTTGCCAAAAGGTGTGCCTGTCCCCTTTTTCGGTAACATGTTCGTTTCGAGGCGGCTTTGAGATCATCACAGTTCATCCCTTTTCAGGCAGCTATTCATTTGACACTGGCGATCCTGGTCGTTTCGGCTGGGTCGTTGCAGGCCGCCGGGCCGCCGCCCGTGCTGCCACAGAATCTCGACCTATTGGAGCCGGCTGTTGCCGAGTTGATCCGCAGCGCCGCATTGGAAGTGGAAGCCGAACCGGATCAGGCGGAGGCGCACGGACGATTGGGAATGGCCTACGAGGCTAACAACCTGTGGCCCGAGGCCGAGTCCTGCTATGAGAACGCGGCGGCTCTCGATTCTCGGGACTACCGCTGGCGCTACCGGCTGGCGGTCGCCGGCCGCCAAACCGGGAACCTGGAGCGCTCGCTGGAGCTCCTGCAGCAGCTGGTCACTGAACGGCCAGAGCTGGCACCGGCACATCAGCGTCTGGCGCTGGCGCTACTGGAACGAGGTGAGCTGGCCGGTGCACGGTTCCACTTTCAGCGCCTGATCGAGCTCGAGCCGACAGCGCCCCAGGGCTACACGGGACTGGCCAATGTGCACCTGCTCGAGGGCGACGCGGCTGGAGCTGTCTCGCTTCTGGAATCAGCGCTGCGCCTCCAGCCCGAGGATCACCAAGCCCATTACTTGCTGGGGCTCTCCTTGCGAGCCCTGGGCAGGCAGGATGAGGCCAGCCGAGAGTTGGCCATGGGACTCGGGGCAACACCGAGCTATCTGCCGGATGCCCTGGACGTCGAGATCGCTCGACTGGGGGTCAACCTGACAGCACGGATCGACCAGGCCGAGCGGCATCTTGCTCTCGGCCAGGCAGAGGCAGCCGCCAAGGTGCTGGAGACCGCCCTTCGTGATCACCCCGACAACTTGCAGGTGATGAACAATCTGGCGATCGCCTACCTGCGGCTCAACAAGACAGACGACGCTCTGGCCTTGCTGCAAAGAGCCCGCACCATCGACGATGAAGGCTTCGCCACCTATCTCAACCTATCCGCCTGCTACATGCGCCTGGGACGACTGGACGAAGCGTTGGCCGCTACCGATGCCGCTGTTGCCCGGGTTCCTGAGGTCGCCAGGACACATCTTGCCCGCGCCGGTGTGCTGGGCGCCATGGGTCGATTCAAAGAAGCCGGTGCCTCGCTGGAGATGGTGATCGATTTGGAGCCGGACAGTCTACGAGCACGTCTTATGCTTGGTCGAGTCTTCGAGCTTCTGTCGCAGCCGGCTGCTGCTGCTGCGCAGTTCACTGCCGCTTTGGAGCTGGCCCCCGACGAGCTCGCGGCCTGGCTCGGCCTGGCCAGAGCCCGATTGTTGCTCGACGAGTTGCCCGCCGCTCGAGAGGCCCTGGAGCGCGCCCGAAGCCTGGCACCAGACCATCCACAGGTGGTCGAGCTGGACCGGCAAATGGCGACGGAAGGCGATCGTTGAAGCGCAGTCGGCGGTGGAGCGGGTGTCGAGTCGTGCCGCGGGCCATCCTGCTTCTGCTCCTGTGCGCCGCCGGTGCAATCGCGGCGACCGCCGCCACCACCGAAGCCTGGTTCGAGGAAGTCTCTGCCGAGGCCGGCATCGACTTCGAGCATGTCCGTGCCAACCCTGTCCGGTACTGGTTTCCCGAAATCATGTCGGGTGGAGCCGCCTGGTGCGACGTGGATGGCGACGGCTGGCTGGACCTCTACATCGTGCAAGGGGGTGAGGTGAAGCCCGGCTCGGAACCGGCACCCGGCAACCGTCTCTACCGCAACCTGGGCAATGGCCGATTCTCCGACGCTACCGAGACCGCCGGCCTGGGCAACACCGGCTACGGCATGGGGGTGGCTTGCGCCGACTTCGACAGCGACGGCCACCAAGATCTGTACGTCACCAATGTTGGCGCGAATGTGCTCTACCGCAATCGCGGTGACGGCACCTTCAATGATGTTACCGAGGAGGCCGGGGTAGGGCATACTTCATGGGGGGCGAGCGCCGCTTTCCTCGACCACGACCGGGACGGCGACCTCGACCTCTTTTTGGTGAACTACGTCAACTGGTCCCCCGAACGAGAGTTGACCTGCACGTCTGGAGCGAAGAAGCGGGACTACTGCCAGCCGGAGAACTACAACGCTTCGGCTCGAGACGTCCTCTACAGGAACGAGGGTGACGGTCGCTTTACCGATGTCAGTCGCGAGGCGGGATTGTGGGCAGCCTTCGGTAACGGCCTCGGAGTCGCTCTGGATGACTTCGACGGCGACGGGTGGCCTGACCTCTACGTTACCAACGATGGTACGCCGAACCAGCTCTGGATCAACCAGGGCGATGGACACTTCGTCGATGAGGCCCTGTTGGCCGGGGCCGCGGTCAATATGATGGGCACGGCCGAGGCTGGGATGGGCGCAGCGGCGGCAGACGTCGATGCGGACGGCGACCCCGACCTTTTCATGACCCATCTGCGCGGTGAAACTCACACTCTCTACCTCAATCAGGGTGGGTTCTTCATCGACCACACTGCAGGCGCCGGTCTGGCGGCGCCAGTCGTTGCCTTTACCGGTTTCGGCACCGGTTTCGCCGACTTCGACCACGATGGCCACCTGGACCTCTTCGTGACCAACGGTCGGGTCGTCCAGACCTTGGCACCCATTGTCGAGGGCAAACCCTTCGCCGAGCCGAATCAGCTCTTCCGCGGTCAGGGTAACGGCCGGTTCGAGGAGGTCTCACCCCGCGGCGGAACCAACGTGGAGTTGGTGGAGAACGGTCGTGCCGCGGCCTTCGCCGACTACGATAATGACGGTGACATCGACATAGCCGTAGTCAACAACGGCGGCCCCGCCCAGCTGTTGAGAAACTCCTGTGGCAGTCGTGGCCAATGGGTCATGTTTCGGCTGAAGAACGGCGGCGGCCGTTCCCCTCTCGGCGCCCGCCTGCGGGTCGCAAGCGGAGACCGAGTGCAATGGAGGACAGCCGAGACCGCATACAGCTACTGCGCCGCCAACGATCCCCGTGTCCACTTCGGGCTGGGAGCCAGCGGGACAGTGGACGAGGTTCTGGTGGTTTGGCCCGATGGCCTCGAGGAGACCTTCGGTCCATTTCCTGCGAACCGACTCCACGATCTGCACCATGGGACTGGTCGAGAGAACACACCCTCAACTCCAAGGAGTGCCGACCGGTAGGTATGGGCTGACAGTTGGCCTGCAGCGTTACTCGGTAGTCTCGGCGGGTGGTTCCTCCGTCTCTCTCTGGCGACCCGCAAACGGAAAGTAGTCGAGCACGTCGTACTCCCACACGTTGGTGGGGAAGATCACCACCAGCTCGGCCACGTCATCGTCCAGGTTCTGAAACGAGTGCGGCACCATCGGCGGGATGTTGACGATATAGGGTCCCGTCATCTCGAAGACCTCGTCACCCAGGGCGTAGAGAATCTTCTGATTGTCGGTGAGCACATGGGCTTCTTCGCCCAGGTGGGTGTGCATTGGAGGAGCGCCTCCGGGGGCGGTCTAGGTGATCCCGACGACCAGATTCTGGTATCCATGGCGCTGGCCCTCCATCACATGGACATACTCACCCGGGCCGGGATTGATGACGATGAGATCGTCCTTCGACAATGCGAAATCGGAGACTTCGGTGATTGTCGGGGGCTCGAACGACCCAGGAATCCTGCGGGTCTCGATCACACCGCCGAGCCACCTCAGCCACCTTCAGAGTCGAGGCCTGCTCGACCCTGATCCGGTGGCGAGGGAGTGGGTGCTGGCAGTATTCGCGAGGGTTGGAATCCGAGAGTCTGAGGGAGGCCGGGCCGCGCCGCTTTGGTCACTCGGGCCTTACGGTGCGATACTCCCTTGAGTTCTGGGAGCTCCCGCGCCGAAGCGCAGGGAGACAGGGGAACACGAGGAGAATCACGATGGGCGACAAAGGCGGCAGGAAAGACAAGGAAAAGGGCAAGAAACAGAACGCCAGCAAGCAGAAGAAAGAGGCGAAGAAGAAGGAGGAAAAGCAGCCGAAGAGGAGGCTCTGAGGCAGACGGGAACCGGAAATAGGGGACAGGCACCGATTTCCAGGCGGGCTGTGACTTGACCGGCGGCGGCACGACTGATGTGGTCGTCATCGCCACCGTGCGGTTGGAGTGCGGCTCTGGCAGAAGTTCGATACCGAGATCCAGTCGCAGATCGACCTCCCGGCTCTCTGACTCGGTGACTCGACCGAGCACCTCCGCCATGCTCTGTAAGGATCGATCACTAGGCGTCGCCACGCGGGAGGATGGCGTAGACGTGGAGCACTCTCGACTCCCTGTCAGGTGTCAGGAGTACCCGCCAGGCACCAACCCTGACTCGGTAGTCGCCCTTGAGCTGTCCCGTTAGAGGCCTGGTGCGCGGATGAAGCAGAGGCTGTTGGCTGTCTTGAAGTTCCTGCAGGGCCTCTTTGATGCGCCGGCGAGCTGTCTTGTCGAGCTTGAGGTACTGCTTCTCGGCGGACGGCTTGACCTCAATCCGCCAGCTCATCGAGCCCCTTTCCTTCGACGCCCGTCTCCACTTCTTCCTTGCCCCGAGCGATGATCTCGACCCAATCGGGGCGGGAGAGAAGGTCCAGCGTCTCCTGATGCCTCTCGATGTACTCGTCGATGAGCTCGGTGAGGATCTCTTTCATCTCGACCCTCTCGATCCCCGCGATGATCCTCAGGATGTCTCTTTTCTCTGCCGGGATTCTGACGGTTGCGGTAGGCATGCTGGGCTCCTCTTGTACCTTGAGTAGCCTAGTCGCCTAGGCGCTTAGTGTCAACCTCTTCAAAGGCAATGGCCTGTATCTCACGGCTGCTCCTGGGAGCATTGTCATCTCCTCTAGACGTGAATGGACTGCCGAAACTCACAGGAGTTGTGGTGCATTCAGAATCACACAGAGGATCCTCTCGAGTGGTTTCTGGCAGCTACAATGGGCACTTCCGTGCTGGCGTGCAGGCAAGCGCACTGAGGAGGGGTCGATGCAGGATTCGCTGACGATGAGTGGAAAGGGGTGGCCGCGGTTGCCGAGCTTCCTGTTCGGCATCGGGATGGTCGTCTCCTCGGTGCTCACGATCGAGCACTACTACGCCGCCAACTACCCGACCTCGATCTTCGAGGGCTCGTTCTGCGACATCAGTGCGTTCTTCAATTGCGACAGCTCGGCCTACAGCGAGATCTCCGCGATCGGCGGCGTGCCGCTGGGCTATTTCGGTCTGCTGATCGGGGCGCTGGTTGCGTTGGGTGCGGTGTTCCCTTCGGCCGCCTTCGAGAGAACGAACAAGACGCTCTCGCTGGTGAATGCGATCGGCGTGGTCGTATTGCTGCTCTACTCCGTGATCGGCCTGGGGAGCCTCTGCCTGTTGTGCAGCGGGTTCTACGTCTTCTCCCTCGCCAGCTGTTTCCTCTTCTGGAAGTACGGTATCGACAAGGACGAAGGCTTTCTGGCCAGCTGGTTCCATCCATCGGTCAAGCATCTGGTGACCTTCGGGGTCGTGGCTCTTGTTGGCGCCTGGGGTTTCACGCTCTATACGGGTGCTAGGCAGGACGCGCAGTCGGGAGGCGTTGCGGCACGTGCCGTCAAAGAGTTCTACAACCTCGAGGTCGTGGAGTGGCCCAGCTTCATCTCACCGTTTTGGACAGCCAAGGCGACCAACAACTTCGAGGATGCTCCGATCCGGATCGTAGAGTATGGTGATCTGCTTTGTTCCGACTGTCTCTACCTGCACGAGCAACTGAAGCGGCTGAAGACGGAGTTCGAAGGCCAGATCAACATCGCGTTCCAACTCTTCCCCCTCGAGGCCAAGTGCAACGACGTGGTGGAGAAGGACCTGCACCCCGGCGCATGCGACATGTCCTACGCAGCGGCCTACGATCCCGACAAGTTCCTGGCGATCCACGACGAGATCTTCGGGAATTTCCAGCAGGCACGTCGGCAAGAAGAGTGGCGAGCGGCGCTACCAGGGCGGTTCGGCGTCGAGGCGGGGCTGACGGACCCGGCGACCATTGCGCTGGTCGATCGCATGATCCAGACCGGCAGGGAATACGAGAAGACAGACGAGCGCTTCGCTCATGGCATCCGATCGACACCGACGATGATCGTCAACAACAGGATGATCATCGGGACGCTACCCTACGAGCAATTGCAGGCCATCTTCCAGGCCCTGGTCGATGAACAGGATGCTGGCGACCGCCGTTTCATCGAGAGCTGGGTGGAGTAGCTCGCCCCGGAGCGGTTGTGTCCCCAGTGATACCAGACATGAGGGTTTTCAGAGGCCTGATCTTCGTCGGCTTGAATACCGCCCTGGTCGGTCCCCTTGGCCCTGATCGGCGCTCATCTGTATGGCTGGCCCGTGTTCGTGGCCGTTCTCTTCTGCCCCTACCTTTTTGGCCGATGGCTCTTTGGTCCTTCGACGGGCGTTTGACGCCAACGGAGTCTCGTCCGGCGGTGAGTGGCCCCTCTATTGCCTCTCCAGTCCGGAGACGTGGCACACTCGGGAGAGAGTTCTAGGCTTCGATCAGGCGCTCCTCCGCGACCGAGCTCTCGTTGGCGATCTCGACACGATTTCGCCCCGCCTGCTTTGCGACGTAGAGTGCCTCGTCTGCCAACTCGAGAAGAGACTCCTCGCCGAGGACGTTCTGGTTGGGGAAGGCGGCGCCGCCGACGCTGATGGTGATCCGTACCGTCTGGCTGCCGTCCACGAGCGACGATTCCTCCACGGCTCGACGCACTCGCTCGCCAATAGCTCTGATGTTCTCGCTCGAGGCCGCTGGAAGGACGACGAGGAACTCCTCGCCACCGTAGCGGACCAGAATGTCCCCTTCGCGCAGCATTGAGCTGACGATACCGGCCACCGACGTCAAGAGACGATCGCCTACTTGGTGGCCGTAGGTGTCGTTGACACTCTTGAAGTGGTCGAGGTCGAGCATCATCACGCCCAGAGGGGTGTTGGCTCGGATGGCGCGGCCGAATTCCTCGTGCAGCCGACCCAGACCGAACCTGCGGTTGTAGACGCCGGTCAGCGGATCGAGAGCGGCCAAACGCTGCAATCGACTGTGGGCCATGGCGTTGTTCAAGGCTAGCCCAAGCCCATGGCGGAAGAGGTCCAGTCGCGCCAGGTCCTCGGCTTCGAGGGTCTCGGTCGAGGCCATCACGACGACGCCGAGCGGCACGCTCTTGTGGCTGACCGGCAGGAAGACGACCGCTCGGGGGCGAAAGTCGACCAGAGCGCCTTCGATCTCGACGTCCCGCGGGACCTCCAAGATCTCGGTCGAGTCAGATTGCATGGCGGCCCGGACGAGGTCGCGGTTGACGATGGTCTCCGGTTCTCGGACTCCGAGGCTGGCCTGCACCTGCAAATGCCCCCCAATGTCGACCAGAATCGCCCCTGCAGCGGCGCCGGTGTGATCCAGAAGTTGACGCAGAGCGCCGTTGGAGACCGCGTCCAGCTCCAATCGGCTGCTGAGCATCTGAGTGAAGGAACGGACCGCGGCCTGGGTTCGCATCGAGCTGGCCAGTGCGTTGACCAGGCTGTTGAAGGCGCGAGCGCTGTCGCCGATTTCGTCATCCGAGTCGACGACGATCGAGCAGTTCTCCGGTGTGCACTTGCTCAGGTCGCCGGTGTAGGTCATCTCTCGCAGCTCCTCGCCGACCGTCCCCATCCGGTCAGCAAGCAGCCGCACCCGATTGCCTACGACCAATTTGGCGAGAGTGAAGTTGAGGCAACCGGCCAGGGCTCCGGCACCGAGACAGGCACCGAAGAATCCCGGGGTGATCGCCGTCTCCATCGGCACTCCGAGGAGTAGCACGAAGAACGGGAAGACAAGGCCGATGACGAGTCCGAACGCCACCATCCAGATGGCCAAATCGTAGAAAACACGATTCGTAAGTCGCATTGCTGTGCTCCTATGTGCCGCTCCCCATGGCTCAATGAGAGTCGATCTGGGCGGTTTTCGCAATGGAAGCCAACACATCGGGGTTGTCGAGGTTCGACAGGGTGTGTGTTACGGAATGGTGGCCGACCAGGCGCTCGTGTCCCCTGACTCGAAGCCCGCCCGGAAGATGACCTGGGTGCTCGGCAGGGGAAGGGCCTGGATTTCTGCGACGGACAGGGCGCGATCGTAGATACGCACCTCATCAAGGAGCCCGTCCCAGGGGCGGGCAGCGCCGTCGGGTGGATTGCCGCCGATCCAGACGGCAACGGCGCTGTTGGGGGTCAGGCTGCCGGTCTTGCCGGTGCTGCCGACCAGGCTGCCGTTCAAGTAGAGGCTCATCGAAGCGCCGTCGTACACTGCGGCAGCGTGCACCCAGGTGCCCTCGGGAAGGTCACCGGAAGATGCGATCAGCGTGGAAGTGACGCCGTCGGTCTTGAGGCGAAAGCGTAGCCGGGTGTTGGCGCCGTTCTCGATAGTGCTCAGCATGAAGTAGTGATCATCCTCGGCGGTGCCGGTGGTCTTGGAGAGGATGCGACAGTCACTGGCAACACAGTTGGACAGGTCCTCGGAGTAGATCCAGGCCGCCAGGGTCAACGCTCCGCCGGTGGCATCCAGGGTGCCTACATCGACGTAGTCGTTCACTCCATCGAAATCGAGGCTCGGGCCATCGATCCACTGAGGACCATTGACCAGGGTGCCGGTGTGGCCGTGTCCCGAGGCGTCCAGAATTAGGGTGCCTGTCCCTTCATTGAGGGGCCAGTAGGCGGCGAGCCCTTGAGAATCCTGGACGAAGACAAACGGAGTCTGGGAGTCGAGCGCGATCGCGTTGCCCGCCGCGTCTTCGACGTCGTTGACGGTCAGCTGGTAGACGGTGCCTTCGGAGAGTGTCGAAGTGGTTAGGGTCACTGTCTGCCCAGCAGTATCGAGAGCGGCATCCGTGACACTGACGCCGTGAGAGATCGCGTAGTTGGAAGAGTCCTCGGCGGTGACGGAGTCCAGGTCTTCACTGAACTCGACGATCACCTGCTTGGGATCGCCAAGGGCGAGAACTGAGTCGACTACCGGGGGCGTGAGGTCGACATCACCGCCGCCGATAGCGAGGTTCTCGTAGAGAGTCAGACTCTGCTTGGACCAGCCGATGGAGAGGATGTCGAGATCACCGTCCAGGTCCATGTCCACGAGTTGGGTGCCGTCATGGTGATCGATCAGGGAGGAGTCGCCGGGATCGACAGTATGGGTGACCCATGACGCTCCGTCTGCATTGTTCTCGTAGACGTAGACTTCACCATTGCCCTGGTGCGCCCCGCCGACCACGTCGATATCTCCATCCCGGTCGATGTCCGCCGCATCGACGCTGAAGTAGTCCACATCGGTGGCGATGACCCGCTCGGTCCAGGTCTGAGCGTCGTCTGAGCTTTCGCCCCACACCAACCGCTGGCCGAATTCCACTCCGATGACGACATCCAGATCGCCGTCACCGTCGATGTCGGCCAGCACCACACGGTCGGGCACGCCACCGCTTACGACCACACCACTCTGGGTGGAGAAGGTTCCGTTGCTCTCCTGGCGAAGCCAATCGGACCCCAGGTGGATGTCGGTATCGCCGTCGCCGTCCACGTCCCCGGTGGGAACCTGCTCCTGGTTGGTGGTGGTACTGATCGAGGACAAAGGCCAAGTTGCGATGGTGGGGTCGCTGGGGACCGTGAACATCGAGGTGCCGGAAGCACCGTTGTGCCAGGAAAGGACGACCTCTTCCTCGCCTCCGGCAATCACCTGGTCGACGCTGACGCCCTGCAGAAAGTCGCCCCCGATAGTCGGGGTCGTGATTCCTCGGATGGTGAACAGACCGGCGCCATTGTTTTGGCCCCAGGAGAAACTCTCGCCCGCGACCTTGCCGTTAGTCCCCAGGACATCCAGATCCCCATCGCCGTCGAAGTCGTGCACGGCGGCCATGTTGTAAAGCGGAGCGCCGATCGTCGTCCGAGACCACGCGCCGTCCAGGTCGCCCGGGTTCGGGTACCACCATCCACCCGTGACTAGATCTGGCAGCCCATCGCCATTCACATCACCACCAGCCACGAAGACTGCCTGCCAGGGCAGCGAAGTTTCGATGATGTGGCGCTGCCAACCGTCGAGGGAAAGCGGCCCACTCTGGTTCTCCCACATCTCGATGACAGCCGAGTTGGGAGCACTGTCATTCCAATTGGCGCCGTAGATGTCGATATCCAGGTCGTTACCGATGTCGCCGACCCGCAGATTGTGGGAACCGGTCGTGTCGACGACCTGCTGATTCCACACCAGACCGCTGCCTTCATTCAGGTAGATGCTCACCTCGTCCGGGTTCGACGACTGGTGCATCTCGGCCGTCACCAGGTCGAGATCTCCATCACGGTCCATGTCGGCGGCCTTGAAGGTGTGGAAGTACGACACCGCAGGGTCGATGCTGTGCTCGATCCAGGGGCCGTTGACCGGATCGGTGGTCTCGTACCAGGAGAATCGGCCTGAGCTTTCGGAGGGAGCGAGCACCACATCGAGATCACCGTCGTCGTTGATATCGACGACCAAGACTCCGACGTCCTCCGACCAGTTGCTATCGATGGTGTGCTCGACCCAAGTCGTCAGATCGACCTGCTCGACCCAGAAGCCGTTGTGAACCACATCGAGGTCGTCGTCTTCGTCCAGGTCGGCGAGGGCTGTGCCCTCACCATCGGTGGAGCTGACGGTGACCTGTGACCAGGAAGTGGGACTTTCCTGCCGCCAGAGGTACGTCCAACCGCCGGCCTTCTTGCGGGTCACCACGTCCAATGCCCCGTCACCGTCCACATCGCCGACCTCGACGTCGTGGTTGTTGGCGCCATCGGTGCCGATGAGGTGTACGGTCCACGTCGATGTCCGAGGATTCCCACCCGGCAGCGGATTCTCGTACCACTCGAGTCCGCTGGAGTCCGGGATGACGACATCCAAGTCGCCGTCGTTGTCGATGTCGGCCACCTGCATGTCGGTAGTCCAGGAGCCGGTGGCTCGAATGGCATGCTCAGTCCAGTCGGGATACTCGTACCAGAACATGCCACCGCCCGAGGAGCTGGCGGCGAGAGCGTCGAGGAACCCGTCGCCATCGATGTCGCCCAGAGCCTTGCAATGGGGGTCGCTCGGATTGGTCGCGTCGATGACGACATGCTGAAAGATCGGTGGCTGAGCCAAGAGAGGGCTGGACATAACCACCGCGATGGCGACTCCCAGCCACACTCGGGAAGTCGCGAAGCCCCTTCCGAAGTGAGCTCGCGTCACTCCGAGGTCACGTTCGGAGCTCACCATCTTCGAGGGGACTGCGCTGTTGCCGCTTTTCATCGGATGTCCTTTAGGGCTGACTGCTCGACCAGTTGGAGAGGTTACCCGACTCGAAACCCTCGAGGAAGATCAGGAGGAGCTCTTTGAACTCCTCTGCCAGGGTCCAGCCCGGGTTGCCGCCGGGATTCCAGTGGTAAGCGCCGATGTCGGCGCTACCCTGGCGCAGCAGACCGTTGAAATCGTCGACAGCCAGGTATGTCGGGCTCGCAGCTCCCACAAGCAGAGATCCGCCCCCCGGAAAGACGTCCTGGGGGAGCTGGCCCGAATAGCTCGCTGCCACCAGATCGAGGTCGATGTCCCCGGATGCGTCGAAGCCTGTGCTGACGCCCGTCAGCCCACCGCTGCCGACATTCGACACCACCGTCAACTGCGAAGTGGTGCCCGAGACACGGATGGCATCGCCGTTCTGGACGAACAGCGCATTGTTGGCGATGACCACCGAACCTGCGATGCTGTTGCTTCTGACCGCCGAGTTGGCAGGGGCCAGTACGGTGTTGTGGGTAATCACGAGATTCGACGGCACCCCGCTCTGGTGCGGTTGGTTGCGAATGCCGTCCTGGGCCGCTCCCAGGATGATGTTGTTGCGAATCACGGCGTCTGCCGCCGACTGGATTGCGTGGTCGCCGCAACCCCACAGGAGATTGCGCTCGATGACGTTGGCTCGGCCGTTGCCGACGGTGGAGTAGGTGAGGATACAAGGGTAGTTGGTGTCGTGGATCACATTGTCTCGAACGACGTTGTTGAAACTGCCCTCTTTGATCTCGATGCCGTCACCTTGTGAGACGCTCGGTCCGTTGGTGTGGTGAATGTAGTTGCCCTCGATCAGGCTGTCGAACATGCGGCAGTCGTCGTAGTTGCAGCCCAGGTACATGCCTTCGCCGGTGTTGTCGGTATCGTGGATGTGATTATGCCGCAGCACCAGGCCTTCATAAGAGCTGCCCGGTACGTTGGCGGACAGCGCTACATCGTTCGTGTGGTGAATGTGACAGTCCTCGACGGTGATGAAGTCGGAATCCGAGATCCGGATGCCGTGCGAGCCGCCGGTTACTTCGAGGCCCCGCACGGTCACGTACTCGCTGGATTCGACGTTGATGACATTCTGCGAGGTATTCGGATAGACGATGACCGGCGTCTCGCCGTCCTTGGCACGGATGAGGATGGGTGATGCCACCGTCCCGAGCAGCTGAATGCTGAAGCGCGAGCCGAGGGTGTAAGTGCCGCCACGCAGGATCAGCTCATCCCCGGGTTGCAAGGTGTTGACGGACGCCTGCAGGTTGTCGCCTGGCCCGATCTCTGTGGTCACGGCTCCGGCGGGCAGCGCCAGAGTAGAGGCCAAGACAAGCCAACCACGAACCGTGCAGGCTTGGAGGTTCATCACTCATCAAGCTAGCCAGGGAGGCGGGGCCTCGATATGGAATTCGTCACAGTGGCGATCGGACCCAGCCTGGGCAACGGCCTCGCCTGGTGATGTCGACATATACTGGACCGACTCCCATGACTGACCTGTCCGGCAGCTCCCCTTCTGAAGCCGTCACCCGAGGCCTTCGTGTCCGGGTGGAGCCGCAGTTCGATCCAGGTCGCTCGGAGCCGACCGCCGGTTACTGGTTCTTTCTCTATACGGTGACGATCGAGAACCGGTCCGAAGAGACGGTTCAGCTGTTGACTCGCCACTGGATCATCACGAACGGCAACGGCGAGGTCGAAGAGGTGCGCGGTCCAGGTGTCGTCGGCGAGCAACCGGTTCTGGCGCCCGGTGAATCCTTCCGCTACACCTCGGGATGTCCCCTGACCACCGATGTCGGCAAGATGGAAGGCACCTACCAGATGATCACGAAATCAGGCGAAGCTTTCGATGCCACGATCGCGCCGTTTACCCTCAGTGCGCCGGGTCTAGTGCACTAGGGTGTCGGCCCTGATGTGAGCTCCCCTGCGCCTCTAACTCAAGGGGTGCATCGAGGGCAGAATGCGTTGCCACATCACGAAGAGTTGGGCGCAGAGGGCGCTGGGAAGGAACAGTGTCAACGAGACGAAATAGCGGGTGAACGGGAAGGACACGAGACTGACGAGCAGGAGGTAGGCCGCGAAGTAGCCGACACCCAGGGCCAGTAGACCGATGAGAGCGGCTAGCACGCTGCGCTCGAGGGGAGGAGTCGGGGTATCGGCGGATCTGGTGGCGAGCAGGAAGATCGGCGTCGAGAAGAGGATCAGGAGTGCTGGGGCCACGTTCCAGAAATAGTTCAGAAGCTGCTTCAAACCATAGACCAGGGCGCTCGTCACCCACTTGACGTACAAACCTGGCCGCAAGCGCACGATCGCTTTCGAGGCTCTCGAGAGCATCTCGTTCTGCACTACGCGCGCGGGTCGCTCCAATCCATCCACCCGCTGCGGATGGCCTTCGGGCAGTGCGCTGAGCCGCTTGTATTCCTGCTGAGCTACGGGTATCGCCACGCGCCAGATGTTGTCGCTGTACTGGACGAAGTAGTCGAAAGTATTGCTGCGTCGTTGCATCGTCTTCCAGCTCCGCTGCCGCCTCTTCCTCAGCATGTTCCTGGCCAGACGCTGATGCTCCTGGGGCAGCTCGCGCACGACCCGGCCGTCCAAGAAGCTGGCCGCCATTCCTGCCTGGTTGGGGCCGCCAAAAGAGACCACGCCGAAGTGACCCACGGTAGCCCACCGCAGACCACAAAACGCCAAAAATGGCAGAAAGGTCACCAGACCGGCGACGGCCGTCCACCGCCAGAGTCGCTTCCAGCCGCGATCGCCGTGAAGCCACTTCAGAACGGCTCCCAACACGGGTAGGAAGGCCACGAGAAAGACCGCGGCGGGTCGCAGCTGATAGGCGCAGAAGGTGGCGACACCCAATCCGATCCACCAGCCGACTCTCACAGGAGCTGCTGCCAGAACGAAAAGACACGACACGGCCACGATGGCGGCAGCGGCGGCCAGGAAGTCGGGCTGCACGAAAGTCGCCAAAGTCATGACTCCCGCCCAGGGCAGGGGCACGACCGCGGCCCAGGCAAGCCAGCCCGAGCCCGAGAATCGCTTGACGGCATACCAGAACAGATACAGCGAGCCGAAGTAGAGGAGGATCTGGAGCTCCGGTACGGGATTCAGCCACCTACCGAACGTCATGACGGCCCGCAGGAACAATGGATAACCCACTGTCCGATGGTGTGACAGAGCTTCGGTCCAGCTCCCGGCATCGGCGACATTGAGATAGCTCAGTGTGTCGGCCACGCGCGTGTACTCGAGGCCCCCGGTCCAGGCCAGAACGCAGAACGTCACCGCCAGCTGCAGGGTGAGCCAGAAGAACGGCTTGCGTAGGATTGCCTTCACCTCGGAATAGCCTGTGTTGTCGTTGCAGCGAGACCTGCAGTGCTGTTTGGAGCTACCGTGCTATGCACCTTACAGTTCACAACCGGACGAGTCTAGCGGGGCCGAGCCGCAGGGATTTCCTACTCCGTTCGAGTTCTGTTACGTTGCGCAGCAGGACACGGCCGCAAGCGATGTGACCCTCACTCTGATCCAGGATCACGGAAAGCACTCCCCAGAATGTTAGCCAAGCTCACTCCGTACATCGAGATCGCCCGTCCGGATCACTGGTTCAAGAACCTCTTCATGCTGCCGGGGGCGCTGCTGGCGCTTTTCTTCTCTCCGGTGCTGCTGGACCCATTCCCATGGAGAGGTTTGATCCTGGCTGGGGTGTCCGCTTGCCTGGTGGCCTCCAGCAACTACGTGCTCAATGAGATCCTGGACAGCGAGAAGGACAGACATCACCCCCAAAAGCACCTGCGCCCGATCCCGAGCGGGAGAGTGAGCGTCCCGGTGGCCTATGCCGAGTGGTTGATCCTCGGTGCCGTTGGAATTGGCGTCGGGTTCGGGATCAACTGGCGGTTCGGCTTGATGTCGGTGCTGTTGTGGGTGGCAGGCACTCTCTACAATATTCCGCCGATTCGGCTGAAGGATCACGCCTACGCCGATGTACTGAGTGAGTCGGTCAACAACCCCATCCGCTTTGCCATGGGCTGGTACGCGACCGGTTTCACGGAGTTGCCCCCGACGTCGATGCTGTTGGCCTACTGGATGTTTGGTGCCTTCCTGATGGCCATGAAGCGCTACGCCGAATACCGGCACATCGACGACAGCGCCCGTGCGGCCAGGTACCGCCGTTCATTTGGCTACTACAACGAGGAGCGGCTGATCGAGAGCATCGTCTTCTACGGCACGTTCTTCGGAATACTCTCCGGGTTCTTCGCGGCGCGCTACCACGTGGAGCTCATCCTGGCGACCCCTATCGTCGCCTATGCCATGGCCTACTACATGCACCTCGGCTTCATGCCCGATAGTCCCGTACAACGCCCGGAAGGGCTCTATCATTCCCGCAAGCTGGTGTTTCTGGTCCTTCTGGCCCTGGTCGTGGTCGTGGTGCTGATGAGCGTCGATATCCCGACCTTCGAGGCCATGATCAGGGCGACACCAGTGAGTCGTTAACGGGAGAGCGGGTCGATGCGCTGCGCCTCGAGGCCCTTGGTAGAATCTGTTCGTGAAGCCCACAGTGGTTTTCTGATGTGGCCACTTGCGGCAGCGCCGCTCAGCCAAAGGCCCTCAGGCGAGGGAACCGGCCTCGGCGTTCCGCCTGGAGAACGAACGGAGGTGAGCATGAGCTCGAAGCTACCGATCTTGATGTGTCTCGGTGTGGTCTTGCTGGTGGCGGCAACCGGTTCCAGGGCCGAGGATTCGAACGAGGCGGCGGTCAACGAGGCGGTCAGTGCAGCGGAGTCTTGGTTGGGGGTCGTGGATTCGGGTGAGTACGGGAAGAGTTGGGATCAGTCCTCTGAGCTCTTTCGAAACGCTGTGTCCAGGGCAGAATGGAAGCAGTCTCTCAATGCTGCCAGGAGGCCGTTTGGCGTGCTGGTGTCTCGCAAGCTGAAGTCGACGCAGTTCGCCACATCTCTTCCGGGCGCTCCGGATGGCGAATACGTAGTGATCCAGTTCGAGGCGTCGTTCGGGAACAAGAGAGCGTCCGTTGAGACCGTCACGCCCATGCTTGAGACGGACGGACAATGGAGGGTCTCGGGTTACTTCATCAAGTAGCCGTCCGAACCGTTCGCTGAGGCGAGCGCAGCCGGCACGTCAATGCGTCTCCGGCCAGGCCGGCTCACCTTCATCGGCTCGGCTGGGTCGAAACCGATCTACTCTCTAGCCAAGGAGATCATCCTGAGAGCGTTCTTCCTGCTTTCGGTTCTGGCGCTTCCTGCGGCGGAACTGCTGGCGACCATTCTCCCTCCGGATCGGACCATCGTGTGGGAGCCAGGCGTCGAGGGTGGCATCCCTCATCGCACGCAGGTCTTCGCCGACGTGACGCAACCGCCCTACAACGCTCCCAACGACGGTTCGGCCGACGCGGCCCCTGCCATTCAAGACGCCATTGATGACTGCCCGGCAGGTCGAGTCGTGTTTATCCCCGCAGGGACCTATCGTTTGGACGGGCGGCTCGAGATTCGCAAGGGAATCACGCTCCGAGGAGCTGGCCCTGCGGCAACGATTCTCCAGCTCCAGCTCGATAGTGACATCTACATCGGAGGCAATTGGACCAACAGTGGAGCGGTCACCCAGATTACCTCCGGCTACGGCAAAGGCTCTGACACTATCGTGGTCGCGGATCCAGCGGCATTCAGCGTGGGCGAATACGTCTTCGTGGATCAGCTCAACGACCCCTCTTTCGTGGACGACGGGGGGTGCACGTGGAACGGGCGAGGTAGCAACTCCCGGGCCCTGCGTCAACTCGTCAAGATCACGGGTCGATCGGGCGACAGCTTGACGATCGATCCGGCGCTGTACTACGGATTCAGCCCCGCTTTCGTCCCCGAGCTCATCGAGCTCAGCACCTGGGTCGTGGAATGGGCGGGGATCGAGGACTTGAAACTCGACCGCGTCGCGGCGCCTGTCGGCCAAGGTCGCAACATCGAGATGACCTCGTGCGCCAACTGCTGGATCAGCAACGTCGAGAGCGACATGGTCTACGGGCGGCATTTTTGGCTCAACCGCTGCGCCCACTGCGAGGTGCGCGATTCCTTCGTCCATCACGCCTTCGACTACTGCTCGGGTGGCATCGCCTACGGCATCGTCATCGCCGACGGCACATCGGACACCCTGGTCGAGAACAACGTCGCACGCTACCTCAACAATCCGATTTCCAATGAAAGCCTGGGCGCGGGCAACGTCGTCGCCTACAACTACACCGACGAGGCCTGGAACTGCGACGAGCCGGATACCGACTGGCTGATGGCGGACTTCAACCTCAATCACTGCGCCCACAACTACATGACGCTGGTCGAAGGCAACCAGTCCAGTCAGATATCAGCGGACGCCTTCCACGGCAGCTCCAGCCACCTGGTCCTGTTGCGCAACCACGCCGATGCTCAGCACCCGACGCCGCGCTCGTCGCACCTCATCTCGGTGGACCTGCATTTCTTGAATCGGTACGTCTCCGCGGTCGGCAATGTCCTCGGACAGCCCGGGTTGCTCGGTGTCTACGAACTGAATGGCGTTTCGTGCTCCAACCAACCGGCCGCCTACAAGCTCGGCTACAACAATGACGGTGACTGCGATCCGACGGGCAACGACCCGCAGGTCGCAGGCACGCTCCTGCGTCACGGCAACTTCGAGTACTTCACGGGCAGCACCGTCTGGGATCCGACGATCTCGGATCATGACCTCCCGAACTCCTACTACCTGACATCCAAGCCGTCGTTCTTCGGCGACTTGCGCTGGCCAGCGTTCGGTTCCGACCTGTCTCCTAGAATCGGAAGTCTCCCAGCGAAGCACTGCTTCGAGCAGGAGCTGATGCCGAACTGCTTGGAAGGAGGCCTCTTCTCCGACGGTTTCGAGTCAGGAGGCCTGTCTGCATGGTCGCTCGCCGTGCCCTGAGCTGGCGGGCGATCTCCGCTAGATGCCGTGGGGCTCATGAATAGTGCGGGCTAGGGGCTCGCAACTGACCAGCTATCGGTGTCGCCCGACTCGAAGCCGTCAGCGAAGAGCGCAGGCGCCAAGACGTACTCGTAAGCACCACGGTCCACCACCGCGAAGCCGTCGCCGTCGCCATC
>Ga0316192_10000124_pt1 | contig 52020 bp, 46 predicted proteins | sample MerIslwburrow_MG_FD_204931 | JGI IMG/M metagenome (GOLD analysis project Ga0316192, IMG submission 204931) | Coastal sediment microbial communities from Maine, United States - Merrow Island worm burrow | ecosystem: Environmental > Aquatic > Marine > Coastal > Sediment | place: USA: Maine...
GGGAATGTGGTAGACGAAATGCAGTGGCGACGTACTCGTCCCGCGGCCCACGTCCGAGCTGACCTGTGTATGTGACAAGACACTTAGAGACATGGTTTACAGATTGGCCCCGCCATACTTAACAATCGCTTTAGCGCGTTGGTTCCAATTGGGGATCGGCGGCACGCCCAGCAATCCTCACCGCTTCGAACACGAAAATAGGTCGCAGTGGAAGCGGGGCGAAAACGAGGCAGGCGCCATAACGTCGCAAACACAATTGTTTGAACTACCGGAACCGGGCTGCGAGCTCGGTCCCCAGCAGGGCGTCATAGATGGCGAGCGTTGCCTGCTGCATTTTGCGCAGAGCGAACCGGGCCTTGGCGTGCATGCGCGCGCGTTCTCCGATTGCTGCAAGCTCTTGTGGAGAGGCTGTTAAGGCCTCGGAGAGGCACGCCGCGAGGGCCTCTGAATCGGCTGTGGGCACCACCCATCCCGTAAAGGACTGACTGTCCGACTGAGCCACCACATTTTCCGAGGCAGCCCCGATATCGGTCACGATGACGGGGCACCCTGCCGCTTGCGACTCCACGCTCGTGCGACCGAATGTCTCCGCACGCGTCGATGCAACCAGCGCAAGGGTCGCCAGAGTGAAAGCTGCCGGGATGTCGTCGCAATGACCGACAAGGCGCACATTGCTCGATAGTCCAGCCTCGCCAATCTTGGCCTCAAGCTCTGCGCGATAATCGTCGCGCCCCTGGGCGTCGCCTGCGAAAATGAACATGGTGTTGCCGAGCTCATTTCTGGCACGCAAGGCTTGTGCCGCCTCGATCGTGTGGATGTGGCCCTTCCAGCGGCTGAGCCTTGCGGCTTGCAAGACGATGAGTTGTCCCTCCTCGACCCCCCAGGCGCTGCGCAAGCGTGCTAGACGCTCGGGCGCGATCTGATCCGGCTCGAACGCCGACAGATCGATGCCGCGATAGATCACGTGCATGTGCTCGGGGACGACCGAGTGCCGGCTTGCGACGAGAGCCGCCGTATAGTGGGAATTAGCAATGACCCGGTCGCCGCGCGCCATGACGCTGTTGTAAAGCGTCTTCAGCCGTGCACGGCCGCTATAGGCCCCGTGATATGTGGTCACGAAGGGCCGATGTGTCGCCTTTGCTGCAAGAAACGCGCTCCAGGCAGGGGCGCGGCTGCGCGCGTGCAGCAGACTCACATTGCGCTCCTCGACGATCCGCTTCAGCCGGTTGGCATTAGCCAGAATGGTCATGGGGTTCTTGCTTGCTACGGGGAGCTCTATGATCTCTCCGCCAGCGCGTGCCAGCGCTGTTGCCAAACGGCCGCCTTCAGTGGCAACCAGAGCCTTGGCACCGGCACGGGTGAGCGCATCGGCGATTTCGACGGTCGATTGCTCGCTGCCCCCGGTTTCGAGCCGTGGCACGACCTGCAATATGGTCACGTCCGACATCGTGTCGTTTTATCCTCAACACACCAATTTGTGGGCAGCTCATAAAATGGACCAGCAAGACCCAAATGTTTTGGAGCAAGAACCACACTTTGTGGAGATTGGCCAAGGATCGATTGAAGACGGGACGCGCCGCCGCATCGCCTATCGCTTCGATGAAGGTGCGAGCGACACAAGCCCTGCCATCGTCTGGCTCTCGGGCTTTCTGTCTGACATGTCGAGCACCAAGGTGGGCTTTTTGAGCAACTGGGCGGCGGGCGAAGGCTACGCCATGCTGCGGTTCGACTATTCGGGCCATGGGCGCTCCGGCGGGAATATTCAGAAGGCCTCGGTCGGCGATTGGCTGGAGGAGGCGGGCGCGATGCTGAACTTCATCGGCCAGCGCCCCTTCGTCCTTGTCGGCTCCTCGCTCGGCGGCTGGATCGCGCTTCTGCTCGCGCGGGCACTCGCAAGAACGGGAGGCGCGCAATTAAAAGGCCTCGTGCTGATCGCGCCGGCCTGGGACATGACCGAGAAATTGATGTGGGAGAAGATGTCTGAGAAGACGCGCGCCATCGTGGAGACCGAAGGCGTCTACTTAGCGCCCTCGAACTATGACGACCCCTATCCCATCACCAAAATTCTGATCGAAGAGGGCCGCAATCATCTCGTTGCGGAGGGCGATATCCCGGGTGCCGCGCCTGTGCGCATTCTGCAAGGCATGCGCGATAAAGACGTGCCCTGGGAGCATGCGCGCGCGCTCGTCGATCTCCTGGCCACGGACGATGTGGAATTGACGCTCACCAAGACCGGCGATCACCGACTCTCAAGTCCAGAAGACTTGGCACGCCTTGCGCGCACCATCGATGCGCTGATCGCTTAGGAATTCGCTGCCGGTTTAAGAGACGCCAACCCTTCGCGGAACGTGGGATAGCGCAACACGACGCCGAGTTCGGACTTAATCAGGGCGTTCCCGATTTTGCGGCTGCCCTGATAGAAGGTCCGCGCCATGGGCGAAAGATTGGCATCTTCGAAATCGATTTCTGGTGGCGGCTCGACGCCGATCATCTCGGCGGCGTAGGCCACGACATCGCCGGGGGCTGCGGGTTCATCGTCAGCGACATTGTAGATCGCCCCGGCACGCGGTTGCGCGATGGAGGCTTCCAAGACAGTCGCGATGTCTTCCAGGTGAATGCGGCTGAACACCTGGCCGTCTTTGTTGATGCGCCGCGCGGTGCCGTCGGCAATCTTGTCGAACACGCTGCGGCCGGGGCCATAAATGCCGGCTAGGCGAAAGATGTGGACGGGTACGCCGATCTGCTTACCGAAATCGAGCCAGGCCTTTTCGGCGATCAGGCGCGCCTCTGTGCGGGCGCTGTTCGGCTTCGGGACTGTGTCCTCGCTGACCCATTGTCCTTGCTGGTCGCCATAGACCCCAACGGTCGACAGATAGCCCACCCAGCGCAGCGTGCCGAGGCCCGCAAGCTCATCGCGGTAGTGCGTCAGCACGTGGTCTCCATTACTTCCAGGTGGAATGGAGTGAACGAGATGGGTCGTGTTTTCCAGCAATTGGGTCACGCCCCCGTTGCTGCGATCGCCGGAGAATTGCGCGGCTTCGAAGCCGCCTGCGGTGAGCTGGCCGACCTTCTCCTCGCCCCGCGCGGTACCTGCAATGGTCCAGCGCTGCGTGCTGAGGCGACGCCCAAGCTCCTGCGCGGAGTAGCCCAGGCCAAACGCGAACAACCGGCTCATGCGGCTTCCTCAAGCCATTCGCTGCGCACATACGGGTCGGACTCCCCGGCAAGACCAGCGCTTCGCCGTTCAGCATATCTTGAAGGTGAAAGACGCTGAAGCGCCCAAACCGCCATCGCCCGAACGAGCGGCGAGGCGTCTTGAAGCAGCGCTTCGACACATGAGACGAGCGATGGGTCGGCAGAATTCCCAGCGGCGATAAGTGCGTTCCGCACGAAGCGATCCCTTCCTGTGCGCTTGATGGGTGTGCCCCGGAAGCGAAGACGAAAACCAGCGTCGTCCAGAACGAGGATCTCCGCCAGTGGCGGATTGTCCGCTTCCTCGCGCACCGCCAGTCTCACGTCTTGAGCGTCTTTGGCAAACTTGTTCCAGGGGCAGACGGCCAAACAATCGTCGCAGCCATAGATGCGGTTCCCCATCTGTGCCCGAAACTGCGGCGGGATATGCCCTTTGTGCTCGATCGTAAGATAGGAGATGCACTTGCGCGCATCGATCTCGTAGGGCCCGGTGAATGCGTCAGTGGGGCACACATCGAGGCAGCGGCGGCAGGCGCCGCAATGGTCTTCTTCCGCGTCGTCTGCCGCGATAGCCGCTGTTGTGAAGATAGAGCCGAGAAAGAGCCACGATCCGAAGTCGCGTGACACAAGGTTGGTGTGCTTGCCTTGCCAGCCAAGCCCGGCTTTCGCCGCAAGCGGTTTTTCCATTACTGGAGCTGTGTCCACGAAGATCTTCACCTCGCCGCCTGCAAGCGCTTGAACGTGTCCTGCAAGTTGCTTGAGCTTTCCCTTGATGACGTCGTGATAATCGGCGCGCTTGGCGTAGATTGAAATCGCGCCGCGCCGCCGGTGTTGCAGGATCGCGAGCGGATCCGTGCCGTTTCCGTAGTTAAGGCCGACCACGATGATGCTATGGGCCTCGGGCCAAAGAGCGCGCGGGGCTTTGCGGCGCTCGGCTGTGTCTGCAAGCCAAGTCATGTCGCCTTCGCGTCCCTCGGCGAGAAACGAGTCGAGTGCGGCGCCCATTCCCTCCGGTTCATCGGCCGTCGTGAATCGCACAGCATCGAAGCCGAGCGCCCTTGCCCGGACCGCGATCTCCGATTTCAGCGTCTGCGCCATGGTGTGCGTCGATCGCCTCGCTTCGATGGTTTTGCGCCCACGCCCCTCTTCTCTAGGTCCACAGACGTGCCGGCGAAAGACGTGCCTGGGAGAAACTCGCCGGGGAACAACTTGCCTGGAGCCAACTTGCCTGGGAAGTTCTTGTCAGGACTTGGCCCCAGCCGGTCTTCAGAAATCCAGGTCGGCATAGGTGCCCGAGGGGATGAAGCCCGCAACACGGTCCTGAAGCAGCGGTCGGAAAGACGGGCGCGATTTCACGAGAGCGTACCAATTCTTCGCGGCCTCGAATTCCTCCCACGGGACCTCGCCCAGATAATCCAGCGCCGACAGGTGGGCAGCCGCTGAGAGATCCGCAAAGCTCATGGCATCGCCAGCCAGCCAGCTTCTCGTCTCGGTCAGATGGCCGACATAGGTCAGATGGTAGCGCAAATTGTCGTGTCCCGCGCGCATCGCTTCCATGTTGGGAGAGGTGCTATGGGGTCCGAAACGCCGAAACACCTTCTCAACGACGAGATAATCGGTGACCTCTTCGTGGAATTTTTGGTGAAACCACTCCACGAGGCGCCTGGCTTCTGCCCGTTCTGCGGGACCGCCTGGAAAGGGCTGGAAGCCGCGGAATGGCCGCTCATCCATGGTGTCGGAGAGCCACTCGGAGATAGCATAGGTTCCTGCGATCGGCGCGGCGTCCCCAAGAAGAAGCACCGGCAGAGTGCCCGCTGGGTTCAGCGCCAGGAACTCGGGACGCCACTCCCAGGGCTTCTCCTCGTTCAGCTCAACGTCGACCCCGCACTCGGACAGCGCAAGGCGAATTGACCTAGAGAAGGAGCATAGAGGATGGTGGAGGAGATTCGCCATCTTTGGCTTCGGCGTATGTTTGGGCGGAAAATGAATCGCGCAAGGCACGAGAGCCTCGTATAGAACCTGCGCGCAAGCCGAACAAGCGGCATGGGGGAAGACGAACCATGACCATAGAACAGATCATCGTAATCGCGGTGGTTCAGGGGATTACCGAGTTCCTGCCCATCTCCTCGTCGGGCCATCTAGTTCTCGTTCCCTATTTGTTCCACTGGCCCGACCAAGGCCAGTTCGTCGACGTGATGGTGCATTTGGGCACCTTGTTCGCGATTCTGATCTATTTTTGGCGTGACGTTTGGAAGATCACGCTCGGTGCGCTCGATCTGTTCAAGGGCAAGGTCACCCGCGAGGGGAAGCTCGCCATCTATATTGTGCTGGCCACAATTCCGGCCGTTGCATTCGGGTTGCTCCTCAAGAAATTCGGCTTTGGCAGCCTTGAGCGCAGCGTCACGGTGGTCGCCTGGAACACGGTGATCTACGGCATTCTCATGCTGATCGCCGACATGATGGGCAAGCAGGAAAAAACCATCGAGGATATGACGCTGAAGAGCGCGTTGATCATTGGCGTGGCTCAGGCGCTCGCATTGATCCCCGGCACAAGCCGCTCCGGCATTACCATGACCGCCGCGCGCTTTCTGAACTACACGCGGCCCGATGCGGCGCGGTTCTCGTTTCTCCTGGGGATACCGGCGATTGCAGGCGCTGGTGTGCTGACGGTGGGTGAGGCGATGGCCTCGGGCGCTGCCATCACCATGGATGCGGTCTACTGCGCGATCCTGACATTCTTCGCCGGTCTCGCCGCGATCGCCTTTTTGATGGCGCTTGTCCGGCGCATCAGCTTTCTGCCCTTCGTGCTCTACCGCATGGTGTTGGGCGGATTTCTGCTCTTCATGATCTACGCCTAGGCCAGAGAGAGGCAGCGCGCTCAGCTCTGTTGGCCGCGGGCCGACCTACGTCTTGTAGACAGAGAACTGTCCGCGCGGGCGGAACTGCTCCAAATAGTCCGGCACGACGCTGGCGACCGGCACAGGCTCGATTTCGAGCCCCTCAAGGGTCCTCCCGTCCTTGATGGCATCACCGCTAACGACGTTGTCCGTCTCAAGGAGGCGCACTTGATCCAGCGTGAGCGGCGGATTGGGCAGCCATTGCAGCGCCGCGCCCTGGAGTTTGGCAAGCCAGAACGGAAGGTTCACAAGCCTGCGAGAGCGCATGGTGTAGGCGAGCACGCGCTCCATCACGTCCCGCATGGACAGGATCTCCGGGCCGCCCAGCTCGTAAGGCGCGGCGGCAGGGGCTCGCCCTTCGATCGCGGCAACGAGCGCTTGCGCCACATCGCCCACGAACACCGGCTGAAACTTGGTCGTCCCGCCGCCGATCAACGGCAGAACAGGTGAAATCTGCGCGAGAGCGCCAAATCGATTGAAGAAGTCGTCCTCCGGGCCGAACACCACCGAGGGCCGGACAATCGTTGCATCGGGGTAGACATCCTTAACGCCAGTCTCGCCGGCCGCCTTGCTCCTTGCATAGATTGCGGGCGAGTTTGCATCCGCTCCAATGGCCGAGACATGCACGAATGTGCTCACACCGGCTGCCTTGGCGGCCTCTGCCACGTTGCGAGCGCCTTCGTCCTGGACGGTCTCGAAGGTCTGCTTACCGCTCGCGAACAAGATGCCGACAAGGTTCACGACGGCGTCTGCGTCTTCCGCCGCCGTCACGAGCGAGTCCGCGTATCGGACATTGGCCTGGACCGGTACGATCTGACCGACCCCGCCCAAGGGCTGGAGATGGCCTGCAAGATCGGGACGGCGGACCGCAACCCGGATCCGCGCGCCGGTTCGCGCAATGGCCCGGACCAAATGGCGGCCAAGGAATCCAGAGCCGCCATAGACGGTCACCAGGGCTCGGTTGTTCAGCGTGACGGCCACGTTAATGCCTCGTAATCTGATAGCGGCAGAATGCGTTCGCAGCATCGCACGAAGCAAGGCTGCCTTGAAGGCGCTTCTTAACGCACATAGGGCCGCGCCCGGACATTGACAACGGGAAGCGCCAATCGTACCTCAACGCGGGTCAAGCCCAGGTGGCGGAATTGGTAGACGCGCTAGCTTCAGGTGCTAGTGCCCGTAAGGGCGTGGAAGTTCGAGTCTTCTCCTGGGCACCATCTCCGCCTTGCTGCCTCGCGGTGGCGATCAAGTGGTGGCGATGCGGAACGAACGGCAAGCAAGAGAAGCGCTTGCAGCCCCGTTCGAGAAAGGCGCAATTGAACCAGTCCTCTACCGTCGAACTCTATAAGGGCGACTTGCCGCAAGGCCGCTTCACGGCCAAGGCGATCGCGATCGATACCGAAACGCTGGGGCTCAATCCCCATCGTGACCGGCTTTGTCTGGTTCAACTGTCCGATGGCGATGGCACGGCGGCTCTCGTGCAAGTCTCGCGGGACTTCGACGCGCCAGAGCTTAAGCGGCTGCTGGCCAATCAGAGCGTGCTCAAGATCTTCCACTATGCCCGCTTTGATGTGGCCGTGCTCAAGCACTTTCTCGGTGTCGAGACGGCGCCGATCTATTGCACCAAGATCGCCTCGAAACTGGCGCGCACCTACACGGATCGGCACGGGCTCAAGGACCTGTGCCGTGAGCTGCTGGGTGTTGAATTGTCAAAGCAGCAGCAATCCTCCGATTGGGGCGCCGACACATTGACGCCTGAACAGCTCAGCTACGCAGCGAGCGATGTGCTATATTTGCACGCGTTGAAAGAGCGTCTCGACGCGATGCTCGTGCGAGAAGGCCGCGACCGGTTTGCGCAGGCTTGCTTCGATTTTCTGCCCACGCGGGCCGATCTCGACCTTTCAGGCTGGGCAGAGATGGACATTTTTGCCCACTGAAGCCGGGCAATGGCCCTGAACAACAGGGGCCCGCGGTCGCAATCTGATCAAAGTCCTGCGGCTAGGTAGATTGGGTGGATGATGAGACCCGGCTCTACGGCAATTGGCGACTATGATGGCATCTGAGGCGAATCCCGCCGACGCTCGCTCGCCTCACCGCGTTCGCACCGCGGAGGAGCGTGAGCGTGCCTTTCGCAGCGCCAAGCGCCATAGCCGCGCCGTATTTGTCTTGCGAAAAATCTTGCCTGTCGTCTCGGTTCTCGTGCTTGCGGCCTATTTCGTCTCAACACGCATGAACGTGCAGGTGGGCGGCATCGCAGCCAGCATTGACGGCATGGAGATCGCCGATGGCGCCTTGCGGATGCTCAACCCGACACTCAAGGGCTCCGACAAGGAGAATGGTGACTACGTGATCAAGGCGGACTATGCGGACCAGGACGTTCAGAGCCCGAACCTTATCAAGCTGCATGCGATCAAGGCGGACGTAAACAATCCAAACGGCGGCTGGTCGCGGATGCGCGCCGTGCGCGGCAAGTTCGACAGCAAGAAAGAGCGGTTGATTATGAAGGATCGGATCACTCTTGCCACAAGCACGGGCGTCAGCGGTGAACTCTCCTACGCCACGCTGGATATGAAGAAGCAGATCTTGCGGTCTCACAACCCCGTCCTCCTCACGCTGCCGAACGGGACCGTGCGTGCCAATGCACTGACCCTGCTTTCTGGTGAAAACACAATCGTCTTCCGCGGCAAAGTTGAGGTTCATTTGGAGCCGAACAAGGACAAGAAGAAAGGCGCAGCATCGGGAGCACAGCAGCCGGCCTCTATCTCGGCAACTCAAAAGCCGCCGGTGCCCGTGTCTGCGGGTGCACCGCAGGCAGGCGGGACGCAATGAGCTTGGCTCGGCGTATTCCGTACGCCCTTGGCGTTTTGGCCTGCGCCATTGCGTTTGCAATTTTGCTTCCCGATGCGACCACCGCGCAGTCGGTCGGCAATGCGTTCGGCGGCATGTCCGAGAATTCAGACGCGCCGATCGACATCGAGTCCGACACGCTCACGGTTTACGATGAAAAGAAGCTTGCGACCTTCAAAGGGAACGTCAAGGCGGTGCAGGGAACGACCACGTTGCGCGCCGCCGAACTGCATGTCCACTATATCGGAGGTGCAAACAAGCTGACCGGCCAGACCGAGAAGGCCACGGCGCGAACCGAACCGCAGCCGGTTTCAGGCAATGAGGTGGCTGGCACTGACAAAGGCGCCCAGTCTCAGATCAGGAAGATCGAGGCCCGTGGCAGTGTTGAGATCACGAGCGCAGAGGACCAGACAACGACAAGCGATTGGGCGATCTACGATGTCTCGGCCGGGCAGGTCACCGTTGGGGGCAATGTGGTGTTATCCCAGGACCAGAACGTGCTAAAGGGAGATCGGCTGGTCATCGATCTGACCACGGGAGAGAGCCGGTTCGAAAACACCGGAACGACCGCGGATGGAAGCCGCCGGGTACGTGCGCTGTTCCTGCCGAAGCAAGAGGACGGGAAGCCCGACAAAGCCAAACGCAAGAAAGCCGCGGGGGACGATTCCGCGCAGCCCGCGCAATAGTTGGGTTGCTGCACGCCAACGGAGCATCTGGCCCCGCAACCGCAAGTCTCAGAGAGCGGGTAGGATTCACAATGCGCTTTATCCGATATTAACCGGCGAGCGCTTCAACTAGAAGGTGAAAGGGGTAGTGGGTAAAGTGTTGTCGATTCCAGGACGCCAGGCCGTCGCTGCCCCAAAGACCGCGCCGGCTGCCCAGCCGGCAGTGCGTGCGCCACAAGCACAACGCGCGCCGCAAGCGCGGCCTGCGCCGCAAGGGGAGCCCGTACCGCCGCCGCTGCCCACACAGCAGCGTGAGCTACAGGATCGGCAAGAACAACCGACAGAACTGCACGAGCCCGGCGAGGGCTGGCTCACGATCCGCTCGATCGTCAAGAGCTTTAGGAAGCGCATGGTCGTCCGCGGCGTCAGCCTAGATGTGCGGCGCGGCGAAGCGGTGGGGCTCTTGGGGCCCAACGGTGCTGGCAAGACCACGACGTTTTACATGATCACGGGCCTCATCCCCGCTGACGAGGGCTCCATCAAGATCGACGGGCAAGATGTGACCAAGCTGCCGATGTATCGGCGTGCGCGGCTGGGTATCGGCTATCTCCCGCAGGAAGCATCGATCTTCCGTGGGCTGACCGTGGAAGAAAATATCTTGGCGGTTCTGGAAGCGGTAGAGCCCAATAGGAAAGCGCGCCGCGAACAACTTGATTCCTTGCTTGAGGAATTTCGGATTACGCGCCTTCGAAAGTCGCCCTCCATGCGCCTGTCCGGTGGCGAGCGCCGACGCGTCGAGATCGCGCGCGCCCTGGCAACGCGGCCAGCCTACATGCTTCTCGACGAGCCATTCGCAGGTATCGATCCGATCGCTGTGAACGATATCCGCGCGCTGGTCCGCCACCTGACACAGCGCGGCATCGGCGTGCTGATCACCGATCACAATGTCCGAGAGACCCTCGATCTTGTCGGGCGTGCCTATATCATTCATGACGGCTCGGTTCTGACCCACGGGACGACGCACGACATCGTCAACAACGAGGAAGTGCGGCGCGTCTATCTGGGCGACCAGTTCAAAATTTGAGTTCCTGATCGCAAGTGAGTTCCTAAATGGCGATCAACGCAAAACTCGAAATGCGCCAGACTCAAAGTCTGGTCATGACGCCGCAGCTGCAGCAGGCGATCAAACTCCTGCAACTTTCGAATATGGAGCTGACGGCGTTCGTCGAAGGCGAGCTTGAGCACAATCCTCTCTTAGAGCGTGCCGAGGCTGATGGACCAAACAATGCCGCAGCCGATGACCGCGTGGCTGAGGGCGAGGATGTGAAGACCGATAGCGCTGCGGCCGCCGATAGCGACGATTGGGTCAATCTCGAAGCCGGTGGCGATACCACCCGCACGGACGATCTCGACGCGGATCCGCGGGATGTGTTTCCTGACTCGGAAGATTTTGTCCCCGGCGCGCTGAAAGACAGCGGTTGGAGCGGTCTGACACAAGGCGCGCGAGTCTTTTCTGACGAAGGCGCCGATCTCGAAGCCTATGTTGCTGAGGAGAAGACGCTGCGCCGTCATCTTTCGGAGCAACTTTCCCTCGCCTTCACGGACCCCGTGCAACGCTTGATCGGCCAGCATTTGATCGATTCGACTGATGAAGCGGGCTATCTGCGTGGTGACCTGGAAAGCGTGGCCGAGCTACTCGGCGCGCCATTGGAGCTCGTCGAGGAAACGCTGACCGTGATGCAGGGCTTCGATCCGTGCGGTGTTTTCGCTCGCGATCTCCACGAGTGCCTGACGCTTCAGCTCAAGGAGCAGGATCGCTGCGATCCGGCCATGGCCGCGCTGGTCGACAATCTACATTTGCTGGCCACCCACGACTTCGTCGCGTTGAAGCGTGCGACCGGCGTGACGGATGAGGACATGGTCGACATGGTCGCGGAACTGAAGCGCCTCAATCCGAAGCCCGGTTTGAAATACGGGTCCGTCCCTGCACAAGTCATTGTTCCGGACGTCTTGTTGCGTTCGCTTCCCGACGGGAACTATCACGTCGAACTCAATACCGAAACGTTGCCGCGTGTGCTCGTGAATCAAGCCTATTATGCGACAGTGACGAAGTCGCCCATGGGCAAGAAAGACAAGAGCTATCTTGTGGATTGTATGCAGACGGCTAATTGGCTTGTGAAAAGCCTCGACCAACGGGCACGCACGATCTTGAAAGTCGCCCAAGAAATCGTGCGCCAGCAGGATGCCTTCCTCACATATGGCGTTCGGCATTTGCGTCCGCTGAACTTGAAGACCGTGGCCGATGCCATATCGATGCATGAGTCGACGGTGAGCCGCGTGACGGCCAACAAATACATGGCGACCAATCGTGGCTTGTTCGAGCTTAAGTACTTCTTTACGTCAGCGATCGCAGCCACAGGAGAGGGCGATTTCCACTCCTCTGAAGCCGTCCGTCATCGAATTCGTCAGATGATCGACGCGGAAGCGCCAGCGGAGGTGCTGTCAGACGACAAGATCGTCGAGCGGCTCAAAACGGACGGCATCGATATTGCGCGGCGCACGGTTGCGAAATATCGCGAGGCGCTGGGCATTCCCTCTTCCGTTCAGCGGCGGCGCCTCAAGCGGATTACGCTTGCTGCGAGTGCGTAATGACAAAAGTACCGGTGAATATTGCGTCCCGTTCCAGTGTGCGAATCATGTAAAATCCGTTCCGATAGCGTTTGACACCCTCCGAGCGGAGGGCTAGCTTCGCGCGCCGCGATAGAGGTCAAAAAAAGATTGGGCCGGGACGCGATCGTCCTGCAGCTGGCCTCGCAATTTTCGGAATGCGCACCGGGGGAGCGTCGGCCTTCATGGAATTGGCGGCCTTCCAAGGGGATTGACGGCCTTCCAAGGGGATTGACGGCAAGAGACGTTACCAAACAGAGATTCTTCACGAGCGTTTAGCGTTTGCGTCGGGGATAGCGTTGAGTGGCACCAACGAGAGTTGCGTGGACGCCAAGTTCTAGAGGCAATCTGCCGCAAGGTGCAAAGAAGAATTATCGGCGCGTAGGTGCGGATCGGAACGGACACGCACCAGGGATCGTTAGAATTCCAAGTTCAAACCGCTCCCATCGAAGTGACACGGGTAATCGAAATGACTTTAGCTGATGTGATCATGCCCGAAGCGGTGCAGCCTTCATTGAATGCGAAGGATAAGAAGCAGCTGCTTGCGGCGCTTGCAGCCTGTGCATCGCGGATTTCCGGCCTTCAGGAACGAGAGATTTTCGACGCTCTTCTGCAACGCGAACGTTTGGGATCGACCGGGCTTGGCCAACGCGTGGCGATCCCGCACGCCAAAATGTCCGGTCTGAACCAGATCGTCGGCGTCTTTGCACGACTGGCCCAGCCGGTCGATTTCGACGCCGCCGATGGAGAGCCCGTTGATATCGTATTCTTGCTGCTCGCGCCTGAGGGCGCAGGGGCCGACCATTTGAAGGCCTTAGCGCGCATCTCGCGCCTTTTGCGTGATCGCTCCGCCGCGCAAAAGCTCAGGTCGTCCAGGGACGCTGAAGCCCTCTATGCAGTCCTGACACAGGAAGAGACGTCCTCACACGCCGCCTAGACGCGGTCATACAGCGCACACGCGGACCCTTTGCGGTCTCTTGCAGCTAGTGGACACTAAGGGGAACGAGATCATTTTCGATCGCGTTTGCAATGGCTGCGTTGCGGCTATCGGCCAGGGCCAGTGGCGTGCCGTCGGCGCCCAGCACCGCATAGAGATCAATAGCCTCAAGCGGATTGTCGATCGCCGGAAACAACAGCTCCGCGGAATCGGAATCGACCTGCTTGATGTAGGCGACCTCGCCTTCGCCCAGAAGCGCAAGCTCCTTTGGGCTCATCGTGGTCTGGATTTCGTCGTCTTCCATTTGGTTCATCAAAATTTGCTCACAAAACAAATCAGCTTACGCACGTGATCCCGACCTTGAGGGCGTGTTTCTCCCGGTTCGGCCTCTCAAGCTCGATTGTAAGAAGGCCGTTGTGTAACTCGGCTTTACGCACTTCAACGCCGTTTACAAGCGCAAATGTCCGTTTGAACCGGCGTCCGGCGATTCCGTGATGAAGGTAATCCTTTGGACCTTCATCGCGCTTCTCGCCTCGTATCAGAAGAGCGCCGTCCGCAAGGCCCACGTCAAGCTCATCACGGGAGAATCCCGCCACCGCCAGCATGATTCGCAAAATCTCCGAGTCTCCGTCGCCCTCGGGAAGGAGTTCGACGTTGTAGGGTGGATAGCCGCCATCAGCGCGTCTCGGCGCGGCACCATTTCGCACGTTTGCGATGCTCAACCACACATTGCCATCAAAAACCGTCATGCAATCCTAAAGAGGTGCCAATGTCCGGACCCCAGTTTCGGAGCTCAAAACCAGAGCCCTCGGGGGCTCTTGAAACCTCTTGGGATATGGGTGTCCGCCACTTGAATTCAAGCTGGAAGGCTGTGTCGCGGCTTGGCACCGGGCTGCTCCGCGAGGACGCGGGCCGGCCGTCACGTCAGATGGGCCCGGTATATCCGATCGGCGCAAAACGATGTCGCGGGAGAAAAAGCGTTCTGTGTCGTTACGTCCTCGGGGTTTGGTGGAGCCAGACGGGATCGAACCGACGACCTCGTGAATGCCATTCACGCGCTCTCCCAACTGAGCTATGGCCCCTTATTAGCTAGCGCCCCTTAAGGAAACTGCTGAAATCCGGGCCGCACCGCGGCGGCATCGGTTCCAGACCGCATCACTTATTCCGCGCGGCCCGTTCATTCAAGCGAAATACGACACGAGGACCAAGCTCAATAGGGCACAATACGCAACGCGGTGGCACCAACGTCTTCCCGGTGGCACCCTCTACGCGTCGGCTTCTCGATCCTTCTTCACGATATCGATAACGTCGGCGCTTTCCTCTTCGTCGTCTTCGAGGAAGGCATCGCCATCGGCATCGTCGTCGGGGATGTCGTCATCGTCATCGCCAATGCCCACGACCTCCTCGTCCTCGACTCCGACTTTCTCGGCCTCTGCCGCTTCGTCCAGACTGATGACCTCTACACCACTGACCACTGGCGTCTCTAAGACCTCAGCCTCTGGTTTCGCGGGTTCGGCGCGTGCAGCGGCGGCTGTGTTGCGCCGAGACGGCGGGCTGATTTGATACACGGTCTGACAGGCGGGGCAGATAATCGGTGAACGGCCCAGGTCGTAAAACCGCGCGCCACAGCTCGCGCATACGCGCTTGGTTCCCCGTGCGGGTTTCGACATGACTTTCCTCAAAAATAGTCTAAACGTGCCTCCCCATTGCCACGCCTCATGCGTAGTGTCAAAAGCAATCAAACATGCTCAAACAGCAATCTGGAATCTATGCCGCAGCCTCTGACAGCTCGCCGATCCGCGTCGATTTGCGGACGCGTGAAAGTCCCCGGTGACAAGTCGATCTCACATCGGGCGCTGATCCTTTCAGGGCTCGCTACGGGCCGCACGCGCATCGAAGGATTGCTTGAGGCGGACGATGTCATGGCGACGGCCGGAGCGATGCAGGCGCTCGGTGCCGATATGTCCCGCAGCGGCGATGTGTTCGAAGTTCTTGGCCAGGGCGTTGGCGGTCTGCGAGCGCCTGAAGCGCCCCTCGACTTTGGCAATTCCGGCACGGCCAGCCGGCTCATGCTCGGTGTCGTTGCCGGCAACGGCATGCGCGCGTCGTTCACAGGCGATGCCTCCCTTTGCCGCCGACCTATGAGCCGGGTCCTGACGCCGCTCATGGAAATGGGCCTGCAGGTTGAGGGCCATAGGGACACATTGCCGCTCACGGTGGAGGGGACGGAAGAACTCCTTCCCATCGCCTACGACTTGCCTGTCCCCTCGGCGCAAGTGAAATCGGCCATCCTTTTGGCTGGGCTCCATGCCCCTGGGCGGACCACGGTGATTGAGCCGTTGCCGACCCGCGATCACACCGAACGCATGCTCCAGTTCTTCGGTGCGGAGATTGAAGTTGAGGACCGCGCGGACGGGTCTCGTGCGATCACCGTTTGCGGGGATGCGGAACTGACGGGCACGCATGTCACTGTGCCGGGCGACCCGAGTTCCGCCGCGTTCCTCGTTGCGGCCGCACTGATCTGCCCAGGTTCGGATCTTGTGATCGAGAATGTGCTTTTGAACCCGACTCGCACCGGTCTCTTTGACACGTTGCGGGAGATGGGTGCCAATATCGAGGTGCTCGACGAGCGTAGCGAGGCCAGAGAGCCTGTGGGCGACCTTCGTGTGCGTACGAGCGATCTTAAGGGCGTGCGCGTGCAAGTAGAGCGCGTCCCCTCCATGATCGACGAGTATCCCGTGCTCGCGGTGCTCGCCGCGTTCGCTGAGGGTGAGACCCACATGGAAGGCCTGGCCGAGCTGAAAGTGAAAGAAAGCGATCGTCTGGCCGTCACCGCCGCAGGGCTCGCGGCATGCGGGGTCGCCGTGTGTGTGGACGGTGACGATCTCATCGTGACGGGAACCGGCACCGTCCGAGGCGGTGGGCATGTGGAGACCCATATGGATCACCGGATCGCCATGGCGTTTCTCACCTTGGGGCTCGGATCCGATGAGCCGGTGACTGTCGATGACATCGGGATGATCGCCACGAGCTTTCCGCAGTTTGTTCCGCTCATGACCGGGCTTGGGGCCCAGCTCGCATGATCGTCGCAATCGATGGACCGGCCGCGTCGGGCAAGGGGACGCTCGCCAAGCGCATCGCTCATCACTATGGCCTGCCCCATCTGGATACGGGCCTACTCTATCGCGCGGTGGCGCGAGATGTCCTGGCCGCGGGCGTTGATCTGGACGACGCAAACGCCGCCGCCGTAGTCGCGGACAGACTCGCCGTCGCAACACTTGATGATCCTCAGTTGCGCGATGCCGGGGTCGGAGAGGCGGCTTCCCGCGTGGCGCGCCATGCACAAGTTCGCACTGTACTTCTCGCCCATCAGAGGAATTTCGCGCATTCGGGCGCCGGCGCGGTTCTGGATGGTCGTGACATCGGCACGGTCATTTGTCCGAAGGCCGATGTGAAGCTCTTCGTCAGCGCCAGCCCGGAAATCCGGGCTTTGCGCCGTTTTTCGGAGTTGGAGGCGCGCGGGGTCTCGATTTCAGAGGCCGAAGTTCTCGCCGATATCCGCGCCCGGGACGTCCGAGACAGCACGCGAGGCACGGCCCCGTTGCAACAAGCGGAAGACGCGGCCTTGCTCGATACCACAAATTTGGATATAGACGCCGCGTTCAGGGCAGCTATCGATATGGTTGATGCTGCGATGAGCCGCGCGGGGCGGGCTGATTGAGGTCAAGCCCATTTTGCATTGGCACATCCTCCATTATCGCATCGTCTTTGAACAAATTTGAATGACTTTCCGCGGGGTGACGCGAGCGGGCCTGGTTGCCGGAGATGGCAGCCGTCTGAGGCACGGTAGCCTTCGCCGCATTGGATCAACATCAAACCTCGGGTTCGGCCGGCGATACGGCAAACCAATCAACCACGAACGCCGAGTAGGAGTATAGATGACCGAGCCGCAGACCAGCATCAGCCAACCGAGCCACGACGAGTTCGCAGCCCTCCTTGAGGAATCTCTCGCCGGCACAGCGCTTGTGGAAGGCAATGTGGTCAAGGGCACTGTCGTCATCATCGAAAAAGATGTGGCGATTATTGACGTCGGCCTGAAAACCGAAGGCCGTGTGCCCCTGAAAGAATTTGGCGTCCCAGGCGCCCCATCCGAACTTGTCGTCGGCGATGAAGTCGACGTTTATCTTGAGCGCGTCGAAAATGCTGCTGGCGAGGCCGTGCTGTCGCGCGATAAGGCCCGCCGCGAAGAAAGCTGGGTCCGCCTCGAAGAAAAATACAAAGCCAACGAGAAGGTCGAAGGCATCATTTTCAATCGCGTCAAGGGCGGCTTCACCGTTGACCTTGATGGCGCGGTGGCCTTCCTGCCCGGGAGCCAGGTGGATATCCGCCCGATCCGGGACGTTGGACCTCTGATGAATTCGCCGCAGCCCTTCCAGATTCTCAAGATGGATCGTCGTCGCGGCAATATCGTCGTTTCCCGCCGGTCCGTGCTGGAAGAGACGCGCGCTGAGAAGCGCAGTGAGATTGTGGCCCGCCTTCAAGAAGGTCAGGTCATCGACGGTGTGGTCAAGAACATCACCGATTACGGTGCCTTTATCGATCTCGGTGGCATTGATGGCCTTCTTCACGTCACGGACATGGCGTGGCGCCGCGTGAACCACCCGAGCGAGATCGTCAATGTGGGCGATACGGTGAAAGTGCAGATCATTCGCATCAATCCGGAGACCCAGCGCATCAGCCTTGGTATCAAGCAGCTAGAGTCGGATCCGTGGGAAGGCATTGCAGCCAAATACCCGGTCGAGGCGCGCTTCAAGGGCACGGTCACCAACATCACCGATTATGGTGCCTTCGTGGAGCTTGAGCCCGGCGTTGAGGGTTTGATCCACGTTTCAGAGATGAGCTGGACGAAGAAGAACATTCATCCCGGCAAAATCATCTCGACGAGCCAGGAAGTTGAGGTCCAGGTCCTCGAAGTCGATCCTGACAAGCGCCGGATATCGCTTGGCCTCAAGCAGACCCAGGAGAACCCGTGGGTCGCCTTCGCCGGAGGCCACGCGCAGGGCACCGAGATCGAGGGGCAAATCCGCAATATCACTGAGTTTGGCCTCTTCGTCGGCCTCGAAGGCGGTATCGACGGCATGGTCCATCTGTCTGATCTGGATTGGTCCAAGTCTGGTGAGGAAGCCCTTCAGGAGTACAAGAAGGGCGACACGGTCAAGGCTGTGGTCTTGGAAGCAGACTCCGACAAGGAGCGCATCAGCCTTGGTATCAAGCAGCTCTCGGCCGACCCGTTCGAGGGTGCCGCTAGGTCCGATAAGCTCGGAAAGGGCATGCGCGTGACGTGCGAAGTAACGGCCGTCAAGGACAACGGCATCGAGGCTAAGCTGCTTGACCACGATCTGACCACCTTCATCCGCCGTTCCGATCTTTCCCGCGATCGCTCGGAACAGCGTCCCGATCGCTTCGGTGTCGGCGAGAAGTTCGATGCAGTCGTAACGCAATTGGATCACAAGTCGCGCAAGCTGTCGGCCTCAATCAAGGCGCTGGAGATTGCCGAGGAAAAAGAGGCTGTGGCCCAATATGGCTCGACCGATTCCGGTGCTTCACTTGGCGACATTCTCGGTGCGGCCTTGAACAAGGCCAAGGACTCGGACGACGACGCCGAGGCCGAAGTCGTCGAGGCCGAAGTCGTCGAGGCCGAAGTTAAAGAGGCCGAAGTTAAAGAGGCTGCCTCCAAGCCGAAGAAGAAGCGCGCTGCCAAGAGTGTAGCCAAGAGTGCTGCGGAAGACGAGGCTGCGACTGAGGCATCCCCGGAAGACTAAGCCGGGGCGCCTCAAGGCTGCCGGAATCACAATGTTGAACGGGCCATGATCTTCAAGACCATGGCCTTTCAAGGCCCGAACCAGAGCGCGAATCCATGAGTCTCGACGCCGAAAGTGTGATCGAGCGCCGCCGTCTGAAGCGGCGCATCTCCGGTTGGCGCATCGCGGCAGTGCTGCTTGCTGTGTTGTTTCTGGGTACGGTGGTCCTAAGCAACCAGCAAATGGCCGGCTCGGGCGGCATCTTCCAGCACGTTGCCCGCATCAATATTAGCGGCGTTATCACCAATGACCGCAAGGTGATCAATCTTTTGGACAGGGTTGGCAATGCGGACCAGGTCAAGGCCGTGATCCTTGTGATCAACAGCCCGGGCGGGACCACGACCGGTGGCGAAGCCATGTATGACGCGATCCGGCGGCTCGCAAAGAAGAAGCCGGTGGTTGCAACATGCGGGACGCTCGCGACCTCCGCGGCGTATATCGTCGCGCTCGCCACGGATCGGATCTTCGTCTACGGCAACACCATTACGGGATCCGTCGGCGTCATCTTCCAGTGGGCCAATGTGACCGAACTGATGAAGACACTCGGTATCAAGGTCGAGGATGTGAAGAGCGGCTCCTTGAAGGCGGTCCCAAATCCGTTCAAACCCACAGATGAAGCGGCTCGCGCCGTCACCGAGGAGATGGTCGATGACGCGATGGACTGGTTCGTTGGCCTCGTGAAGACGCGCCGCGAAATCGAGCCCAATTCTGTCCCAGGCCTGACCGAGGGGCGGATCTATTCCGGGCGTCAAGCCGTCGAATATAAGCTCGTCGACCAGATCGGAAATGAGCGCACTGCCCGGGCATGGCTCGCTAAGGAGCGTGGCGTTCCAAAGGGCTTGCGCATTCGTCAGTGGACGCCCAAAGAGCAGAGCTCCGGGGTGCTCAGGGTGATCTTCGACTCGGCTGCCAATGCGCTTGGCCTCTCCGACAGCAACATTGCGGCGCTTTTAGATCAAGCATCAGCGGCCCTTAAACTTGACGGTCTCGTCTCCGTTTGGCACCCTGCATCTAGTTAGTGGGGGGCATAGGGCGCGCGTCAAGAAATTGGCGGCACGCTCTATTGGGGCGTGCCAATGATCAAATCTGAGTTGATTCAGCGGGTGGCCGCCGCCAATCCGCATCTCTTTCATCGCGATGTCGAGCGCATCATCAACATTGTGCTCGACGAGATCACGGGCGCGTTGGCGCGTGGCGATCGTGTGGAACTACGCGGCTTCGGTGCGTTTACCGTCAAGCATCGTGCGGCCCGTCAAGGGCGTAACCCGCGCACGGGCGACACCGTCTTCGTTGAAGACAAATATGTGCCCTTCTTCAAGACCGGCAAGGAATTGCGGGAGCGCTTGAATCCCGATGACGGCCATGGCGACATCTAGTCGGTGCCGGGCCGCTCCAGGAGTAACCCGTGACGCGTAAGCTCATTCTGGTACTTTTGGTCATCCCGCTTGGCCTAGTGCTCATCGCGTTGGCTGTGGTCAACCGGCGCCCGGCGGAACTGATACTCGATCCATTCGGCAGTGGCACTCAGGGCCTCATGGTGGAGGCGCCGTTCTTCCTCTTCCTGCTTTGCGCCTTTGCGCTCGGCCTGCTGATTGGCGGCTTCGCGTCTTGGCTCAACCAGGGCAGATGGCGCCGCACCGCGCGTGAGGAAGCGCGCGAGGCCCGCGATTGGCGGCGCCAGGCCGACCGCCTGGAGCGCGAGCTTCAGACCGCCAATACGGCGCAGCAGAGGCCTCAATTGCCGGCCCAATAAGGGGGGGTTCAGTGGCCGTGGATGCCCCATGGATCAACTGACGGTCTTCGGCCTCGCCGCCGTATCAAGCACGCTGGCCACCTATGCGCTTGAGGATCGCAGCCCCTGGTTCATTCTGGCCTTTGCGTTTGCCTGCTTGGGCAGGGTCAGCCTAGGGCTTTTTCTCCAGGGCACGTGGCCTTTTGGCTTGCTGGAGGCCATTTTGGGCGGTCGTTGCGGCGTTCCGCTGGCGCCAGCGCATGGCGCGCTAGGCCGTATCGCCGCAATCCGGTTTCCGGTCTCTTAGGGTCCCTGGCCCGGCAGGGCCCGCATTTGGGCCACTGCTCCGAGGGTTTGCAGGTCCCTTCGCTAGGCTACCCGCCTGGCAACGCATATATTGCAGTGCGATGGACTTAAACGCTCGGATTTTATAGGGTGAGCGCCGTTCGCGCCTGCGAACGGACAACATCTTGCCGTAATAGTTTCGAGAGCCCACGTGACGGTCAATGTCAAAATCTGTGGCGTACGGACGCCGGCCGTGCTGCAGGCCGCGATTTCCGCAGGCGCCGGCTTTATTGGTCTTGTGTTCTTCGATAAGAGCCCGCGCAATTTGACCTTGGCGGAGGCGTCTGAGCTGGCCTCATCGGCGCGCTGCCGCGCCAAGACGGTGGCGGTTCTGGTGGACCCCGACGATGCGCTCATCGACGCGGTGGCGGTCAAGGTTCGGCCCGACGTTCTCCAGCTTCATGGCAATGAGCCGCCGGATCGCGTCGCCGATATCAAGGCGCGCAACGGACTTCCCGTCTTCAAGGCCGTCCCGGTCAGTGAGGCTGCGGACGTGGCTCTTGCGGATCGCTATCGCGGCATCGCCGACCGAATTATATTCGACACCAAGGCTCCGGCGGGCGCGGCGCTTCCTGGCGGAAATGGGGTTGCTTTCGACTGGGGCATCCTCGATCGAGCCGAGCGCCCCTTCGCGCTCTCCGGGGGGCTCGATGCGGGGAACGTCGCAAGGGCGATCGCGCTGTCGGGCGCGTCCCTCGTCGATGTCTCGTCGGGCGTCGAGACCGCACCTGGCACGAAGGATGCGGCCCTCATCTCGCAATTTGTCCAGGCGGCCCAGTCCGCCGAAGCACAACACAAAAAGGCGTCATGATTACGATTACAGATGCATTGAATACCTATCGCGGCGGCCCCGACGAGCACGGCCATTTTGGCCTCTTTGGCGGTCGCTTCGTTGCCGAGACTCTGATGCCGCTGATCCTCGATCTGGAGCAGGCCTATCTTGATGCCAAGGCAGACCCCTCGTTCAGAGCCGAGCTCGATGCGCTGAATGCGCATTATTCAGGCCGCCCGAGCCCGCTCTATTTCGCCGAGCGTCTCACCGAGCATCTCGGCGGCGCCAAGATCTACTTCAAGCGCGACGAGCTCATTCACACGGGCTCCCACAAGATCAATAATTGCCTGGGCCAGATTCAACTCGCGCGGCGCATGGCTAAGACGCGCATCATCGCGGAGACCGGTGCGGGCCAACATGGTGTGGCCGTAGCGACTGTCGCGGCGCGCTTTGGTCTTCCGTGCGTGATCTATATGGGCGCGACCGATATCGAGCGCCAAAAGCCAAACGTGTTTCGCATGAAGCTACTGGGCGCCGAGGTGAACCCAGTTACATCGGGTTCAGGCACGCTGAAAGATGCCATGAACGATGCCTTGCGCGACTGGGTCGCGAACGTGGATGACACGTTTTACATTATCGGCACCGTTGCCGGGCCCCATCCATATCCAGCCATGGTGCGTGATTTCCAGTCGGTCATTGGAATCGAAACGCGAGAGCAGATGATGGAGCGCGAGGGGCGTTTGCCGGACACACTGGTGGCGTGTATCGGCGGTGGCTCCAATGCCATGGGTCTGTTTCACCCCTTCCTCGACGAACGCTCGGTTGCGATTTATGGCGTCGAGGCGGCCGGCCACGGCATCGAGGTGCCGAACGGCCATGCCGCGTCTATGACCGGCGGCAAGCCCGGCGTGCTTCACGGCAACCGCACCTATCTCCTGCAGGACGATGACGGTCAGATTCTCGAGGGCCACTCCATCTCTGCCGGTCTCGACTATCCTGGCGTTGGACCCGAACACGCCTGGCTCAAGGATTCGGGCCGCGTGACGTATGTTTCCGTGACGGACAAAGAGGCGCTAGATGCCTTCCAGCTCTGCACCAAGCTTGAGGGTATTATACCGGCGCTTGAGCCGTCTCATGCTCTGGCCCATGTCCGCAAACTCGCGCCAACGCTACCTGCGGACAACCTCTTGGTCATGAACCTGTGTGGCCGTGGCGACAAAGACATCTTCGCCATCGCCGAACACCTTTCGATGGAAATGTAGACATGACCAGGATCGACCAAACCTTCGCACGCCTGAAGACGCAAGGACGTGGCGGGCTCGTCACCTTCATCACGGCAGGCGATCCCGACTACGAGACATCGCTCGCCATGCTCAAAGGGCTGCCAGCGGCGGGTGCTGACATTATCGAGCTGGGAATGCCGTTCTCGGACCCCATGGCCGACGGGCCAGCCATTCAGGCCTCGTCCTTGCGCGCGCTGCAAGCTGGGCAGACCATGAAAAAGACGCTGTCTATGGTTAGAGATTTCCGGAAAGAGGATCAGGTCACCCCGATTGTGCTAATGGGATATTACAACCCCATTTATATGTATTCGGTCGACCGCTTTACCGCGGACGCGAGTGAGGCGGGCGTCGATGGGCTGATCATTGTGGACATGCCGCCGGAGGAAGACGAAGAGCTTCGTCCTGCCGCAGCCGCCAACGGCCTGAATTTCATTCGCTTGGCGACACCCACGACGGATGCGCGCAGGCTTCCTGTAGTACTCGCGAACACGTCGGGCTTTGTCTATTATGTTTCCATTGCCGGGATCACCGGGACTGCGGCGCCCGATGTCTCATCGGTGGGGGCCCATGTCGAACGCATCAAGGCTCATACCGATCTGCCCATCGCCATTGGCTTTGGCGTGAAGACCCCGGAACAAGTCCGCGATATGGCGCAATTGGCCGAGGGCGTCGTGGTGGGCTCGGCACTGGTTTCTGCCATTGCAGACACGTTGGACGAGGCCGGGAAGGCAACAAGTGAGACGAAGCCAAGACTGTTGGGGCTCGTGGAGTATCTCTCCGAGCCCTTGCATGAGCGCGCCGAAGCCTCGGCGATCTAGAACGGCATCAGCTTAGAGAGCGGGACCAGTGAACTGGATCAATAGTGTCGTCAGACCCAAAATCCGAAGCTTCCTTCGGAAGAAGGACTTGCCGGACAATCTTTGGGTCAAATGCCCCGAGACCGGGCAGATGATCTACTACAAGGATCTGGAAGCCAATCAGTTCGTTGTGCCGGGCTCCAACTTCCACATGCGGATGACCGGGCCCGCGCGACTGAAGGCGCTTTTCGATAACGAAAAATACGCGCCACTGCATTTGCCGGACGTACCCCAGGACCCGCTGAAGTTCCGCGACGAGCGCCGCTATTCCGATCGCCTGAAGGACGCGCGTAGCAAAACCGGACTCAACGATGCGGTTCACGCGGGCATCGGCAAGCTTCATGGCGACACTGTTGTCTCCGCCGTTCAGGACTTTGATTTCATGGGCGGTTCCCTTGGCACCGCCGCAGGGGAGGCGATAATCGCCTCAATGCGTGCGGCGCTGGTGCGCAATGCACCCTTCATCCTGTTCGCGGCCTCTGGCGGTGCGCGGATGCAGGAAGGCATTTTGTCGCTGATGCAGATGCCCCGCACGACGGTTGCCGTGGAGGAGCTTCGCGAAGCCAACCTTCCCTACATCGTCGTCCTGACAAACCCGACCACAGGCGGTGTCACGGCCTCTTATGCGATGCTGGGCGATATTCACATTGCCGAGCCAGGTGCGTTGGTCGGTTTTGCTGGCCCGCGCGTCATCGAACAGACCATTCGCGAGCAATTGCCCGCGGGCTTCCAGCGCTCTGAATATCTTCTCGATCACGGCATGGTCGATATGGTCGTGCACCGCCATGAGTTGCGCGGCACTCTCGCGCGCCTATGCAACCTGCTTCTGCATCGGCATCTCCAGGACGACGCCAAGGACGAGATCAAAGCGAGCGCGCAAACGGCAGCTGAAAGGGTCGAGACCGAAATCCCAGCAAATTCAGAAGACCAGCACCCAGCCACCGACGCGGGGGAGGGAGCGCCGAAACAAAGCGGAAATGGGCTCGCGGCCGAACATGCGGACGAGGCCGAGACAGACGAGGCCTTGACGAGCGCATCCAGCAATGGCGCTAATCAACATCCATCGCAGAATGCTTGAGCGCGTCCCCGGTCGGACACGCTAAGCAACGCCCCTTGAACAAGGCCCGTTGAGGATTGACCACTCTTCCCGATAGTGACCGTGGCTCGTTGCCAGCCAGATCTTCGGCCTCGAGCAATACGCTGCTTGAGCGCTTGAAAACGCTGCACCCGCAGTCCATCGATCTGTCATTGGGGCGGATCGAAAGTCTGCTCTCAGCGCTTGGCAACCCGCAAGACAAGCTTCCCCCGGTTGTGCATATCGCTGGCACCAACGGTAAGGGCTCGACGCTGGCCTTCATCCGGGCCTTTGCGGAGGCTCTGGGCAAGGGCGTACACGTCTATACCTCGCCGCATCTTGTCGACTTCCACGAGCGCATCGTCTTGGCAGGACCTCACGGTGCTGCGCCTATTAGCGAGGATGTTCTCGTCGATTGTCTGGAACGCGCAGAAGCGGCCAATGGCGGGGAGCTGATCACGCTTTTCGAGATCACGACTGCGGCAGGCTTTCTCGCCTTCGCCGGTGCACCTGCCGATCTGCTGCTTCTAGAGACGGGGCTTGGCGGGCGGCTCGATGCCACAAACATGGTCAAGAAGCCGCTCCTCACGATCATCACGCCGATTGCCATCGATCACGTCTCGTTTCTCGGTGAAACACTCACGGAGATTGCAGGCGAAAAGGCCGGCATTCTGAAGCCGGGCGTGCCTTGTATCGTTGGCAGGCAAGAGGTTGAAGCGCTCGATGTGATAGAGGCCCGTGCCGAGGAGATCGGTGCCCCGCTGCATGTCGCCGGGCGCGATTTTGACGTTTACGAGCAGCAGGGGCGGCTTGTGTTCCAAACCACCTCGCGCTTGCTTGATCTACCATTGCCACGCCTTGCGGGGCGCCACCAGATCGACAATGCGGGCACGGCGATTGCAGCCTCCGGTGTCATTTTTGGAGAGGCGCTTGGCCAGGCGGCGCTGGAGGACGGGATCACCACGGCGCATTGGCCCGCACGGCTGGAACGGCTGTCGGTTGGCGCTCTCCACGCCCTTGTAGGCGAGGGCACGGAGATTTGGCTTGATGGTGGCCACAACGAGGCCGGTGGCCGAGCCGTTGCGGACACATTGGCGGAGTTTGATGAACGCGTCCCACGCCCGGTGCAAGTGATTTGGGGCATGATGGAGACCAAAGATGCTCAGCGGTACATTGCGCCCTTCAAGGGGCTTGTAGAGAGGATCTATACAGTTCCGATCCCGGGCGAACCCAATGCCTTTCAGTCGGAGCCGCTGGCCGAGATGGCGCGGGCCGAAGGGTTAGACGCGATCCCTGTGAACAGCGTTCAAGAGGCACTGCTACAGTCCGCGTCCGGCCAAGAGCCCGCGCGGGTTTTGATATGCGGCTCGCTCTATCTTGCGGGCCACGTCCTGAAATTACATGCGGAGTGAGGTCTAAGCCACGCCGTCGATCGCGCCGCCGAGCCAAGCTGCCAAATGATTCTTTGGATAGGCGCCCCGCAACGTGTCTACCACTTCGCCGTCTTTGAACAGGATCAGCGTGGGGATTGCCCGGACGTTGTAGGTACCCGGCGTACGGGGACTCTCGTCGATATTGAGCTTGGCGATCTTGACCTTGCCGCCGAGTTCTTTGGCGATCTCTTCCAGCGCAGGTGCTATCTGCCGGCAGGGGCCACACCATTCGGCCCAAAAATCCACCAAAACGGGTGTCGAGGATTTCAGCACCTCAGCTTCGAATGTGTCGTCTGAAACCGTCGCGGTCGCCATCGATGTTCTCTCCTCGTCGCCGGCCACTAGATTTGTCCGGATCAGTCCAGTTGCCACCGGAACCTATGTGCGCCCCTCTATGCCGTCAAGGTTGTGCAGCTTATCAACATCTCGTGTTCGGCCTCATCAAGCAAAGTTGAAGAAATCTCCATGAGCCGCGGCCCGTCGGTCCAAAGAAGTGCGGCGCGCACGGGTTTGCCTGGAAATACGTCCTGCAAAGCCAGCCGGTAAGCCGCGAGCTGACCGATATAGGCGGGAGCGACATCCTCTTCTCGCTCCGGGGGCGGACGGTTAGTTTTGTAGTCGAGAATGAGGAGCCCCTCGTCGAGGATCGCCAGACGGTCGATTTGGCCTTCGAGGTCGAAACCCTCCCTGCCTGTCCCGACCCGCGCAACGACCGGGACTTCAGCCAGGCTGTCCGGCGCGAAGAGAGGCGCGAAACGGTCATCTCCAACGATGGCTAGAGCCTCCTTTGCGATCTCGCCCCGTATGTGCTCAAGAAGCTCCGATGCGCGCGCCGCAACAAAGGTCCCGGCCGCATGCGCCCGCTCGCTGGGTGGAACTCGCGGGAGATATTGCAGAAGGGCATGCACCAAACGGCCACGGACGAAGCGCATGTCTTCGGCAAGGGCAAGGGGTCCCAAGGGCGGTTGGACCTGTTCGAGCGGGCCCTCACCGCTTGCATTCAGCGCCAATCGCGAAGGCGAAAGCCTTGTGCGGACGCGCTCCTGTGGCGCCGGTGTGGAGGACCAGGCGGGCAGAGGCGAGGTGTTCCGCGCGCGCGGGACCGGTGCCGCCTCGCGCAGCGGCTTTTCTTGCTCGCAGCTCATGCGGTACACGGGCCGGCCATCATGGTCTTCCACAGGCCTCAAATGCGGCTCAAGGCCTCGCCGGATCAGTTCGTACCAGCAGTCCCCACTGCGCGATCGCACGCCCTGCCAGCCGCACACATAGAGCCGGTCTTCCGCGCGGGTCATCGCCACATAAAGCAGCCGGCGATATTCCTCGCCATCCCTACGCGCAACAGAGGCCTTTGCATCTTGGAGACCTGGAACGCCGGAATGGCCCGCAGGCGGCCAGAACAGATGCCGGGCATCGTCTGGCACGCCGTCTTGCCTCGGCGCCGAATAGATCTGCTGTCCCCGGGCGCGCGGGACGGTGCAGGTGTCGGGCATGATCACAATGGGCGCTTGCAGGCCTTTGGCCCCGTGTACCGTCATGATGCGGACCTCGTTGCGATCCTGATCCATATCGCGTTTGACGTCGGCATCGCCCTGTCGCAGCGCGTTTACGAAGCCTTGCAGCGATGGGGTCGCATCGCGGTCATAGGTAAGCGCGGTGTCGAGGAATTCGTCGATGGCTTCCGCCGCCTCGGGGCCGAGCCGCGACAGCATGCGTTTACGCATGCGCAAGGAGCCGTCTCCGAGAATCCTCGTGTAGAATTCGTAGGGCGGCAGCGTATCGGCCTGGCCAAGCCATGCACTCAAACAGGATGCTGCCTCTTCGAACCGCGCATCGGGTTTCGCGCGCGCTTGCAAGGCGGACCACAGCGAGCCTTCCCGGTCATAGGCGAGATCGAACAGGGCCTCCTCGCCAAGGCCGAACAACGGGCTCTTCAAGACCACGGCGAGGGCGAGGTCGTCGTCACGCATCAAGAGCACATCGGCAAGGGCGATGAGGTCCTGCACGGCAATTTGCTCCATCAGGCGCATGCGATCCGCGCCGGCAACAGGAATATTTGCCCGCTTCAACGCCCGGATCATCGGCGCGGTAAACGGGTCGCGCTGGCGCACCAAGATGAGAACGTCACCTGCCCGAATAGGCCGTCCTTTCGACTGAAGAGGCTCGCCGCTATCGAGCCAATGCCGGATTTGGCTGGCAATGCGCAGGCACACGGTATTCAGCGCGTTGGCGCCGCTCATGTCCTCGGCCCAGGGCTCGAATGCCGACGTGGGCGAGGGCGATTCGGTGGTTTCGACATCCCATAGTTCAACGAGGCCAGCTTCGCCCTGCCGAAAGGCGAAATGCTCGATGATCGCGCCATCCAGGAAGCTCAGGCCTTGGGCCGCATCGTCCTGCGCGAAGACATAATCCACGGCCTCAAGGATGGGCACGGTCGAGCGAAATGAGATATTGAGGGGAACGTCGTGCCACGACGCGTCGGCGTCGCCTGCGCGCGTCCTAAATTTCCGGCCGATCTCGCAGAAGCGGGTGGGGTTCGCCCCCTGGAAGCTGTAGATCGACTGCTTCTCATCACCGACCGCAAACAGCGTCCGCGGCAAGTCTTGTGACCCATGTTGCGCGCCGTGTCCGGCGAAGAACTCCTCCGCCAGGGTCTCTACAATCGACCATTGATCGGGGTTCGTGTCTTGGGCTTCATCGACCAGGATATGGTCCACGCCGCCGTCGATCTTGTAGAGAATCCAAGCGGCGGCATCGCTCCGAGACAGCACGTTCAACGTCTTGGCGATGAGGTCCTCATAATCGAGCGCCGCCTCTTGGCGCTTGCGGTCCGCGTAGCGGTTCTCAATCGCATCGGCGAAGGCAAGGACCGCGCCGCTCGCCTCGGCCACCCGCAAATGCGCAAGGTCTGTCTCAATCTCGTCGAATGTGCGTTTTGCCTCATCAAGCATTGTGGCGATGCCCGGTGCGGGGACAGACAAGTCTTTCGTGAACAAGCGTTTTCGGAGTGTGCCGTCCGTGTTGTAGAAGAGCGCGCGAAAGACGGCCAAGCGCGCGTCGCCAGTGCGGGTCCGCGCGTCGCGCAGGATGGACTGCATCTTTTTGTCCGTCGCCGCTTTGCTCGCAAAATCTGCAAAGGCGGCAAGGACCTCATCCATCTGAGTGTCCGACAGCACGGCGGCTTGCGCGGCAATCAAGGCGTCTTCGTTACGTCCCGCAACCCCAAGAAAGTCTCTCAGCGCCTCGGTCTCCGCTGCGGTCCAGTCAGGGGCATCGCCGTGGCATGACACGATCCGTGCCAAGTCCGCACGCTTTGCGAGCACCTTGCCCACAATTTCGCGAAACTGGTCCTCGCTCGTCAGGGCGACGATCTTGGCCAGCGCGCCTCCAAGCGGGCTTTGCGGTCCGGATGCAGCCCCGATCATGACCGCATTGAAGGCATCGGCCTTGTAGCGGTCCGCGCTTTGCTCATCGAGCACGGTGAAGTGCGGCGTGACGGCTGCCTCCAACGGGAAGCGCTGGAGAAGCCGTTCGCAGAAGCCGTGAATCGTATAAATCTTCAGGCCGCCGCGTGCTTCGAGGACGCGTGCGAACAGCCGCCGTGCTGTCTGACAATCTCCGTTTGTCGGCGTATGCCCCATCAAGCCCAACAGCGTCCCGCGGAGGTCCGCATCGCTCATGAGCGCCCAGCCCGATAGCGCCTTTAGGAGCCGGTTCTGCATCTCTGCCGCCGCCGTCTTCGTATAGGTCAGGCACAGAATGCTCTCGGGGCGTACGCCCGCAAGGAGCAGCCGCAACATGCGCTTCACCAAGACGGCGGTCTTGCCGGTCCCTGCGTTGGCCGACACCCAGGCCGAGGCGTCGGGCTCGGACGCGCGCCCTTGGTTGGCATCGGCTTCTTGAAGAAGGTCCGGGGATGCGGTCATGATCCCTCGCCTTCGGTCAGCCATTCGGCAACGCGCGCCAACTGAGCATAGTCGTCATAGCTGTATGTGCCGGTAAAGGCCGCCCCGGCGCGGCGCTTAACGTCGTATGCCGTACTCGGATCGTCGAAATGGATTACCAGGCGCTTCAAGTCCTCCAGAGCTTTGGCGGCCAGAACATTTGGCGCATCTTTGCTTGCGTCTTGTTGTAGGCCGCCTTCGTCACGCCCCGAAGCACGGATGTAGATGAGGCCACGGACCGCGCACGGGCCAAGCCCGGCAAAGCCCCCAGCCTCGGCAATCGCGGCCTCAAGCGGCAATTGCGGGGCGAAGAGGTCGCTCACGTGCTTTGGCTTTGGCGGGGGGCCTGTCTTGTAGTCATAGATGATGAGCGAGCCGTCCTCTGTCTCATCGATCCGGTCGGCTCGTGCTGTCAGCCGAAACCGGGTCGTGAGCGCAAGCTCGCCCGAGACCTCCGATACCGTGCGCACGACGTTCGCCCGGCGGCTTGGCTCGGTTTCGGCGAACCAGCGGGCAAAGAGATGAAAGCCTGGCCGCCAAAAGGCCTGAAGGGTTGGCCTATCGCCCATCGTGCGGAAAACCTCATCGCCGATCTCACAGAGCGCGCCAGTGATGTCCTCTGGGAGTCTGTCTGGATAGGCCGTCGCAAACAGATGAAGAATGCGGTGGAACGCCGAGCCGCGCATGGCCGCGTCTGGCGGGCTGCCGAGCGGCATCAAGGGTCGTAGTTTGAGGATGTGCTTGGCATAGATCTCATAAGGGTTTGCGATCCAGCGTTCGATCTGCGTGACACTCAGCGCGCGGGGGCGTGCCGCAACAGGGGGCCGTGGCTCCGGAGGGCCTGCAGGCTCGAAGTGCTCAATCGCATCACGTTCGCGGGCCCAGGGCAGCCACGGCTCTGTGGGCGCAAGGGCATCCTCCGCCCCCACAGCGGCGACCAGCGCTTGGAGACGCTGAAGCCAGCGCGAGGGGACCGTCGGGACCCCATCGACTTTCAGCGCACGGGTGAGGATTACCGACTTGGCGCCGAGCGCTTGGGCGAAGTCATGCGCCGCAAGACCAATGCGTCGCTCCGGCGGTGACAGTCCAAGCTTTGCGCGCATGGGCCGGCTGAGCCAAGGCCCGGTGTCTTGGTTCCGTGGCCAAGACCCTTCGTTCAGTCCGCCGAGCACCATCGTGTCGGGTTGCTGGAGCCGAGCTTCCAGTTGGCCCCAAATGAACAGGCGCGGATGGGCCCGCCCCCGCGGACGCACAGCCTGGCCTTGCAGCAAAGTGCGGTAGAACGCGGGATAGGATCGAGCCTTCATCGGAAAGCCGTCGCCCTCCGCGATGAGCCGCGAGAGGAACACGCTCAAAGCTTCGCCCGCATCGCCATCCCAAAGCGGCAAGGCTCCGTCTTCATCGCGCGCCATTTTCTCCGCGCCGTCCGCAAGAGCGCCTGTCAGGCTCGCGGTCGTGTGTGCGTCTCCGCTTGCGAACGGAGCTACGAGCGGGCCGAAAGCCTCTTCAAGATCACGGACGAGCGCTTGCGCCTCCAAGCGCTCTGTCCTGGAGATCTTTGCGTGGGGTCCGGGATTCGAAATTCCGTGCACGATCCCGGAAAGCCCATCAAGAGAATTGCTCTCTTCTCCAAGATTGCTCCCCCGCCCGAGATAGACATCGCGAAAGAGGCCCCGTTCGAGCGCGCGGGCGGCGCGCCGGATGTCCGCAGCTCTGCGAGACAGGCGCATCAAAGGGTGTTTCAGCAGCGCCATGAGTTCAGTCGGCGCGAAATTGTTCTCGATAGCGGACAGAATAAGGTTGAGAAACGCGCCCGGCACGGTGTGCTGCACCGGTGTGCCCGCAGAGTCATCGATATCGAGACCATAGGCTTTGAGCCGTGCTGCCACGCGGCGGGCAAGAACCCGGTCCGGTGTGATGAGCGCCGCCGTCTTGCCGGGCTCCTCAATGCAGGCGCGTAAGACGAGCGCGACCGCCTCCGCCTCGTCATGGGCGCTGGGTGCCTCCACAAGGCTGAGACCATGAAGGGCTGTCGCAAGGTTCTCGCGGGCCTGGGGCGAAGAGGGGTCGCTCTCGAACGCCTGCTGCCAGCGCTCGGTGGTTTCCGCAGGCCGCAGCGTTTCGCTAACAAGATGAAGGCGCGCGGCCTGCGCATCATCCGGTGCACTGCCAGGGACGAATGCCACGTCGCCGCGCAGCGCCCCCATTTTGCGCAACAGATGCGCCATGCCGGCCTGTGGATGCTCCGGATGATCCGCGAGCGTCTCCCAGCTTTCCTCGTCAAGCGAGGCGTCGAGGCCCGGCAGCACGACAGCGCCATTCGGTAGATTGGCGATCGTCTCAAGAAGCCGCGCCGTGGCCGGCACCGTGCCTGTGGAGCCTGCGGCGATCACAGGGTAGGGGGATGCTGCCGCAAGGCGGGCGGTCTCGTTCGCCATGAGGAGATTGCGGCGCGCGACAGGTGAGACCAGACCATTGTCGTCCAGACAGCGCGGCCAATATTCGGTGACGATTGAAAGAAAGTCGACCGTCGCCTCCCAGTGCGCGGCAAGCTCCTCTGGCACCAACTCCTGGAGAGCTCCGAAATCCGTCTCCTCGGATTCCACCAAGTCCATGAGATCTGCGAGATCCGCAGCAAGGCTCGCAGCCTGCCCCGGTGTGATGTTGAAGCGGATCTGCTGCGCCAAGTCTTTGGTGGAATCTGCCCTCTTGTTCCAAGCAAAGATCAGGCGCATGAGCGCAATGATCCGGGCCAGCGGTTCTATGGCAGGCTTGCCAAGTGCGCCGTCCGGTTCGTCGAAGGCCTCTGCATCCAGGATGAGTGCTGCGTCCTCGTCCGTCTGGCCGAGGGCCTGGATGCGCGGCAGCAGCAGGGCCTCGCCGCCGCACGCCGCCAGAAAGGCCTCGCGCAAGCCGCGCGCGGCCCGCCGCGTCGGCAGGTAGATCGTGGTGTGTGGCAATGTCAGGCGGTCGGGCGCCGGGCCGCCCGGGGCCGGTAAATCACCAGCCAGGATCGCCCGGGCGAGGGTCGATAGGAACGGCGCCGAGGGCGGAATAGTGTAGAGCTGGGGTCTCGCGCGGGGCTCTGGCACCGTTGCGCCTCAGGCCCCTTTTTGCTTGAACGAGGCCGAGGCCTCGACCAAGGCTTCCGGGGTGCCCACATGCATCCAACGCCCGTCCAGCCGCACCCCGTAGAGGCGATTTTTCGCAAGCGCGCGGTCCCACAGGACGTTGAGCGAGAAGGGCCCCGTTGGTGCGTCCTCGAAAAATGATGCGGTGCAGAGCGAGACGCCCGCGAAGGCAAAGGGCACCACCTGCTTTTCCCCGCGCCGCGAAACACGCCCGTGCGCGTCCAGATCGAAATCGCCCCGTGCGTGATAGCCGAGGCTGGTCGAGAGCGGCGCGAGCAGCAAGAGACAGTCCATATGCTTAGGGTCCCAGGTCTGCAGCATATTGGGCAGAGCAGGGGTCACGCCCTCGGCCCAGACGGAGTCCGAGTTATGGATGAAGAAGGGCCCTTCGCCGAGAAGCGTCAAGGCCTTGGTCGCGCCGCCTCCTGTATTGAGCAAAAGGTCACGCTCATCGGAGATGACTGTTTTCGGCCCGCGGTCCGCGCGGTCTGCCATATGCCTCTCGATCTGCTCCGGCAGGTAATGGACATTGACCACCGCCGTCTCGACGCCCGCGCTATGGAGCCGGTCAAGCACGTGATCGACAAGTGTCCGGCCTGAGAGCTGAACGAGCGGCTTTGGCATGGTCTCGGTCAGCGGGCGCATGCGCTCGCCGTAACCAGCGGCCAGTACCATTGCCGTGCGTGCAAGGGTCATGACGGCGTCCTTTTAGAGCGAGGGTGGTGGGAGATCATGAGCGGCCGGGAATGCGCGGGCATAAAAATCACGCAAATCGGCGAGCGCTGGATGGGCAAGATCGCGCTGCAAATAGTGCGCGACCCGGGGCATGTGGGCGAGGTAGGCACGCTTTCCGTCACGTTTCGCCAATCGTGCAAAGATGCCGAGGATTTTCGAATTTCGTTGGGCGCCGAGCGTGGCATACTGCAACCGAAAATCATCGCTTGAAAACGACCCGCTTTGCGCGCTTCGGGCCGCACAGTACCGGTCGAGTTCGGCCCGTTCAAGCGCTTCGGGCACGTCAAGGCGCGCATCCTGAAGCAAGGACACAAGGTCGTAGGCGAGCGGGCCATAGAGTGCGTCTTGGAAGTCCAGAAGACCGACGGCTCGCGTCCCCTCCCGGCCGGGGATATGCATCAGGTTGGGGGAGTGAAAGTCTCTCAAGACCCATCCCGGATCGGCCTTTGCTGCACGGTCGAGATGGCGGCGCCACAGCGCCTCGAATTCGGCCCGAATGGCGTCTGGCATCTCTTTGCCGTGGGTCGCGGGCCACAGCCATTCTACGATCAGAGAGGCCTCGATCAGCATGGCTTCGGCATCGAAGCGGGGAAGGACGTAAGGGGCGTGCCCCTCGATGGGTAGCGGCTTGGACGGCGCTTCCTTGGACAGCGCAAGGAGAACGTCGACGGCGGCGCCCCATAGGGCCGCCAGGTCCATCCCCTTCTCAAGTTCTGTCTTAAAGACGCTGTCGCCAAAATCCTCCAGCACGATGAAGCCTTGATCGAGATCGAAGGCATGAATTTCCGGTGCCGAGAAACCCTGGGATCGCAAGGCGCCAGCAACGGCGACGAAAGGCGTGATGTCTTCCGCGAGATGCACAAGCGCGCTATAGGGTTTGCCGTCGCGGATGGGCGGCCCGTCGGGCTGGCGCGGTGCGTTCATAAGCACAGCCCCCCGGTCCGGCAGGATGAGACGGGCATAACCCCGAGCCGATGCATCGCCTTGCAGATAGCGCGCATCGGCGCTCGCATAGGCGGTGTGTTCGAGGAAGCCCGCCAGGGCTTGCAGCCGGTGCAGCCGCACGGACCAGTTGCCATGGCCGGTCAGCACGAGATCCCGCGTCCCGGCCGATCCTGTCTCTTCGAAGACGATATCCAGCCGGTCCTGCGGCATCCAGGCGGTGGCGCGTTCGGGCCACTCGATCAGAAGCGCGCCGTCAAGCAGCGCATCGTCGAGGCCCAGCTCGTCGAGCTCTCCGTCATTCAGACGATAGAAATCGCAATGACTGACCGCAAGACGCGGGGTCCCATACCGTTGGACCAGCGCGAAGGTCGGACTGGGCACCTCGCTCTCCGGATCGAAATGACCGACAAGGGCGCGGGCGAGCGTCGTCTTTCCAGCGCCCAGCGGCCCGGAGAGGGTCACCACATCGCCAACTTTAAGATTGAGTGCGATCCGGCTGGCAAGACGGTCCAGACGGTCCAGATCAACCCCGTCGATCCGCCAGATTTCGGTCATCCGGCGCGATTGACCCGATAGGGCCCTGCGTCAAGATCTGGGGTTTCCAGGTCGTGCCTGAGTGGAAGGAGCACTTTGAACTGCGATCCCTTGCCAGGTTTGCTGTCGAGCAGGACCGTGCCGCCGTGAAGTTCCGCGAGACTCTTCACGATCGAGAGTCCGAGGCCAGCACCGCGGTGACGCGACCCTTGCGTACGGCTTTCGAAACGGTCGAACACAGTGTCTTGGAAATCCTCTGGTATGCCGGTGCCTTCATCCCTGATCACGAAGGCGATCATCGTGCCATCGCGGCGGCAGTCCAGCTGCACGCGTGTGCGCGGCGCCGAAAAGCCAATGGCGTTCGAGAGGAGATTATAGAGGATCTGGGTGACGCGGCTAGCGTCAGCCACCACCTCTTCAACTCCCTCCTCGATCTCAAGGTCGAGGATCACCTCGTTCTGTCTGAGCCGCTCTTCGACGCCCAGCTTGGCCGCCTCGATAATGTCGCGCACGCGCACAGGGGCCAGTTTCAACTTCAACGAGCCCGCATCGATGGTGGCGAGGTCCAAAATATCGTCCACGATGGCGCGCAGCGTGTTGCCCGAGGACAAGATGTCGTCCACATATTCGCGCTGCTTTTCGGCGAGCGGCCCGAAGGCGGGCTCCGAGAGCATCTGGGCGAAACCCAAAATACTGTTGAGTGGTGTGCGCAGCTCGTAGGACACGTGAGAGACGAAATCGCTCTTGAGCTGGTCCGTGGTCTCAAGCGCCTCGTTCTTCTCGATCAAGGCGCGTTCGGCGCGCTTGCTATCCGTAATGTCGGAATAAGTCAAGAGCGTACCGCCGTCCGGCAAGGGCAGCGCGGCGCAGGAGAGCGCTGTGCCATCAGGCCGGTCGAACTGGCTGTCATAGGGCCGACGCTCGGAAACAATAGCCGTCACGGCGGTTTTGGTTCGCTCCCATTCCTCTGGCGCATCAAAAAGCAGGCTGCACCAGGCAATGACTTCCTCCACATGGGGTTTGGCGTCCAGCAGCTTAGGCGTCAAACACCAAATAGAGGCGAAGGCGCTGTTGTAGAGGCGCAAGCGGCCGTCGGGTGTGAACACCGCAACGCCCTCGCGTAATGTATCCAGAGTCTCGCGCTGCACCTGAATCAGAGCGTTGTAGCGGCTTTTAAGCGCAATGCGCTCGGTGACGTTCTCGTAGAGATAAGTCACGCCGCCTTCGCCGTCTGCATCGGCTATCACATGCAGCATGCGGCCGTCGGGCAGATGCCACGTTTCTTCGACCTGTTTGCCAGTGCCGTAGGCCGAGAGCCACTCCTGCTTCCAGGCGCGGTACTCTGCACGCTCTTCAAGCCGGCGTTCCTGACGCAAGCGATCGAGAATCTCGCTGTCTCGCGGCCGCTTGTCGAGCCAGTTCGAATCGAGCTGCCACAGATCGACATAGGCTTGGTTGTAATGCGCAAGCCTTTGCGTGGAATCGAACACGGCAAACGCGGTCGCAAGGCGATCGAAGCTGCGGAAATGCGCTTCGATAATCGCTCGACTTTCAGCGCCGTCCCGTTCGTTGCGCTTAGCATTGTCCAGGAGTGCGCGAAGAGCCGTGACCTGTTCCTCAAGTTCCTTGTGCTTGACCGAAAGCTCGGCGAGCTCAAGCCGCTGGCCTGCGATGTTGCGGACCTTTAACACGAGCGAACGGCCCGCGGTACGACCGTCGGCCTCCACATAGCGCTCGCGCTTCGTGCGCAGCATCAAATTGAAGGGCTCGCCGTGCTCGGCCAAGGACCCCATAGCGGCTTCGAGCTCACTCGCCGAGGCATCGTCGAGCCAGGTCTCCAAGGTCAGAAGCCGCGCTGGGTCGCGCGGCACACCAAAGCTCATGGGCAGGTTGGAGACGAGGAGTTCCGGTTCGCCGGTTTCCGTGAGAGTGAGCAGGGCTTGCGGCTCAGCAGCAAGGACAGTTTCGAGCGTGCTTTCGCTCAAGGCGAACCGCTCGGCCTCCGCGGTGGCGGTGGCTTCTTGCGCACGTGCACGTTTGATTGCCCGCAGACAGGCAATAGCCATGCCGACACCAAATGCGATGATGCCGAGATCGATGCAGATTTTCAGAAGCGTATACGCATCAAACATCGCTCCATCGGCGGCATGGGCAACATGGATGGGTAAGAGCGCGGCTGGAACCGAATAGGCCAGGGTTCGGGGCAAGGCTGCAGACCACCTTGTCTCAGGCGTCACCGTGCCTTTGCTGGTCCGCATGGTCCCCCTCGCTCCACGCCGCCGCGTCAATGCCGAACGTCCGGCGCCGTTGTCCATTGTACGCCGCCCATTGGCTCTGCCCCCGCCCCGCTCATCTTCGCCGCATACTGAAACGCTGGAGCCGGTGTGCTGGTGCAAACCGCAAAGGGCGAATCACTTTGAGACTATCTGCTTCGCGCCACCTTGCCCACAGCTTGGGGAGGCTTGACCTATCCAGAAACGGGGCCCCCTCGCACCTCTTCAGGAAGGCTCGCAACAGCCAAGACCAGGCTGATTTCCATTGCCGGGCTCACGAATGAGCGATGCTCGCAGAGGCCCAGGCCGTCAGTTTGCCGGCCCATTTTGCGGGATCGTCAGCAAGTCGCGAAGCGTGTCTTTCTGGAGCGCCTTCACGCCGAGTCCCTCTTTGAGGTAGCGATTGAGTGAGCCGTATTTGCTCACCGCCGCGTTGAGCGAGGCATCAATATAGGTCGGCTCCAAGATGTAGAAAGCGTTGATCGCCTGGTTGTTCTCATGGCGCTCGGCATCAGACATAGGAATGTCCGCTGCGAGTCCTTCAAGCTGCGTGATGCGGGGGCTCACTTCCGATTCCCGCGCAGCATTGGATAAGAGATAATCGTCGCGAACCGTCTGCCACGGGACATTCAATGCACTCAGCAAGAGCGCCGTCGCCGTTCCGGTTCGGTGCACGCCGTGCGAACAATGATAGACGAGCGGATAGTTTGAATCGTCCGCAAGGATTTCGAAAAGTTCGCGGTACTGCTTGTCCGCCGACCCGCTCACCAAGTCCGTGTGAACCTGCGGGTTGAAGGCCGGTGGGAATTTTCGAAAGTCTCCGGTCTTGCGAGCCTCGACGAGCTGGGCGGCGGCGTCCGGGACATCCGCGACTTCTCCGGTAATTGGAATATTGATCTCGCGGACACCGTCCGGCAGGCGGTCTTTGCCGCGGTACTCGATCTCGGCGGGTGTAAGAAAATTGACGACAGTCTTGATCCCCAACGCACGCAGTTTTGCCACGTCTTCGTCTGTCAGCCTTGGCAACTCGCCGGACCGATAGATGAGACCGGGTTTGACCTTGCGGCCATCGCTCGTCTTATAGCCGCCGATGTCGCGAAAATTCGGCTGTCCTTCGAGGGCTACAATGTGCTCGTCCGCAGATGCCGTGCGTGCGCAAAGGACGACCCCAATGGCGACGATGGCCGCCACTATTCTCGCGTTCCAGGTCAATAATTCCTCCCAGGAGACTAGAGTTCGCGGCGACCTCTACACTGGTAGCCGCCGTCTGAAGGGGTGCCGCACGCACCCGGAAACGCCTTGGGCCAGTCACTTTGAGACTAACTACGTCGCGCCAGCTTGCCCATAGCTGGGAGGCCTTGATCGTGCCCGAACAGAGCCCCCACGCGCTTCTTAGGCGCGTCTTTCTCCCTGGCCAAGACGGTTTTCCACACGCGGCCTCAAGGGCGACACGGGCTCTGATCGGCTCGTGACGGGAGGTTGCCGGGTTGGGTTGCTCGCCTGCCAGGATCGGCCTTGCGGCTCACTCCGTTAGGCCTTGTCCTCGAATTCCAGACTCGACGGTTCAAAGAGTTCCTTAATGGTGAGTTCGCGGTTCGCGAGCCCCTGCGCATGGGAGTACCGGCAGAGTGTCTCAAGCGCCTTGCGGTTTGGGTCAACGCCGTAGCTGTAAAAGTTCTTGCCCATCAGAGCCTTCGTGTCCTCAAGCTCCTGCCCGAACCACGGAAGCATGTTCGTGGCCCAGCCGAGCCGCGACATCTGCCGATAGGCCAGCGCCTTGGCTTCGACGAACCCGTCGAACACCGCTTTCGGAAACCAAGGATGCGCGGCCGCGACATCGCCACGGATGGCGACCGCGTGCATGATCGGAAAGATGCCGGTGCGTTTGAAGTAGTCCTGTTCGACTTTCCGATGGTCCGGAAAGAGCCGTCCGACATCCGAGTTGCCTTCGCTGTAGCAGCGCGGCTCCGCGGCATGAAACAGCGCGTCGACGAGTCCCTGTTCCAGAAGGTCGCTGTCGTCTAGGCCCTTTGGACCGGTGGTGATGATGATGCCGTCCGGCAAAAGCTTCTCTTGTGCGGACGCGGTGCCTGAGGCCTCGGCGGACGAGTCGGCGGCTGACACCACCCACTCGATCTCGGTGGGTTCTACGCCGTACTCGTCCTCGAGAATTCCTCTGATCCATGTCAGGGACGTCGACGAATAGCTCGGCGTGCCGATGCGCCGCCCCCGCAAGTCTTCGGGGCGTTCAATCCCCCGGTCGGTGCGGATGAAGATGCTTTTGTGCCGGAACTGACGCAGCAGAAAGATGGGTAGCAGCGTGTAGTCGCGAAACCCATCATTGGCATAAGCCAGCATGAAGGGGTGAAGCCCAATCTCGGTGACTTCGCGCGTACCGGGCCCGCTGAAGACATGGGTGTTCATGTCCCCGATGGCGTCTTCACGGAATGTCACGGCGCAGCCTTCGATTCCGACCCGGTCATCGGCAAGTGCTGCAGTCCGGTCGGCCCGGTAAGCGGAGACGGTGATCGGCAGCGTCTCTTGCGCCAGAGCATCCGAGGCCCGAAAAACGAGAGGGGCGGCCGCCGTGGCGATTGCGCCGGTCAGAACCTCGCGTCTCGTCGCGCCCACCTTGTCATGTCTCCTCACTGCCCGACGTCCGGGTCCATAGTCGGGTCGAACGGCAATTCGTCGAGATGCTCCACATATTCCAGCGGTTCGAACGGCAGCTTGGAGAGGTCCATCTTGGGCTTCCCAAGCGCTTCGATCTCAGGTGAGGCGTCCGCGATCCCGGTCCACGGCACGCCGAACTTCTCTTCGTTGTTCGGATACTTCTTCATCCATAGTTCGTGCCGTAGCCGCATCCGGTTGAACGGGCTCTTCAGGTGAATAAGGTTGATGAGCATGGGCGTCTTCTCCCGCGGATCGGCGGGTAGGAAATAGAAGGCCGCAGGGATGCCGCTCGCTTCGCCCACGGGGTCCGGCGAAATCCAATGGCGCTTGTAGTTGCCCTTCACCGTCGCGCCCAGCTTCGGTCCGGCATAGATGAAGACATAATCGCGCCGGCTGTTGGTATCGCCTTCAAGAAGCAAGGCCGTTTGGTCGACGCCGTCGATCACGCGGTCTGTTGGGATGTACTGTGTGGCACCGGCCAAATTGGCGAAGGTGGTGAAAAGATCCGTCTCGTGGATGATGTCACCGACTTGCTGCCCGGGCTTGATCACACCCGGCCACCACGCCATGGCGGGGACGCGTACGCCCCCTTCCAGGAAGTCGCCCTTGCCGCCGCGGAAGATCGTCTCGGCCATACCAATGCCAGGCGGCGGGTTATGAGACATGGGCCCGTTGTCGGCCATGGCCACGACAAGAGTGTTGTCGGCAATGTCCAGCTCTTCGAGCTTGGCCATCAAGGCCGCGATGAAGGGATCGATATTGCACTGTAGACCGTCCTGCAGGAGGCTTCGTGCAACGGCACATTTCTTCGGATTTGGCAGGAAGCTGGCGAGGTTTGGCCAGTTCGCGACGTAGAACGGTTTGCCGGCCTTTGCGCTGCGCTCGATGAAGTCCAGCGTCCGCGTCTGTGCTTCCGGGTCGATCTTCATATAGGTGTCGTGGGAATTGTCGCCCCATTGCCGCGCCTTCTGGCCTTTCTTGCCTTCGGCGATCATCACCCACCCCTTAGTCACGAACGTGTCATCGAGCTTGTAAGGATCGGGCGGCAGCATGTCCTCATGCAGGCCGATCGAGGCGTTGGCGCCTTCGGCAAGTTTGGTGTTCAAAGACAGGATCTGATTGTAGCCAGTGAAGAAGGCTTCATCGAAGCCCTGGTTGTGAGGATAGCTTTCCTCGATATCGCCCAGGTGCCACTTGCCGAAGAAGGCGGTGTTGTAGCCCGCCTTGGAGAGCACCTCGGCCATGGTCACTTCTTCCCCGCGCATACCATGGCTCTCAAGGAGCATGCCGATATTGTACATGCCGTTGCGGATTGGGTGCCGTCCGGTCACCACCGCGGCACGGCTCGGCGTACAGCCGACCTCCGTATACATGCGGGTGAACAAAATGCCCTCTTCGGCCATCCTGTTAAGGCTCGGCGTCGTCAGGCCCCGCACCTTCTGGATCGCCGGGATGCCGACATCACCAAATGCGGTGTCGTCCCACATGATATGAATGAGGTTCGGCGGGCGGCCGTGCTTCTTCTTCAGTTCGTCCAGTTTGGCCTGAAGCGCTGTGTCCTCTGCCGCCCATTCCTCGCCATGCTGTGCCTTGAGCACGTAGAACTCCGCGTCGTGGACGATTTCATCCTCGGCGCTTGCGGGTGTCGGCGCTAGGCTCAGAAGCGCAGCCAAAGGAGCCGCAGTCAGGGCGGTCCGCAGGGTTGCCGCGTGCCGGCGAAAAAGAGCGCTTAAATTGCGACTTCTTGAGGTCATGACTCTTCCTGCAACTCCCAGTCTCGAAAAGTGATTTCTGCAAAATTCGGCCCGTGGACCGAGCACATACGGATGTGCGTATGGCGGGACTCAGTGCCAGTGCTATCGGGGAAAGTGTAGCCGAGGGTCCGTTTAGAGTGTGATCGGAATACCGTAAGTCCAGACGCGCCCGACGATAGGAAACCCTGTCAATTTCATACCCTGATCCGGGCCAATGTCCGTTTTTCGCAGGCGTGTTTTTTGCTCAATTTCGATCCGGCGCCCCAACGACGAGGGCGCTCTGGCGTCATGTAGTGGCCGCGCCCGTGTCGTCCTTGTCTCCGGTCAAGACCCAGGACCGCATCTTTCCTTTGCCCTTAAGATCGACCTCGCCCGCATCCTCGAAACTGAAATCGTCCTCAAGGCGTACCCGGACGGCATCTGAAACGTGAATGTGATTCGGCTCCGCGCTGCTTTCGAAGCGGCTGGCGATATTCACCACGTCACCCCAAAGATCGTAGGAAAATTTCTGCGTCCCAACAATGCCGGCGACCACAGTCCCCGTATGCATCCCGATTCGGATTCGCAAAGGGTAGGGAAAGCTGGCGGCATACTCCTCAAAGCTCTTGAGCGCCGCAAGAGCAAATCGGGCCGTCTGTTGGCAGTGGGTTGGGCTGCGGTCGGGGACGCCGCCTACCACCATGTAGCAATCTCCGATCGTCTTGATCTTTTCGAGCTTGTGTACGCTCACCAGATCGTCGAAGCGTGCAAAGATATCGTTCAGCATACTGACGATTTCGCGAGGCCCGATCTTCTCAGAGAGCCTGGTGAACCCAACAATATCGGCGAACAGGACGGAGACCTCCGGAAAGGTCTCGGCAATCATCGACTCGCCCTTCTGCAGGCGCTCGGCGATGATCGCGGGAAGAATGTTGTGCAGGAGCTTTTCCGACTGGTGGCGTTCTTCGGCCAGAACCTCGGCTTGTTTGCGCGCATCGTCAGCCTTTTGCTCTACGTCGGACAACGCTGCCTTCAGGCGTCCGGCCATGGAGTCGACGGCTTCTGCAAGAATGCCCAACTCGTCGGATCCGGAAATATGTGTGCGGGCGTCCAAGTCGCCCTCGCCGATTTTGCCAACTATTTCCAAGAGTGTTGCGGTCGGACGAAGAAAGCGCTCTCGCAGTTGCCACACCATGAGGACGATCACGCCTAGGAGCAGCGCGCATGTGGCGATGATGGCCAGAAGCACCTCGCTGGCATAGCGGTTTAGGCCCATGAGCTCTTCGTTGGTCCGGCGATCAATCATGAAGAGGAACTCGCCGATGGGCTCCATGATTGCCGCTTTCGCCTCGTGGTAGGAGCTATCATGAAGAATCCGCATTGCCATTTCGCGGTCGGAAGGGCCCTTGCGTGAGAAGCTCCCCGTTCCGTCGTCGAAGCGGCCCTCAATCGCATTCATGGCCACTTCCTCGCGCCGGACCAGGGTGTCCGAACGGTTCTGGGCCTCTTTGAGTTTGCTGAATTCCTCGACTGTAATGCCCGCCTCGCGCATCCTCGCCTCAAGCGACATCGCGCCCGTGCTTTCGGCTGACGGTTCAGGAATAAGTCCTGGGATGACGAGATCCCAATAGACCCCGTGATAGTCGTCGGGGCGGACAGACTTGCCGTTTCGAATGTCGATGATCTTCCAATAATAGTCCCGATATCGCGGGTCGCCCGTGATCGCATAGGTGCGTGCGAACCGGGTCAAATCATCGGAAGATTGCCGGAGCTCAGCGGCCAGGGCGTAGGAATCGTAGCGTCGCACCTGCGCCTCTTCGACATCCGTTTGAATGTGGCGCAGCATGATGGCTTGGCCCATGATTGCGGCGGCCAGCAGAAATGTGCCGAACAGGAAGATGTAGAGGAGACGGCCGATTTTCATGGGGTCCCGGCCCTCCGGTGGCCGGTCGTCTCTCGGGCTGAAATCGGCCGCGAGCGTATGAGGCTACGCGGCCGAATCCGAATGATCATTGACGGGGCTGCAATAGCTTGGCGCTGGCATCTTGCTCCTCCGGATGCCGGAGTTCGCCCGTCAAACGCGCCGTTCCGGTTCAAACTAATGCGGAACGGTTGCGTTCGTTAGTAGCGGTAGTGATCCGGCTTGTACGGCCCATCCGGCTTGATGCCGATGTAGGATGCCTGCTCCTCGCTAAGCGTCGTGAGCTTCGCGCCGAGTTTGGCCAGATGAAGCTGCGCGACTTTCTCGTCGAGATGCTTGGGTAGCACATAGACTTGGTTCTCGTATTTGCCCGCGTACTGCCACAACTCGATCTGCGCCAGCACCTGATTGGTGAAGGAGGCGCTCATGACGAAGCTCGGATGGCCCGTGGCACAGCCGAGATTCACGAGCCGGCCTTCGGCGAGAAGGATTATGCGCTTTCCATCCGGGAACTCGACCTCGTCCACTTGCGGCTTCACATTGTGCCAGACGAAGTTCTTCAATGCGCCGACCTGAATTTCGGAATCGAAGTGACCGATATTGCAGACGATGGCTCGGTCATGCATGTCGCGCATATGATCGACCGTGATCACATCCTTGTTGCCGGTGGCTGTGACGAAGATGTCGCCCTTGGGCGCGGCATCTTCCATCGTGAGTACCTCGTAACCTTCCATCGCCGCCTGCAATGCGCAGATCGGATCGATCTCGGTGATGGCCACGCGAGCGCCCTGGCTCTTAAGGCTCTCGGCACACCCCTTGCCCACGTCGCCATAGCCGCACACGACGGCGAACTTGCCGGCCAGCATCACGTCGGTGGCGCGCTTGATACCATCGGGAAGGCTCTCGCGGCAGCCATAGAGGTTGTCGAATTTCGATTTGGTGACGCTGTCGTTCACATTGATGGCCGGGAAGGGGAGAACGCCCTTCTTCTGCATCTCGTAAAGACGGTGAACGCCCGTGGTGGTCTCCTCCGACACGCCTTTCATATTGGCGCGGACTTTGGAGTAAAAGCCTGGATCTCGGGCCAAACGCTTCTTGATGGTCTCGAACAGCGCAGCTTCCTCGTCATTGGATGGGTTGTCGAGAACGGACGGATCGGTCTCGGCCTGCCCGCCGAGAATGACGATCATTGTCGCATCGCCGCCATCGTCGAGAATGAGGTTCGCGGTCCCGCCTTCCGGCCATTCAAGAATGCGGTCGACATAGTCCCAATATTCCTCAAGCGTCTCGCCCTTGACCGCGAAGACCGGCGTGCCCGTGGCCGCGATTGCAGCAGCGGCGTGGTCCTGGGTCGAAAAAATGTTGCACGAGGCCCAACGGACCTCGGCCCCAAGCGCTTGCAGCGATTCGATCAGAACCGCCGTTTGAATGGTCATATGCAGGCAGCCGGCAATCCGCGCACCCTTTAGCGGCTGTGCGCTTCCATATTCCTCGCGCACGGCCATGAGTCCGGGCATCTCGGTCTCAGCGATGGCGATTTCTTTGCGGCCCCAATCGGCGAGCCCGATATCCTTGACGTGGTAGTTCATGCCGTTCTGCCTCTGACTGTATAAAGATATAAAGAAGTCCTTATATCTTATAGGCGCTGCTGGGAGTCAAGCTCTTGGCGGCGCGATTCGCATTCCGCGCGCATCTGAATCAATGCTTGTGGTCAAAAGGCTAGAGAGCCGCCGGCCACTCGCCTGCCATACTCTTCGAAGGGGCGCGGCGGGAAGGTCTAGTCGTCCTCGCCAAATCCGTTTTCAACGAGAGCGACTAGGGCCTCGATTGCGCTTTGCGCATCCTCGCCCGCCACCTCAATATGGATCGAATGCCCTTGGCCGGCAGCAAGCATCATCAACCCCATAATCGAGGTCCCGCCCACGGTCTGCCCCTCGCGGCTGACTTGGACCGCGGCTTTGTATTCGCCGGCCGTCCGCACAAACTGCGCCGAGGCTCTGGCATGGAGCCCTTTTTTGTTGGGGATCATGACATCTGCTAAGAAGGCGCTGTCTCCGCGAACGACAACGGTGCTGAGCGCCTTAGTCTCAGACATCTAATTTGCCGCCAAAATCTGGCTCGCAACGCTGATATACTTGCGTCCGGCTTCCTGGGCTTGGCTGATCGCCTCCTCAAGCCCGCACTCGCCACGCACACTCGCCAGCTTCACCAGCATCGGGAGGTTGACGCCGGCGACGACCTCCACGTCGGGCTTCTCCATGGCAGAGATCGCCAAATTCGACGGAGATCCACCAAACATGTCCGTGAGCACCACCACGCCCTCACCGGAATCGACCTTGGCAAGTGCCGACAACATGTCGGCGCGCCGCGTGTCGAGGTCGTCGTCCGGTCCGATGGAAATGGTCTCCACCTGCTCCTGGGGGCCAACCACGTGCTCCAGCGCTGCGCGAAATTCGCAAGCCAAATTTCCGTGGGTCACGATGACGACGCCGATCATGATACCTCTGGGATGAATGCCGTCCGCCTCAGCGGCGCTATCTTTGTCGGGTGAGGAGTGTTGCGCAAGCCCGAAACCCGCCTTCCTAAACCCTATTGTTCGACCGCGCGCAAGAGCGCCGTCGCGTTCAAAATCGCCATTCTCAACTTAAGTGGGGTCGATGCCTCGAAAGGTGCAAGGCTCAGCGACGGGATATCGGCTCCTACGAGTGCCGTCCGGTCGAAGGGATCAGGCGGCATGCGCGGCACATCGGCCGCTTCCACAAGGTCACATACAAGCACCAGCCGCGCAGATGGGATCGATGGCGCGGGCTGAATTCCAAGGCCTCTAACCTCGATCAGTCCGGCCAGCGCTTCGGGGGATGAGGCCATCACACCCCGATCGGTCGCCTGGAGAAGGACCTGATCGTCGGCGACGAGACGAGCCTTCTGCGTGTACTCTCCGGAAAGCGCAAGAAAGCGCAGAGCAAGGTCCGATTTGCCAGAACCGGAGGCCCCGCGCAGGAGTGCAGCATGAGGCCCCAAGGCCACGCAGGTTCCGTAAGTCAGTTCCTTGTGGCGCGGGTCCCGCATCATCGCCGTGTCAGGACCGCCTCAGGGGCGCTCATGCGGCGGCCAGGCGGATCACAAACCGCGCGCCCCCGCAATCCGGCCGGTTTTCGGCATGGAGACGGCCGCCATGGGCGGCAATGATTTGCCGGGAAATATTGAGGCCTAGGCCGGAGTTCTGCCCAAAATTCTCGTGGGGCCGGTCGGTATAGAAGCGCTCGAAGATGCGTTCCAGATTTTCTGGCGGGATGCCAGGACCGTCGTCCTCGACGGTCACCTCGATTTCATCGCCGTCACGCCGCGCTTTGATGGCCACGCGGGCCCTTGGCGGCGAGAAGGAAATGGCGTTTTCGATTAGGTTGACCATGACTTGGTGCAGGCGGCTGTCGTGACCGCTCACACGATAGGGGTAGGGGCCCGGCGCATCGGCGATGTCGATGACGACTTCGGGCAGATCGTCGCGATGAATATCATTGTACAGCGTCACGGTCGCACGCAAGAGGTCGTCCATGTTTACGGGCTCGGCGTCTTCGCGGGCGAGTTCTGCGTCGAGCCGCGAGGCATCGGAGATGTCGCTGATCAGCCGGTCGAGCCGTCGCACGTCGTGCTGGATGATCTCCATCAGCCGCTCGCGTGAGTCCTCGCTCTTGACGAGCGGTAGGGTCTCGCTCGCGCTCCGCAGCGAGGTCAGTGGGTTCTTCAGCTCGTGCGCGACGTCGGCGGCGAAGCTCTCGATCGCATCGATTCGCTGGTACAGCGCGCCGGTCATATCCCGGAGCGTGCCGGAAAGGTGGCCAATTTCGTCCGAGCGATCCGTAAAGTCTGGAATCTCGGCACGTGCCGTCACGCTATGGCGCACGCGTTCGGCTGCGGCTGCCAGCCGCTGCATGGGACCTGCGATCGTATTGGCGAGGATGAGTGAGAGTACGAAGGACACGGCGCAGGCAAAGAGCAGCATGCGCAAGATGCTCTGCCGTTCCGCGGCGACAATGTCGTCGATGTCGCCGCCGGCGGTGGACAGCAGCAGCACGCCGAGGACGGTCCGCATCCGCTGCACAGGCACCGCCACGGAGACAACGCTTTCGCCTTTGTCATTTCGGCTGACGACGGACATTGAAGTGCCGGTCAGCGCGCCGACCACCTCGGGATAGGCCTTGCCGTTGGCGCCGCCAATATCTTTGTAGACCGGCACGCTGTGGCTCGAAGGCTGCATGCGGGTGGAGACGGCGTCCCAAAACGAGGTGAGCGCGTCCGGTTCTCTCGTTCGGGCCGGTGGCAGATCGTAGCGCAACACATCGCCGCGCGAATAGAAGCTGTCGGAGTCGAGGATCAGCGTGCCATCGCTATCATAGACCCGTGCCCGGCTGCCCGTCGGCTTGACCAGGGGACGCAAGATCGGTGCGGCCCGCTCAGGGTCGATCGTGAAGCCGAGTGCGTCGGAAAAGCTATCGCCACCCGCAAGACCACTCTGGCTGATTTCCTTTTCCAGAAGCGTTTCCGCATCGACTTGGGAATCGCTTGTATCCACGCCCGCAGAGGCTGCGATCGCGCGCGCGATAATTTCACCTTGGGTTTGCAGGCTCTTGACCTTGGCATCGATCAGCCCTGCTCGGAACTGATTTAGGTAAAGAATGCCCGAGGCAAGAATGGCGAGCCCAATCATGTTGAGCACGACGATGCGGCGCGTCAGGCTCGAAAAGCCGTGGCGGAACGGGCGGTGCTGACCAAGCCAGCGCAAGGTGCGCTTGAGCCAATATTGGCCAGCCCGAAGCCCGCGTATCGCGCGCGCCTTGAGCGATGCGTCGTCCCGCTGCCAGGACCTTTCAGCCTCGGCAGTCATCGGTCGCGCCCGCTATTCTTTGAAACGGTAACCCACGCCATAAAGCGTCTCGATCACGTCAAAGCTTTGGTCTACGGCCTTGAACTTCTTCCGCAACCTTTTGATGTGGCTGTCGATGGTACGATCGTCGACATAGACTTGATCATCATAGGCTGCATCCATCAAGGCGTCCCGGCTTTTTACCACACCAGGACGTTGAGCGAGCGCCTGAAGGATCAGAAACTCGGTCACCGTCAGGGTCACAGGCAACCCGTCCCAGACACAGGTGTGGCGCTCCGGATCCATCTTGAGCTTGCCCCGCTCGAGGACTTTCGACTTGTCCTCGACGACTTGTGAGGTGTCGCGGGGCTGCGAGCGGCGTAAGACGGCCTTCACGCGCTCAATGAGCAAGCGCTGGGGGAACGGTTTGCGGATGTAGTCGTCCGCGCCCATTTTCAGACCGAACAGCTCATCGATCTCCTCCTCCTTGGAGGTGAGGAAGATGACCGGCATTTCGGTGCGCTGGCGCAGGCGGCGCAAGAGCTCCATCCCGTCCATGCGCGGCATCTTGATATCCAGGATAGCGAGGTCCGGCGGGGTGTCGAACAGCCCGTCCAGCGCACTCGCGCCGTCATTATAGGATTGTGTCTTGTAGCCTTCCGCCTCGAGCACCATGCGCAAGGAGGTGAGGATATTTCTGTCGTCGTCGACAAGAGCAATTGTTGGCATAGGGGGCCTTTTGCGCGATTGACGCGATCTATTAGGTGTTATGCCCGTAGGGCTGCGCGCAAACAATGGCAGCATCGGGGCGCTCAGCGCCTCACCCAATGGCATCCGCATGCAACAAAAATCGTTATGGCGCAAGTAAATAACTCTTCAGAATTACCAGGAATGTCCGACATCGCGGCCGAGGGGCGGGCGCTGATGCGCGAGGCGCTTAAGGGATCCTTGGCAACCCTCGATAGTCCCACGGGGGCGCCTTACGCCTCTCTGGTCACTCTCGCCACCGATGCCCAAGGGGCGCCAATTTTCCTCATTTCGACATTGGCCCGGCACACGCGGAACCTTTTGGACGATCCACGCGCCTCGATCCTCATCGATGGAACCAATACCGAGGATGTTGCGGAAGGCGCCGATCCCTTGCAAGGCATACGCCTGACCCTGTCAGGAAGGGCAGAGAAGGTCGGCGAAGAGGCAGTGCGCCGCCGCTTTCTGGCGCGCCAGCCTCAAGCCGAATTTTATGCCGACTTTCCCGACTTCTCCTTTTGGCGGCTCAAATTGGAGAGCGCTCATTTCATCGGGGGGTTTGGCCGCATCGTGGATCTAGCTGCGGACGAGCTTCTTCTTTCCTTGGAGGGCGCCGATGCGCTCACAGAGGCTGAAGCGGACATTGTTGCTCATATGAACGAGGATCATGCCGATGCTGTCGCACTGTATGCAGAAGCCTTCGCGGAGGGCAGTCCCAGCAGAAGCCAAGGTTCAGGCCAGGGGCCAAGCAAAGGTGTATGGCGCATGACGGGTCTCGATCCGGAAGGCTGTGATCTCGTTGCGGGCGCGGGGGTGCGGCGGGTCCCCTTTGCAAGACAGGTGCTGACGCCGCAAAGTGCGCGGGAGGAACTAGTCCGTCTTGTGAACGAGGTAAGGCGCAAGATGCCCCCTTCATAGAGCGTGTATTTTGCAAGGCAACAAATGACCGTTTTCTTGAAGGCTTGGGCAGTTAGGCGTAGGAAAGTCGCATAAAAATTTTTCATCAATCCATAAGCCTAGGGACGAAACCGTATGAATGTTCAGTCAACGATTGCGCCCACCATGAACAAGAAAGTTCTGGCTTTCGTGGAAGAGGCGAAGCAGCTTTTCAAGCCGGATTCAGTCTGCTGGTGCGACGGATCAGAAGAGGAATATCAGTCGCTTCTGAAGGCGTTGGTCGATGGCGGAACCGCCATGTGGTTGAACCCGGAGAAGCGCCCCAACTCCATTCTGGTCCGGTCGGATCCCAAGGATGTCGCCCGTGTGGAGGATCAGACCTATATCTGCTCCGAAAAGGAGGAGGATGCTGGCCCGACCAACAATTGGTCCGATCCGGCCCAAATGAAAGAGACGCTGTCCAAGCTCTATGATGGCGCCATGCAAGGCCGCACCATGTATGTGGTGCCCTACTCCATGGGCCCGGTGGGATCGTCCATCGCCGGCATCGGTGTGATGGTCACGGACTCAGCCTATGCCGTCGCCAACATGCACATCATGACGCGTGTCGGTAAGGCGATCTGGGGCGCACTCGGCGATAGCGAAGATTTCGTGCGCGGGATGCACACCGTGGGCGCACCGCTCACCGCGCCGAACCAGGCCGATGTGCCATGGCCGTGCAGTGAGACGAAGTACATTTCGCATTTCCCCGAGACGCGCGAGATCTGGTCTTACGGTTCGGGCTATGGCGGCAACGCGCTGCTTGGCAAAAAGTGCCACGCGTTGCGCATCGCAAGCGTGAAAGCACGCGATGAGGGCTGGCTCGCCGAGCACATGCTCATTTTGAAGCTCACCAATCCGGAAGGTGAGGTGAAATTCGTCGCGGCTGCCTTCCCGAGTGCCTGCGGCAAGACCAACCTTGCCATGCTGAGCCCGACGATCCCCGGCTGGAAAGCCGAGACCATCGGCGACGATATTTGCTGGATGAAGTTCGGCGAGGACGGACGCCTCTATGCCATCAACCCGG